>Ga0187894_10002153_pt1 | contig 23941 bp, 15 predicted proteins | sample GBC1701081metaG_FD_136650 | JGI IMG/M metagenome (GOLD analysis project Ga0187894, IMG submission 136650) | White microbial mat communities from a lava cave in the Kipuka Kanohina Cave System on the Island of Hawaii, USA - GBC170108-1 metaG ... | reverse complement strand
GCCACACCGCGCGCCAAACCTGTGCCCCAAGTCTTGAGGACATTGCCGTTGAGCGCCAGAAGTCGAGCTTCTTTGCCATCGGGGTCCATCACGACCTGCCACGGCCTGAAACTCAGCCACCACACGCTCACAAACGTTCCCGCGATCGTCAGCACCACCACGGCCGCGCACGCCGCCGCCGTGCTCGCGATCGGGTGCTTCGCGATCCATCGCAGCGCCTTGCGCCACGCCCCCGGCGGCTGCGCCTCCACCGCCTCTCCCGCCAGCCACCGCCGCAGGTCCGCCCCCAGCGCTGCCGCGCTCGCGTACCGCCGCGAGGGCTCGCGCGACACCGCCTTCTCCAGCACCGCCGCCAGCCCGCGCGACAATCCCGGCGCCAGCCGCCGCGCCTCCCGCGGCTCATCCTCCGCCACGCGCCGCACCGCTTCATGAATCGTCGTGTCCGTGTCGTGCGGCGTGTGCCCCGTCAGCAGCACATACCCCGCCGCGCCCAGCGAATACACATCGCTCCTAGTGCCGGTCCGCCGCCGCTCGCCGCGCGCCTGCTCCGGCGACATAAACGCCGGTGTGCCGATCGGCCGGCCCTCTTCGGTGAGCGTCGCCGCAGGTCCGCCGCCGAATTCCTCCATCAGCGCCGCGATGCCGAAATCGATCAGGAACACGTGCCCGCGCGCATCAATCAGGATGTTGCTCGGCTTGAGATCCCGGTGGATCACGCCGTGCTCGTGCAGTTCCTGCACGGCGTCGCACACACGCGCCAGCATCTCGACCCGCTGGCGACCATCCATGTGCTCGGCCCGCGCGTGCTCGGTCAGCGATGTGCCCTCAACAAATTCCGTCGCGATGAACAGCCGCCCCTCATGCACGCCGTGGTCGATCACCCGCGGCAGGCTGGCCAGGTGCAGGTCGCTCAGGATCGACAGTTCGCGCCAGGCGCGCCGGGCCTCCGGCCCCGTCCCCAGCCCCCGCGCCAGCACCTTCAGCGCCACCGCCCGGTCCGACCCCTCGCGAAAGGCCCGGTACACCGCCCCGCCCGCCCCCTCGCCCACTTTCCGCTCGATCGAATAGGGTGGAATCCTTAGATCGACGCATTCGGCGGCCGCCGCGCCACCTTCATGAGTCTCATCCTCATCGAGGGATATCGCCACCCGCACCGCCGCGGCAAACCCCAGCACGGGGCCCGCACCGCCCGCCGGCTCATCACGCGGCGCGTTGTTCTCATTTTGCGCCATCGGAGTTACATTGATAGCACGGGCGCACCTCGCGTGCGCCTTGTTGAGTGGTGGGTTCTCTGGCTTGATACGCAACAGCCGGGCACGCGCAGTCGCGCGACCGTGCCCGGGCCGGGGAGTCTGCATGGAACTCCAGCGCTCCGATGCTCGATTCCAGACCACGCGCTGGACGCTCGTCGATGCGCTGGATGGCGTCGATGAAGCCCGCCGGCGCGCGGCCCTCGAGTCGCTCAGCGCGCTCTACTGGCCCGCGGTCTATGCCTACTTGCGCCGGCAAGGAAAAGGCCGCGAAGATGCCTGCGAGATCACTCAGGCATTCTTCGCGGAGGTCGTCCTTTCGCGCGCTTTGTTCAAGCACGCCGATCAGTCCCGCGGCCGGCTGCGCACCCTCATCCTCAGCGCGCTCAAGAACTACCTTGTGGACCGCCATCGGCGCGACGTCTCTCGCGGCAGCGAAATCACGCTCTCGCTCGACGGCCTCGCCCTCGCCGAGCACGAGATCGCGCAGGCCGATGGCGCAGCGCCCGAGGCCGTGTACGACCGGCAGTGGGCGCTCGTCCTCTTCCGCGAGGCGATCCGGCGATGCGAAGAGCATTTCTCATCCACCGGCCGGCGCCGCCATTGGCAACTCTTCGAGGCCCGCGTGGTCCGGCCGGCAGCGGGCGGCTGCGAGTCGCCGCCGCTCACGCAGGTCGCACCGCAACTGGGCTTCGCGGGCGCGGCCGATGCCGCCGCGGCGGTGCAGGTCGTCAAGCGCCGCATCACCGCGCTGCTGCGCGAAGTCGCCGCCGAAACCGCGACCACGCCCGCCGACCAGCAGGCCGAGTACGACGCTCTCCGCTCGCTGCTGCGCTGAACGATGCAACCGCAGAGGCGCAGAGGACGCAGAGGGATGCGCTGGGCTAAGGATGGACCAGGCGGCTCTGATCCTGAATCCTGACCCGACCCATGACTTCTCTGCGCTCTCAGCGCCTCTGCGGTTGCGTTTCCCGCGGTTGCGTTGCTCCTACTGCGTCGGGCACACCACCAGGAAGTTCGCCAGCACCTCCAGCACATCGTTGAAGTCCACGAAGCAGTCCATGTTGGCGTCGCCGATCGGTCCACCGCTGAGGAAGTTCGCCAGCACCGCCAGCACATCCCCGAAGTTCACCACCTTGTTCCCGTCCGCGTCGCCCATGCACGCCCACGGCACATCCACGGTCGGCGTGTGCTCGGCGAAGCAGAGAAACGCGATGGGCTGCCCGGTGACAACATCGTGCAGCGGGATCGGCCCCTGCGAATTGTCCATCAGGTAACTCTGCCCGACCGGCGGCAACTGCAGCAGGTTCGGCAGGTTCATGCGGATCGGGCGCCGGTTCTCGAGCGTCAGCCCGAGATTGGGCAGGTCGACGTGAACGAACACGTCAAAGAACGATTGAGCCTGAATCAGAACTCCGCCCGGCGCCTGCACGTGGCGCAGCATGCCCCACGACATCTGGTTCGGATGCTGGCGCACAACCACCTGCCCCAGCCCCGGATCAATCCCGCGGAGCGTGAACGTATCCATCACCAGCGCCACACTCTGCCCGTTCACATATCCCTTGAGCCGGAACTCGCGGACGCTGGCCAGCGGCAGCCCCACGGAAGAGAGCTGCACCACGGTCGACCCCAGGCAATTCGGATCGCTGAGCGGCGAGATCGCGACCCGCCCGATCGACCGGAAGCAGTACGTCGGCGGCTTGCACCGGAAGTTGCTCCCCGGGTCGCAAAGCGGCACCCAGTCCTCGGTTTCGCCGATCATCAGCCCACCGGGCGGGCCGCTGCCCTCCCAATCGGGCGGCGACGGGAACACCGGCAACTTCGCCTCCTCCGACACGTGGAATCTCGTCCAGAACGGTCCGATGGCCCAGCGGCCGAACGGCAACTTCGCAACCGTCAGCACCGGGAACGGGAGCGTGACGTGCAGTTCCGGAAACCCCGGCACTCCGGCCGGGACCTTGTCCATCAGGCACCACTCCGTCGCCGCATCGCCGTAGGACCCTGAGAGGTTCCAGTCCGCCACAACATTGATGAACGTCGCCGGCGCCGGCGGCACACCCTGCGTCGTCGAAAACACCCAGTACCCCAGCGGCGCAACTCCGGGCGAAGGCCCGAAGCACGAGCCGATGCCGATCCCATTGACGCACGTCGCCGCGCTGAGCGTCACGCCCGAGGTGCACCCGGGAGTCAGGCACAGCACCAGCGGCGCATCGTCGCTGGGGATGGGCCCCGTGGTCTCATCACACCCTGGCGTGAACCAGTCGCACGGCGGTTGCCACGCCGGAAACTCATACGAGATCGCTCCGCCGAGAAGGATATTGGGACCGACAATCGGCGGAAAGTGGAATGGCGATGTGCGCCCCGGCGCCGCGTTGACCGTCCCGAATACGGTCGGGAAGAACCCGACGCCCCCCGCGATGCCGCAGGCGGCGATGCCGTCCGGCGCATCACCGAAATCGAGAAACGCGCCCTGAACCTCGAACTCCTCGACAGGCGCTGTGCCCACGACCGGCGCGGGACGCGCGCCCGAAGGCGCGCCGGTCTCCGGCGACCCCTGCCGCGCGACCGCCACGCCTCCCCAAACCATCACAACGGCCGCGCTCACGACGAATGATGCTCCCACGATTCCTCTTCCATTGGTGCTCATGGCAAACCTCGGGACCCTGAGCAGTCCCCGTGCGGCGCGTCAGCGCGAAACGCCGCCGCGATCAGTCATAGGACTCGGGTGGAAGCACGCCCGGCGTCGATCGGAATCCGGCATGCCGCGGGCCAGCGCAGCCGGTGATGTGGCCCGCGGCGAGACGGGACTCAGAATCAACGCCCACGATCGATGGGCGACCCCACGCTCCAAGTCTCGCGCCAATCCAAACATACACGCGCCCCGACCGAAGCGGTATCAGCATCTCACCCGATCATGTACGAACGCCCTGCGAACGGCGGAAAGTGAACCGCGTCAGACTCGACTCCGGATCCACGTTCCAGGCTCGCGATCAGCGTTCTGGCTCACGGGCACGCCGAACCAAAGTTGGCTAGCGACGAAAGGACATCCGCGAAGTCCACGAACCCGTTGCAGCTGCTATCGCCCAGCCCCATGTTCCCGGCGCCGTAGTTCGTACCCCAGTACGCGAGCACGGTCAGGATGTCGGTGAAGTTGACGATGTGGTTCATGTCCGCATCGCCCTCGCACCAGATCGGCGGCGGCGCCGGCGGGTCGGCCAGATCGCGCCCGAACAGCGTCAGCGCGTCGATCGGATCCGGCCCGATCTGCCCGAGGAACTCGAACGTGCTCCCCGTGAAATAAGACGCGTAGAGCCGGCGCGGATCGAGACCGGAAGATTCATCGACGCCATTGGTCGTCGGATCATCAGGGTGCGCCGCGAAGAGAATCCCCAGCACCTCCGCCGGCGCCGGCAGAAGCGGATCGGGCAGGTACACAAACTCGAAGTCCGCCATGTCGAACCCGGGCTGCAATCCGAGGTGAATCACCGGATCGACGACTTTGATCGGCACCATGCCCGCGCCCATGATCGAGCGATAGACAGCCCCGGGATCGAGCGGGTTCAGGTTCCCGCCCGCGAGGTCGAGATAGAACGCCGCCTCGTGGTCCGCGCCGAAGTACGTGTGCGGGCAGTTGCCTGAAGCGGGAACCGCGTCCAGAGAATCAACATCGTCGTCCCATTCCGGGTGACCGTTCGCGGGATCCGGATCGGGCAGCAGGCTCACGTGCACGATCTGCTCCGTCGCCAGCGGATACGTCAGCACGACCACGGCCGGCGCCGCCGGATCGACATCCACTCCGACCACCTCGTCGTAGCCCGCGCTCGTCCCGTAGGTGTTCCCGCTCGGCGCGGTCGTGACCGACGGCACATCGCACGCCGAATCGGAGTACACGGTGGCGCCATCATCCTCGAACGAGATCAGCAGGTGCTGCGCCGGCCACGTGCACGCCGAGACCGCGGCGCCGCGCGCGATCGGCGACGGCAGCGGCGCGCCCGGCGTGATGTACAGATTCAGTTCCAGTTCGCTGGCGTCGTGCCCGTCGAGGTCGAAATACCCGCTCGGCGGCGGAACCACGCCGCTGCACCGCGGCGCCGGAGTTCCCGGCACGCCCGGACCGGGCGCGGGATCGACGATCGGCCCCGGCCAGCGGTCCTGATCATCGAGGTATCCATCCGCGCCGCCGGGATACGGCAAGGAAGCGCCGCCCATCCCGGCCGACGCCCACATGTACACATCGCCCGGGTCGAACACTTCTTCGCCGCCGACCCCCGGCGGATCGCTGAGTTCCGCATCGCCACCGATGTCCACCGAGAAATCAAGGAACGCCGGCGGCAGGCCCGGCAACCCGGGGATCGGCCCCGGCGGCGGCGGAGTATCAAGGAACAGACGGAGCCGGCCCTTCACATACGCGCTGCCGATGTCCTCGGGCTTTTGTGCTCCCATTTTCCCGGGATCGTCAACATCTCCGATGAGGAACGCGGCGATCTGAATAACGATCGGCGTGCCCGCGGACAGTGTGAACGAACCGGACTGGTCGCGCAGGGCGTAGTCGGTGCTCGCCCCCGAGCCGGGCGTCGGAATATCAAAGCGGCCGCCCAGGACCTCGGTCGTGCCGATGTGCAGCTCCGCGCCCGACACGCTCGAGATGTCCAGTTCGTTCATCTCCGGCCCCTCGGCCACGTACGAGCGCATGTCCCACGAATAGTGAACCGTCAGCGGGAACCCGGGTGGTGCGCCGAACGTGTTGAGCTCGAAGGACACGTCGTCGATCTCGGCATCGGTCTGGATCAGATACCCATCGGCGAACACCTCCGCCTTCGTGCTCGCTTCCCACGTGATGATCACCTGCTGCGAAAGGTCGCCGAAGAGCAGCACCTTGGCGCGCCCATCGCCGCGCGCCGCGGATGGGGGCGGCGGCAGGGGCCGGTCGTCCGTTCTGTAGTCAAACGCGCGATTGCCGTACGAAGCGCCCTGGAAATTGGGCAACATTCCAAAGACCGATGTGTCGTACGTGAAGAACGGCACGGTCTCGTTGTTGTCGACGTAGCCGGTGACCCGCAGGGCGCCGCCCACGATCATCACCTGCCAGATCTGGCCCGCGGCAGACCCGCTGAGCACGAGCAGCCCGACGGCCATCGCCGCCGCGCGCGCGAACGACCCAATCGATCGATGGTGCATGGAACACCCCACACCGGTGCCGCGGCCGCGCCTCACACAGCGCGGTTCCCTTGGATGCCGCCGGCGCCGGCCCAATGGTCCGAGAATAAAGATGCCCCAGCGCCCATGAACGTCAAGCGCAGACGCGGGGATTGCCCGCGCCGCGCCCGACTTTTGCCGGTATTTCACCAAGCGACCTGCGCGAGGCTCGCTCTCGCCTGCCGCATCCGACCAACGGTGGTCGACATCGAATTCACGGACACACCCGCCCGAAGTTGGCCAGCACCGCCAGCACATCCGCGAAGTTGATCACGCCGTTGCAGTTGGCGTCGCCCGGCGATGAGCCGTTCGGGTTCGCGCCCGGGTTCAGGAAGTTGGCCAGCACCGCCAGCACATCCGCGAAGTTCACGATGCCGTTCTTGTCCGCATCGCCCACGCAGCACGGCGGCGGGAGCGTCGAGATGTCCTGGGGGATCGCCGCCACAGCGTCGATCGGGTCATCGAGAATCCCCGGGAAGAGCGGCGCCGACGAGCCGGTGAGGAACGAGTAGTACAGCCGGCGCGGCGTCAGCCCGCCCGACTCATCGCCCGGCGTGGTCGGATCGTCCGGGTGAACCGCGAACACCAGCGCCAGGTGAACCGGGTTGCCCGCGGCGTTGGGGTTCTCCAACCAGACGAACTCGAAGTCGGCGATGTCCACGCCGTCGGGCAGCCCCAGGTGCAGCGCATGGTCGATCACCCTGATCGGCGCGGCCCCGGCGAGCACCTCGTAGATGTCGCCCGGGTCGAGCGAGATCCCATTGATCGGGTCGAAATACGTCGCCTCGTGATCGCACGAGAAGTAGACGTAGCCGCAAGCCGGCTCCGCGGGCGCATCGAGCGAGTCCACGTCGTCATCATCCGCCTCGGCGCCCGGGACCGGGTTCGGAGCAAGGCTGATATGCACTTCGCGCTCATTGGCTACGGGGTATTGATTGAGGATCGCCACGGGTGGCGAGGTGTCGAGCGTCAGGCCGATCACCTCATCGCGCACCGGCGTCGGCCCGTGCGTGAACCCCTGCGGGCTCGCCAGCGTGTTCGGCACATCGCACATCGTGTACGGGTCGGCGCCGTCGTCCTCAAACGAAATGATCAGATGGTCCGCGCCGTAGATGCAGGGCGAGTTCGCGAAGAACGCGATCGGCGGGCGCGTGCCCATCTGCAACGCCGCACTGAGCGAGAACTCCATCGCGTCGTGCCCGTCCAGATCGAAGAACAGCGACGACACCAGGCCGATGGGCGTGCCCGAGCACACCGGGGCGACGGGCGGCCCGAGCGCGCCGGCATCCGGCGGCGGATCGATGCCCGTGAACGCGAACGCATCATCGCGATAACCGTCGGCGCCTCCGGGGAACGGCAGCGCCGGGCCGTGCCACGCGTACACATCGCCCGGATCGAAGACCTCGTTGCCCGTCGGCGGCATCGCGCTCAACTCGGCGTCGCCCCCGATGTCCACCGAGAAGTCCACGAACGGCTCGCTCGGCGCGGGAATCGGCGTCGGCGGCGTCGGCGGAAACGTCGGCGTGCCCACGCTCAATCGGATGCGCCCGAAGAAGATCCCCGATGCCGCATCCTCCATCATTGTGAATCCGCGCCCTTCCATGTAGATGCCGGTCTCGATGATGCCCGTGACATCGATCTGGATCTTCTGTCCCGCGGGGATGTTGATCTGCCCGGTCTGGTTGATGAGCGTCTGGTCGATGCCCGTGAAGGGCGGGATGACATCAAAGGAATACGCCGGCCCCAGCAGATCGACGCCGTCGATCTGCATCGTCGCGTTCTTGATCCGCGCGTAGTCATCCGGCGGCGGCAACAGGAACGGGCACACAACGCCGATCGGCTCGGTCTTGTTGAATGCGCGCGAGGCGGCGTCCCATGAGTAGAGGATGATCAGCGGCGTGCCGTTGGGCACGCCCGTGGTGTCCAACTCCACGAAGAAGTTGCCGCCCCCGCCTGCGGTGTCCTCGATCGCGGCGTCGCTCTGCGCGTCGTAACCGTCGATCGCATCGCTCTCGGTGCTGGCGCGGATGAGCCACTGGATCGTGACCAGCGAAGAGCCGTCGCCGTCGATCGTCGCCTTGCCTTTGGAACTGGCCACCACGACGGACTCGCGCAGCGGCGGCCCGATCAGGCTCTGGTCCGTGCAGTCAAAGCCGTAGCGTGTGCCGTACGACAACCCCTGAAACCCCGGGATGAGCACGGTGCGCACCTGCATGTCCACGCAGTCCGGCATGCACATGCCGGGCAAGTCGTTGATGTACTCATTGGCGCGCCCGTTGCCTTCCAGGTAGACGCCCGCGTTCGTGACCTGCCACATCGGCTGCGCGTGCGCCGTACCCGCGGTCGCCGCGACTAGGAATGCCGCGAAACTCAGCGCTCCGCAACGCATCGCACGCGCCGTCCTCATGATGCACCTCGTCTTTTCGGCGATCCCCGCGGCTCCCCCGCGGAAGCGATACGCCCCTGTGTGAACCATGCTCCGCTCAACGCCTCGGTCAAGCCCCGGTCCCGGCGTTGGCCGGGGCCGGGGGTTACTCGTTCGACCATGCCCGCGTGCCGCGGGCTGCGGAGGTCGACGTGTGGCAAACTCGGTTCAGGCCATCTGTGCTCGCTCCGACTTGGGCGTCGCCAGCGCCGCCGTGCCGCTGCCGAGAGTTCGGGCCCGGCGGACGGTCGCGGCGGCGCTCGCGCGCCAGCGCCGGCTTGGGCGTCGGCCGGGTCATCCCTCACGAGGCTGACGCGGCCGATGGGTCCGACGCGGATCGCCCGCGGGTGCTGCGCTCACCCGCGAACGACCCGGAATGCAGGTTCGAATATGAAGGTGGGAGATGCGGCTAGGGAAACCACCGGATTATGGGCCCTAACAGATGTCGGATATCGGATGTCGGATGTGGGATGTGGGATGTGGGATGTGGGATGTGGGAATAGAGAAGACCGTCCTCAACGGGTCTTGCGCTTGGCGCTCATGATCGTTGCGACGAGGATCGCCGTGATCTCATCGCATTCCCGCGCTAGCGCGGCCAATCGAGTGGCGCTCATCACGCCGGCGTCTGCCAGGAGTTCGATCCAATAGCCGGACTCATCCGCCTCCTCCTCGACCATTGCCAGTTTGTTGATGCAGTCGGCGTTGGACTTGGCACGGCGCGCCGAGCGGTAGTTCGCGCCCACGGATGTACCAGACCGGAGCAACTGCCTACCGAGCACATCGGCGACGCGCGTCCTGGGCAGCGCCTCTGTCAGTCGAATCACGCGCAGCGCAAACGCTTTCGTCCTCGCTTTCATTTCTGTTTCGTTCATGCGAAACAGAGTAGTCGACGTCGGACCGTGAATTTTCTTCTACATCCGACATCCCACATCCCAAATCCGACATCAAGTCACGGGCATATCGCCCCGAACGCCGCCAGCACCGCGAGGATGTCGCCGAAGTCCGCGTCGTTGTCGAGATCAGCATCGCCGTCGCCGGTTGTCGCGCCGTAGTTGGCCAGGATGAACAGGATGTCGCCGAAGTTCACGAAGTGATCATGGTTGACATCCTGCGGGCACGCGATCGGCGCCGCGTCGCCGGGCGGATCGATGTTGACATCGGACTCGGTGTCGCTCCAGTCGCCGAGCACGTAGCGGCTGGACATCAGCTCGAACACCGGCGGCACGGTCTGTCCCACGAACGGTACGTGGCTCACCGGGAACCAGGGCGGGCCGCCCAGGGCGAAGTCTGCTTTCTGCAACTCGCGCACGACGCCGTTGGAAGTGAACACGAGCGTGCCGCGCGAAGTCACATGCAGGTTCTTCGGATTCACGATTCCGTCGAGGATCAATCGCTGCTGCACGTGCAGGCCGCCAGCGCCCTCGACCACCTGGTAGATCGCGTTCTCGAGATCGGAGCAGACCCAGAGAGAGCCGTCGGTGGGGGAGACAAACATCGAGGGCTCGCCCGCGAGGATCAGGCCGGAAGGCCGGGGGTGGCTTGTCAGGCTGAATGGATTGGCGCCACCGACAAACTGTGCTTCCGTCAGTGTGTTCAGGTCCGCGCTGAGCATCCAGAGAGTCTCCGTGGCGTCGTTGAAGGCGAAGGCGTTCATGTCGCCGACGAGCGCCATTCCAACTGTCGCCGGCGGCGTGGTGGCGTAGCTGATCGCGCGCACCGAGCCGTCACCCATCAGGAACAAAATGCCGCGGTTGCCGAAGACCATCGGCCCGACGTTCGCGAATTCGCCGAGTGAGTTTCTGGACCCGTCGTCCAGGTCGATCATCCAGAGAGTGGCGGGCTCGGCGCGCTCGCCGACGAGCGCGAGCGCCTGAGCCGTGCCCGGCACCTGCTTGAGGCCGAGGACAGCGCCCCCCGGCAAGTGCCAGGTCTGCGCCGGCGGCGGACCCATGATGTCGAAGTCGAAGGATGGCATGAACGAGACCTCGCCGAACTGCGGGTTGGCGGTAAGCGCGACGAGCGGCGAAACCCATCCGATGCCGTCGAGGATCGAGTACGTGTTCGGATCGCCGGTGAGGCGGCGCCAGCGCGTCTGCGCTGAGGGCGGCGAACCGACGGCCCACGAGTAACCGTGCGTGAGCGTGGCGTAGGTGGATTTCTGCGTGACGAACTGCGCCTGGCTCATGGTGTCGCCGTCGAAGCCCGCGGGGTCGCGGTACCAGAGTTCGGGCGAGTTCGAGCAGGCATCGACCGTGCGCGCCAGCGTCACACAATGCCCGCCGGTGCGCGCCAGGTACGGCGGGATCTCCGTCGTGCCGGGCACGAGCGTGTATCGCCCGTGGCAGATATTCACGAGAGCGCCGAAAGCCATCATCCCGTAGAGGCCCTGCGGGCTAGGCGTGTAGTTGGCCGAAGATCCGGCGCACTGCACGACGAACTTGCCCGGCGCGAAGGTGTCGAGCCACGCCTGCATGCCGAAGACAAAGTCGCCCAGCGATGTACCGCCCTCGGAGGGCACGACGTCCATGAGCGCGGGCGAGCCGAGGATGTCGAGGCGGTCGGTGACGAAGTCGTAGTTGGCCTGCGACTGCCAGTTGCGCGGGCCGTCGAAGACCGCGGGGAAGCCGTGGTTGGAGATGTAGGCGAGCCAGTTGGCGGCGGAGGTGGGAACGCAGTGGGTGCTGCCGCCGGCGGGCAGGCCGTCGCGGCGCTGATCAAAGTCGGGGATGTTTAGGCGGTAGATGTCGCAGTTGTCTCCCGCGAGGGCGACTGTTGTGAGCGCAAGGACAGCGGACTGCGCGGCGACGAGATGTCGAGACATGCGGCGCGGCATGTGAGTTTCCCCGGTATTCGGTTTCGGAACCTGCGAGTCACCCCGGCGGCGCTTTCAGGCCCCGCACCCGCTCCCAGCCCGGGCCTGAACCCCCAGCGCCATCGATAGTTCAAGAGTGACATCCGAGGCCACGCACTGCAAGGAGAATCCGCAAGAACGCTGCGGAAGTTTCGTGGGCGAGGTTCGGGCGAGTTCAGCCGTGCGCGGGGAGGAAAACCGCGAGGCGCCGTGCGCTCCCATCGTGCCACTGGTTTGTCGCCGTCCCGAGCGGCCCACCAGCGCACCGTCTGAGACTCATTCTCCGCGTATCGACGCATTGGTGCGCACAGGCGCGCAACGGTGTCGAGCCATTCTCGCGCACGGGCTCAACTTTTTTCTATTCCAGCCCGGCACGGCACTTGCGCGCGTTTCGCACGCACCGCGCGGAAGCCCTTGTGCGCACCAACCCTTCCGCGCGCCCCTCTGTAGAGGGACCGCGCATCGCGTGCCCCACCTCCGCTGCTTCGACCGAGTGCCCAGTGCCTCATGCCTCTGACCTTCCCATTCGATTTCAACTCCTCCCTCGCCTCCGCCAAGTCCGAGGCGCTGGCATTCCTGCGCTCGCTCATCGCGGGAACCGCCGAGAGCGACATTCCTCAGATCCGCGAGCGCCGCCTCGCCGCCTCCCAGGTCCTCCGCACCCGCTTCCTGCGCGAAGACGGGAGCGAGGCATCGCCGAGGACGCGAACGGAGTCGCGCCCGAGGAACTCTGATGCCGAGCGGCCGCCGCAGAAAAGCGATGGCAAGGACGCCGAGCGCGCCAATGGTGATTCCCTGGGTGCCCCCGGTCGCGCCCGGTCCGCCGAGCGAGACCAGTGTGCTTCCCATCCGTCACCGTCTCACCACCTCGCCGATTCACCGCCTCATCCCCCATCCCCTTTCGAAATCCCCAATCTCAAATCTGAAATCCTGGAATCTGAAATCCCTTCGCCGTCCTCCGCGACCTCCGCGGGCTCCGCGGTGAATTCCGACCCGATTGCCGCCATGACCGCCCTCCACGCCGAACTTCGCGAAAAGACGCGCGGCCTCTGCGGCTACGAAGAGAAGCGCCTCGTCAAGCAGGCCCTCGCCGCCCTGCGCGCCGAGCAGCGCGCCCCTACGTGACACGTCGCTGCAGTTGGTTGCAATCTGAAATCTCAAATCTGAAATCTCAAATTGACTCTCCCGGGCGCCAGCCGCATCGCGCTGCGACGCTGCCGTGCGCGCACGACGCGATCACCCATGACTTTTTCTGAACTGTCATCTCAGACGCTCCGCGAGCGTCGTCACCGTGCGCCAGTTGCGCATCGTGGCCGCGACGCCGATGCGGCGCTCGATGTAGTCGTGCGAGAACTTCGTCTTGCCCACCCCGTTGGGCAGGTGGAAATAGATCTCGCGCCCGTGGAATGCGAACGAATCCTGCGGCGAGCGCTCGGGCTCGAGCGTGCCCTTTGGCTTGGCCGCGCAGAAGGCGACGTGCAGGCGATCGGGATCAAAGGCCCGCGGCAGCGGGCGCGAGGCGACGCGATGAATCTCCGAAGCGGTGCGCAGCACGACGCGGATCGGGCTCTTGAATCGCTCCGCGAGGGCGCGCTCGAGGCTGCGGGTTAGCGCGGCCTCGCCGGCTCTGCTCCGGAAGAGCACGTTGCCGCTGGCGATGTAGGTCGAGACGTCCTGGTGCCCCAGTTCCTCAAAGAGTTCGCGCAGGTCGGCCATCGGCACGATGTTGCGCCCCACCACGTTGACGCCGCGGAGGAGCGCGACCCAGGAGGGAAGTGTGGATGCCAAGCACTCGAAGCCTAGCGAGCCAGTCAGACGCAATCTCGGCCCAGTGCTCGACGCAGATTCTCGGAGCATGCAACTTTGGGCCGATTGTTCCCTGCGAGCAAAACACTCACCGAGATTCCACCGAGAACGCAAACTCAATTCGCCGTTTCTGGACGAGACGGCCCGGCCCGTGCATACTGCCACGCATGGCTGCCACGCTTCGCTTGACGGGAGCTCGACGGACGCGAATCGGCAATTTCTGGAGCGCCCGCAATGATGCCACTCTTTTTCTCGGCGATTGTCGCGATCTGCTGACGCGAATGCCCAACGAGTCAGCCCAGCTGGTTGTCACTTCGCCTCCGTACAACATTGGCAAGCGATACGAGCGGCGCGTGGCCCTAGCCGACTATCTGCGCCGAGAGCGAGAAGTCATCGACCTCTGCATCAACAAGATTCAACCGGGTGGGAGCCTTTGCTGGCAAGTCGGCAATCATGTGGACGACGGCGAGGTATTTCCACTGGATGTGCTCCTGTATCCCTTCTTCAAGGACAGGGGGCTTCGGCTTCGGAATCGGATCATCTGGCACTTTGAACACGGACTGCACTGCTCAAGGCGATTTTCCGGTAGATACGAAACGATTCTGTGGTTTACGAAGGGCGCCGGAGGTGCAGACTACGTATTCAATCTGGATCCGATACGCGTGCCGCAGAAGTACCCCGGCAAGAAGCACTTCAAGGGCCCACGGCGTGGTCAGCCATCGGGGAACCCTCTTGGAAAGAACCCGGGCGACGTGTGGATCATTCCCAACGTAAAGCACAATCACCCTGAGAAGACGATTCACCCGTGTCAGTTTCCGGTCGAACTTGTGGAGCGACTCGTGCTGTCTCTGACGAACGTCGGAGATCTGGTGCTTGATCCCTACATGGGTGTTGGCTCAGCGCTTGTCGCAGCCCTGCTTCATGACCGGCGCGCGGCGGGCGCAGAGATTTCCCGCGATTACTTCCGTATCGCCGATGAGCGGGTGCGGCAATCGCGCGCAGGTACGGTGCGGATTCGACCGCGAAGCCGCCCCATCTACCAGCCACCGCCGAATTCGAGCCAGACTCGCCAACTTTGGGATGGCGTCGCCGCAGCCGTGTGACCCGCTCTTGCGGTTCTGAATGGATTACGAACTCTACAGCTACCGTTACGCGGTCAAAATCCTGCAACACGCGGCGTTCAAGGCCGCGTGGAAGGAGATTGATGCGGTTATTCGTGGAACTCCGCTCTTCGTGTATCCCGGCAAGTCCGGCAAAAACAAACAGCTCGATGTCGTGCAGCAGCTGATGAACACATACTACGATCGAGTCTTGGCAGTGGATCGGAAGTGGAAGTATCACCCGCGCGCAACGGGCATTGCGGGGTCCCAGCTCACAGCCGACTTTCGGAAGCAGTTTGTGGGTACCGATGGATCCACGTTGACGGTCCAGGCGGAGATTCAGCTGGGAAACATGTCGCGTTGGTATACCGACATCTTCAAGTTTCAGGCTGCGTATTCGGAAAGGATGGTGCAGGTCGGTCTTAGTGTCGTGCCGGTTGCGGACTTGGCGAGACGGATTGACTCAAACGTGGTGCAGTTCGAGCGCGCGAGTCGGGAGTTGCCGTCGGCAGAACTCTCGATCACGCTTCCAATCGTATTGGTCGGGCTCAAGCCAGATCGCAAGACTGTCGTTGCAGATTTGTCCAAGTCGAAGTTCGCTGGAATCAAAGACTTCACGGGCAAGCAAAGTAAAGCGAGCAATCCCGGCCAGAATCGACTTCGAGTCGTGCACGCGTTTCTTTCCGGTACGTCGATCGACAAAGTGGGCCCTCAGAGTGATGTGGGCCCGCCACTGCCCGCGGTTGAAGCCGACATGGTCGAGGAGGATGTGGAAGAAGAACAGACCTGAACGCCGTCGCGAAGAACGACTACATCCGCTCGAGCGGGACAAGGCCCAGCGCGGTCAGGCCGTCTTCGAGGACGCGCCCGGTCAGGCGGCACAGGCGCAGGCGCGAGGCGCGTTTGGCGGGAGTGGGGGCTTGGATCACCGGGCACTCGGTGAAGAACGCGCTGAAGGCGGTGGCCAGTTCAAACAGGTAGCCGCAGAGGCGGTGCGGCTCGCAGGTCTCCGCGGCCCCCCGGATGGCGCGCGGGAACCGAAGCAGCGCCAGCGCCAGCGTCTTCTCCTGCGGCTCGGCGAGATCGAAGGGCGCGGCCGCGATCTCCTTCTCCAGCGCCGCCTCGCTCACACCCAGTGTCTCGATCGCCTTGCGGAAGATCGAACGGATGCGCACGAGCGCATAGAGAAGGTACGGCCCGGTGTTGCCCTCGAAGGCGAGCATGCGGTCGAAGGAGAACACGTAGTCCTTGATGCGGTCGCTGGAGAGATCGGCGTACTTGATGGCGCTGACTCCGATGGCCTGCGCGACGCGCCGGCGCTCATCGGCGGGCAGGTCCGGGTTCTTCTCGCGCACGGCCTTGTCGGCGCGCTCGATGGCCTCGTCGATCAGGTCGGCAAGGCGCACGTTCTCACCGCTGCGCGTCTTGAATGGCGTGCCGTCCTCGCCCAGCACGGTGCCGAAGGCGGCGTGGATGATCGTGGCATCTTCGCCGCGGCGGGTCTTCGTGAAGCCGGCCTTGCGCGCGCCGGCGAAGGCCTGCTTGAAGTGCAGGCTCTGGCGGGCATCGACGGCGTAGAGCAGTCGCGTGCCGCCGAGTTTCTGCACGCGCCGCCGGATGCCCGCGATATCGGTGGTGCCGTAGAGGAAGCCGCCATCGCGCTTGCGGATGATCAGCGGCTCCTTGATGCCGAACTCGTCGAGGCGGATGACGGCCGCGCCGTCGGAGACTTCGGCGACGCCGCGCATGAGCACGTCTTCGACGAGCGGGCCGAGTTCCTCGGAGTAGGTCGATTCGCCGGCCGTGGCCGCATCGGTGACGTTGGCGTGCAGTCGCGCGCACTCGTGGAAGACAGCGCGCAGCGTGATGCGCGCCTGCGCCTGCCAGATCTTGTAGTAGGCCGGGTCGTGCCGCTGGAGCGCGACGAGCGCGGCCTTGGCCCGCGCTTCGGCCTCGCGCGCGCCGCTCACTTGCGCTTCGAGTTCGGCGTGGGCCTTGGGGCCGAGACCGTACTTGTGCACGGCGGCGAGGCCCTTGTCATCGGCATCGCAGTCGCGCTGGGCGGCGCGGTACAGCGCCTCGAGATGGTCGAGGTCGAGGCGATCGAGGTCGAGTTCGCCGCGATCGACGCGGTCCTTGACGGCCTGCGTCACCATGGCGATGGGCAGGCCCCAGTCGCCGAAGTGGTTCTGGCGGATGACTTTGTGCCCGAGGCGCTCCCAAAGCCGCGCCAGGCAGTCGCCGATCACGGTGGCGCGCAGGTGCCCCACGTGCATCTGCTTGGCGAGATTCACGCCGCAGAGATCGACGACCACGGTTTCGGTCTCGGCCGGCGCGGGCGGCGTGATCCCGAGGTTGGTGCGCTCCAGAGTCTCCAGCGCAGCGCCCAGCGCCGGCGCGCGGAGCCGGATGTTTATGAATCCGGGGCCGGCGATCTCCGGCGGCTCGGCGATGGCGGTGAACGCGGCGTCGCTCGCGAGGCGATCGGAGATGACTGTGGCGATGTCGCGCGGCGGCTTGCCCTGCGCTTTGCCCAGCGGCATGGGGGCGTTGCACTGGAAGTCGCCGAACTTTGGGTTGCGGCTGGGAGTGAGCAGCGCCGTCGAGTCGTCGAACGACGCGTCGCCGGCTGCGGCGCGCACCGCGGCGGCCACGCGGTCTTGAAGAAGTGCGACGGGGTCTTGCGGCTCGGCGGTCAAGCGGGCCAGTGTAGAGCAGGAACTCACCGCGGAGTGCGCGGAGGCCGCGGAGCAAGGCTTGGGTCTTCAGACTTGAGGTGAGACGGAATGGCGCGAGACGTGGTCGCTAGTATCCGGGCCATGATGAAGTCGCGATTCACGACGGGCTCGGTGCTGATCGGCGCGGCGGTGCTGGGACTCGGTGCGCCGCGGGTGAGCGCGGAGGCCGCGCCCGAGCCGCTGAAGATCCTGCTCGATGTGGACGCCTCGGACCTGCCGCGGAACCTCGTGCACGCGCACCTGAGCATCGACCTGCCGCCGGGTCGCGGCGAGACGACGGACCTCTTCTATGTGACGTGGACGCCGGGGAATCACTCACCCTCGGGCCCGATCGAGAACGTGGTGAACATCCGGATCACGGACTGCCGCGGCCGGCCGCTGGAGTGGGACCGCGACCCGGCGCGCCTCGAGCGGTTCACGATCCGCCCGCCGGCGGACTGCGCGGCGGTCGAGGTGCACCTCTCGTACATCGCCAGCCAGCCCAACACGCTGTCGCGATCGAGCGACACCTACGGTCGGCCCGCCTTCGGCGCGCTCAACTGGAACACCGTGATGATCTATCCCGGGGGCGCGACGAACCAGCAGATCACGGTGCACCCCGCGCTGGCCATTCCCATGGGGTGGTCGCTGGCGACGGGGCTCGGGGAGACACTCGAGGATGCGCCGCGCCACGAGGGCGAGAAGGCGCAGCGCCCCGGCGCAATCTGGACCCGCTTCGAGCCCGCCACGCTCGCCAAGGTCATCGACTCGCCGGTGCTCATGGGGCAATTCCTCAATCGCATCGCGATCGATGCGCCGGGCCTGCCCGCGCACGACCTGGCCATCTCCGGGCCGGAGCCGCGCCTGGCGGACTGCCCGACCTGGCTCCTCGAGGGGCTTGGAAAGATGGCGGCGCAGGGCGCGGCGATCTTCGCCGCCGAGGGCCAGGAGCCGCGATTCCCGCGCAGCAGGTTCGTGTTCCTGGTGATGCTCGACGAGAGCCTGCGCTTCGGGCTCGAGCACTCCGAATCGACCTTCTGCGCGATGGCGCCGCGATCCTTCATCGAGGCGCGCAAGGACGAGCAACGCGGCGGCGGCGGGAGCATGGGCATCCTCGCGCACGAGTACTTCCACGTGTGGTGCGGCAAGCTCCGCGCGCCCGACGGCGTCGTGATGAGCGACTATCACACGCCGGCGCGGACCGACCTGCTCTGGCTCTACGAGGGGCTCACGACCTATTACGACGACCTGCTGCTGGCGCGATCCGGCCTGATCACGGACGAGGAGTACCGCCAGCGCGTGCTGGAGGCCGCCATCGCCATGCAGCAGCGCACGGGCCGCTTGTGGCGCAGCATCGAGGACACGGCCCGGAGCGTGCGCGCCGTGCGTCTGCGCGGCATCGCGTGGAACGACATGCGCCAGGGCGCGGAGTACTACGGGCAGGCGGCGATGTTCTGGCTCGAGGCCGACGCGATCATCCGGCGCGGCACGCAGAACCGCGCCTCGCTCGATGATTTCTGCCGCCAGTTCTTCGACGTGCCGGCGAACCCCGCCGGCGCGCAGGCCACGTGCACGCGCTCGGACATCATCGAGTCGCTCGCGGCGGTCTACAACGGGCAGGACTGGGACGCTCTGGTGCGCGAGCGGATCGAGGAGCCGGCGCAGACTCTGGACATGGGCCCGTTGCTCCGGCTGCTGGGCTGGCGCATCGAATGGGCCGACGAGCAGACGGCGCTCCAGAAGAAACTGAGCGAGGGCTCCTCCGGCGAGGTGAACCTGCGCGAGTCGCTGGGCGTGCGCCTCTCGCGCGATGCCGAGATCACCGACATCGTGCCCGGCTCGCCCGCCGATGAGGCGGGCCTGGCCTTCGGCATGAAGGTGATGGCGGTGGGCGGCTGGGCCTACTCGGCCGAGCGCATCCGGCGCGCGGTCAAGGAATCGAAGGAGAGCGGGAAGATCGCGATGATCGTCTCCTTCGGCGAGCGCGTCGAGGAGCGCACGGTGGAGTACAGCGCCGGGCTGCGCTACCCGCGACTGGAGCGGCACGAGGGAGAGCCGGATGTTCTCTCGAAGATCTCGATGCCGCGCGCGCTGCCGGCGCCGCGGCCTTGAGCAGCCTCGAGGCCGCGGGCGGCGTCAGTTCAGTTTCTGGAGCGTCATGTCGCCCGGGCGCGGGCCGTCCGCCGCGCGCCAGCCGCGGGCCAGGCGCAGCGACCAGCCGGGCCCGGAGACGAGGGACTCATCCGATCGCGCGGGGCTCGATACCCGGATCTCGGAGAGGCTGACGCCGTCGGGATGCCTCACCAGCGCGCCTCTATCGCTCACTTCCAGGATGCCCCAGGGCGCGGTCACGCGAATGGTGTCGAAGAACATCCACTCGGCGTCGAACGCTTCGATGCCCATCGGGTTGAACGTGTAGCGCAGGCCCGGGTCGCCGGGCAGGCTCAGCACGGGTCCGTCCACGAACCGGGCGCGCACCTGCGCCAGCCGCGCCTGGCGGGCCGCCTCGCGCTTGTCTTCACGGGCCATGAGACGGGCCGAGTCGTAAGCCGCCGCGCGGGCTGTCGCGATTGAGGTCAGGTCGCCCGTCGGGATCTCGAACCCGATGGCCTTGGAGAGCATCCCATCGAAGCCGGCGACGGCGCGGATCGGCCGGCGCCAATTGGGGCTGTACTCATCGAGCAGGAGTCCGTACGCAGCGCCCGTGACGTACGCGAAGGAGCGTGCGTAGCCGCTGGTGGCGCGCTCGCGCTCTTCGAGGCGCACCGCCACGCGGGCGCGGGCGGCCGCGGGCGGCAGGCCGCAGAGACGGTAGCCGGTGTACTCGGCGAGTCCCTCGTTCATCTCGAGGTCTCGTTCTTGCGGGCCGCTGGAAGGGTAGAGGCTCTGCCGGTAAGCGCGAAAGATGAGGGCGTCCCGGATCGCGCGCTTGCCGTCCTCGCCCTCGCGCACCAGGGCCTCGGACAGTGCGCGGAACTCCAGTTGCAGCCACACGCGCGCGTGGCGCTCGTCCATGTGCGCGTTGGGGGGCGTCGCGGCGGGCAGGCCGACATCGTCCTGGATGCGGTGGAAGAGCTCGTGCATCATGTGCCGGGCGCGCTCGTAGCGCGTGTCCGGCAGCGGCCACACGAGCATGGTCCACTTCAGGCCGGACCAGTTCACCGCGGTGTTCGCGATGCCCACCTCATCGGGCAGGAGCCCGGAGTAGACGCCGTCGTGGAACTTGAGCACGCCCTCGGGGTCGGGCTGGTTGGCGACCACCTGGCGCGTGCGCGGATCGGCCAGGATCATGGGGCCGTAGAGCGTGGCGCCCCATGTCATCGCGTTGTCGGCATCCGAGAGCGCCTTCGCCTCGGCAAAGAATCCCTTGGCCTCGGCGGCGTCGATGGGGTCCGCCGCGCGGCCTTGACCCATCAGGGCCGGCGCGCCGCACAGAAGAATGATGCAGCCCGCCAGACCCGCGAAGACCTTCCTCATGCCCGTCGCTCCTCGATCCATCGTCCGTTTACTTGCCCTCGCGCTCGTGCCAGGCCTTGAGCACCTCGGCCTCGCGCTCGGCGGCGATGCCGGCCCGAGTCGGCTTCGATTGCCGCTCCTGGGGCTGCGTCTTCCACCACGCGAGCGTGTCCCGCGCGGTCTCGCCGATGGGCCTGAAGCGTAGCCCCGCGGCGACGGCGCGGTCCGGGTTGGCCTGGTGGAACCCGGCGGTGTCGCCCTCGGGCGGGATCCACACGGGCATGTCGCCCCAGGCCGAGACGTTCTGCTCGCGCAGGAACGCGGCGCTCGCCCACGTGAACTTCGCATCGCTGGCCGGCGCGGCGGCTTTGCACGCGTCGAGCATGATGCCCATGGTCAGGCCGGTCTTGGGGCCCATGGCGTTGAAGACGCCGGCGGTGCGGCGCTCGGCCATCGTGATGAGCCACTCGGCGAGGTCGCGCACATCAACGACCTGGATCGGGTCATTGGGAGTGCCCGGGGCGAGCACCTCGCCGCCGCGATCGACGCGCACGGGCCAGTAGGTGAAGCGGTCGGTCGGATCGCCGGGGCCGATGATGAGGCCGGGGCGGACGCTCGCGCAGCGCCCGGTGAAGGCCTTCTCGGCCTCCTGCTCGCACAGGGCCTTGAGCGGGCCGTAGTTCTCGAAGTTCTGGCCCATCGTCTCGACGGTGGTGTCGGTGATAGTGCCGACGGCTGCGGTCTCGTCCATGCCGCGGTCGGTAGTGCTGGCGTAGACCGACATGGAAGAGATAAAGGAGTACCACTTGGCGTTGGGCGCGAGCATCTCGGCCGAGGCCTTGACCATGCGTGGGTAGTAGCCGGAGGTGTCGATGACGGCGTCCCACTTGCCGCCTTCGAGGCTGGTCAGGCCCTTGGGCGTGGTGTCGTCGGTTTCTTCGGCGTGCTTGTTGGGGTCGCGGTTGCCGTAGAGGCGCTCGACAGGCTCATCCTTGAAGAGGCCGCCCTTGCGCTTCTCGGTGCGCCCGCGGTTGAAGATGGTGACCTTGTGCTTGCGGTCGAGAGCGATTTCGACGAGGTGGGGGCCGAGGAAGCCGGTGCCGCCGAGGATGAGGAGGCTCATCTTGGCCGTGCCGCCGGCGTGCTCCTCTGCGCGCGGCGCCGTGGAGCCGGGCTCGGCCGCGCGGGAGTTGCGGACGATGCCGCCGAGCGCGCCGGCGACGCCGACGACCATGACGGTCTGGATGAACTGACGGCGAGATGAATCGTGCATGGCAGGCTCCCTGGTCACCGCCCCATTCCACTCGCGGGAAGGTTGTACCGGATCAAGCCCGGTCTCGCTTCACCAACCCGGCGCCGAGTCCGGGCAAAGACCTTGGTTATTCCGCGTAGGCCCGCCTGCACAGGGTCACCCGTCCAGCGATGGAGGCGTCGTGACCAAGCGGAACGCCAGTCTCAGAGCATCCGTAACACGCGTTGCATTGTCGCGTCGAAGGGTCAAATGGAAGAACTCGTGGTCGGGAAGCATCCAGCCAGTGCAAAGGCTCGTCTTCAGGAACCAGGCGAGCCCCTGGTGGATTGGGTGCTTCTCCATGGCCGATTGGACTTCCGCCTCTGGAAGTATCGCGAGCACGTGCTTCATTTCCACGGACCAGGACGCCCGCTCTGCCACGAGCCGTCCGAGCGGTTCGGGGGTGGCCTGAAACGAAAGCCAGGTCTCGAGGTAGCCCTTTTGTGCCGTGCGATGGGAAGCAACAGCCGGAAGGTAGGAGCGGAAAACATCTGCTTCCTCGAATACGGCGGCGATGAGCTCCGGCAGATTCCCGCCCAACAGCGGCCCCTGTGCCCACCAGACAGGAACCTCGCCGGGCGCACACAGTGCGTCTGTAAAGCGCGCCAAGCCCGTTCGAAGCGCCGACAGGTGTTCATCCTCGAACGAGGTCGGTGAGAGATTCATTTCGATATGTTGGGCAGCGATCTCAGGTGCCAGGGAGGACGGCTCCCAAGCCGCGTGCGCATAATGGCGCCAAGGCTGGACGCACTTGAGCTCAAACTCGAATGGTTCGTTCATCGCCATACTAAAACGTCACTAGAAAGGAAGAAGACACCGGAGTGAATCCGCTGCGAACGTCGCGGCGCACGACGCAGCGTCGATGTCGTGAATCTTCTCTGTTTGCTCCTCGTACTGCTTTCGGTCCTTTGGACACTTGAACCCGCGCGCGGCGATCAGCCCCTTAACCATCTCTTCATGTGCCCTCGCGAGGCAATCGTCGAAAGCCTTTGTTGCCGCCGCCAGGCACGCTCCCGCAAGCAAGCCGCCTCCTTTGCCACCCTTTCCGGACTTGGGCTGCTGAACTGTGGGCACCACAGGACTTGTCGGAGGCGTAGGCTTAACTGCCGGTATGGGGTAGCCGCGTGGGGCAGAACGAGGGAACGCCTTGGGTCCTTTGCGACGGCGCTTCTCTTCCTTCTTTTCGTCCTTGAGTTTTCGGCCCTCAGGATCAAGTGGATAGGGCTCCAAGTCTCTGTCTCCGGGATCCGTGATGTCCCAGTGAGGATAGTGGTACTCATCGTCCGGATGGAATGACCACTTGTTCCCGTCGGGATCAGTGAAGTGCCCGGGCCGAGCCTCAGGATTGCTCGGGTTGGGCCAATTCTTGTTTGGATCGAATCCCCAACCTTGATCCGGATCGTAACCGGGAGGGAGCGGGTATTCGATCGGCCATCCGGCGGGTGGTGTCGTCACGAGGCCGAAGGGGTCGAAGAAACTCGATGGGCCCGCGCCTACGTATGCATTCGCGCTGCCAAAGTTCTTGGAGTCTCCCCACGTGCCTCTGTTGTCGCGAGTTGTAAACTTGCCCCAATCCGGCAGCATGGAGCGGGTGCGGTAGTGGTACATCTCGATCTCGTGGTCCCACTCGCGGCCGGTGAAGAGGCGCGTGTTGCCGACGAGGGACCAGGGGGCGGCGCCCGCGCCGGCGGCGGTCTGCACCCGCGGCAGGCCGAAGTCGCCGTACTCGTAGCGCTCGACGACCTGGCCGGGCTGGTAGGTGACGCCGCCGACGTAGATGGGCTCGGGGCCGGCGGTGATGGAGGTGGTGCTGAACTGGTCGTCGTGGTTGTAGTAGAAGTCCACGCCG
>Ga0187894_10002152_pt1 | contig 23961 bp, 17 predicted proteins | sample GBC1701081metaG_FD_136650 | JGI IMG/M metagenome (GOLD analysis project Ga0187894, IMG submission 136650) | White microbial mat communities from a lava cave in the Kipuka Kanohina Cave System on the Island of Hawaii, USA - GBC170108-1 metaG ... | reverse complement strand
TTTGATGAGATTTTTGTGAGTTCTGCGGCGATGGCAGAATATGTCAAGAAAATACATAGCGTGCCGAAAGTCCTAGACTTTATTGACGTTGATTCGGACAAGTGGAAACTCTACGCCGAACACCATTCGCTTCCATCGTCTTGGGTGTACCATCTCGAGGCGAATCGGCTCGCTCGTTACGAAGAGGAGATAGCGAAGGCATTTACTCATTTGATTTTCACTTCCGAAGTAGAACGTTCCCTTTTCCAGAAACGTGTTCAGGAGCGACCGGTCTCTGTCGTTTCTAATGGGGTTGATCTCGATTATTTTACTCCTCCCCAAGAAAGAACCACCCACTCAGACCAACCAATCCTCGTTTTTACTGGGGCGATGGATTATTTTCCGAATGTTGATGCCGTAGAGTATTTTTGCTTCGAGATCCTTCCGCTGATCCAGGAAACAAATCCATCGACTGAGTTTTATATCGTAGGGCGGAATCCATTGAGAAAAGTAATAGAGTTACAGACACTTCCGCATGTGACTGTTACTGGATCAGTTCCAGACATCCGTCCTTTTCTTGCCCGGGCAACGGCAGCAGTAGCACCTTTTCGTCTTGCCAGGGGAGTACAAAATAAAGTTCTTGAAGCTATGGCGATGGGACTTCCTGTTGTTGGCACCTCTCAGGCCTTTCAAGGTATTCCTGCAACGATTGACGATGGGATACTGATTGCAGATGAGCCGAAGAATTTTGCTCAAGCGGTACTGACAGTTTTCTCTCAGGAGAAAACTTCTCAAAATCAATGGGCGAAGCGGGCACGTTGCTATGTAGAACGTAACCATCAGTGGCAACAACCTGGAGCCGAGCTTGAACGAGTGTTGCGAGAAGCTAATAGTGGTCATTTCGTTGAAGAAAATTGCTTCGAGATATTGCCCAAAGAGCAGACCTGGACCAATTTGTTGAGATGTTGGAGTAACCGTAATGGCTGAACTTCGCCTATGCCATTACGGAGAAGAGAAAGCTTGGGATGAGTATGTCTATCACTGCTTAGAGGCAAGTCATTGTCATTTGTCCGGCTGGCGAAGAGTGGTTGAAAGAGGCTATGGACACCGGTCGTTCTACTTGTGGGCTCGAGAAAATGGCGAGACTAAAGGAGTTCTGCCATTAATCTCGATGGGAGGTTTATTCTTCAGTCGATCGCTTGTGTCCATGCCTTTTCTCGACGATGGTGGGATCTGCACTGAGGACGATCATGTTCGGACTGCTTTATATCAGCAGGCCGTGCAGATGTGTGAAGAATATAAAGTAGACATCCTTGATCTTCGCCATCGCCAATCGAACTCCCTAAGCCTTCCTCCTTTGGGATCGAAAGCGACATTGACTTTACAACTGGATAGTAACCCAGATCAAATGTGGAAGAGGTTCGACGCGAAGTTACGAAATCAGGTCAGAAAAGCACAGAAATCTGGTCTGACGGCATCTTGGAGCGGGATTGATGGATTACCAGATTTTTATGAAGTCTTTGCCATAAATATGCGTGATTTAGGATCGCCCGTGCATAGTTTGCGGTTCTTCACCGCGATTTTCGAAGAATTTTCCCACAGCGTTAAGCTCATGCTTGTCCACAAGAACAACACAGTGATCGGTGGAGCTGTCTGCTTCTTCTTTCGAGAAACCATGCTTGTTCCATGGGCATCATCGCGGAGAGAATACTTTTCTCTTTGCCCAAATAATCTTCTCTATTGGGAAATGATTCGATGGGGAAGCGAGAATGGCTATCAACGATTTGACTTTGGCCGTTCGTCTCCAGGAAGTGGAACGTATAATTTCAAAAAGCAGTGGGGAGCAAAAGAAGAGCCGCTTCACTGGCAGGTTCTAAATCGAAAAAATGGTCGATCTCCGTTGGTCCATGCCAATGACTCCAAATATCAATGGATGATCCGCACTTGGCGGCACCTCCCCATCGCAATGACAAAGCTTATTGGTCCTTTCGTTCGGGGCCAGGTTAGTAGCTAGTTGAGAAACGAGCTTTAGCCGATACTTCTACGATAAGTAAGAAGGCTATAGGAACTTGGAATGTCAAGAGTCCAGCACAAATCCGCTCCATTTTGGTCAACTATCCAAGCAGATATCGCTCGTTTTCGCGAGGAAGACAGAGGTATACGCGTTTTAATACGAGGACTCCTCTCTCAAGGGTTTCAGGCACTTTTTGTCTATCGTGTCTTCCGGTGGTTTTTTGAACGAGGAATTCCAACACAACCGGTACGCTTCATTATCGAACGCTTCACTGAAATCACTACCGGTATTTCTCTTCCAGCCGAGGCACAGATCGGCCAAGGACTCCGTATTCATCACTTCGGTGGTGTTATCGTTCACTCTCATGCGGCTATCGGGGAAGGATGTACACTCTATCAGGGAGTGACCCTGGGAGATCGAGGAGGTTGGGGCGGTGCTCCTCGCGTTGGAAACCGAGTCATTATTGGAGCCGGAGCTAAACTACTAGGAGAGATTGAGATCGGAGACGAGTGTCTTATTGGGGCAAACGCGGTGGTTCGTACCTCAGTGCCTTCTGGGTATGTGGCAGTAGGGGTGCCGGCAACGATCAGAGAAAAAGCAAAAGCCCATAAGAGCGATGCAGCAGAGGTCTGAATTTTAATGATATCCTCTTCTCCTACGCTGGTTCTGACCGAGCATTTTCTTCCAACGCAGGGTGGATCTATCACGTGGTTGGTACAAACCTATAGTCGATACAATCCTGCCGAGGTCCTTTTTGTCGCTGGGCGGTGCGTTGGCGATCAAGAGATCGATCAGACCCTGCCATTCAAGGTAAAACGCATCCCGATGACGATGGCAGACTGGGATCCGACACGACCAGCATCGTTACGGTCGTATGTCCAAATGCTCCGGGATTTGCGGAAGATCTGTCACTGTCATCAGGTTCGACAAATACACTGTGCGAAAGTTCTCCCTGAAGGGTTTGTTGCTTGGGGGAACTGGTATTTGACCTCTACTCCGTATGTACTGTACGCGCATGGCGAAGAGATTCTTATCAGTATGACATCTCACAAGCTGCGCTGGTTAGTCCCCCGAATTTATAATGGCGCTGCCGCCATCATTGCGAATTCATCACATGCAAAAAGTTTGTTAGAAAATATTGGCGTCCAGCTGAGGAAAGTTTATGTTGTTCATCCAGGTGTTGATGCTCGATCTTTCCAGGTGAGTCAAGAGGCAATATTGGCCGTGCGCCAACGATATAAGCTTGGAAACTCACCAACTCTTTTAACAATGGGGCGTCTTCAGCGCCGGAAGGGGCAAGATATGGTTATTAAAGCCCTACCCCGAATCATCCAAAAGATTCCTACTGTAAAATATCTAATTGTTGGGACAGGAGAGGAATATTCCGCTCTGCAGAAGTTAGTACAGAAGGTCGGAGTTACTAACCATGTGATATTTGTCGGTCAGGTATCGGATGAAGAGCGAGCTGTATATTATGCTACCTGTGACGTCTTTGTTATGCCGAATCGGCAAATTGATGAAGATATCGAAGGCTTCGGAATTGTTTTCCTTGAGGCCGGAGCTGCGGGTAAGCCAGTAATCGGTGGGAAAAGTGGAGGTACGGGAGAAGCAATTAAAGAAGGAGTTACTGGTCTTCGTGTTGATGGAACCGACGTAGAAGAAATAGCAACTGCTGCCCTTGCGCTTCTGTCTGATCCGTCTAAATCCTATACTATGGGAGAGAATGGTCGTCGTCGAGTCAAAGAAGAGTTCTCCTGGGAAACAGTTGTTCGACGCACTTATGAGGTAGCAGCTCGGGTAGATCAAGAAAAAAAGAGGATCCATCATGGGAAATAGTCTCAGCGCCCGAGAAGAACGGACTGTGGCAACACTTTATAAGGATACCGAGGTTGCTGAGACCTATATCCAAAAGCGTTTCAGTTATTCATGGAGTCGCCTCTTACATAGAAAGCAAGTGACAGAAGTAAATCGAGTCCTTGCGGACTTGCAACTGGGCGATGTTCTCGAACTCGCGCCCGGCCCTGCGCGAGTTGCAACTCAACTTAGAGGCGTGTGTCGCGGACTGATGCTTGATCAGAGCGAAGAAATGCTTGCCGTAGCGAAACGTCGGCTGGAAGCGGCTGGGCTTACAAAGGTTTGGGAATTACGATCGGGAAACGCATTTGCCCTTGATCAGTTGGGGCGACAATTTGATTTTCTCTATACCTTTCGGTTCCTCCGACATTTCCAAGAGGATGAACGAGCGCGATTATACAGAGAGATATCTTCATGCCTCCGGCCGAAAGGGGTGTTTATGTTTGACGTCGTCAATGAAGTCGTCAAAAGTAAAATTGACACGCGGCAACCTCAACGATTAGAGGGAGAGCTCAATGTCTACGATGCAACCTATACTCCAAAGAAGTTTTGCCGAGAAATGCAAGCGTATGGTTTCTCAGTTGTGAGATTTGTTCCTGTTCTTAAACACTTCACTGTACAAAGCTGGATGAGTTACCGCCTCGATCGTCATTTAGGGGTGATTTCAGACGTGCTGGTTAGCCTTTTGGAAGTTATTCCAGCAGCGCAACCACTTGAATGGATTGCTCTGTGCCAGAAAATGAACTGAGCTAGTGTCGAGTTTTTCATGCGTATTGTTTATTGGAATACTTCCTGCCTTCAGCCAGAAATCGAAGCAGTGTCGAAAGAGGTGTTTCAATTGGCTCGACATTTCCGCGACAGTTTGCTTGTCGGTATCAATCCGCATTATCAGTTCTGTGCATCTTTTCGAAGAAGGTACATTGGTTTCCATCCTCGACTCGATCTGTTGTTGCGAATACTCATTCCGCTAATAGAGCAGACCTGTGATATCAGCCACGTGTACGGGGAAGCTGCCCCATGGACATTTTACAAGACCCTGCGTCGTAAGCCTTTAATTCTAACAATTGCTTCAGAGAAAGGTGACCCTAGGGTTGATTTTTTAGAACGCTGCCGAAAAGTGGTAGTGCAAACCGATACTTACTATCAGAAGCTTCTTGATCTTGGCATCGATCGAAAAAAAATCGAGGTGCTATATCCAGGAGTAGATTTAGTAAAGTTTCGGCCACTTAATCGTGACCTGAGAAGCGCGGAAGCCCCCAAAGTCCTCTTTGCCACAGCACCTCGAAGTAAGGAAGAGATGGAAAGTCGCGGTGTGTATTTGTTGCTAGAGGCGGCAAAAGAAAACCCTCAGATAAACTACCATCTGCTCTACCGGAAATGGAGAAATCACTACACGAGTCTTCGTATTACAAAAGAAAAAATTGAAGCAGAGCAACTCAAGAATGTCATTCTGACGAATTCTGTTATTCCGAGTATGACCTATGTCTACCACCAACACCATTTTACTGTTATTCCCTACACTAGTGCGGATGGTGGGAAATCGTGTCCGGTAAGCCTCATTGAGGGAATGGCTTGTGGTTTACCTGTGCTCATTTCATCAGTTGCTCCCCTTGCTTCTTTTGTGTGGGAGCGGAAGTGCGGTGTCGTGTTCGAACCAACGCCGTCTGGATTAATTGCGGCAGTCAAAACCGGTATGAATCAATATGTCGCATTGTCCACAACTGCGGTAAGGATAGCTAAGGAGTACTTTTCTGAGAAACGCTTTCTCGAAAGGATGGGCCGTATATATCAGGAAGTTATGGCTTGATAATGAGTTACCCCCTCTTATCTCTATCGCTGATCTTTGACGAACAAAGTGGCATCTCTCGATGTGACGAGCCAGTAACAGCTGAGATTCCGCTGCCTAAAGACATCGCCTCTGATCCGGTCAATCTTGATGATTACGTAATGCTTTTCGAAAAAAACTGACTTTTTCTTTGAACCCTGTATACGGGATTTGTGAACGTTTTCCACGTGTGCTTTGACTCGGCCAGTCGTATTGCTCATCTCTAATACGTACCTGTACCCCCACTCCAAAGTATATCCAGAGGAAAAGGCTCCACAAGTCCGGCAAGCATATGATTTCGGTCTGCCACAGCGATTTACTCCACAACTTTCCGATCTCCATTGGACATGGCAGAAGTTTACAGCTTGGAAAACGCGATAAGTAGAATGAAACGGTGGTACCTTGTTGGCTTTACGAAGGAGGATCTGTACAAGGAGAAGGACCATGGCTGATATTCGCCTACTCGAACTCCGTAATACCTACAAATGGGGGGGAGGGCCCGACAAAACTATTCTCTTATCAGCGGAGCGCCATAATCAGAAACGAGTGGAGGTTGTGGTTGCCTACGTTCGGGGTGCCGACGACCGCGAGTTTCGTATTGCAGATAAAGCGCGTGCGCGAAATCTGGTTTTCTATGATATTACCGAGCGAGGCAAATTCGACTTTCGCGTTCTTCGCTCACTACGGGATATTATCCTCCGGCACGATATCAATCTTATTCACGGCCACGATTATAAAAGCGACTTCTTTGCTTATCTGCTGCGTCGATGGTTGCCAGAGCGACGCATCGCTTTGGTGTCCACTGCCCATGCGTGGGTCATGCTCGGACTGCGAGGTGAGCTGTACCGGCGTCTCGATTTGTGGTTGATGCGTCGCTTCGATCACCTTATCGCTGTTTCCCATGCAACAAAGAATGAGATGGTTGATGCAGGGATACCACCAGATCTCATCAGTGTCATTCATAATGCTATTGATACCGAAGCGTGGTCTCCGCGTCAGGCAACTCTAACGCTGCGAGAAGAACTTGGGCTGAATTCTGCCTTCCCGGTAGTCGGCTACGTCGGGCGGATTATGCCGGAAAAGGATCTTGAAACCTGGCTACGTGCGGCTGCCGTGGTGGCACAGCAGTATCCCAAGTCTCAGTTTGTTCTTGTTGGTGAAGGGCGGGATGGGAATACGCTCGGTCAACTCAAGCAACTGGCTGAGACCTTAGGCATTGCCGATCGCGTCCACTTCCCTGGTTACCGAGAAAATCTTCTCCCTGTCTATGCGACTTTTGATTTCTTTGTCCTCAGTTCCCGCCGCGAGGGGCTGCCCAATAGTATCCTTGAGGCGATGGCGATGGGGGTGCCCGTAGTAACGACGGATGTTGCTGGTGCAAAGGAACTCGTCCTTGATAGTCAGACTGGATATGTCTTGCCTCAGGGAGACGTGCAAGGCATTGCTCATGCCCTTCTGAGATTGGCGGGTAATGAAACTTTGACACACCATATGGGACCGGCGGGTCGGAGACGGGTTGAGCAAGAATTCTCTTTTACTCACCGCTTGCAGTGCATTGAGGAATTGTACGCCAAGGTCTTAGGGACGCCACGGTCACCTGCTCTTCAGGACGAACCGGCAAGGGAAACTGCTTGACATGAGAAGCTATCTCTTTCACTTCAACTGGTAAAGTGCCAAGACAATAAACCGCTTTCGTGTGTGAAGACGGTAGATGAGGATACGGTGAGTTTTTATGTGTGGGATTGCCGGTAAGCTTTATTTTGATCGGGAACAAACGGTTACACGCGAGGAACTCGTTCAGATGGCGGGGACGCTCGTGCATCGTGGACCGGATGGGGGAGGAGTTTGGACAGAAAAGAATGTTGGCTTCGCTCATCGCCGACTATCTATCATCGACCTTCGCTCTGTGGCTAACCAACCAATGAGTAATGAAGATGGTACAGTCTGGGTCACGTTTAATGGCGAAATTTACAATTTTCAGGAACTCCGGACGGAGTTGGAAAAGAAAGGCCATATTTTTAAAACTCAGAGTGATACTGAAGTGATTGTTCATGCTTATGAGGAATATGGGCGACACTGCCTTGATCGGTTCCGGGGAATGTTTGCCTTCGCGATCTGGAACACGCGAACGCACACCCTGTTTCTTGCTCGCGATCGAGTGGGAAAGAAACCGTTATTTTATTTCGTGAACCAGAGAGGAATTTTTTTCGCATCGGAAATCAAAGCTATCCTTGTGGACCGTTCAGTCCCGAGAGAACCAAGCCCTGAAGCGATCGATCACTTTCTTGCTTTGCAGTACATTCCATCGCCAATGACCGCTTTTCAGGGAGTAAAAAAGCTTCCCCCTGCACACTGGCTAGAGGCTCGTGATGGGCACCTAGAGACGGGCCGCTATTGGAAGCTTCACTACGCGCCAAAACGTATCGTTTCTTCCCAAGACGCAGTCGCTGAACTACAGTGGCAATTGGCAGAAGCAGTCCGTCTTCGCCTTGTGAGTGATGTTCCGCTCGGTGCATTTCTAAGCGGTGGTGTCGATTCAAGCGCAGTTGTAAGCTACATGGCAAAAGCCATGAGTCGGCCGGTCCGTACATTCTCGGTCGGCTTTGATGATGCAACCTTTGATGAACGCGACTTTGCTCGTCAGGTAGCTGAGCAGTATCGTACTGATCATATGGAACTCGTCGTCAAAGCGCCTGTCAAAGATATCCTGCCCCGTCTGGTATGGCATTATGATGAACCCTTCGGGGATTCTTCGGCAGTTCCAAGCTATGCAATCGCAGAACTCACTCGCAGACATGTTACTGTTGTACTCAATGGTGATGGAGGCGACGAAAACTTCGCTGGCTATAGCTGGTACGCTCAGGACAATTTGATCCGGCGGGGAGAGATTGTCCCACTGAAGCTTCGGAGGCAGTTGGCGGGACTTTCCCAAAGTTTCCCTGCTACTTGGCGCCGATGGTTACCAATGCGGAAGATCGCCCGGTTAGCTGAGGTCCTCGCGCTTGCTCCGGCGGATCGCTATGCACAGTGGGTTTGCCATTTTCGTCCTGAAGAACGGCAAAATTTGTACGCAGAGAATTTTCGCAACGTTGTCAGTCAGAGTTACCCCGAGGAATTATTTGCTGAGGCCTTTGCCCAAAGTGATGCCCAGGATTGGACCGATACGATGCTTAATGCAGACGTTGCCCTCTATTTGCCAGACGATTTGTTAGTGAAGATGGATCGGGCGACCATGGCCCATTCGCTTGAGGCTCGGTCTCCTTTCCTCGATCATGTGTTCATGGAATTTGTTGCTCAGATGCCTGCGGCATTTAAGTTGTCAAGAGGACAAGGAAAACGGCTTCTTAAGACTGCTCTGCGCGGAATAATCCCGGATTCAGTTCTTGACCGTCCCAAGATGGGCTTTAGCGTTCCACTTGCTGCTTGGTTTCGTAACGATCTACGCGAACTGTCGCATGATCTACTGTTATCCCCTCGATCCATGCAACGCGGCTATTTCGACCCCAAGTCGGTTGCTGCTCTTCTACGCGACCACTACGAAGAGAGAGCTAATCATGCGGCTGGCCTGTGGGACCTCCTCGTCCTTGAATTATGGCAACGAACTTTCATTGATGGTGAGAATCTATCCTTTAGTAAGCCCGTAGATACGTCAACAAGTACTGCCGTATCTTCTTTAAAGGGACTGAGGGATGATACTTAGAGCAGTAGTGAATTTCTATAGATATGTACGCTATCATATTTTTCTAGTAGCAAGACAAGGTTGGGGAAATATTTTTCGCTATAGAAAAATGGAATTTTCAACTACAGCTTATGAGCAATATTGGGGAAATAATACCAGCCAAGGAAGAGAAGAAGGCATTCGTTTTCAAGTTTTTTCCAAGCTGGTCGAAGAAAATTCAAAAGTGATAGAAATTGGCTGTGGCGATGGAATATTATTGCAAATACTGAAAAAGAGAAAATCTATTGCTGCAAAAGGATACGATATCTCAAGTAATGCAATTCAAAAAGCAAAATCGAAAGGTCTCGATGTAGAGGTTCGCGGTGTCTCCGTTATCGGGCTCAACGAAGTTGCAGATTATGTGATAACCGCAGATTGCCTTGACCACTTAGCAATGCCCGAAGTTTTAATATCTCAACTACGGGGAAAGTTTCGTAAGGCGCTTCTCCTTTCCGTCCCGAATTCTTGTTATTGGCGATAACGCTTTCGCGTCTTGTTTGGAAAACTCATGATGCAATGGGTAGCTCGCCCTGGAGAACATCTCTGTTTTGGTCAATTCCGGATATGTGGTGGGGGCTCGTTGAGTTAAATTTTACTGTTCAACACTGCTATCCAACTTAGAGCATTCTTTTATTGAAGCATGTTTGGCCAAATATGTTTTCCCAGAATGTTATTTATGTCGCGAGAGAGAAATTTTCTAAGACTTGTTAAATGTGAGGAATAGATGGATTCCCAGCAGAAAGTTCTTAACCGTGACCACTGGGAAAAATGAGCTAGACATGTGGCAAGGCTAGAGAGCACTTTCCGTCTCAAGTTTCAAGCAGTTCTTTCCGTGAATGCCAGAGGAAAGTAAAAGATGACCCAAACCTCTTATCGCAAATCGGGAAAGGCGAAGCCTGCGGTCTATTTTCACCAAGTGCTTGTTTCTAGAGACCTCGGCGGCGCGGGAATCGTTGCCCTTCGCTTAGCCCAATTCTTTCACGCTCAGAATCAACCAAGCTATGTCTGGGTTCCTGGAACGGGGTCATCCAAAGATAGAGCTCAAGCACTAAACTTAACTTGTCATGAGTACTATGGAGTACGTCTTTTTCAGTCGTCGAAAGTGGCGCTCGTCATAGAAAATGTGAAAATTGGACGGCTCTTACGTCGCCAGAGCCCGGGGATACTGCACGTTCACTCTCCTTTCTATTACAAAGCATTGCAGCTTGGGTTGATGATTTCGGGATTAAAATCTGTCGCTCACGTACAGATCGAGGAAGGGGAGGAGGGATTGCGCTGGGCTTTCCAAAATCCGCCGAATGTCATTATTACCTGCGCGCAGTTCCTCGTTGACCATGTTCGGCGTGCTTTGCCTGAACAATACCAGATAAAGCAAAAGATCATTGCTATTCCTAATGCTGTAGATACTGAGCAATTCTATCCAAAAAATAAAGAAGTGGCAAAAGATAGAATAGGGGCTCCTCGTGGGATCCCCTTAGCATTAATAGTAGCTAATCTTGCTCCACATAAAGGTCAAGAAACCGCGATGCGGGCTATAGCAATCCTAAAACAAACAGGAATAAACGTCGCTCTTTGGATAGTTGGGGGAGAAAGAGAACAAAAAGAAATTTATACCACGTACCTTTCTTCATTAAGTCGTGAATTGGAAGTGGATGACCGAGTTCGCTTACTTGGCTACAGAGAAGATATACCGGCCTTACTGCAAGCAGCAGACTTTTTCTTACTCCCTTCAGAGCATGAGGGATTACCTCTTGCAATTTTGGAGGCCCAAGCAACAAAGGTTGTAGTTTTGGCGGCTCCGACTGCAGGTATTCCTGAGGTTGTTATCGATAGAGAGACCGGTTTTCTTGTAGCAGCAAAAAATGCCTCTGGATACGCAGACTGTCTTTCAAATTTACTTCTTGATCCTAGTCTTTATCAGAGAATTGTGGAAAAGGCCTACGCGAAAATTGTAGAAGAGTATAATTGGAAGTCCTATTGTGAAAAAGTGAAAGGAGTATATGAACAGCTTCTCTGCGATTAAGTCTTATGCGGGCGTGACGTTTGGAGTGGTGGTAGCCGATGCGGGGTATGGCATCAGTGCGGAGTTTCGTCACGCCTTAAGTGCCCGTGGCTTGACCTGGGCCGTCGGCATTCCGCGCACCCAGAAAGTCTATCCCCTCACCGTTCAGGTGCGCCCGGCACCCGTGCCGGCAGTCCTGCGAGGATGTCCTCCTCAGCATCCCGCGCCGACAGCAGAGAGAGGAAGTGTGGAGGCAATACTCAATGCGCTCCCTACCTCCCACTGGCGTATGGTGAGTTGGCGACGAGGCACGAAGGGCAAGCTCCACGCTCGCTTTGCCGTGGTCAGAGGTCGTGTGGCGGATGGGGCAGAACTCGCCTTGGGGCAACATCTTCCCGGTGAAGCGGTGTGGCTCGTCGGGGAGCGGCGTACAACCGGCGACCGTAAATTCTATCTTACCAACCATCCTCCGCACACGCCTGTGCGGACCATTATCGGCGCGATCACAGCGCGGTGGAGTTGTGAACAGGGCCACCAGCAACTGAAAGAAGAACTGGGGCTCGATCATTTTGAGGGTCGCTCGTGGCGGGGGTTGCATCCTCATGCGTTGCTGACCATGATTGCGTTGGCCTTTTTGCAGCACCTCCGCTTACGAGTGGGGGAATGCAAAGCGCAGTGCCGATCCCCCCGGGGCCGCCCCCGCATCCCACTCTCCCCGCGGTGCGGCGCGCTGTGGTGGCTGTCCAAGCGCAGCCACCACAGCGCTGTCCTCAGTGTCAAACACTCATCCCAGCTTCAAGCCTCGTGTGGCAACAACCCCTCAGTGATTATGGATCTATCATGAACTTGAAAGTGGCGAAGTAGAGCTAGAGCCAAGCCCAGAAACACTTGGACATTTAATGGTAGCTATGAGCAGCTTTGTGCCTGCGGTCACGAGCTACCATCTCGACGCCCCAAAGGGCCAGCGCGGGGATGGGCTGATCTCTGGTCGCAGCAAACCACCCACCTCCCTGACTGCTTCCTGGATCAGCCGGAGTAGGGAGCGTTTTATAATCTGCACCGTCTGCATGGCGGACTAGGAGGACAGACGCTGTTTGAGGTGTTACAATGAAGACTTACTGCTTGATATTGACATCAGCCGAGGTTAAGGTGCGCCCGGGCCTCTTTGTGGAAAAGTTTTGTTGCATCCAGATAATCTTGTAGGGGGCGTATATCGTGAGGGAAAATCACATCGATTGACGGAGGAAACTACGCAAAGCATGGCCAATCACGCACCCTTTCCACAAATTCTCCTCATTCTTGAGCTTTGGCAACGCGAGAACCTCTGAGGAGAAGCTTTGTGGAGAAACTGTTTTTGGTTATAACCTTACTTTTGCTCGTGTCGAAAACGTTCGGGGCGAATTTCTGTACGCCGCTGGACTCACCAGGTCCTGAACAAACAATTACGCGCATAGAGAGCGGGGACGTGGATGATTTACTTTGGCAATTGCGCACTGCTTCACCAGATACAACACTGAGCCTTGCTGATGGTGTCTACAGCTTAGCCTCCGACCAATCACTGGAGGTGAACGTACCACGCATCACTATACGCAGTGCTTCGGGAAACAGGGAATCTGTTATTATTGAAAGAGGATACAATAATATATCAGTCAACGCCGATAACTTTACTGTTGCAAACTTAACGCTTCGGACTCCCCGATTTCATAACATTCAGGTTCGCGGGGAAAGTGGAGTACGGTACACTAAAGCTTACAACGTGCATCTTTTGGATGCTGGACAGCAATTTGTCAAAGTAAGCACAGGAGATGGAACACTAGGGCAATTCGCCGATAATGGGTTAGTTGCGTGTTCGTTGATAGAGTATACCACCTATTCATCTGGAACGGATATTACACCTCCAACTTATACTGATGGTGTAGATATCTTAGCAGGGAAGGACTGGGTCATACGAGATAACATCTTTCGCAGAATTCGCAGCAAAGCTGGCCCGGCTGGGCCAGCTATCTTAGTGTGGAAAAATGCGATGAATACTGTGGTACAAAGAAATTTGATCATAGACAGCTGGCGGGGGATCACCTTGGGCCTCGACAAACCAGACACGCTGTCTCGCGGGGGTTCTCAGGTTTTCTACGATCACCAAAACGGCTTGGTGGAAAATAATGTCATTCTTGCTTTGCATGAATCAGCTGATGCCGCTATTGAAAATAATTATGCTTTCAATTCACAAGTATTTCACAATACAGTGTACTATAACGAAACGATCAAGCATGCAGTTGATTGGTCTATTGAATATCGCTTCTTACCAACAACCGCCATCATAAAAAACAATCTCACCAATTTTCCTATCATAAAGCGCTACCCCTTTCCCACCCGAGATGCGATTTTGGCGGGGAATGTGACAGATGCAAAAGTAGATTGGTTTGAAAATATTCTGGCGGATGATTTTCACTTAACGAGGAATGTTCCAGCTATAGATAACAGCATTTCTATAACTGAGAATTCTGAAGATATAGACGGAAACGCGCGACCCATTGGAAAAGCTTCGGATGCCGGAGCAGATGAATGCGAATGCCCTGGGCTCCAGTAATACATGGAACCAAGAGCTGATCAAGTTACTGCAGCTAATTGTTGGGTCTGTTGTTAAAGAAAAATAGTAAGACCCCGAAGAACTGCAGTAGAGGAGAACACAGTTACGTTAATCGGCGCGAGGTAGGAACGAGAGTGACAGCGCTCTTCTGGCAGCTCATGACGAATTTGGCAGAACCTCAGCGGGAACTCCACCGTCTTCTAATCGTGCTAGTTCTAGGGCTCTTTGTTCGACTCATCTTCCTCTACACGACAAAAGATGTGAGGCTCATGATAGTCGATGAGCAGCACTACCATGTGCTTGCTCTCAACCTCTTGCATGGACATGGATTAGCCTGGGGGCCGGGAACTCCAACCTCTCTCCGCCCCCCGCTTTACCCAGCTTTCGTCGCGTTCGTTTGGTGGATCACTGACACAGAAAGTGTGTCGGCCGTAAGAATGGCGCAACTCCTTCTCAGCTTGTTGAATACATTCGCGCTGTACCAGCTTGGGGCACTCCTCTTCGACCGTCGTACGGCACTACTGGCAGCAGCGGGTTTTTGTTTTTACCCGTCTCTCCTTGCCTTCAATTTCTTGATGCTGACGGAGGTACTTTTTACCTTCCTTCTGACATTGGTGGTCTTGGGTTATGTCATATTGCTTAGAACAGGAAACGGCTGGGCAGCCTGTGGCACCGGAGTAGGGCTCGGACTGGCGGTTCTCACTCGTAGTGTGTTATGGCTTTTTCCAGTGATCTTTTTCCCGTTTGTATTCTTCACCATGCCCGGAAACCGGAGGAAACGTTTGTTGGCTGCTCTGTTACTTTTTCTGGGATACTTCTTGGTGGTGATCCCTTGGGCTGTTCGTAATACGAAGCTGCAGGGCGTGCTAACCGCAGTGGATACAATGGGCGGCTTGACTCTCCGAATGGGCAATTACGACCATACCGACTTGGCCCGACCATGGGACCCATCCTCGATTGAAGGTGAAAAATCTATTTTCCAGGAACTACATCACGATTACCCAGATTCTCGTTTCTGGACGGAAGGTCAAAAGGAAAAATGGGCGTTGAAAAAAGCGTTGGCCTACATGGTTGATCATCCTCAATTGACACTCAAACGGGCTGTTGTCAAATTCGCCCGTTTCTGGGGACTAGAGAGGGTTGTCATTGCGGGCTGGCAGCAAGAACTCTATCAGCCTCCCCGTTGGTTTGTCTTAGCTGGAACGCTTATTATCGCATTTTCCTGCCTTTCTGTTATGCTGCTTGCTTGTCTTGGGATCTTCCTCGCTCCTCCAGCAGATCGCAGAGTGCATGTATTTCTTCTCCTCTTGATGGGGTTTATTGTCGGGATTCACACCGTCACTTTCGGCCATGAACGTTACCATTTGCCACTGATGCCATTTCTCTTGCTCTATGCTGCTGCAGTGATAGAAAGGCGGAGTTGGATTCAACTCTGCAATGTGCGACAGGCTGCCGCTCCGATATTGGCGTGCATTAGTTTGTTCGTTATTTGGGGTTGGGAGGTTCTGATAGTCGAGGTGGATCGGATTAGAGTGCTGGTGCACACCTTCCTCGGTTAGCCCGTAATTATGGTTACGCGATCTGTCCGAGCCGTCTTGCTGGACGTTGATGGTACCCTCTATCATCAGGATCCTCTGCGATTTTTGATGGCTCTCGAGCTTTCTGCTCTGCCCTTGGTCAGACGATCATATGGGTCGGCCTCCCGCGTCTGGAGGTCCTTACGCTGCTTTCGTCGAGTGCGGGAAGAATTGCGCTTTGTAGGTGCGTTGAAATCTTCGCTTGCGGATTTGCAATACGTCGAGACGGCTAAGCGAGCCGGTGTGAATTCAGCTGAAATAGAACAGGTTGTAGCGGAATGGATCTATCGGCGGCCGCTAAAATACCTCAGATTTTGTAAACGCCACGGGATCGAGCAATTGTTTGCATTCCTTGAAAGGAACAAGATACAGATCGGAGTGTTCTCGGACTATCCCGTGGCCGATAAATTGAGGGCTCTTGGCCTTTCCCGCAGTATTACTCTAATGCTCTGCGCGACCGATCCCGACATCAACGCTTTTAAGCCACACCCCAAAGGATTTCTGCGTGCCTGTGCAATCTGGGGGCTAATACCAGAAGAAGTCCTCTACATTGGCGACCGCCCTGAGGTAGATGCTCCAGGAGCAGCTGCGGTGGGAATGCCGTGCGCTATCATCGCCAGGAAGCTAGGGAGACAAATGTATAACAACCGCTCAACCGATTATAGTGTTATTTCTTCTTTCGGAGATCTATACCATGCATTCACTACAGATGTCAGGTGTTAAGCAATCTTTCGCTCTTTGGCCATATATCCAAATTGCCCGGGTTGATCACTGGTTCAAAAACGCATTCATGATTTTGGGAGTTCTTCTGGCTTTCTTTCATAAGCCGGCACTGCTCACGTGGGCAAGTATTCCTCGATTAGGAGTCGCTCTTTTGGCTACCTGCTTGATCGCTTCTAGCAACTACGTGATCAATGAACTACTTGATGCCCCAAATGATCGATTTCATCCAGAGAAAAAGCACCGACCGGTGCCATCAGGAAAAGTGCGACCTGCGTTTGCTTTGTTAGAATGGTTGTTCCTCGGTGTCGCAGGGATAAGCACTGCTCTCCTGTTAAATCCTCCTTTTGCTATTTCTGCTCTAGCACTCTGGTGTATGGGGATTGCATACAATGTTCCTCCAATAAGAACCAAAGAACTCCCTTATCTCGACGTGCTCTCCGAGTCGGTGAACAATCCTCTCCGGCTCTTTCTCGGTTGGTTTGCTCTCGTTAGTGATAAAATTCCATCTCTGTCTCTGGTCCTTTCTTATTGGATGGTAGGAGCGTTTTTTATGGCGACGAAACGCTTTGGTGAGTACCGTCACATTGGCGACCGTGAGACAGCAGCAAAGTATAGGAGATCTTTTAACTATTATACTGAAGACCGCCTATTGCTGAGCCTCTTCTTTTACGCCGTTATCGGTGCACTCTTTTCCGGCATTTTCATCGTGCGTTATCGCGTGGAACTCATTCTGTTTGTCCCGATTGCCGCGGGCTTCTTTGCTTGGTACTTGAAGCTGGGGTTGCAAGATGATAGCCCAGTGCAGCACCCCGAGAAACTTTATAGAGAACGAGGTTTCCTACTCTACTTAATACTAAGTGTGATGGTATTCATACTTCTTATGCTAACCCATGTGCCTATACTCTACGATGTGTTCAATATCGAGCCAGCGCGGATTGATCCATTATGGACATTAGGAACGAAGACAAAGTTGTAAAACTGCGGAGCATGGAAAGGGGACAAGCGAAGTGTTTTGGTTCACGCTTCTACTGATGACTGTCTCATTTATCGTGGTTGGTGGAGGTCCTCTGAAAGCGGAGCAGGTCTCTCAGTTTAGCGCGAAGCATAAAACAGGGCAGACGTTTCTCACTTGGAAAGAAGTTGACCCTCCAGTTACACAAAATGCCATCCCTGTTCGAGAGCTGAAGGAAATACAAGCGCACCTTGAGCAGGAGAAGCGCATTCGCTACCGAATCTATCGTTCCCAACGACCTATTACATCAATCGAAGGTTCTAAATTTATTGCTGAAGTTCCACCGTTGACCTGTTGGAACGTCGATTACTATGGTGTTCATCCGCAGCCCGAGGACAACGCGTTGAGATATGTGATTGAAGAAGGAATGGAACCCGTAGCACCGGGAACAGGTGTTTACGTGCATAATCCGCAAGGAACAGAAACGGCATATTACGCAATCACGGTTTCCATAAACGGAAAAGAAAATATATCTATTAGCAAAGAGAACGCTTTGCAGATGCCCCTTAATGAGAGTGTAGGACAAGGCGTACCTGTTCTGCAGCGCATCGTGAATCCACAAAGTTTCAACTATATCGAAAATCCGAAACTATACTATTATGTTCGATGGGAAGCTCCTCCCACTAGTAACGTTCCGAGCAAGCCTTACGATTATGTGGTAGCAATTCCGCCTAGCTTAGCTAAACCGGCTCCTGTGGGGATCCACTTGCATAGCTGGGGAGCTAACCTGAATGGCGGATATGGTTGGTGGTTCAATGCAGAAAAAGGCGCCATCTTAATCGCCTCGAATCAAATCCCTTACGATTGGTGGACAGGCTACCACGAGCTGTTGGGGACTGTGCATCCGTTACGTACGAAAGCTGACTGGACGCAAGGTGTAGTGCGACCATATTCTCAACGGCGGTTGTTGGCGTTTCTGGATTGGGTGGCGACGCAATGGGAGGTTGACCTTACGAGAACATTTGTAGCGGGAAACTCTATGGGCGGCTCGGGAGCCCTCATGTTGGCATTTCGCTTTCCCGAGCGGATTGCTTGGGCTATCTCTTGGGTAGGGGTTCATGTTCCGAGTATGAGTCCGACGTTTAAAAGCTCGTACGCACTCGTATATGGTGAGCCAGAATTGGGGGTGCAATTTGAGGATGGGACTCCTGTATGGGATTTCTTTAACGACGCATCGTTTCTGCGCCAGTACCCCGATAAAGAAGTCGGTTTTGTGATTTTTTCCAATGGCAAAAACGACAATGGCATAGGCTGGACCCAAGCCGTTGAGTTCTACCGCGCTTTGCAGGAGACTAGACGGCCACATCTATTCGTATGGGGACAAGGAGGCCACGGGCAGAGGGCAATCATGCCGGGTGGCGGCGGGGGTGCGATTAGAGAAAGAGAAATGCCGATCGATATACGGACTGACCAGAGTTTGCCTGCCTTTACGCACTGTAGCTTAGATGACAACCCCGGCAGTGGAGACCCTGCAGATGGAGATCCAGAAGGGCAGGTGAACGCTTATCTGTATTGGGAGACTAGAGATATTGTGGACCAAACTGGGCGTTGGGAGATAACGGTTAGGCTTATTGATGATGCACCACGAGATACTGCGACAGTCGATATCACACCGCGACGTTGGCAAAAATTCAAGGCGCAATCTAGCGAGAAACTTAAATGGACTAATGTTTCCTTCGAGAGCAACAAAATCATACAATCCGGCGAGGTTGTTGCTGACAAGTGGGGTTTGATCACCTTAGAGAAGGTGGTTGTGGGCAAGGGGAAAAATAGAATCACGGTCGTCAAATAACGAAGGAGTTCAACAAGGGTGAGATTGTCCCAAGTCTCGTTGGGATTGGAGAGTAGACAGTCATCATCTGATATTCTGTAAAACTTCAGAATACAGATAACAGACAGTGACCGGTCAAGTCGGAATTATTCGCTACGTGACTTGCGTAGCGATTCTTCCCCCTGACGTGCCGCCGCTTGCCCCGCACAACCGAGAACAGCGATTCGATCGAGGGACGCTAAGCTTTTACGCAACTTATCGGAAACACCTAGGGAGTGGCGCGTTGATGACTCCTACCCCACTTTCTCATGCCAGGTCACAGCATCTGCTGCATCCTGCCTATTCAGTCCCGTAGCGCCGCGAGATCCGGAGAATTGAAGCTCATCTGTTTCTTCATGGCCATGACTATGTTCTGTGCACCTCACGTCCTCCGCCTCCGGAACAGGCTGGTTAGGCGACGCCCTTGCTGATCCCCCGGCGTCCGGTTGTTTATCAAACTAAATTTTGCTCAATATTTACCGATACATCCACAGTCTGACCTGAACGCTACGACTGATGGGGGATACTATGTATCTTGGGGTACCGACACAGGAAGGGAAAACATGCGCTCAGTTGCCCTTACTGAGACGTCTGACCCTCGGTGATGCGGGTGGAGATCGACGGAGCGCTGTCGTCGCTCTTCGGCTTTTGCTTTTTTTCGTCGGATGTGAGATGGGGCTCTTGACGATAGCTCGCGTTGGCGCAGCGCCGCAGCCTGGTACGATGGCGAGTTGCACGCCCAACCTTGTCGGGTACGACATCGTCTATGTGCGTGCTCCGCGATATGGGGATACGACCGATACAACATGGCCGGACACCGTCCGGCCGTTGTTGCCCGATCGAGGAGCCGATCTACGGTTATTGCACCCAAACTGTACCGAAGAAGTGCTCTTCCCGCGGCCGGAGTATCAAGCCCTGCTTGACGCCCCGATAGGCAACGGCTCAGTCGCCGACCCTAACGTGTCATTTGATGGGAAGTGGGTGGTCTTCGCCTATTACCATGATCAAAGTGAGGTGAACTCCCAACGGTGTGCCGGAAACTGTCTGAGCCGTAAGGGAGCCGATATTTATCGTTTGGATATCACTTCTCGTGACGTCGTACGATTGACGTTCCAAGAATTCACTCCCAATACCGGGAATGGGGCACAATTTGCCAATTGCGGTCGCGGGGGACAAGGACAGAACTGTCCCAACGTTGGTGTTTTCAATGTAGGGCCGGCCTTTGTCGCGCAAAAAGAGGTCTCTCAGCCGGGGATTGTCTTTACTTCTTCGCGCAATAATTTCTTGCCGGTCGGGGTGAGCAATGGGGCCCAACGGGCGCTGCAACTGTTTACGATGGATTGGAACGGCCACAATGTGCAACAAATCGGCTATCTGAACAATTCCATCGCCCTCCATCCGTTCCAATTGGCCGATGGGCGGCTGATGTTTACTAGCTGGGAAAATCAAGGGGTCCGTGACCAGCGGCAATTCAACCTCTGGACAATTGCACCCGACGGCACCCAATGGGCCTCGCTCTCGGGCTTTGGGGAGAATGCGACGGTCCATCACTTTGCGACGCAGATGGCCAATCACGACATTGTCGTGGTGCGCTACTACAACCAGAACAACAATGGCTTTGGGGACTTGACGCGCTTTCCCTTCGATCCGCCAGGTCCAGATTTTCTTCCGGTGAACTCCCCCAATACCTACATGCCCTTTCAACGTCCGGGCCAAGTCGATTTGACGAATTGGACGGATAGCTTCGGGGGATTGGCGGAGGATAATCCTGCGCCTTGTCTCTTTGGACGTAATATTTACAATGATACGCATGGCACCTGTGCCGGTGGCAACGCCAGTCGCATTGGAAAAGTGACGCATCCAGCAGTGGCACCCGGCGATGCCTTATTGCTGGTCTATTCCCCTGGACCCGCCAACAGCAACGGCATCTACATTAACAGCGGGGCAGCGTTGCCATTCTATGATGGAGGTCTGTATCTGATGGCGGCCTCAGATGCAGCAACGGGGGTGGCCCGACCTGCGAATTTAGTGAAGATTCTGAATGATCCCGCCTATAATGAACAATGGCCACGACCTGTGGTGCCGTACTCGGCCCTCTTTCCGGGCCAGGGGCAACCGGTGGTCTGGCCCGCCCTGGCCAACACGGGCAACAGTGAACACGCCTTGTCTGCGCACACGCCGTTTGGACTGGTAGGTTCATCCTCGCTCATCTGGCGAGATACGGATCCACGTCAGCCACGCGATGGCACGGATCCCGAGCCGTTTAACAAAGATCAAGCGGCTTGGATACGCCAAGGAGCCGATGCTGGGGTGTACCGCAATGAAGATATCTATGCGATTCGTCTGTTGGCCCTACTCCCATCGACGGACCGCAGTTATCCTAATAATGGGGTAGGTTTCCAGAACGTGGGCACTGAGCGTGTCCGCATTCTGGGTGAGGTGCCGGTCCGTCATGAGGGAGCGATTGATGCAACGGGCAACACCGACACCTCTTTCCTCGTGCGCATTCCTGCCGACACCCCCTTTACGTTCCAGTCCTTGGATCGGAACGGGATGGTGCTCAATATGGCGCAAACCTGGCACCAAGTCCGACCGGGAGAGGCGCGCTACAATTGCGGGGGGTGCCACGCGCACAGTAAGACCCCACTTGATTTTGACTCGACAGTAGCTGGGCGAGCGGGAGCGCCCCCCACTGACCTCGCATTGCAAACCCCCCTGCTTGAACTCCGCGAACTGAATGGGAGCCCCTCCGCTGTGGTACAAAATGCGACCAACGTCACGGTGGAGTACTTTCGTGATGTGCGGCCGATTCTCGAACGCCGCTGTTCAGGATGCCACCAGAATGGCACGAGCGATGGGCAGTTAAACCTCCATGCTGATGCTTCTGCCATCTCGTGTAGGTCAGACGTTTGGCCAGGCACCTACTACCGGCTCGTCCTTGATCGCAACACCAGTGAATGTCCGTCGTTTGGGCTGGGCCCCCCCTCAGGGACCCGCCACTATTTCTTCAAGCCGCAATTGACTCGCTACTTGCGCGCTTTTCAGTCGCGTGAGAGTTTGTTGGTCTGGAAAACGTTCGGCGCACGACTCGACGGCCGCTCGAATGAGACGCGGGCGGACGATATTGACTATGATCCAACGACCGACCCTGTGCACCCGAAACTCGATACCTTGCGTGGTCTGACTTGGGACGAAAAGCTGACCGTGGCTCGCTGGGTGGACATCGGCGCGCCGATCGGAAAGCGGTCCTTCTGGGGATGGTTTGAGGATGACTTACGACCTACGCTGTGGGTATCCCCAACTTTAGAGGAAGGGAGTCAGGGGCCGGTTCAGACCATCACTGTCGGAGCGTACGATCTTGAATCGGGGATAGCAAGCAACACACTCAGTGTGACCTTTAATGTCTCGATTGGTGGACAATCAACCGGGACGAATTTTGCCGCTGGGCTGGCACTGACTAATGGAGGGGTATTGGACGTTCCGTTACCCGCAGCCGTGGATCTAATGAAAACCCAAGCTGAGATGACCGTCAAAATCCAAGATAACGTGGGCCACACCACGGTCATCACTCGTACTTTCGGCTCGCCACCGCCTAGCCCATCGCCTAGCCCATCGCCTAGCCCATCGCCTAGCCCATCGCCTAGCCCACCGTCGCAGCCGCAGTCTCCACCTCCGCCCACTAGTAGACCTGCCGACCTCTCTCTTTCGATCATTGACACCCCTGATCCTGTGTCGGCGAATGGGAAACTCCGATATACGTTGGTGATCACCAATTCTGGCCCCTCAGCGGCAACCAAGGTAAAGCTCACTGATACATTGCCTGCTGGTGTGACTCTCGTCTCTGTAGTTGCCAGTCAAGGGAGTTGTAGCGGGACGGCTACAATTAGTTGTAACCTCGGAACCATAGCGAAAAGCTCTCGCGCTACGGTGATGCTTGTCGTAAGGCCTGCGAGCACGGGTACTGTCAATAACGGTGCTAATGTGGCAGGAACCGAGGCCGATCCGAAAAAGAACAATAATACTGCGACCGTGACGACTAGAGTGATAGCCGTTTCTACGTCCCCAAGACTTTCATTTCCAACCTCATCGACAAAGTCCCCACCCTTTAGATGAGTGAATATTCAGGAAAACAATCGCAATGTTGTTCTGGGTTGGAAATGGATAAGGCCCCATAACCATTGTTCAAGCCTGGTTGTTTCCAATTTCCATCTGTGATGCCGGTAAACGGGTGACTGAAGGTGGCGGTGGGCCGTGCCTGGACGTGTACAGGAGAGAGCAGGGCAAAGATACCGCCCACCAGATATGCTCAAGCCATTCTCGTTGTTGCTATTGTCTATTCAATGTTCGAGTGCCGTCAGCGTCTTGTGCTAGACTGGCCCACCTGGATGGAAGCACCCTATAACCAGGGATTAAGCTCATAGTTTATCACAATAACTTTAGTTACAATCTTAGATCTGTTAACGAGCTTGGTTTAAGAACCTGAGAGGGCATTTGCGAGATAAGAATGAAAAATCTTTCCTCACGAAAAAAGAGGAATACGTTCGGCTAGCGGTAGACAGAGTAGAGTACAAACAACTGACGAAACTCCTTCTGGGTACTCTTCTCGCGATCTCCCAAACAGTACAAGCGTGAAAAACTGTACCCTATTCTAATCTATGTCGCGTTTCCTCAACTTCAGTATGTGCCTTTTCTATCAGTCAGAGGCCTCTTGCTGTTTCTACAACTTCTATAAGCGGGCTAAATCAGACCACACAAGAGTGGCACAGTCACCGGTGTGGGGACGAGGGCCGAGAGGCGCAGAACCTCGCTAGGGTAGGGGCGCACGGCCGTGCGCCCCTACAAACGGTGAGTGCCGCAGTG
>Ga0187894_10002151_pt1 | contig 23961 bp, 12 predicted proteins | sample GBC1701081metaG_FD_136650 | JGI IMG/M metagenome (GOLD analysis project Ga0187894, IMG submission 136650) | White microbial mat communities from a lava cave in the Kipuka Kanohina Cave System on the Island of Hawaii, USA - GBC170108-1 metaG ... | reverse complement strand
GGTTGAACGCCTTGGAAAACGATCACTCAATATAGCATCAACAATTCAAAGCCGGGGATCGTGGCAAGCCCGGCTGGTAACATCCACATTGGTTCCAGGCAAACCAATAACTTCAAGGAGGATAAAGATGCCTAATCACAATGAACATCTGGTCTGGGGAGCAGTGGCCGGAGCAGGCTACTGCCTGTTTTCTTCTTCAATAGTACGCGGACGGGAAATATCCTTAGCCGAGCTGATCGGGGCTGCGCTTTCAGGAGCGATTACTTCAAAGCTTCCTGACATTCTCGAACCGGCGACTCACCCAAATCATCGCTCGACATTCCACAGTCATAGCTTTCTCACTGCGACAGGAGTCGTCGCCCTGCCGTGGGCTGAACAGAAAAGACAGAGACAACATCAACTAGCTGATTACGCCCGATTCCAGGCAAACGCGCCGGAAAATGAAAACGACCGAGCGTATTGGCTAGGAAACATGCTATGGCACGAATTCGTCGCCGGATTACTCGCAGGATTGGCGGTCGGTTACATCTCTCACCTGGTCGCCGATTCGTTCACGCCGAAGGGGCTTCCAATTTTATAATATTGAAGCCCGGCCCCTCCCAGAAAGCAGAAAAAAAGTTCGATCTTATGGACGCCAGAAACGTACTGGAGGAATTATGGATCTGACACTGCAAGACAGGCAGCATATTGAGAATGTAGCGAGCGACACATTGGACCTCTTCAAGAGAATTGTGGAGACAGCCAGGAACAAGCTCCGCAAAACCGTCAATGTTGGTCCGGGCGTATTTGCGAATATCAATACCATGAACTCGGGTCTGGCTGGTCAAAATCTCGGGAGGATCACCCAGGCGGACAGGGATAGTTATATTACCCTGGCGAGTGAGCCTGCGATAGCTAGAGTCGTCATTGCCGATAGCAAAGGTACGCAATGGACGTACTACATCTGCCGCGCAACGCCTGATTCCGCATTCCCGAATCTTGCCAGTTACCGTTCTCCGATCGGGAGTCTGGCGTCCAAGCCTATAGGTGAAGAATTCAAGTTTAAGGGGGCCTTTGTTGAAATTCGGGAGCGGGCTAAATTGCGTCCGGTGGAACGCGCTGATGGTTGGGATTCTCGCAACACGGTCGTCGAAGCGGATGACGTTGGAGTGATCACGATCGAGTCGCTTAGAGCGATGCTAAGAGAAATCGCCGGAACAGAGCCGACCGAAGATCTTCTGGAACAGCTTCTTGCCGAAGAAAGCCTCAAAGCCAACATCATCGAAGGGGTCCGCCGCAGCGTCATCGTAAAGATGGAACTCAGGGATCAACCGATCCTCGATCAGTATCAAGACGAGATATTCCGTTTGCCGCTCGATCAGCGGCTGTTGATCCTAGGCCCCCCGGGCACTGGAAAAACCACAACATTGATTCGCCGACTCGGTCAAAAGTTGGACATAGACTATCTCGAGGACGACGAACAACAAGTCGTTGAGAGCGTTAGCGCCGTAAGTGGCGCCGCTCATACCAGCAGTTGGCTGATGTTCACACCGACCGAACTGCTGAAACAATATTTGAAAGAAGCTTTTGCACGCGAAGGTGTGCCTGCATCTGATCTACGCATCAGAACCTGGCGCGACTATCAGCGTGAGCTGGCCAGGAACAGATTTAGTGTTCTCCGAACGGCTTCAGGCGGCGGGCCATTCGTTCTAAAGGATTCGATTCAGAGTCTGAAAGACGCGGCGGTAGATCGCCCTATTGAATGGTTTTCTGATTTTGACAAGTGGCAGCGCGCTACATTCTTGCAGGAATTGCGTGAGGCGGCGCGATCACTCAGTGAGAGGCAGGCTGCGGAAGCCCGTAGGATTGGTCAACGCTTGACGTCAATCCTTGACAGGGCAGCCGAGAACTTCCTCCCATATCCTTTCGAGGCTCTGGCCGCAGAAGTCGCCGATGTTCAGTCCCTTGTGTCCAGTTTGAAAGATTCCGCTGACTCAAGAATCAATAATGCCCTCAATCTCCAGTTGAACCGGAACAGAGGGTTTCTGGATGAGCTTGCGCGCTTCATCGATGGGTTGCCGCAAGACCAGGCGGCGGATGTCGAAGAGCTGGACGATCTGGAAGCTGAAGAAGAAGATATATCGATGTCCCGGACTGACCGCACCGCGGCGATCAACACCTACAGGCGAGCAGTCCGCGCTCAGGCGCGTGACTATGTTTCCAGGCGAACCTCGAGCAAAAACTCGCGTAACGGAAAGATCATCGAATGGCTTGGTGATCGCACGATGAACGAGGCGGATCAAGCCAGGGTGGGCGAGAGTCTCCTGGCGCGAAGAAGCGCTCTTCCGTTCGTGAATCCGGTAAAACGCTACATCGACGGTATCCCACGGCGGTACAGGTCATTCAGACGTCAACGGCCAGGGGAAGGCGCGTGGTATTCCAACAATCCGTTCGAACCGAGAGATCTTCACCCTCTAGAGTTGGATGTTGTGCTGTTGACAATCCTTCGGGCGGGAGGTGAGTTACTGAGCAGACCCAATATTCTCCGAGATATCGACACCCCGGCTTGGTCGCCGCTGAGACCGATTTTGGACCTTTACAACAATCAGATTCTCGTAGACGAAGCGCCCGACTTCTCCTTGTTACAACTCGCCTGCATGGCGGCATTGGCGCATCCACGCATTCGATCGTTCTTTGCCTGCGGGGACTTCAACCAGCGCCTGACGACCTGGGGCGCTCGATCTATCGAAGAATTCAAATGGATATTCCCCGATCTAGACATCAGGGAGATCACCATCTCATATCGCCAAACCAAGCAACTCAACGAACTCGCTCGCGCCATAATCCAAGCAGTCGGCGGGACTGAGCAACGGGTCAGCCTGCCGGACCATGTCGACAGCGAAGGTGTCGCCCCAGCGTTGCTGGAATCGGCGTCAGAACAATCAGTCGTTGTAGACTGGCTTGCCGACCGCATTCGTGAAATCGAGCGATTTGTAAAACAAATGCCGTCCACGGCGATCTTCGTGAACTCGGAAGCCGAAGTGGCGCCAGTCGCGGAGGCGTTGAATGCCGCATTGGAGGAGCATAACATCCAGGTCGTCGCTTGCCCCCAAGGGCGGGTCATGGGGCAGGACAACGACGTCAGGGTATTCGATGTTCAGCACATCAAGGGACTGGAGTTCGAAGCGGTCTTCTTCATCGGAATCGACCGGCTGGCAACTCTGCAGCCAATGCTCTTCGATAAATATCTGTATGTCGGCACGACCCGGGCGGCTACCTATTTGGGAGTCACCTGCGAGAATGAATTGCCTGGCGCCATCGAAACATTGCGGCCGATGTTCGTCCACGAATGGCTTGATTAAAAGTAGTGTAACTCATAGTAAATCCGGCCCTTACTTGCTGGTCCTTCTAACCGTGCGGGAGAGTTGGCTTTCGTCGTTGACACAACGGGCGCGGTTGACGCGGCGATCGGCAAGGTCCCGAAAAACAGCAGACCGAGCATCGAAGAGATCAAGGCGCAGGCAAACTGGCTGTTGAACAACCCTTACACTGGCATTTTGGGTCGGCGCCATCTGCTGGTAAGTATAGCGGAGGGTAGGGTTTATCCAATGCCCGGAAAACTCCGGCACACATGGACGGCCGGTTTGTATACAATATCGTTGCGCCTTTACCGATGCTCGTCCTATACTTTGTCACATCACATCAACACAGCTCAGTTGAACCGGAAAATGGGCTCAAACAACTTGAGCGTCGTCTGTTGAACCGTGGTGGGTAAAGGGGAAGGTTTGTTTTAGCCATAAAACAATGGGGATCACCAATGAAACCATTGGTCGCTTTTTGGGCATTCATACTGTTGACTACGATTGAGAATCCGCTCGTCCACATTACTCCGAACAATATCACTGCACAACGAGTCAGAGAATTGCCGGCGGAAAAGACCTGGTCCTGGCTTGGCTCCATCGGAGCCCCCTGCGAAGGGTTCGGCATACATGGCAGCTACCGCGTTCATGTGACTGCTCAGGTCGAGTACTCTGGAACCGGACGAAAGATCACTGCGCTGACCCTCTGGCTTAGCGGCGCGATGATCAAAGCGGATTCCACGAATGTCGAAGCAAAACTTGAAGTAAAAAAAGGAACGCAGACTGTCAAGACAGTTTTGCTATCACGACCCGATCCAGGTAAATCTGTTATAGAACAACAGCCCGGTGCCAACGAGTCAAATAGACTTTACCTCCCAAAGGACAACCCTTCAATCGAAGCGCCTGCCAGCGCGAAGCTTATTTTCACGGTTACAGCTCAAGTCAAAACAGACAGCGGTTCGTGCGCGCTGGGAACCTCCAATAAAGAAATCGACATATTCGCACAGCAGTAAGAACGGCTCGCTGGCAATATTTGGTGAAGATTGATGGCCCTCGACCATATACGTTCCTTGAACGGATGAAAGCGATGATAAAGTGGAAAAAGTCCAGAACTTTGTGGTCAAAAACTGAAGAATTGAGACAGTGTGTGCTGTCATTGTTTCTCGGGATCATACTGACTTGCCTATTTTTAAACATCTTCAATTATTTATTAGATGGCATGTTACGCAGTAATACTTCTGCGGATTATGATGACCTGGCGCGAATATACAATCTGCAATTGAAAGGAAAAGGTAACGATGAAGAGTTAAGGGGCTATATAAAAAACATGGTCCTTTACGGGAAATTCACAGCTAACGATTGGAGAGACTCTTCTTTCGACAATCGATGGCGATGGCTCTCATACATTATCCCGGTTATACTAACCCCGGAACTTCCTAAAACAAAAATTCTAGATGGACTCTTGCAACGTTGCGAAGATTTGCCGCCAAAGTTGAGAGGCGACGACTGCTTCAGGAAATATCAACCTCAAAATCAGGGAGAGAGTGAAGAGAGGTCGCAAAGATTCCGTGAGGAGGCGGAAAATCAGATTTCCCAACCGCTCGGCGCAGTCCTTGATGGGATGAGGTCAAAGTTGGATTACAAGTTACGCCGGTATTTGAACGGCGGTATCCAGGCTGTCACTCTCATCGCCACCTTTATGGGCGTCAGTCTCATCTCTTTCCGTTTTTTGTTCGGTTGGCGCGATCGGGATAAACTGGAAAAAATATTAGACGGCGCAACAAAAGATTTCTCCATTCAGGAAGGTGATAAGAAAGATTCGAATATACACGAGTATTTAATATCAGAAGGAGAGACTTACACTAAATCTAATCGTAAATCAGCAATTCTCGATATTATTTTTGAGGTCTATAAGACTTATCAGCTACACAACAATATTGAAGAAATAGAGCAAAATAGTGTTGAAGAAGCAAGACGGAAACTGGAGGTAGATATCGCTCAACTTCGAGAGGAGAATGAAAGCCGGTATGGAATTATCCGCTATATTATTTGGGCAGTGCCGTCCCTTGGCTTTATCGGCACTGTTGTCGGGATTGGAGATGCGCTCGGAATCGCACATCAGGTCGTCGCCAAATCTGGCCTGCAACAGGAGGGAGCGGTCCAGGAGGTAACAGCTCAATTGGCTTATGCTTTTGATACTACTTTCGTGGCTTTAGTCGCATCTCTGATCTTGATGTTTCTGATACATGGGGCGACGCGCTATGAGGAGAAAACTGTAAGTCATGCCTATAAGAGAATTAACACAGGCATCCTGAATCTGCTGTCTGCCAAACCGGATGAAAGCGAAAAAGATTGGGTGGAAGAACTGATGAAAAGAGTCAAAAGACCTCTCTCAGATCAGCAGCTTAAGGATCCAAAAGTCGACTCAGCTCTGGACCAATTGAGCCAGGCGTTATCTGCATATAAACCGAGTCAGGCGTCATCTGAAAATGAAGAGAAGAAATGAAATCGAGGTTTTTGGCTTATCTTTTATGGACCTGATTTGTTGTGGATTAGGTGGCGTTATTATCCTCATGCTGATCCTTTCAACATTGATCCGTCAAGGGCAGGAAGAGCCGGCAGGAATGGCAGCGGAGCGCAAGGCGAAAGCCTCGGAAGCGGACCGGTCATTTGCCATTGAAATTGATTTAAGTGTACCAGAGAGTCTGCCCTTAGAATTGCAGATGAAAACTCCTTCTAAGGAAGAGGTCTCGAAAAATACGTCGGGGCTGGATTATTCAATCCGCCAATTCAGAGATCCAAATGTCAGCCGTTATGTAGCGATAATAAATAATCCGGGAGACAATGCCCGATTTGACTTCGTTTTGAAAAGCGATGGGGGCATCCCTTCAGGGATAAAATACAAGATACGGCTATTGTCAAGAATGACCATTGACCGCAAGGAAGGTGAAATTTTTGACCATGTGGATATTGTAGTTAAGAGGGACGGCTTATCATATCAGTTGAGAGTTTCATCGTTGTAGTCTCTCGGCTACACGTAAAAAGGCTATGGCTAGACAACGCATTGGAACATTTTCTTTATCGCTGCTTGATATGCTCTGTTGCGCATTTGGTGGTGTTATTGTCTTATCTGTGATTTTTTCTGGGATGATAAAGACTAAATTGGCGTCCTCTCGTGAACCTTTTTTGTTTATTGACGCTACTATAGTTGGAAAAGAGAGTACAGGTTGCTCACAATCAGCTATCGGGAATATAGATCTTGGGTTCAGAATTAACGACAATCATCTCGGCACGACTGAGGGCAATTTAGATGGCAACATCCTCAGGCAAATGCGCAGCGCTGATTCGGAAGCAATATCGCGGAACGACAATAATGTAAATAGTAGTAAAGCCACTTATTACTTTGCTACTCAAATTGAAGATGAGAAAATCGATACATTTAGAAAGGTATTTGTTGAGGAGGTTATCCCTAGTCACAGTGACTTTGATAATAAAAGCGCTTTTGCAACACTACTGGTCGAAAATATCCCCTCTTTGGAGGGGAAGCAAAATGAATACGTCGCATCAGTCTTCTTAAGGAACAAAAAGTTCGTCGAAGCCTGTTCAGGGAATGCTAAGCTAAAGCTGCGATTCCGGATATACCATTCTGGAATTACTCTCGGAGCCTTGAGCCGTGCTTGTCTAAGCGAGGAAGGACAGGCCGATAAGGCAGGCGACACGGAATGGTTAATATCCACAGCATGTCTTAAGGACCCGAAGAAGTACGTTCTGGCTGAAATACCTATATTGTTTGGCGCCAAACCATGAGCGCTAAACAAATTACAAAGAGAGACTATGCCTAAAAAAGTTAGCTGCCGCTTTGTGATAATCCATGCCTTGATATTTCTGCCTTTAATCCAATCGGCAGGATGGGCTCAAAATGCATCCTCTAAGCCAAGCCAGATTAAATCCGATATTCCTGTATGGGAGATTCCTCTAGCTCAGGGGAAGAACGATGAGGCGCGGGTAAACCTAATCGCCAGAGAGCTGGCAACAATCAACGAAATACTGCGCATCATCGGAGACACTGCGGAAAGAGACATTGTGTCAGATCGGATTATACAACCTCAGGAACAACAACTTCTAAAATTCTTAAATGACATTTTAGGTGTGCAGCCTGAATTAAAGACTCTCCGCGATGTTAAGCGGGAGGATTTTGTTAAGAGGGGGAAGCAAGTCGTCGATGATCTTGAAGGCCTGCGGAAGACGGCTGAGGCCGTATATCAAATTAGCCGAACGACTGAGATTCCTGGACAGAATCCCTCTTCGCTGGAGCAATTCAGACAAGTAACAGGCAATAGGATTTTTGATACCCTCGAGTCATTAGGTCGTTCGTGGGTGAGATTATGGATGAATGAGGTTGCCAATCTTGAGAGAGATCAGTCCCCAATCGTATCAGATAGAGAGCTAACAGATCGCCTCAAGAAAATCGCAAAATCAACAAAAAAAGAAGAGGCGAATATTATTATAAAGGAATTGGATTTCCTCCTGGCCCAGCCTGAAGTTATTCTATTGCGGGAGCGAATAAAGGATCAACCGGCCGAACTTCGAGACATTTTAGATCAAATTCTAAATCCAACGACAAAAGACAATTTCGAACGGCTTCAAAATCTAAGCAGATTCGCCGGAATTTTCGATCCGTTCGTGGCGAATAGGTTTCGCGAATTAATTAACTCTATTAGCCAGAACGATGCGGAACGGCGAAAAGTGAAAGATGTTCTGAGTCGAGCAGGGAAAGATGTTTCCATCGATGATCTGAATCGGCTGGCTAAACATTGGACTGTAAGAATAGAAGAGATACAAAAAAGGATAAAGGAGATACAAAACACGCCTCAAACATCAGGCGCGCAAGTGGGTGCTTTAAGCACCGGGTTGGACGCCAGTGGTGAGCTTCAGCAGTACGTTTCTTTCCTTGTGGCGGAATTTTTCTCATATCGCCAGATCTTCGCAAACCTCTCGCGTTCAATTCAACCTCAATCCGGTGTCTCCCCGGATTCAATCAAACTCGATCCAGGAAGCCTTGAAAAACCTCTGGGGGAACTCCATGACCAGATCTCGAAAATCATCTCCCAAGGCCCTCTTCCCTCCACAAATAACTTAAAACAAGAGGCCGTTCCACAGTATGTTGTTCGTGAATTGCTTCAGGGCCTCAGAGTGGAAACACTCAAATCATTTCTTACGAAGTTAAGCGCAGAATCTAACTCTCCAGGTCAAAACCAGGGAAAATTAGACGATCAACTATTCCAAAAGTTGATTCGCAGCCTGGACATTTCTGACCCAAAGATGATTACACCACAAGATTTGCCGCAAATTTCCGCACAGGCTAAGCTGGCATGGAGGGCGCTCACTGCGGCCAAAATGCTTCTGCAAGGATTTGAGGGCGTGGCGCCGCAAAATTATGAGCCATCGAAAATTCCCTTTACCTTCGCTTTTCGAGCGACCGATCTAAAGCAGAACGGGCTCAAGCTCAGTTTCAATTTGGAAGTGGGAGCCCTGGCTACTGCTGCCGCCCCACAACAGCAGCAACAACAGCCCAGTGATAGCCGCATCCAACTACCAGTGCTTATCCCGACAGGCTTGAGTTTCAAGGAAATCGCCATTGAGATACCAGAGGTAACCAATTATGAACAGTTCCAGTTGCAATTCCGAGAGGGACTTTCCGGCGTCCTTAAAGAGAAGGAGGCCTCCCCCTCTTCCACCCCTTCTTCCACGGAAGATCTCAATAGATTCATAAGAGGGCTGGGGTTCCCACAGCAATTGCAAGCAAATCAAGCAAAGTTGCGTCTAAAAGAAGGGATCAGTTTTAATATTTTAGATCAGTGCGTGAGAGTCCAGGTCACTCCAGACTCAACGGATCCGAACGGCCAATGCTTAAATATCCTGGCAAATGAAATTGGAATCAGCCGTAAGATAAATGAATTCCTGAAAGAATCAATACTGAAGCGGTACAGAAGTAAAATTACGGAGGAGATCATCAAATTGGCGGCGGACCTTCATTTTAAGGATATGCCAGGGGCTCCATCAAACCCGGAATCATTTTTAGAACAATCTCTCAAGGACGCCCCGATCACCTATGAAAATGGAGAAGCTATTTGCCGGCTAGAACTTAGGAATCTGGGGTGGATAAGTTCCAGCTCAACCTTAGTAATTAAGATTAAGCTGGATGGAAAAGTAATTAAGCTGGATGGAAACGGATCGATCCATTTTGAGCGCAGTCTATCAGTAAATGACGATCTGACATCTATCATATCTGATCAGCAAATTTTATATGTTAAGTCCGTTCGGGAGGGGTTGTACAATCTCGAACTTGGCCTAAGAGATGGGATCAGAGATATGGGCCGGCTTGGATGGGCTCGGATCAAGGACAGCGCTATTGAATTCGACGCGCCAGACGCTTCGGCCGATCTGATCGATATCGGAGGCGGTTTCAAACTGAAGTTTCAGGACTTAAAGTGGTCACGAGGAATTATCTTTGAAGGCGCAATTCTTCAAACACCGTCACCCTTTGAGTCTCAACAAAAAATCAACGTGAAAGCCGTTATGGCAGGGGGAAAGTTTGTGTGGTCTCTGGGTTATAAGGACCAGGATGAGCTTAAAAATATGGTCTTGAGGTCTCTCAGAAGACAAGAGTTGATACCGCCTAATGTTGGTGTCAAGCTTATCGAGTTAGGTAGGGATGGGTTACTGTTAGAATGGGAGGTAAATGACGAGGCGCTTAAACGACAGATGAGTGAGTTGTTCGGAAGGGTTAACGATCAGTTTTACAACTCACTTGCAAAAAAGCAGCGGCTCTTAAGCGAATACAAGAAAGGCCTGATTAATCTTCAGAGTTCAGCCAATAAAGAATTGGGAAAGCTCCTTCAGTTTTTAGAAGGGGGACTCAGAAAAGAAACGCTCAATAAGTTGGCCCTGCAATCCATGGGATCTATAAGCCTCGGCGATTCTCAGATAATATTTTACGATTGCAGAGGAGGGGATACCAGGCGTTATGGTATTTGCACGATTGAATTGAAGTTTGATTTCCTCAGTTGCGACTACCCTACATTGAATGTCAGAAGTTTGAATGGAATCCCTCGCTATCAATTCGATCCTACAAAAATCAAGCCTTGCCTGCGTGAATGGGTACGCAGTTCTCTCGGCGTTTCAACATTTAAGCTTACGGCTTATACATACAACAGACAAAAGAAACAGGTAGAAGCACAAATCTCAATCATGGTGGAAGGTAGGCCTTTCGGTTTTGTGGTCGGACTCGGTCTTGATGGGCATATATACATTGACCACAACATCATTACCAGAATAGCCGGGGAGATCGCGAAGGCGAGCATAAAAAATGAGATCCGCAAAAAATACCCTGAGGTTACATGGGCAAATAATTTGCGAGAAACGATAGAAGGGATTCTAAAGGAAAAAGAGCAAGAATGGCAGGTGGTTATTAAGAGTGAGATTCCACCTCGTCCGGATACGACATCCATGGTCGTCTGCGAAATAAAATATCTAGGAGGACCAGAGGAATTGACGATGAATAATGTCCATTTCTCTCTCCAGAGTGGATTTGATTTCAGCGAGGCCACATTTGATACGGTTGCGATCAATAATTTTGCGCAAAAACTATTGCCCAACAGCCAGTTTCTAAAAGTGAAGCTCATCAGCGACACCAAGTCTAAGCAATGGGTTGATTTATTATTTAATGCTGTCCTCAATATTGACGTTTTAGATAAGCCACTTGGCATAAATTTCCATTTGAAAATTGGCGAAGAAAAGCTAGTAGCTGATTTCTCAACACATGTCCTTGATCCTTTAGTAGCGGTTGTAAACTCCACACTGAAAGACGTTGAGATCAGTGAGCCAAGAATTGCATTAAAGATCACTGGGGCGCAACATGACAATGTCGATCTTATTATCTCAGGGCAAGTGATAATTTCACGAAAGCCAAGCATTTCCCCCGACGTTGTCATCCGTATTCCGATTGCGCGTCAGGGAAGTATTCGAGTGATATTCAATTACAACAGAGGCTGGATTTTATCTATCCTCCAGCCGGTATTGATACAGATTGCATCGCAGGTTGGCATCCCGTTATTTAAAAATATAAAAATAACAGACGGAATTGGGGTAGAGCCGATCGAACCTAGTTTTGTGGATAAAGATGGGAAACCGTTTTCGGAAGCGGCACAGGAAAAAATACCTTACGGGGTCAGCTTAGGACTTAAAGTTACACTATTCGACGAGCTAACAATCAAAATTCCTAAAGACGCTATTTTGATAGATCTTAATGGGGTTCGGTTGGGCAGGTTTTCCGATATAGAAGTAAAAGTGCCACTAAATTTACCAATCCCACCTTTCAAGCTTGTAGAAGCTCACGGGCGGCTGATTGACATGAAGGAAATTCGATTGACTGGCCGCTTCACATTACTCGAACCTGAAAAGAGTGAATGTGTAATTTACCTTGATGGAGAGTACATTTTCAACATCGACTACCCATACGGATGGAAAACCAATAGTGACCTGATATTATTTACGACTGTAAACATTGGAAGAAATTCTTCGGATATCGACTTGAGGAAAGGAAGCTTTAAACAAGTAATTGATCTTGGCGGGCGGCTGTCGAACATTTTAAATGTTCAAGGTGAGCTTACCATTAATGCCTCGGCACGACAAGTGTCAGGAGAAGTAAAAGGATCCATCTTGAAGCAAAGCATTGCCAATGGCGATATAAAGATCGTGCTTGGTCCCCCGGAGATTTCTTTTGAAGGCAAGCTGAATTTCAAATTTTCACCAGTAGCATTAAGTGCGCGGTTCAACACCAAAGAAAATTTTAGTAACCCAACAGTAACGGCAGGAGGTAAAATGAATATCGGGGCGTTCGAGCTATCAAATATATATTTACAGGCAAGTCCCGAAGTGGCGCACATAGGCTTCGATGTGTTGTGGATGCATCTTGAATTGGGAGCGCCATCTCTGGACGATATCACACCGAAAAAGCTTCTCGATCTCATCCTCGAAAACCTGTTTAGTTTAGATCCTAAGGATCTCCCTCAGGCGCTTTTACAAATTCTCTCCGGCAATCTTAGGATCAATCCTTTCAGTTCATTTGGCCCTAATAAAGGAGGTGTTGCGAATACAAACGGGCGCAATGGAGACAAAGGCTTAAATGAGAGCAACGCCGGGGAGCAAGGTAGTAAGGGTGATAGAACGGGAAGATCGGAAGGTTTTGGAAGCATACAAAGAGCCCTTGCAAAAGGTGAAGGCGGCGGCGCGTTTGATAAATCGAAGCCGGCCGGTCTGGAGCATAGATTACCGAATAATGGTGAGATCCAAGGGCAGGGATCGCGTGGGATCTTTATGGATCCCGGGGACTATTATTTCCCGATTCGTTCAGCAGGCACGGACCTGGCAGTTTATAAATACCACAAAGATAATAGTCCTGATCAGGCAGACTTGATGGCGCTCCTAGATGAGAAATTTGAAGATGGAACGGTACAATTCAGAAAGCAGAATGCTCAGTCGTATTCCAGCGCAGGCATGAGACTGCTGCAAGGGGATGATTACTTTATCCATGCGCTTCGCCAAGGCTTGGTAGGTGATAAGCGCTCCGATCCAGCCACAATATACTGGTTTAAAGGAAAAACGCCAGACAGCAAGGGGCAGGCGCGGTTCCCACTTGCGAGTTTGAACATAGGTTTCGATCAAATCCGAACGTTACAAAACAATGCCCCTATCCTGGCGAAGGCATTCAAGAAATTTTTGCTGGGGACCGTCTCCTACATTAAACCTGGGGCGACTGCTCAGCTCATTGAAGATGCTTTCATACTAAGCGGAAAAGATAGCCAAGGTGCAATTGAGGGAATATGCGTCAGATATTCTCAGGAGGAATCATATAGTGTTTTCGTCGCTGAAGAAAGGTCTGAAGAGTCAGTTGAGATCGCTTTCGTAATCGCTGCGGACCTGCTTAAGCCTCGGCAATCTGATGACAAAGAATTTGTCGCTGCTTTCTTGAGGAAACTGGCTGAGCATGCTAATGAGATTAAAAAGGTATACATAGTAGGTGGTCAAAGATTTCTATACCTGCCAGATGAACTTCTAAGATGGGACATTAAAAAGAAAGCATTCGAGTCGGAGCTAGATTTTAACTCGCCGTCCAATTCTATAATTCCTGCCCCGTTCAGATCAAGGTCCGAAGCTGATTTGGACAAACAAAGTGAGTATTTAAAAAAACAAGCGGTGCAAGACGCTATCAATTTGGCCTTGAAGGAACCACTGTTCAAAGGAAACTGTAAAATCCGAGTAGAAGAAGACCCAGATCCAGAATTCGTGCATATCAGTGGAGAGGATATGCGTGACGGATCAACCTGTTTTCAAAAAACTAAAGTTGCAATAAAAATAGATGGGCGTGAGCAATTTATAAAACAAAATGGCATCTGGAGGCCAGCAGGAACTCCCATTAAATTTGGCCATATAGCATATATTCAAGCGGTTGAGTCCAATATGATTTACTGGCTTCTTGATGACGATTTCCCAGTCACGTATGGCAAATTCGATTTGCTGAACATAGGTCTAAATTTCGGTGAGCTCGTTAACACTATTAGTACAAATAAGAAGCTGGAAACGTTATTTAAGATGTTCCTTGAATATAGCGAAATATCTGAGATTAATGATGATCATCTCACTGACATATCATTTCGATTCTGGATGAATGATATTGAGGCGATAACTGTTCAGTACAAGGATGATGATATGGGTGAGTTCGTAGTTTTCGTCACTGATGATAAATTAATTCCCTGGAGTTGCTATCTATTTGGATTGGAGGACTTGTTGGAGAAGGGGAAACTTTTGGCGCACGAACAGGATTTTTATTCAAAATTACTTCGTTACTTGCTTGACGTAAAAACGCTTGCTGCCGAGATTTTCGTTGTCGATAATGAAAAATTCGTCCTTATCGAAGGTAATCTTCTACAGTGGAAAGATGGGCAACTCATAACTCTTGGAAAGGTAACGAATGGAGCTGGCGGTCCCTACCTCCGAATTTGGATCACGCCATCGAAGTTCCAGGAATTCTTCAAAGGAGACTTTCTAAGGATGATTCTCAAAGACATCGGGGACACAACTGTACCTGTTATTGAAGATGCTTTTGCCATAGTATCCGACGAGGATGAAAACAAACCGGACATCATATACATAAAATATAAAAATCAAATCGGCTATAAAGAATATAAGATTGTTAAGTGAGATTCCCAACTGACTATATTTCCTCTTGAATTCTAATTGTCGATATGTCAGTAGTAAAAAGGAAAGGGCCCTGTCATGAGGTGGATTTGCTTCAGCGCCATTATCGCCGCGTCTTTGGTTTCAAACGCCTTCGGCAGCCAAGGTCAGTTAGACGGCAAGGAAGTTATATTTCTAGAAGAAGGGGCGAAGAAAAACGAACAATTTCTCCAGGATATGGTGGTCGAACTCGGATCAATCTCTGGAAGGAAAATTGCGGCCGCGGGAGATTATATATTCGTTATAGTAGATGGCCGAGTGACAATATGGAATGAGAAGGAGAAATTTGGTGGCGGCAATACGTTATTTACCGACCTCTCAAGAAACCTAATTTCGTTATATGATTTAGATAACCCTCTTATACTTGAATTCCTTGACTTGCTTGCAACTCGTATTCGCGAAAAAAAGATAGCGCGCCATATCATTGATGACTTTCGCCCTCCTATAAAGGTCAGGCTGAGTAACCAGGAAAGAAATGTATATGGAATTAAATTTGCAGGGGAGAATGTATATACATATTTATTCTCGCATGGCGGAAAAACATTCCGGGTTAAAATGAAGGCATTGAATAATAATGACCCAAGCGATTTTTTCGAGCAACTAGTCAAATACTTGAACTTGAAAGGAGTCGAGAAGGAAGAAGTAGAGGTCGATGATATCCCGGCATCTACCCCAAGATACCGATTCCTCTTTACCGGCCACGCATTGGCTGTTTGGAGGCAAGGACGGAACATTGAGCAGATTCTGGACATTACAAAAGTGGAAAGTGTCTGGGAATTATTTCTAAATGGAATAGCTAAAAAGATTGATTATAGTGGAAAATTGCCGAAAATCAGCCAGCCAATCTCGAAGTTTTCCGGGTTAGAAGGCATAGCTGTCAAGTACGACTCAGACTCATTTCACACACTGTATGCTGCTAAAAAGAATGTATCAGCTAAAACGATGAGGCTGACGCGGCTCAATGATATTAAAGATGAGCAACAGTTTTTAACCGCCCTATATAACTTGCCTGGCGATTCTGTCATGGAGGTTTCCGGTCCGATTGGGGGCCAGAATACCAGTTTTATCTATACAGATGAAGAGCAGACGCTCTATGCGTGGAAGCCACGGGAAAATAGGATCATGAGAGTGGGCAAGGTAAAAAAGGTTGAGTTGGTATGGGAGAAATTCCTTGTGGACGCCGCGCGCAAGCTGGAATCCTCTGTTGCGACTGGGAACCTGATTTCAGATCCGGCGGAACTTGTACAAGCCCATCCATTAAAGGGCATGAGCATAAAATACCATGGTGATGATTTTCACACTATCTATATCGCGGACAGTTCTATCGGCAAACTTACGATTAGAACACTAAAGCTGACTGTAAAAGAAAATCTCCTCCGGGAGATCCTTAATGACAATAAGTTCCTCCGTGCCCTTTACGACTGTGCGCCAGCAGCCAATGACGTTCCTGTCATTGAGGTCTCGAGCCTGGTGGACGGCTATCGATTTCTTTACACAGGACAACGCCTGGAAGCGTGGAAGCTTGGAATGACCGATATCAGCACAGTAGGCGAGAACGTAATAAAGGTGGCACCTGTATGGGATAGGTTCCTGAATGAGACCGCGCGCAAAATGAAGGCGGTAAGTCAAGATAACGTGGTCGGTAGAACAAGTCAATTCTTGACCGAAGATCCTCGAATAGAGGGAATGGGAGTGATGTATAGCGGTGACGCCTTCTTCACTGTGTACGCTCAGAAACTGACCGCTGGGCCGTTGAGATTCACCAAGATGCTTAAGCTTAATCAGTTCGATGAGATAATTGGCGACAAGCAGCTTTTAAATCAGTTATTCCCATTGCTCTATGATCTGCTTAAGGACAATGACGACATGGAGATCTCTCGTCAGTTCGATGGAGGGATTTGCCTTCTCTACACACGGCCGGCGCTGTGGGGGTGGAAGCCCGGCGTGAATAAGCTCAAGCAAGTTGGCGATAGTGTGAAAAAAGAGGTATCGCCACCTGTTTGGGAGGGATTTCTGAAAGGGACTGCTCAACGAAATATAGAGTTTGCCGGCGAGACTCCGACTATTTCCCAATTTATGTCTCTAAACGATATGCAGCTAGAGGCAATATGCGCCCGGTACAATCCAGATGAAAATTATACTGTGTATGTCAACTCAAGACCGCCTTCTCCCAGCACACTGAACGACGTCGACTTAAAACGAGTTGGAGATGAACCAAATGTGGATCTTTTCTTCGTTGGCGCGTATTTACAACGAATTTTGAGATCACCGAATCTTCGACCGGAATTGTACGTGGACAAGCATAAGTTTATCTATGACCGGTTTGAAAGGGAGTTTGATGTTTGGAATAAGGGTGAACACCGCTTTAAAAAGTTGGGAAGTAAAAATGAGTATGACGGAATGATGCATCTGAAAAGCAAATCGAGAGAACTCTACAATGATTTCATTGATAATCAAGTGCAAAAATTGCTAGAACCGCGTACGGAAATTCTGGCAATTTCACGGTATGGCTACTCGATTCAGTATAGTAATGCGAAGTTGCGCACAAGATTCATGTCGGACCGCAAGGCACACGACGCCGAGCAGGACCTTGGTCAACTTATTGAGAAGAAAATAAAGCCGGCTATGAAGAATGATAACAATAAGGCATGCCAAAGGTCTGGAAATGCGAAAAATTGTTTGAAAAGGATGGTCGAGTGTATAGTGGAAGAAGGAAATGACGACCGCTTCTACCATGGCCCTAACATAGCAATAAGTAAACAGGGTAATTCTAAAACAGCGAGCGGCGAGCAACCTAATGAAGGTAAATGCTTTTTTCTTACTGACCCAAGAGATTATTTCCGATTGACTCAGAAGTAACAACATGTCTTGAGCAAATAAGATAGTTTCCCTTACGCAGTTTGACAGCTCCGGCAAGATGTGGGCCGTGATTCACGGAGGAGCACTGGATGAAACAGATGATCAGCAGAATGGCACAGGCGATTTTGGCCACTCCAATTTTTGTTATTTACGCTAACACTACAACTCTGGGCGAAAAGGAATATGTCTGCCCATTAAATATTGTTGCCGAGATCCGGAAATCCGATGCGTGCGCATCTGAGGGTGGGGGATTCGACTCGTCCAGAAAAAAAGGAACCGTAACCGCAAGACATAGATCTCTTGATCTTAACGCCCAGGAAGGTGAAGAAGCGCATGCGATCCATGCCGGAAAGGTGATTGTTGCAGATCCACAGTGGGAAGACAATATGGGCGGCACTGTGATAATAGATCATGGTAATGGAGATTACTCTGTCTATGGTCATTTGAAAGATATCAGTACGAAGCCAGGGGTAGAGCTGAAAGCAGGCAGCAAAATTGGCGCCGTTGGCTACACCGGCAATGCGCAATGTCTAAAAAGAAATGGGATCATCGCTCATCTGCATCTGATGGTCATTCGCGCTGGCAAGTCAGGCTTGGGTACACAAGGCGGCCCTATCGCCGAACTTAAAAAATGGGGAACGATGTGGCAAAAGGAATTGGGGGCTGACCTTACGGGACCGATCAACCCAAATCTAATCATGGGTGATCTGAAATGTTGGAAAGGCGACACAAATAAACCCTAAATAAAAAATGGTGTTGTGAAGTGCGGCCTATCAATGCTCTCTTAATAGACCTCTTTCATCCTACTCGCTTGAACTCACGTTTCTGCAGGACCCGCAGACGCATCGCCTGGCTCTGCTGGGGCAGATCGCCGACTGACCGAAAAACAATGTTCCTTCGTTCGTTCTCTCGAATCAGCCGAGATCCCATTTGAGCGCCCTGATTTCGGCGCCTTGATTTTGCCCATATTATATGCGGCATATAGACATCGAAAAACGTGGAATTCTGAACAACTCAAACGTAGAAAAATGAATACTCGCCGCATCAAGGATGAAACGCTGGGGCGAGGATGACGACAGTTTTCCGGCATCCCTGGAGCAGGTCTGAATCATAATGAACCGGCTACGGCTGTGATGATGGAAGACCTCTCAATCCTCGCAGGCAACTCCGTATCAAGGATAAAACATCCACGGCGAAGATGAACGATTCCCGGAATCACGGCGACTGTTCAGATTTCTACGTTTTGAAAAGACTGCCGAGGCCTGACCCTTCAAGCCATTGAGCGCTACGAACCGAACACACAGGCGGTCATCCTACTTGCTGACGACCTCGGAATTGCTTATGCCCATGTCATAGATTCAAGTGGCCAGGCTAACAGAACAGATATAATGAAGAAGCAATTGGGCTTTGCGGCGTGGGAACCATTGTGGAAAATGCATTTGGGTAAGAAGGGTTAAGAGAGGCGGCGGCGGGCGATCGATCGCCGTTCTGAAGAATCTTGATGCGGCCGGTGGAAAGCTCATTCGACAGACGGCTCTGGAGAATCGCTGTCATTATCAGGGAATAGAGGAGTGGCGGCGGCGTCCTTCGATTCCGGCGGCAGCAAGTTCTCTTTCCTCAAAATCGAGATCACTGTGCGGTAATCCATATTGAGCGCTTTAGCGACCTTAGATGCATGCCCCAATTCGTAAAAAGCTTCGACCACACATCTTATTTTGATTTCGGCCATTGTAGGACGGCCTTCAAGAGGATTGGCGTTCATAAAACTCAACAGGATGTCTCTGGTCAGGTGTTCAGCACTGCGTTTGGGGACCTGAATAAATTGCTGGACATCTTCAGGAAAGATGCGTTTGCCGCAGAAAGTGATGAGTTTTTTGACGACGCTCTCGAGTTCACGCACATTTCCGGGCCACGTGTGATGGCGAAACATATCCATCGCCTCCGGCGTGATAATTATGCATCTGCCTGCGCGCCGGCAGAAGTGGGCGACAAGCAGCGGGATGTCTTCTATCCTTTTGCGGAGAGGCGGAATGTGAATCACTTCTCCCAGGCGGTAAAACAGGTCTTCGCGAAAGACGCCGTCTTTGATTGCCTTTTCAATGTTGCGATTGGAGGCGGCGATGACGCGGGCTCTGGCTTTGATCTCATGGTTGGAGCCGACACGCCGGAACGTCCCTTCTTGCAGGGCGCGCAGCAGCTTGGTCTGGACGGATTGTGGGACCTCTGTGATTTCATCGAGAAAAAGCGTGCCGTTCGCGGCCTCTTCCCATAACCCTATCTTCGTAGCGTTCGCTCCTGTGAACGCTCCCTTCACGTGACCGAAAAGCTCGGATTCAAGCAGGTTCTCGACCATCGTCGGGAAATTGGTCGGGCAGAAAGGCCCTGGGCGCTTGCTCAACTGATGAATCAGCCGGGCGACGACTTCTTTGCCTGTGCCAGTCTCGCCCGTAATGAAGACCGGGAGATTATCGTGCGATTGCGCAAGCTTATAGATTTGGCGCAGCAACTCCAGTATCGGGCGTGAGCCGCCGATCATGACTTTGGCCTCGCCATCATTGGCCGGTTCGATGACGATCCCCGCAGCCTCATCATCGCTGAACGGCGGCTGAAATTGGCGGCGGGCCTGGTCGGCGATTTCCAGCACTTCGGAAGGCATTAGCGGCCATCCGCGGTAATCGGTCGCGCCGTGTTCATAACAGAGCAGCGCGTCGCCGGCCGACGGGAACTCAGACAGAATCACGACCTGGGTCTGTTCCGTTTCTATCCGGGGGCGGAGCCTTTCGATGACTTCAAGAGAGAGGTTGCAGCCGGACTTCTCCGAAATCAGCGCCAGAGGCCAGGCGCGATCATTCGCCAGGCGCTGAAACTCGTCGAAGTTTTCGCAGCACCCTACTTCCCATTGAGCGTTCATCAGGATCATTCGCAGTTTTGTTCTGATATGTGGATTGGGGGAAAGCACCAATATGCTGTCGTGCGCCGATTCGTTGAAATGACGGTTGTCGCTTTGCATATTGGCGTAAAACTCCTATGTCGGGATTCGACCAGACGGCCAATGCCCGAATCAGCATGAGCCCTTGCTGATTGTGGTGTCCTGATATCTGTTAGAGCCTCTCCCGCCGTAGGCGCTCTTCTGGGCGCTATATTAATAGACGGAAGGAATGCTCGATAATTCCACTCGCCTCGCTAATGAAAAATATTTTGTCGAAGTGAAATTACAGAGCGTTTTCTCCGTCTATATAAGCATGGCTGACCCATAGGGGTTATTGAGAATGACTGGCTCGAATGGCTGGTTCGATCTGGCGTACAAATTCTCTAAATTTACTGAGGTCTTCGCTGCACTGCGCGCAGATTTCGAGATGAACATTTATCATCTCCAGTTCTTCGCGGTCCAGTGTATTCTTGACCAATCCCACCATCTGTTCGTATTCCAAATGGTCGTCTCCGAACCAGACTTCAGGAGACAGGTCAATCCTTACCGGCGCATAGTTCCTTCTCCTTTGAAACGTCTGGTGAAACTGAAGCTGGCAGGAAGAGCAATCAGAAATGTGCTCGGCGAGAGCTGTGGTCTCAGGCGCCGGCAAAACGCGGGCGCAAAACTTTTCCATCTGTGTGTTGGAAATATGAGCAGTCATTTGAAACCGTCCGCGTTTCAATAATGGGGATTCAACCTCGATCTCCGATCTGTGAAAGATGGAAGTCTCGGCGGATAATTTCATCGGGCGCAGATTATTTTTTCTTTCGACCGCCGATCAAATGTTTCAATTTTTTCCATCCTCGGGATCGCCACTGGGCTACTTGCTGTTTCCTTACGCCGAGTTCCTTCGCGATGTCGGCGTTGCTCATGGGGATATTCAACCATAGCTCCGCCAATTTCTCTAGAGACATGCCAAATTCCTCGGCGAGTCGACGTGGCGTGCATATCCCGGTGTCCCATATCATGCTCCACACATCGTCAACGTCTTTATCCTCGAATCGCAAACAAATAGCAAGGCGCTGCTGTGGCGGAAGTCGCCGAAGTTCTTCCCAGATTTCCCTTATCCTTTCACGTTCTTCCAAAAGCTCGTCGGCTCGGGGAGCGGAACCCGCGATCTGCTGGATTTGATCGGGGTCGCAATAATCCAGGGACTCTATCGGACGATCTTTTGTCCCCTGCAGCTCGGCGACGATATCTACGAGCGCGTCGAATTCCATTGGCTCGCCGACGAACCGGAAAATCTCAGCGACTATCTTGCCGAGGTTCGCGTCTTGAAGGCTTTCACCTGTGAGATTTCTATTACATTGCTCCAGGAGTCCTTCCATCTGTTCACTATCAAGGCGGGAAATCCCCGCAGTTTGATTCTGCGGCCAGGACGCAAGACCGCAAAGAAGGACGTTATTGACATCTCTCCAGATTTTGAAATCCTTATGGCTGTCGAGCAAGTAACGGAGGTTGCTCTTCAAATAGTAACGCTGTGGCGCCTTCGAACGCAGGTAGTTGTGGCAGACGTTAACGGCGACACGCTGAACGTATTGATCGAAATGCTTGATCCCTTTCTTATCCGGTTCGGCTTGAAGTTCGCGCAGCCGCGCCACGATCTCTGTAATGACTTTGGAATAGAGATCTTCGGCGTCGGGATTATCAGGATTGGTTCCCAACCGGCTCACATTGAAATTCAGCCGTTGCTTGAGCGTCATTCGGATGATAGGAGTCGCGTGCTCCAGTAGAAGCTCGCCCAGTATCCGGTCTCGTTCAGACTCATCCTTTGAATACAGAAACGGCAGCAGAACCGTATCCACGTCGTGCATAATTACATCTCTCACACGTGGGTGAAGTTTCAGTCAGCCTTCTCAGATAGCCCTCAAGTTTACTGGGTGAAATAAAATGATTGGATTGCGCAGACAATGAGCCATAGTCGGATGACCAAGGACGGGTGGAGGTAGCTCTGATTAATTCGGAAGAAATCTGCGCATTGAGCGCCGGGAATAAATCCGCGGCTTGTTGTTTCGGATCAAAGAGCGGGGCCATTCTTCGAAGGACTACAACACGCTATCAGCGCAGTTGATTGGGATGGACTTTATGATTTGAATCCAAGTGCCCCACAACAATGAATCTATTAGCGTGATTCCGTTTATCGATCAATCTTCGGTTTACCTTTATCGTTTACCGAAATTCGCGTTTCATCTGTTGTTACGAATGAAAATCAGAGTTGGATTTGTGCGGCAATGAAATGGCAGGCGAAAGGCAAGGGGAACATGGAAAGCGCTGTGTAATCATGCATACATATCGCCCTTTGGGGTGAGAATTTTTTCGCTTTCGCGCCAACCAAACTGCGTGCACCGTGTCTATGTAGACGACTTCAAAAAGGCTGAGAATCGGTGATCCAGGAAGATAAGTTGATCGAGCGCGCATAGGAAGGCGATCAAGAAGCCTTCTGCTTGCAGGCACGCTCTTACTAGCGGCGCATTTATGTGTTAGCGCCGCATTATGCCCGCGACCAACACGAGGCAGAGGACTTGTCACAGGAGGTATAGTAATGAAACTGTTTTGCTTAATTATTCTGCTGGCGCTCGCCAACTCGTCCGCATTCTCCAGATATGCTCAAGACGATCCGATCAAAGTAAAGACCAAGGGCGGCGTAACGATCATAAAAGACAAGTCGAAGCCTATACGGAGAGAGCTTGAGGCGGTTTTTGAGCAGAGGATGAAGTCTGCTAAGGATCTGAATTTCGACGCGCAAATGGCCCTGATCTCGCCGGACTACACGGCCACGTTGGCGAACGGAACAACTTGGAAGTATGAGCAGATAAGGGACCATATCCGGCGGCTCTACGAACAAAGCGTGAGAACGGAGAACTACACTTGTGAGATCAAGATTGAGGAGCTGACGGTTCGCAGCAATGAAGCGATTATCGAGGCGCGACAATACTGCCCTCGAAAGCAAAGGCTGAGAGATGGCAAGATCCACGATGTGTATACCAGTGTTTTGCAGACCGAAACGTGGATCAAAACGGCGGGTGGCTGGAAGCTGAAGAGGGTAGAGAACGAAAGAGATCAAGTCATCGAGGTCGATGGGAAACCAGCCAATCCAGATGGCGCCCCAAAAAAGCCGAGCTAAACATATGCGAACATTATTTCAAGACCTGCGCTTTGGCGCGCGAATGTTATTCAAGAATCCGGGCTTTACGTTGATTGCCGTCGTCACGCTGGCGCTGGGCGTCGGCGCGAATACGGCGATTTTCAGCGTAGTCGATGCAGTGTTATTGCGAGCGCTGCCTTACCCGGAACCGGAGCGGCTCGTTTTTTTCGAGGAAATCAATCCGGGGCGCGGTTGGATGCACTTCGCAGTTTCGCCGCCCAATTTCGGGCATCGCTCAAATTCGGAAAATCGGTTCCGGAAATAGGTTCACAGTATTGGTTGGCACACTCCCCCCTGCGATATTCGAGGTTGAAACCGCTGAGCACAGATCAGCTTGATTGTGCAGAGAG
>Ga0187894_10002150_pt1 | contig 23975 bp, 15 predicted proteins | sample GBC1701081metaG_FD_136650 | JGI IMG/M metagenome (GOLD analysis project Ga0187894, IMG submission 136650) | White microbial mat communities from a lava cave in the Kipuka Kanohina Cave System on the Island of Hawaii, USA - GBC170108-1 metaG ... | reverse complement strand
TCCCTTGAGTACCGCGCGGTAGTCCGCCACGGCCTGATCCAGCGCACCGCTTCCGCGCCGGCAGCGAGCCAGCAGCAGCGCCGCCTGTTCCGAGAAAGGACCGGGCGGCTGAAGCAGCGACTCAAACATCCCGGCCGCGGCGACGTATTCCTTCCGCGACAGCTCCGCCAGCCCGCAGAAATAGGCGGCGCGCGGCCGCAGCGGACTTTCCGGCCAGCGCGTCAGCATCATGCGGCAGCGCGTCGCGGCCTCTTCGGCGTGATGGGCGAGATAAAGCGCCTCGCCCCAGCCGGCAGCCGCGTCATCGGCGAGGTCGTGTGATGCGAACTCTTCGACCACGCGCCGGAATTCCTTCGCGGCCTCCTCGTGCTTGTGCAGCGCGAGCAGCGACTGTCCCAGCATGACGCCCACCTCGGCCGCGAACTCGAACCCGGGACGATCGCGAACCTCGCGCAGCGTCTCGACCGCCGGCTCATAGGCCTGCGTGCGAAAGAGGCAGACCGCCAGGCCATACCGCGCCGCGGCGGACTTCTCATGATCGGGATGCGCGTCGAGAAATTTTCGATAGTCGCGGGCCGCCATCTCATACAGCCCGCGATTCAGCAGTCCGTTGGCGCTCCAGAGATCGCGAAGCTCGCCGCTCGGATCGGCGGCAGCCGCGCGGGGCGTCCGGGCAGTGCTCGACTGCTCACGAGCGGTCGGCTGAGCCGCCGCGCCGAAATGAATCAGCAATACCGCAGCGAGCAGAACCGGTCGTACCGATGGGCGCGGCATGTGTGCGATCAGGAGTCGGCGCGTCACAATTCCACCTCCCTGCAGCGCCGTGCTGAAAGCCGGGGCCTTGCGGCCCCGGCATCGTGTGGCTCAATCAGCGATCGTCTGAATCGTTGTCGTTGTCCGCGTGCGTGGGGGTTGCCGGCGCGTCGTCGGAGTCCTCATCATCCGCTGCGTCCGCGGCGGTGGCGTCTGATGCGGCTTCGACCGCCTGCGCGATTGCGGCTTCTTCGGCCGGCTCGACGTCGATCGTGACGGCGGCTGCCTCCTCGGCCTCGTCGTCGGCATCATCGTCCGAGTCCTCGTCGGCGTCATCCGATTCGGCGACGTCGTCCGGCAGGTCGATCTCGTCGAGATTCGAAAGATCGCTCATGTCGGCAAGCGCGAGACTGCTTTCCGTCAGCACGTCGCCCAGTTCGACCATCTGGTCGGCGGTCTCCGAGATCAGCGTTTCGGCCGCCGAGGCCGCGTCATCCTCGATCGTCGAGGCTACCTGCTCCAGCGCTTCGCTGGTGGCTTCGACGCGCGGCGTGCCGTCATCCTCGTCTTCCTCTTCTTCTTCCTCGTCGTCGCCGTCGCCGTCCTTGTGTTTGTGCTTGGCGGCTTTATCGCGAGCGTATTTCTCCTGAGCGCGGGCGAAGTCGCGGGCGTGCCGGCGAATCTCTTCGGCGGCCTGCCGCATGGCGCCGCGTACTTCCTCGGACATGTTGCCGTGCAGCGATTCAGCGGCCTGCATCAGCGCCTGGTGCGCCTCGTCGCCCCCTTCGTGCAACTGGGACGCGGCCTCCTCCATGGCGCGATGAGCCTGTTCCATCGCCTTGCGAATCTCCGGCTCGATGTGCGCGTGCGCCTGCGAGCGGGCCTGCTCCAGCGCCGCTCGCAGTGCGTCGCGGTGCACGCCGTCCAGCTCTGCCGTCTCGATGCCTGCCAGCGCCTTTCCGACCACGCGCGGCAATTCGCGATCCAGCTTGCCCTTCAGCGCATCGAGCCTGCCGCGGAGCGATTCCAGCTCGGACGCGCGGTGCTGCATCCGCTGCTGGAGTTCCTGCATCGAGCGGAGCTGCTCGTCGCGCATGCGGTGAAGCTCTTCCATCCGGTGATGCTGCTCATCGGCGCGATGGCGCTGCTGGTTCACCTGTTCGCGGATGCGGTTGCGCGACTCGCGCGTGCGCTCCAGGTTCTGGTGAAGCCGCTCGCGATCCTCGCGGCTCAGCTTTTCCGCCTTGGCCTGGAGCTTTTCAGTCAGTTCGGCGATCCGGCCGTCGAACTCGCCCGACTTGCTCTCGAGCGTGCCGGCGGCGTTCATCGCGGCCTCGATCTGCCGCTGGAGCCCCTCCATCTGGTGGGAGTAGGCGGCGGCCTGCTGCTCCGCGGCGCGGATTCGATCGGCGGCAGCGGCCTGCGCCGACGCGCGGCCGCGGCCGGCGGCCCGACCGCGGGCGATGGCGTGGCCATGCCCGGCCTGCCCGCCGCTGCTGTTCACGGAGCGGTCATTGTCGTCGTCGCCATCATCGTCATCATCATCGGCGTCTTCATCCTCGTCCGCGTCATCATCCGAATCGTCGTCGTCGTCGTCATCCATCTCGCGGACGGCGCGCGGGGCGCGGGGCGCTCGCGGAGCACGTGGAGCGGACGGCGGACGAACGCGCACGCCACCCATCGCGGGGGGCGGAGGCGTCGGGGCATCCGGTGCGCCAGGACCGGGACCCGGATCGATCAGGTCGCGGAAAGCCTTGAACGCGGCGTGCTCGCCTTCGGTTCCGTAAAGATCGATCGTGTTGTCGCCCGGCCGCACCTTCACGTGCACGTCGTCGCGCGACATCAGCGCGGCGAGATCCTTCGCCTTGGATTTTGAGATGCGATAGGTGCGCTCATGGTCGTTCGCATCCAGCACCACGTCAAGGAACTGCCGCATGACGGCATGTCCCCTGGCGGTGGCGTGCACTTCCACGCCGCCGTCGACCGCGCGGACCCGCACCGGAACATCGTCGCGCACCATCAGCTTGAGCAGCGATTCGCGCTTGCCGCCGGCAACCTTGTACTTGCGCGCCTCGATCTCACCCGACTCGGCGGGCGGCGTGGGGCCGAACGCCGAGGACCAAATCGCCAGCGGCGCGGCGCCCGGCTGACCCGGCAGCGGAGTGGCCATCACGCGCGGCACGGCGCGTGGAATACCCGCAAGACGCGGCCCGGTCACCGCCAAAGGCGCTGCGGCGGGAATCGGAGTGCCGGGAATCGCGACGACGCGCGGCGCGGGCATTTCGGAATCGCAGGCCGCAGCAACGGCCGCTTTCGGCGCGGGCGTACCGCAGCAGGTGGCAGCCTTGGCGCCATCCTTCTTGTCCGGACGCGGGCAGGAGAGCACCGGGGCCGATACCCATCCGGCGGCGGCCAGCGCAACCAGTCCCGCCAGTCCGGCGAGCGAAAGCTTGGGTCGTGTATCCTCTGTCATCACCATCTCAATTCTCCTTGCAAGCCGTTTTGCCCGCCCGGACGTGACGCCGATGGCCATCCGCGGCACCGGATCGTCTCCGCCGCAGTACGCCCGCGCCGCCAGCAGCGCCTGTGCATACGTGCGACGGCTCTTCGGCATCAGCCAGGTCACCCAGGCGTCGCAGCAAAGCTCCGCCTCTTCCCGCAGCCGACGCCGAACCCACCACACCACGGGATGCCACCAGTAGAGCCATCCCATCAGAAGCTGAAATCGATGAACCCAGTGATCGCCGCGCCGCAGATGCGCCAGCTCGTGGCAGAGCACCGCTTCGCGCCCGACCGGATCGAGCTGCCGCCACAGTGCCACCGGAAGCACCAGCCGCGGCCGCCGTCCGCACCAGATCATGGGTGAAATGCGCTTCGAGAGCATGAAGGTCTCGGGCGGGCGCCGCAGGCCGACGCGCGAGGCGAGCCGCGCCACCAGCGCCGTCACGTCGCGCGGCGCGGGAACCGCCGCCGCCACCCAGCGCCGCATGCGAATCGCCTGCACGGCCTGCGCCGCGAACAGCAGCGCCATGCCGCCGATCCAGATGGCGGCCGGGACGGGCGGCAGATCGGCGATCCGGCTGATCGCATCGCCCGCGGCGCGAACCCAGGGCGCGCCGGCGGTTGACGCATCCGCGAGCAGGCCGGCCGCGGCGTTCCAGCCGCGCCGCCCCCACGTGATCAGGTCGATGCCTTTTTCAGTGGATTGGCGTTCGTCGGTCAGCGGACCGGCCCAGGGTCTGCGAGTCGCGGCCAGCGCGGAGGTTGTCTCACGCCCTGATCGCATGGCCGATCGATTCAGCGTGTCATTCGATGCGAAGCGGTTGTTCGGCGTCCGCGTCGAGGCCGCGTTCACGCAGTCGGGCGAGTGGCGGGAGTCCTGTTGCGCCAGTACCGCGCCCTCCACAACCGGCGCGGCGCGAAGGAACGCGCTGCGCTCCATCAGCTCCACAAGCTGCGGCGCGGCGCGCAGCACCGGCAATAAGGGTGACAGTGGACCGGCGACGCCCGGCGCCGAGGCGAGCCATATCGACGCCGCAGCCGTGCACCGGCCCACTGTCCAGGGTGGAGTGGGAACCGTTTCAGCGCTCGCGCGGGTTCCGCGCCAGGCGCCTTGAAGAATTCCGTTCCCTCCGGATCCCGCATCCACAAACGCTGGATTCAGATTTGAAGGCGCTCCCGCGCCGTCCAACCGCGCTGCAGACGCCGGAGGATCGGCGAGCCGCTTGCGCATCAGCGGCGTCCTGACCTCAATCCGCTCAGCACGGCGGGACGTTGAAAAGTCGATCGCCCAGGTGGGCGGCTTGGTTTCGCTGGAATCCTGCTGAAGTGAGCGCCACCAGGTCACGAGGCCCCGGGCCGCATGGGTCAGCGCCCGGCCGGCTGCCTCCGCGCCGCCCGCCAGTTTCTGCGCCTCGACCCGCGGGGCCTGCGGCAGCAGAACCGGAGCAACCAGCCAGAGCAGCACCAGGCTCCACAACGCGCATCGCGTCGCGGGACGGCATCGCAGGAAGCGGCAAAACAGCGCTGTCGCCGCGGCCATCGGAACCACGGCCAGCGCTCCCGGCCAGAGCCACTGCGACATGAGGGACGTCGTCACCGGCCGACTCCCGCGGAGATTCCGCGCCACGCAGCAACGGGGGCGACCCGCCCGGGTCCGCCCGCACGATTCGTCAGGACCGCGACCGCGGATTCCTGTGTTCCAGCCGATCGATCAGTTGTCGAAGCTCATCCAGCTCTTCGCGCGTCAGCCGCTCCGACTGCACCAGGTGCAGCACGAGCGAACCCACCGCGCCGTCGTACATCTGCTCCACCAGGCTGCGGAGCCTCGAACGGCTGACGGCGGTGCGCGAGACAGTCGCCCGATAGACGTAAGCCAGGTCGGACTTGTCCGCCGCGACGAAGCCTTTCTGCTCCAGACGAGTGAGGAAGGTCAGCACCGTCGTATAAGCCACCCGGCGCTCCTGCGCATGCAGGTGATTCATGACCTGCCGGACCGTGGCCGGACCATGGTCCCAGAGGGCCTTGAGCACCTCGAGTTCCGCCGTTCCCAGGTCGAATTGCCGTTCTGACATCCCGGTATTCCAGACTTTTGCGACTCGCCCGCAGCCGGATCACCCGTCAAAAGCGTTTCCCCCCTTTTCAAAGGGGAAACCGGGCAGAACCGCCGGTCAACTACATTTGTCGTAGGCCATCCTACTACGCTCGTCGGAGAGATTCAACGCAAATGAGGAGATAGTTTTTCACTTTTTTTCGCGCGATCGAATTGTCCCGATCCGCCTCCCCTGCCAACTTTGCCAAAATCGCATTCAGACAAGCCCTCCGCCGGTTACACTGGGGCTACGCCGCCGGGGGCGGCCATCAGTTCTGGAGAGGGAGTTCAAGTTACGAAGCGCCATGGCCGCTAGTCGCGGTCTGGGCTGTGCTTCGCCAATTCTACTACCTGGCAAATGGGAGACGTCATGCAGCCGAGGCAGTCGAGCTATCGAATCATCCAACTGGCATACGTAGTGTCGACAATGGCGCTATCGGTCCTTGCCTATGCGCCGCGCGTGGAAGCACAAGCGGGCGCGCAGCCCAACCGCCCCACCGCACCTGAAGGACTCAAGGGGCTGAATGAGATTGACACCCATCTCGAGCCGTCGCTCGACCTTCCGGCCATCGAGGCCGAAGATGAAATCCGGGCAATCGAAGGAATGGCCCCGCGATTCGCAATTCCGCGGCCGGTTTCCATCACGCCGAACAACGCGGGCACGTGGGAGAACTTCGGCGCAGATCGCCGCGTGTGGCGCCTGCGCATCACCTCGCCCGGCGCGATCTCGATGAACCTCGGCTTCACCCACTACAAGATGCCTCCCGGCGGCGAACTGTGGCTCTATACTTCCGATGGTCTCCACGCCACTCGCCCCTTCACCTCGACCGACAACGCCGATCACAACCAGCTCTGGACGCCGATCCTGCCCAGCGACGACATCGTGGTCGAAGTGCGACTGCCCGCGGCGCTGGTCACGGCGATGGATCTGGAACTTGGCTCGGTGAACGTGGGCTATCGCACCTTCGGCGAAACCCTGCAGGGCAACGGCTTCACGCCGCGCTCGGGCTCGTGCAACGTCGATGTGGTCTGCCCCGAAGGCGATCCGTGGGAAGATGAGATCAACTCGGTGGGTGTCATCTCCACCGGCGGCAGCACCTTCTGCACCGGCTGCATGCTCAACAACGCACGGCAGGATCGCAAGCCCTTCTTCCTGACGGCCAACCACTGCGGCATCAACTCGGGCAACGCCGCGTCGCTCGTCGTCTACTGGAACTACCAGAACTCGACCTGCCGCCCGGTCAACAGCGGCGCCAGCGGCGGCGCGGGCGATGGCTCGCTCACTCAGTTCAACACCGGATCATTCTTCCGCGCGGCCAGCTCCCCCTCGGACTTCACGCTGGTCGAGCTGGACGAAGAGCCAAACTCGGCGTGGAACGTGACCTTCGCCGGCTGGAGCAAGACCGGCGCCGAGTCGCCCAGCGGCACTTGCATTCACCATCCCAACACGGATGAGAAGCGCATTACGTTCTACGCAACGCCGACCACCACGACTTCCTACAACAACCCCGCGGTCCCCGGCGATGGCACCCACGTGCACGCCACCTGGAGCCTGGGCGTGACCGAGCCGGGTTCCTCCGGCTCGCCGCTGTTTGACTCGAATCATCGCGTGATCGGCCAGCTTCACGGCGGCCCCTCGGCGTGCGCGGCAAGCGACAAGTCGGACTACTACGGTCGCTTCTCCGTGTCGTGGACCGGCGGCGGCACCAATGCCACCCGCCTGAGCAACTGGCTCGATCCCGACGCCACCGGCGCCACGGCGGTCGACACCATCGGCGGCGGCCTGACGATCTCGCCGATCGGCAACGTGCTGAGCGAAGGGCCCTCAGGCGGTCCCTTCACCAATCCCTCGACCGTCTACACGATCAGCAACTCGACGGGCAACTCGGCCAACTACGAAGTCTCGCTGGGCGCGGGTTCCGCTCCGGCCCTGATTGACGGCGGCACCTCAATGGTCAGCGGCACGCTGGCCGACGGCGCGAACGTCAACGTCACGGTCACCTATGACGCGTCGGCCAATTCACTGGCCGCCGGCATCTACACGCGCGACATCCTGTTCAACGACACGACCAATTCCAAGAGCGAGATGCGCACGCACACGCTGGAGATCAACCAGAACGGCTTCACCACGACACCGGCCGGCGGGCTGGTTTCGGGCGGACCGGTCGGCGGTCCCTTCCCGGCGACAATCGTCTACACGCTCACCAGCAACAAGCCCGCCCCGGTGAACATTCAGGTCGTCGCCGGCGCACCATGGATTTCGCTGAACGGTGGCGCGGGTCCGCTGAACATCAACCTGCCGACCAACGGCAGCTCGACCAACGTCACGGTCGGCTTCTCTGCCGCGGCCAACAGCCTGACGGCAAGCATCTACAACAGCGTGGTGAACTTCACCAACCTGTCGGGCGGTTCGGGTTCGACCGGCCGGCCGGTGACGCTGGATGTCGGCCGCTATACCTACCCGTCGACGGACACACCGCGGGCGATTAACGACAACTCGTCGTTCATGAGCACGATCAACGTCACCGATTCCTACTGCATCGCCGACGTGAACGTGCCGGTGGACATCACGCACACCTACATTGGCGACCTGGTGCTCGACCTGCAGTCTCCCTCGGGTACGGTGGTCCGGCTGCACAACCGCAGCGGCGGCGATACGGACAACATCGTCAAGACCTATGACGATCCGGGCACGCCGGCCGACGGCCCGGGCTCGCTGGCGGACTTCATCGGCGAATCGGTGACCGGCATCTGGAAGCTCACCGTGGCGGACCAGGCCAGCCAGGACGTCGGTACGCTCAATTCGTGGAGCCTGAAGATCGCGGCCGGCGCCGCCACCTGTCCGACGCGCCAGACGATTGTGAGCTTCCCGCTCACCACCAATCCGGGCTGGACGACGGGGACCGGCTGGGCCTTTGGCACGCCGACCGGTGCGGCGGGCGATCCCAACAGCGGCTTCACCGGCTCCAACGTCTACGGCTACAACCTGAGCGGCGCCTATACCAACAACATCGCCTCCACGCGGTATCTGACCACGACGGCGATGAACTGCACCGGTTACACGGGCGTGCGGGTCGAGTTCCGCCGCTGGCTGGGTTGCGAGCGGAGCACCTATGACCACGTTTATGTGGACGTGAGCACCAACGGCACGACCTGGACCAACATCTGGCAGAACCCCGACTCGTCGATCAACGATACATCCTGGTCGCTGCAGCAGTTCAACATCTCGGGCATCGCCGACAACGCGGCGACCGTCTATGTTCGCTGGGGTCTCGGCCCGACCGATTCGTCGGTCACCTACCAGGGCTGGAACCTCGACGACATCCAGTTGACGGGGTACGCGGCGCCGGTCGCCGGCGACATCGACGCCGACGGCGACGTGGACAACGTGGACCGCCTGATCTTCGTTGACGTGCTGCTCGGACTGGATACCAATCCCGATCACAAGAGCCGGGCGGACATGGTTCCGGATGGCTCGAACGACGGAAAGGACATCGACCCCTTCCTGAATGCGTTGCTGTAGTCGACCGGATCGCTGCAATCACTCGGGCGGCCTGAACCGCTGAGGGGCGGGACAGGCCACCCGATTCAGGAACACCGATCGCCGGCGCGGACCTCGCGGTTCGCGCCGGCAATTTTTTTCTTGTAGCAGGTGATCCTTTGTTATTCCGAGCCGTGACGGCTTTGGGAGCGGTTCCCCAAGGCCTTCGCGCAACTCAGCTATACGCATTGGAAAGGAACGCCGCGGGCTTGCGCCACATGCTCAGACAAGCCGCATCGCGGCGATGAGCTACATGTCGCGTACGCGCTCGATGATCAGCGTGTCATTCTGACCGCCGAAACCGAAGGAGTTCGACAGGCAGACGTCGACCTTCGCAGGCCGCGCCTGGTTGGGGATGTAATCCAGATCGCAGTTCGGGTCGGGATTCTTGTAATTGATCGTCGGGGGCAGCATGCCGTCGCGGATGGCCAGCAGGCAGGTGATCAGTTCTACCGCGCCAGCCGCAGCGATCAGGTGGCCCATCATGCTCTTGATGCTGCTGACGGGTACTTTCCTGGCCGCATCGCCGAAAACCGATCGGATCGCCAGCGTCTCGATGTTGTCATTCTCCGACGTGCCCGTGCCGTGCGCTGAGATGTAGTGAATGTCCTCGGGTTTGCGGCCTGCCTCGGCGAGCGCACCGCGCATCGCGGCGATCGCCCCGCGGCCGGTGTCGTGAATATCGGTGATGCGGAAGGCGTCGGCGGTCGAACCGAAACCGGTGACCTCCGCCAGGATCGGCGCGCCGCGCCGCCGGGCGTGTTCAAATTCTTCGAGGATCAGCATCCCCGCTCCTTCACCCAGGACGAAGCCGTCGCGCGTCCGGTCGAAGGGACGCGACGCGCCGGTCGGATCGTCGTTTCGGGTGGAAAGCGCGGTCAGCCGGTTGAAGCCCGTCACGCCCAGCGGGTGGATCATGCTGTGGCAGCCGCCCGAGATCATTACGTTGGCGTCGCCGCGCTTGATGAGCTGCGTCGCCTCACCCATGGCCTGCGTGCTGGCGGCACAGGCGGTCAGCGTGTTGAGGTTCGGCCCTTCGACCCCGAACAGGCAGGCCATGTGCGAGGCCGCCATGTTGGGATCCTGCTCCAGTTCCACCATGCTGTTGAGCGATTCGTAGGCCACCGGGGCCCAGCGGCGCGCGTCGAGCGTGGCTCGTTCGGAATCCCAGCCGCCAATCGCGGCCCGGGCGAAATTTTCGAAATCCAGCGGCCCTTCGCCGCCGCCGAGATAGATGCCCACCTGCGTGCGATCCAGGTCTGCCGTCTTGTCGAGCTTTGCGCCGCTCCATGCCTGTTGAGCGGCGCCCAGCGCGAAGGCGGCCTGCCGGCTGACGTGTCGATGCGGATCGGCATTGGGACCGAGGGCACGAGCGAAGTCGAAATCCTTGACCTCCGCCGCGAACCGAGTGGGAAAGGTGCGCGCGTCGAAGATGGACGTCTGCGCCACGCCGCTTTCCCCGTTGAGCAGCCGGCGCCAGACGGCGTCGATATCGTGGCCCAATGGCGTGACCCAACCCATCCCGGTGATGACGACCCGTCGCTTCATGGAACTCGCTTTCAATGGATACCCGAATCAGACGATGCGGCAGGCATTCTATTCTCGCTCCTGAGGCTCAACCAGCATTCCTCCGAGTTGGGAGCCCGACAGTTCGCGGACTCGCATCAGATTTCACATGTACCGCCGTAACTTTCGACGGAGACGGGATTTGACTCATCGGACCGCGGAGGCATAGAAACCCATGCCGAGCGTCTGTCCGGGAGGACCCATCGTCCCAACCAGATGCATCAGGCTGCTAATCTTCGTTTAGGCAAAGACTTAACGTCTATCGGCCGACGACAGCCTGCCAAGTCCCGGAGACGCGGTGAAACGGAGTTCTGTGTCCACATGAGTGCCCTCCCCCACTCATCCATCCCAATTCAAAACATCCTTCGAAGTGCGACGGCCGCTTGCGACCTTGCAAGCCTGGCGCATGAGGTGCAGCAGCACTATTCCGCGAGCCAGTTGGCCGCCATCGCCAGCAGCGCTCCGCCGGGCGAGGCCCGCGCGGCGGCCGTTGTGCTCGGCTGGATCGGCGCGATGGAAGTGACGCCGGCCCTGGCCCAGGCGCTGCACCATCGCGACCCCGACGTGGTCCGCATGGCCGAAGGCGCGCTGTGGCGCATCTGGTTCCGCGCCGCGGGCGAGAGCGCGCAGGCCGCGCTCTTCCAGTGCATCCAGCGGCGGCAGCGCGATCGATACCCCAGCCCGATCCGCGCCATCTCGAAGATCATTCGCGAACATGCGACCTTCGCCGAGGCGTACAACCAGCGCGCGCTGGCGGAATACCTGAATGATTCCTACGAGTCGGCGCTGAAGGACTACCGCCGGGCATTGCATCTGAATCCGCTGCACTTCGCCGCACGGACGGGCGAGGGGCACTGCCACGTGCTGCTCGGCCGATATGCCGAGGCGCTGAGCTGCTATCACGCGGCGCTTCAGATCCACCCGCGCATGGAGGGGGTGCGCCAGCTCATCCGTCGCATCAACGACGTGCTCGGCGACGCGCGCCGGCCGGTCGTTCCCGCGCGTCAGCGCTGGATGCCCGCGCCGCTGCCCATCGGATCGATGCTTCGCAGATATCCGAAGTCGTAAATACCCGTGCTGTGGCCGTCGGCCCAGGTGATCTGGAGGGCGTAACTGCCCACCAGCGAGGCCCCGGTCGCCATCGCGCGCCGGTCGAAATTCGTCGGCAGAATCGAGAGCGACACGTTGCGCGGCGAGGCGGATTCCTCCGCGGATCCGCCCGGTGCGGGCGCGTGGATTTCGTGCGTCGCGGCGGGCTCCGCGTTGCGGCAGGTGGCGCAGGGACACTTCGAACGCAGATAGGCCAGCGGATAATGGCTCTCGCGGCCGTCGTTCCAGCGAATGATCAATTTCAGGTTCCGCTCGAGATGAATGCCCACCGGGCGAGGCGGCGCGCTGCTCGCGGCGGTTTCGCCGGTCGATGAACCTTTTCCGTCGGCGGCCTCAGCCATTCGATCCTGCTCCCATGCGATTCAGTCCGCGCCGCTGCTCTGCAGATCGCGATGCAGAAGCCGGTGAAACAGATGCTCCCCCGCTTCGCGCCGCACCGACAGGCGGCCGGTCTCATAGGCGCGCGAAGAGAGTCCGCGCTGCACCGATTCGCAGACCTCGATGTCCTCATCCTGCACCCGTTCGGCCATCGCGATGCTGCGGGCCTGCTCGACGGCTCGCGCGTCATCGGGCGATGCGGGGGCGGCGTCGGCGAAGAAGAAGTCGAAGAGCACGCGGCAGCGATCGACCCCGAGCGGATAGACCACGTTGATGTCCATGTAGCCTTCGTACCAGTTGAGCATGAAGTTGGGGTGGAGCCAGTAGTAGTGGGCCATGTCGCCGCGGCGCGTCGCGGCGGCATCGGCGTCGCCGCCGGCCGAGTCGATCGGACTGGACTGCCGCACGAAGCGGTCGAAGCAGTCGATGCGATATCGCGCGTAGTCGAGCACGCTGCCGAGCGCCTGGTGCGCGTGCGGAACGTGGTATCCGCCGTCGAGATAGTTGTCGACGAAGACCTTCCAGTTGCAGTTCAGCTCCCAGGTGCGCCGCTCGACGAAATGGAGCTTGTCCAGCCGCAGCGCCGCGACCTGTTCCCCCATGTCGCCCAGATACTCGCGCAGCGAGGGGCCCGCCGGCTCGATCCGCACGAAGACAAACTGCTCCCAGGTCTCCGCTGCCAGCGGCATCAGGCCGTTCTGCGATTTCTCAAAGCCGCAGACCTCCTCGAATTCGCCGTTTGAGACGAGCTTCCCCTCCAGTCCGTAAGTCCAGCCGTGGTAAGGGCACTTGAGGGCGGTGGCCTTGCCACAGGGCTGCGGCATGACGATCGCGGCGTGATGTCGGCAGACGTTGAAGAAGCCGCGCAGCGCCCCGTCGCGCCCGCGGACGACGACCACCGGCTCGCCCGAGACGTCGGCGGTCAGGTACTGGCCCGGCTCGCGCACCTGATCGACGCGCCCGACAAACTGCCAGGTGCGCGCGAAGACCGTCCGCTGTTCCAGCTCGGCGACGCGCGGATCGACGTACCAGGATTTGGGCGGCGTCTCGGCGCGGTCGAGCGGACGGCGGGAGTCATAGGAGGCGATCAACCGGGGAAGCGGGGTCATGACGCGTCATTCCTCCTCTCGTCGGCCGGGCGTCGGAATTGTACGTCAACCCGGCGGCGGCGCGCGCTCGATGACACCGGCCCGCAGCTCCAGCCCCGGCTCGCCATTCCGGCGAAGGATCGTCTCAATCAGGTCGCCGGGCGGCCCGCGACCGGGGATGTCGATGATGAGGACCCGCGCGCCGGCGGGCAGTTCGGCCAGCTCGGAGCGGAATCGCGCGAGCACCTCGCGCCCCATCGAAGCGCGCGGCTCGACGAAGGGCGGATAGAGATACTTGCCGAGCCGAAGGAGATGCTCGAAGTTGCTGTACCAGGGGACGATCACCTTGCGGGCGTCGCGCCATTCGGTGGGAGGCATCGGGCGGAAGAGGAGCGTGTAAAGATAGGGCTGGTTGCTGATGTCGGTGAGAATAACTGCGTCGAAGTCCTGTTCCAGTGCCGCGGCGCGGCGCGCCGCGACGGCGAGATTCTCCTGGAAGAAATCGGCGGTGCGGACCGGCATGCGCACGGCGAAGGCATAGGCGCACCAGCCGACGTCGACGGCCAGAGCGGCGACCAGCAGCGGGACCACCCGTGCACGCCATCCGCCGCGCGTCGAAAGCCCATCCCAGACCGCCGCCGCGCCGAGCCCGCCGACCACCGGCCAGAGAATCACCCCCGCGAAGGACCGCAGCGGATTGGGATTCCAGTCACCGCAGAGCGCCGCCGGCAGCGGATGGAGCAACAACAGCAGCAGCAGCCCGCGATCGGTAGCGCCGCACCGTGCCCGCAGGAGGAGCATGCAAAGCCCGCAAAGGAGCAGCGGCGCTTCGACGTGCAACAGGCGGCCATAGTCATTCAGATAGTCCGTCAATCCGAGCCCCAGCTCCGAGACACGGACGAAGAGCGTGATCGGACTGAATTCCGCGGCATAGTTACGGAACATCCAGCCAAGCCGATCCATGACGCCGATCGGCGCCGTCCAGATCAGGACCGAATTCGCCCGCGCGGCGAGCTTCTCCGGCTGGGTCGCCAGCGTGAGCCACAGCGGCGCCGCACCGACCACAAGGCCGACGAGACCCCCGATGATGACCCGCCGCTCCGCCGCCTCCCGAAGTGCCCGCCACCAGCGCCCCGCAAAAAGGAGAACCAGCGCGGCCAGCATGACCGGGATCAGCAGGCGCGGAGCGGGATAGACCCAGGCGCAAAGTCCAAGACTCGCGCCGCCCAGACCCGCCGCCATGAGGCGCCGGATGCCGTTGCGACTGTGTGAATCAGCTACCGCGTTTCCGAAAGGAGGTAGTCCCGCCAGCGTCCATCCCAGCAGCCCGGCGCAGAGGAAGAAGGGAGTCCAGGCAGCCTCGTGCGCCGTGCGCGTCAGGCTGATGTGCCAGGGAGAGAGCGCCAGCAGCAGCGCCGCTGCCAGTGCGACGCGGTCGCCCCACAGTCGGCGCACCCAGATCCGGAGCAGCGCGACCGTCAGCACGCCGCCCAGCGCGGTCGGCAGGCGCATCGCGGCCGGCGTCGGTCCGACGAGCGCAACACTCGGAAGCATCAGCCACGTGGAGAGCGCCGCGGTGTAGTCGCCCGGCCCGAAGCTGCGCTGAAAGAGCGGCCAGGACTCGCCCCAGCGATCCTGACCCGACTCCAGCAGACACCACGCGTCGTAGCCGCGCGAGGCTTCATCCTGATTGAGCGGCGGGGGCCAGCCACCCAGGCCGGGGAGCCGCGCCAGGGCGGCGACGGCGAGAATGAACCAGAGGGCGCGGGGAGCGGAACGAGACGCCGGCGCGGCTCCGGTCACTTCAGCCGTGCGCGCCACATCTGGTCCGGTCCGCATGGCCGACACTTTAACATGCGAAGGAGATGCGCCCCGGACATTGACGCGACGCCGCGTCCGTCCAGCGGCCCCGGCGCGGCCGCGCCGCCGATCAGCCGCGGCGCGACGAAGGCGACCACTTCATCCGCCAGTCCGGCGTCGAAGCAGGCACCGAGCAGCCGTCCGCCGCCTTCGACCATGACGTTGGTCATGCCGCACTGACCGAGTTCGTCCAGCAATTGGGTCAGCGACAACCCATGCTTCGACCCGCGCAGGGTGACGATTTCGCAGCCGGCGGATTCCAGCGCGCGGCGGCGCGCGGCGGGAGCGGCGACGGAGGTGAAGATCAGCGTGGGAATCCGCCTCGACGTGCGGACGAGTTTGCTGCGGAGCGGCGTGCGCAACCGGCTGTCGAGCACGACCCGCGCGGCGGTGCGGCGAGTGGGGGCGTCGCGGCAGGTGAGCATCGGATCGTCGGAAAGCACGGTTCCGATTCCGACCATCACGGCATCCACCCGGCCGCGAAGCAGGTGCGCTTCGCGGCGGGAGGCCGCCGACGTGATCCAGCGCGACGCACCGTCGCGCGGCGCGATTTTGCCATCCAGACTTTGCGCCCATTTCAGGATCACCCAGGGGCGGCCGGTGACGACCCATTTCAAAAAGGGTGCGTTGATCACGGCGGCCTCTTCGGCCAGCAGTCCGACGTCGACTCGAATGCCCGCACGGCCCAGCGCTTTCAGACCCCCGCCGGCGACGCGCGGAAAGGGATCGCGCATCGCCGCGACCACGCGGCGAACGCCTGCCGCGATCAGGGCGTCGGTGCAGGGAGGCGTCTTGCCATGGTGACAGCAGGGCTCGAGCGTGACATAGCAGGTCGCGCCGCGCGGCGAACCCGTGCAGCGCCGCAGGGCGTCGATCTCCGCGTGCGGACCGCCGAAGCGGCGGTGCCAGCCTTCGCCGATCACCCGGTCGCCGCGAACGATTACACAGCCGACCATCGGATTCGGCTCGACGCGCCCCTCACCGCGCCGGGCCAGTGCCAGCGCGCGGCGCATCATCTTTTCGTCCAACGTTGCCGGACTCATGCGCGAAATGGTAACCGCCTCCAACGGCCCGTCGGCAAGCGCTTCCGGACGGCCCGTTTTTCAGGAGCCGTTGCCCACGTATGCTTCCACCATGCGCACCATTCAAGTCCTCCCATCGTGCCTCCTGCTGATCGTCGCCGCCTGCCGCAGCACCGCGCCGACCGATCCACCGCTCGACGCCGCCGCCGCCAACGCAAAAGCCCACGAGCGGCTGCCGATCACCGCGGTCGTGGCGGAAGGGCGCAAGAGGGTCGAGGAGTTCTTCAGCGCGAAATATCCGCGCACGTTTGAGATCCGCGTGCTGGCGAACCGCGCCGCCTTCGATCGGTTCGCGTCGGAGCGGTTCGGCATGCCCAAGACCGACTGCTGGATGGTCGGCATGGGTGTCGCGTCGGTGCTGGCGGTGATGGATCCGGCGGCATGGAAAACGGATGCCTGCGAACATGATCCGGAAGATGCCGAGCATGTCCGCGGCCTGGTGACGCATGAACTGGTCCACGTCTTCCACGGGCAGCATTGCCCGAAGCCGGAATTCGACGGCATGGATGAGCTGGGCTGGTACATCGAGGGGCTGGCGACCTACGCCTCCGGACAGCTCACCGAGCAGCGCCGCGCGCCGATGCGGGCGGTGCTCCGTCGCGGCGAAGGACCGCGGACGCTGAGCGAGGTCCATGCCGGCAAGCTGCGGTACGCCTGTTCCGGATCGCTGGTGGAGTTCATCGACCGGCGGCAGGGCCGCGCGATGCTGACGCGGCTGATGGCGGTGACGACCCACGCCGACGCGCTCTCCATGCTGGGCGTCAGCGAAGAGCGGCTGATGCGCGACTGGCGCGAATTCGCCGCCGCGCCCTAGAAATAGGGGGTCGTCGGGACCGGCCGCGGCAGGCCGTCCGCGTCGAACTGGGAGAGCACCGAACGCGGCAGTCCCGCCAGATGAACCGTGTCATTCAACGCGATCAGCGATCGCACGCCTTCGTAGTAGCGCAGCGCCGTCAGCGCCGTGTTCTCGATGATGAACCGGAAAGATGGGCCGGCGGCGTCGCTCAACCAGGCGTCGATCATCCGAGCGATGGGCGTACCGTGGCTGACGCAGACGATCACATCCTGCGGGCCGGTCCAACGGGCCCTCATCTCATCGGCGAATGCGCGAGTGCGCGCGGCGACCCCTTCGCGACCCTCCTCGACGGCGGGCCAGGCCATACGAACGCGATCGTCCGGGTCGGACTGCAACAGCGCATCCAGCGCGCCGATTTCGGTGAGGCCGGGCGGCGCGAAGGCGCGCAGCAGATCGGTCATGGCGGGATGAAATTCGCACAACTCATGCCGCAACCGGACCGGCAATCCCAGCCGTCGCGCCAGCGGAAGGGCCGTCTCGATCGTCCGCCGGTAGGGGCTGGCATAGATCGCCGCCGGCCGGGCCGCGGAGAGCCGTTCCGCCATCGCGTCGGCCTGCCGGACGCCGAGCGGCGAGAGACCGCCATCGGGAGCGGGATCGGAGCCGGCGTTGAGCTTCGACTCGGCATGTCGCACGAGGTAACAGAGCACGCCGCGATGATAGGGGCCGGCGGACGCGGATTCGATTGCCGCGTCGGGCGCGACAAGGTAAATTAGCGCAGGATGCGGAACCGATCGTGCGGCCGGGGCCTCCGAGCGCCGATCGTTGACGCCGCGGACATCCGAACGGTGCGACCATGAAACTCTTCGAAGCGTGGGTCGGCGGACGCGTCACGCAGTCGCACGAGGTGGAGATCGATTCGCAGACCGTGGCCGCCTTCTGGCGGCTCGGCCGGGTGCTGGCGAACGATCAGCCCCGCGACCGCGAGGTCTTCACGCTGGGGCGCTGCATCGGCCAGACCTCCGGCCTGACGTCGACGCTTCAGGCCTTCGGCGAGCGCGACGACCCGGCCTCTTTTCCCCTGTCACGGCTGATGTATGGCGGCGACCAGCCGATGATGGATGCCTACTGGCAGTCCTCGGAGGACCCGGTGGTCTTCGCGCTGGCGCGGCAGGTGTTCGATCGCTGCGAGAATTCGCCCGGCGAGGGAGCGTCCGGCTGGGTGGTCTTCGATATCAGCACGGCCAATCCGCGCCTGGCGGGCCTTCGATACAGCACCGGCTGAATGAGTGACGTTTTCAACAAGAGCTTACGGTCATGCGAATGTTCGTCTTCAAGAGCGGTTCGCTGATCCAGGACGAGCGCTTCGACCAGTCGGTCGTGGTGGGCGCCGCCGAAGAGTGCGCGCTGCGGCTGCAAGACCCCAAGATCGCCCACAAACAGATCTGCTTCGCTCCGGCCGGCGGCGGCAAGTGGACGCTGCAACAGCTTGACGGTTCGCAGATCGTGCAGGTCAACGGCGCGACGCTGCGCGGCGAACGCGAGCTGCGCGACCTGGATGAGGTCGCACTCGGCTCGTTCACGCTCAAGATCTACCTCACCAGCGACGGCAAGGCGGCCGAGCCGGAGGCCGCGCCACGACACGTGCGACGCGACACCTTCACGCCGCCGCAGGGATCGATCCTGCGCCGCCACGGCGATTCGGTGGTGCTGACGCCGCAGCGGCTTTTCGAACATGCCGAGGCGGTGATCGAATTGTCGGGCGCGACCGAACCGCTGGTCTTCATGGAGCGCATGCTGACGCGCGTCGCGGCGATGCTGCTGCCCGCGGGAACGCTCTCGGTCCGCGTGTTTCAGCGCACGGCCGCGGGACTGGAGATCATCCGCACCACCGACGCCAAGGGGCGGCCGGTCGATCCGCCCTCGCTGGCGGCCCTGCTGGCCGAGTTCTGCTCCCAGCATCAGGAATGCGTCTGCCTGCCCGAGATTCAGTCGCCCGGCGCAGCCTCGGCGATGGCGGTACCGCTGATCGGTTCGCGCGGCACGGCGCTCGGATCGATCTACGTCGATTCCACGGAAGCCCGCGCCTTCAACACCGCGTCGCTCGATCTGCTGGCGGGTTTCGCCGCGGCCATCGCCGCGCCGCTGGAACGCATCGTCCACCGCACCACCGTCGCGCGGGCGCAGGAGGTCGACCGAGAGCTGCAACTGGCGCGGCAGGTGCAGGATGCCCTGACGCTGCAGGCCATGCCCAACTGGCCGGAGGTACAGGTGGCCGCCTACCGCCGCCCCGGCTCGCTCTCCTGCCGCGACCATTACGACGTGCTTCGGCTGGCGAACAAGACCGTCGCCGCGTTGATCGCGCGGATCGGCGCGGCGGGCGTGCTGGCGCCCCGCATCATGTCGGAGATCCACGCCGCCTTCCGCGCCTCCTGCCTTCACACCGACGCGCCGCACGTCTTCGCCCGGACGATGAACTGGCTCGTGGCGGACATCCGCGGCGAAGTCGCGATCGACCTGCTGGCGGCATGGATCGTGCCGGAGAGCAACGCGCTGAAATACTGCCTCGCGGGCCAGGGACTCGGCGCCGGCGTGCTCACCAAGGAGGGCGAGTGGCATGAGCTGAAGTCGGAGAATGCCCCGGCGATCGGCCGTGTGCGCGGCTTCGCCTATGCCCTGCAATCGCAGGCGATGCAGGCCAGCGACATGCTGGCGGTGGTCACGCCCGGCGCGGACACCTACAAGAACGCGGCGGGGCAGCCCTTTGGCCGCGAGCGCGTGACCGAGTCCCTGCGCGATCTGGCGGGCACCGCGATCAACGTCATGCTCACCGATCTCGTCAGCGAGCTGGATGAATTCGGCGCGGGCGGACTCTGCCGCGACGACCTGACCGTGCTGCTGGCCCATCGCTCGACCTAGGTCACCGTCGCGCGCTGCCGCGCGCGTCATTGCCGATATCATTCGTCGCTCATGATCCCGTCGATGATGCACCGGTCACCCGCGCGGGTTTGCCTGCTGCTGTTCGCGTTCCTGGGAACGACGGCCTGCGATCGCGCTCCACGCAACGACGCCACGACCGCGCCGCAGGGAACCGGCGGCTCCTCATCGCCGCGTTCTGGTGCTTCCGCGCCCACCGCAGCCGCAAACGTCTCCGGCTTCGATCCGCAGGATCTCCACAGCATTTGCAGCGCGCTGGCGGCCGGCCCCAATCCCTGGTTCGGCACGAGAATCCTGGGAACACTGGAGAAGCAAAACAGCGCGCTGAGCCTGGACGATTCCTCGCAGGAAGCCGTACAGGTTCGACAGGAGCTGGGGTTCCACCGGCTGCGGCTCGGTCACGCCGAGCAGGCAGTCACGCTGCTGCGCGACGCGTGGGACCGGCTTCGCATCTCAGCCGTCCGGCCGCCCGAGGCGAACGGCCTGCTGCTGCAACTGGCCATCTCTGAACTGCGCCTCGCCGAGAATCAGAACTGCATCGACCGCCACTGCCGGGGGAGCTGCATTTTTCCGATCGAGGCGGACGCGGTGCACATGAAGCGCGAACCCGCGCAGGCCGCGGCGGCACATCTCATCGAGTTCATGAAGCTCGGCCGACACGATCCGAGCGAGCAGTTCACCGCGATCTGGCTGCTGAACCTGGCGCAGATGACACTGGGCGAATGGCCCGACGCGGTGCCGGAAAAACTCCGGCTTCCCGCAAAGGCGCTGGAGTCGACGGCGCCTGCCCCGCGGTTCGTCGACGTCGCGCCGAAGCTGAACTTGAACGCCTTCAGCACCAGCGGCGGCGCGGCGGTCGAGGATTTTGACGGCGACGATCTGCTCGACGTGATCACCTCCGCTTCCGACCCCTGCGAGCGACTGCTCTTCTTTCGCAACGCGGGTGACGGCACGTTTGACGAACGCGGCGAGGCCGCCGGAATGAAGGAGCAACTGGGCGGCCTTAACCTCAGCCACGCGGACTATGACAACGACGGTCGACCGGACCTGCTGGTGATGCGCGGCGCCTGGATGGCCGACGACGGACGGCAGCGCCTCGCGCTGCTGCACAATCTCGGCGGCGGTCGATTCGAGGATGTCACGCGTGCCGCGGGGCTGGCGGAGCCGGCCCGGCCGACGCAGTCCTGCGCCTGGCTCGACTACGACCTGGATGGCGATCTGGACTTCTACCTCGCGGGTGAGACGGGAACCGCGCCGCAATACCCGCGTGTCCCCGCCGGCGACGTGCGCAATCCCGGCGCGCTCTTCCGCAACAACGGCGACGGAACGTTTACCGACGTGGCGGCGGCGGCGGGCGTCACCAACGACCGCTTCTGCAAGGCCGTCGCGGCCGGCGACTACGACAATGACGGCTGGTGCGATCTCTACGCGTCCAATCTCGGCCAGCCCAACCGCCTCTACCGCAACAACCGCGACGGGACCTTCGCCGACGTGACGGAAGCGGCCGGCGTGGCCGAACCGATCTACAGCTTTCCCACGTTCTTCTTCGATTGCGACGCAGACGGCTGGCTCGATCTCTTCGTCGGGGCGTATGAGGGCGACGTCGGAATGCTTTGCGCGGAGTACCTCGGACTCGGCGACCGCGTGCGCGCGGCGAGGATGAAGCTCTACCACAATCAGCGCGACGGAACCTTCCGTGACGTCACGAAGGAAGCGGGGCTGTTTCGACTCGCGTTTGCAATGTCGGCCAACTATGGTGATATCGACAACGACGGACGCCCGGATTTCTATCTCGGCACCGGCGCGCCGAGCTTCGATTCGCTCGTGCCCAACCTGATGTTCCTCAACCGCGGCGACGGGACCTTCGCCGACGTAACCGCCGTCACGCGGCTCGGGCATCTGCAGAAGGGGCATGGCATCGCGTTCGGCGACCTCGATAATGACGGTGACCAGGACATCTATCATCAACTCGGCGGATTCTTTCCAGGCGATCGATATGGCAACGCGCTGTTTCTGAATCCCGGGATGGGGCGCAACTGGATCACGCTCTTTCTCGTCGGGTCGCGCGACAACCGGTTCGGCGTCGGAGCGCGCATCAAGATCACGATCCGCGAACAGGGCGTGGCGCGCCAGATCTGCACGGTCGTGGGAACGGGCGGCAGTTTCGGCAGCTCCAGCCTGCGTCAGGAGATCGGTCTGGGCAGCGCCGAGCAGATTGAGTCGCTGGAGGTCTACTGGCCGGCCGCGCGGCAGTCGCAGCGGTGGGAAAAACTGCCGGTCAATCGAGCGATCGAACTCACGCAGGGGCAGGCGGAGTTCCGCGAGCGGCCGCTGAAGCGCGTGCCGATTTCACCCGATTGATTCATCGCGACGCGCGTCACTTCCCGCGAGGCTCGATGGCCTGCGAATCGGACGGCGGTGCGTCGTTGACGCCCAGCGCGCGTACCGCATCCATCAGCGGGTCCTCCACATCCCGACCGCCCCGATGACCGGCCAAGCGGTCCAGCTCGCGCTGCGCCGCCGCGGTTTCCGCCATTCCGCGATCGATCATCGCAAGCGCGTAACGGGCTTCGCCGAAGTCCGGCTGCAACTGAAGCGCCCGCAGGAAATGTTGACGTGCGGCGGCAACGTCCCCCTGCCGCTTCGTCGCCAGTCCAAGCCGCCAGATCGCCGGCGCGCAATCCGTTCTCAGGGCCAGCGCGCGCCGTGCGGCGATCGCCGCCTCCTGCGGGCGACCGCGCTGCAGCGCCAGATCGGCCGCCAGGATCGCGGCGGGCAGATAACCGTCGTAGTGGCGGCGCGCCGCATCAAGCACGGCGGCGGCGTCATTCAGCCGACCCTCTTCAAAGATCGATCGCGCCAGGAGGTAGCCATACTCGAATCGGTCCGGCTCGATCAGGGCCGCGCGGCGATAGGCCTGTTCGGCCGCCTCCAGAAAACCCAGCGCGTGGAGCCGCCGGCCCAGTTCGGCGCTTGATGCGGCGTCGCGCGGCATGCTCTCCGCTGCATCGGCGGCCGCCACCAGCGCGGCCGGGTGACCGCTCAGCGCCGCCCGTGGAAGCGCGGGAACGGGCGGAAGAATCGAATCAAGACGTCCCTGAAAGGGCCAGCTCATCCGCGAGTAGCGATCGACGCCGACCAGCGCAGTCGCCAGCGCAAGCGCCGGCCAGATCCAGCGGCGGCGAATGGGGGCATGCGTCGTCATCGGCGCACCTCCGCCCGGCCGCTCCCTTCCACCAGATGCAGCTCGACGTTGATCTGATCGACGGGCCAGGATTCGCGGCTGCCCAACGGCCACTCGACGAGCACGCGCCGCGGCTGCTTCATCGAGCCGAGTCCGAAATGGACGCGGGCATCGTTGGCACTGAGGTAGCTCCCGTCGCGATGGACCCAGCGCATCAGCGGCGGCGCTGCCGCTCCTTCCAGCGTCATCCGCGCGCCGAGGGCGTCCCGATTGCTCCGGGTTCCGGTCAGTCGAAATCTCAGCCAGGGCGCGGAGGCGGTCCCAACTCGATTGAGCAGCAGTCGTGCCGGTCCATGATTGCAGGTGGTAAGGATGTCAACATCGCCGTCGTTGTCGATGTCGCCAAAGGCCGCCCCGCGCCCCACGCCCGGCGTCAGAAACGCGCGGCCGGCCCGCTGTGACGTCTCCTCAAATCGGCTGCCCACATTGCGAAAGAGCTGATCGTATTCAACGAAGGGGCGCGGCGAGGATTGTTCGGACTGCACCAGCACCGCGCCGTTCGTGAGAAACAGATCGAGCCGTCCGTCATGGTCGTAGTCGAACCATTCCGTGCCGAAGCCCGTCATCGAGCGGCCCGGCGCGGCCAGACCCGCCGCCGCCGTCACATCTTGAAACAAGCCCGGCGCTGCGGCGGCGTAGAGCGTGTGATGCTCCTCCGCCAGATGGGTGATGAAAATGTCGGCGTTACCATCCGCGTCGTAGTCGCCCAGCCCGACGCCCATGCCCGCCTCGGCCATCCCCGTCTCATTCACGGCCGCCCCGGAGATGAGCCCGATGTCGGTGAAGGTCCCGTCGCCGTTGCTGGACCAGAGCTGGTTTCCATCGCCGTCGTTGGCGACGAAAATGTCCATGCGCCCGTCGCCGTTCAAGTCGCCACACGCGACTCCCAGCCCATGCCGCCGCGCCCCCGCCATCCCTGCCGCCGCCGTGACGTCAACGAATCGACCCTCGCCGACATTGCGATAGAGCCGCGATTGCGCCGCGGGATAATTTCGCGGGCCGCAGTAGTCGCGCTGCCCGGCGGCGGTC
>Ga0187894_10002149_pt1 | contig 23991 bp, 18 predicted proteins | sample GBC1701081metaG_FD_136650 | JGI IMG/M metagenome (GOLD analysis project Ga0187894, IMG submission 136650) | White microbial mat communities from a lava cave in the Kipuka Kanohina Cave System on the Island of Hawaii, USA - GBC170108-1 metaG ... | reverse complement strand
GCGCGCGCGGCGCTCGGCTTCCTTGGCGGCATCCTCGGGCGTCGCCTGGCCCGAGGCCACCGAGGCGAACATCTGGACCTGGATGTACTCCGCCGCCACCGCGCCGGCAGCCTGGGTGATCGGCCCCTTGTAGCCGGTCCAGAACTGGTTGTTCATGCCCTCGCGATAGACCGCCAGCTTGGGATCGCTGTCCCACACCTTGCTTTGGCTGTAGGCCTTCAGCGGATGCGCCCAGTAGCCCAGGCAGCCGGTCAGCCAGGCATCGTACTGCTCGGCTTCCATCATGTAGGTGAGATACGCCTTGGCGGCGTTCTGGAACTTGGAGTGCTTGAACACCATGGCGTTCAGCACCAGCGCCGACTGCGGCTGCTTGCCTATGATGCCGCTCATCAGCGGCGCGTGGTCGGTGTCGTCGGCGATCGCCTTGGTGGCGGGATCGTTCTTCAGCGCGAAGTAAAGCGACACGCCGTTGGCGGTCAGCCACACTTCGCTCGCGGCAAAGGCACGGTTGTTGCTGGGATCGCCCCAGCTCATGGTGCCGGCCACGAAGCTGGGATAGAGCTCCTTGAGGTATTTCAGCGCCGCGATCGTTTCCTTGCTGTTGATCGCGACCTTGCCGTCCTCGTCGACCAAGTAGGCGCCGTGCGACCACAGCAGCCAGTTGGCGAAGCCGTTGCCGTCGCCCACCGCGTTGCCCAGCGCGAAGCCGGCCGGCTTGTTGATCTTCTTCAGTGCCTGGGCGAGCTTCAGGAAGTCCTCGTGCGAGCTCGGCACCTTGTCGAAGCCGGCTTCCTTGAGCGCCGACTTGCGATAGACGATCGGGCCGGTCGAGCCGCCGAACGGCAGGCCGATCCAGTTGTTGCTCTTGGCGCGCTTGCCGTATTTCTCGCCCAGGAACATCCAGCCGCCGTACTTCTTGCCGAGATATTCGGCGACGTCGGAGAGCTCGATCAGCTTGTCGGCGTAGACATGCGGGTCCTCGGCCCAGCCCAGCACGATGTCGGGGCCGGCGCCGGTGTTGGACGACACCGCGGTCTGCTGGCGGATATCCTCCCAGCCGACGAAATCGACACGCACGGTGACGCCGGTCTCCTTGACGAACTTCTCGGTGTTGGCGCGGAAGATCACTTCGTCAGGTTCGACGAAACGCGCCGGCCGCAGTACGCGCAAGGTGGCGCCGCTTTCGATCGAGAATTTGGGTGCCGTCGCGTCCGCCTTGGGAACCTGCGCCGAGGCACGCCCGGCCAAGGCGAGGGCAGCCGCTGCACCTGCACCCAGCCTGATGCTGTCACGACGCCTGATGATGTAGACCACGGTTTCCTCCTTGATTGAATGAGACCTCTCCCGGTTTTTTACGAGTAGAGGAAGTGTTGCTACAGCCGCCGTCCCGACTCGGGATCGAACAGGTGCACCAGCTGCGTGTCCGGGCGCACCGTCAGCATTTCGCCCGGTCGTGCCGTAATGCGTTCGCGGAAGGCGCCGACAACGGACGCATCGCCGATGCGCATGATCACCTGCGTTTCCGATCCCGTCGGCTCGACCACCTGTACGGTGGCGGGAATGCCGGCGCTGTCGAGGGCGAGATGCTCGGGCCGCACGCCATAGACGGCGGGGCCCTCGCGCGGTGCCGAGCCGTTGGCGGGCAGCGGCCATTGCGAGCCGTCTTCGGCCCGCAGCGCGCCGCCGGCAATGGTGCCTTTGATGAAATTCATGGCCGGCGAGCCGATGAAGCCGGCGACAAACAGGTTGGCCGGCCGGTCGTAGAGCTCCAGCGGTGGGCCGGCTTGCTCGATGTTGCCGCTGTTCATCACCACGATCTTGTCGGCCATGGTCATGGCCTCGATCTGGTCGTGCGTGACATAGACGGTGGTGACCTTCAGCCGCTGGTGCAGTTCCTTGATCTCCGAGCGCATCTGCACACGCAGCTTGGCGTCGAGGTTGCTGAGCGGCTCGTCGAACAGGAACACCTGGGGGTTGCGCACGATGGCGCGGCCCATCGCCACGCGCTGGCGCTGGCCGCCGGAGAGCTGGCGCGGATAGCGGTGCAGCAGCTGCTCCAGGCCCAGGATCTTGGCGGCGCGCCCGACATGCTCCTCCATGACGGCGCGCGGCGCGTTCGCGAGCTTCAGCGAGAAGCCCATGTTGTCGAACACGGTCATGTGCGGGTAGAGCGCATAGTTCTGGAACACCATGGCGATGTCGCGGTCCTTGGGCGGCACTGTGTTCACCACCCGGCCGCCGATCGCGATCTCACCGCCGGTGATGTTCTCCAGACCTGCCAGCATGCGCAGCAGGGTGGACTTGCCGCAGCCCGACGGACCGACGAGGACGACGAACTCGCCGTCGGCGATATCGACACTCACACCATGCAGGACTTCGACCGACCCGAAGGTCTTGGTTGCGTTACGGATATCGACCGTCGCCATCAATCTTCCCAACAGAACGCCTTACTCGCCATGCTTCTTCAGGCATGGTCGCTGACCTGCAGGCTAGCACGTGGATCCCGGGCACAATCCAGCACCGATGGGACCCTTCCCCGCAGATTTCGCGCATTGAACTCCAGCGTCAGATGTTGCAGCCGCTCTTGATTCCTCCCCACGCCGTGGGGAGGTGCCCCGATACGACGTTTCGACGCTTCGCGTCGAAACGTCTGTGGGCGGAGGGGAGATCACGTGGTCTCAGATATCAGGATCGCGTTGGCTCCCCCTCCGGCCTTCGGCCACCTCCCCCGCTGCGTGGGGGAGGACAGTCCGTCACGTCCGGATCGGGACGATCTTCTCGAACCGCGGGCGATAGCGGCGGCTGAGGCTGACGACGGCGCCGTCGTCCAGCTTCAGCCGTGAATCGCCGCTGATCCACGGCTCGACCTCGCGCACGCGCTCGACATTGACGATGTAGGATTTGTGCACCCGCACGAACCGTGCCGGGTCGAGCTCGGCTTCGAGGCGCGACAGCGAGGAGCGGATATCGTAGGTCTCGCCGCCGACATGCAGGATGGCATAGTTGCCGGCCGCCTCGATCCACGCGATGTCCTGGGCTGACACCAGGATTTCCTTGTCCTTGCGCCGCACGGCGAAGCGTTCGAGCCGCTCCGTGGGTCCAGCCGCGCTGTTGGCGTCATCCTCTGCCGGCGGCTGCGCGGCTGGCTGCGCCGACGGGCCCGGCGCTGCGTCCGGCTGGGGCGCCAGGGCGTAGCGAAAGGCCAGCAGGGCGGCGCTGAAGATCAGGTAGGTCACGATGTCCTTGCGGTATTCGTAGAGCAAGGTGTCGAGGTCGAGCTGGACGGCATAGGCGCGCCCGAACAGCGGTGCCGCCATCCAGCGCATCGCGAACATGCCCAGCACGTGAATCACGCTGTACGGCACGCTGAGTGCCACGTGGATCAGCACATTGAAATTGCGGCCGACCGGGATCACCGGAAAGCGCCGGTGGAACCAGTAGAGCAGAGGGATCAGCACGCCCAGCATCAGGTGGCTGGTCCCTTCCAGCACGACGACCCAGGGCATGTCGAGTGTGCGGCCCTGCCGCTTGGCATCGGCGAGCACGGTGGTGATGTCGACGGCGCTGACGCCCAGCAGGATGACGATCCAGACGATCACCAGGCGGTATCGCCGCAGAATCGCGCCCAGGCTGCGCAGCCCCGACAGGGGCGCCCTGCTGGCGGTCGAGGGTGAATCATCGGACATGGCAGCGCTGCATAGCGTGCCGCCGCCGCTTCGTCACGTCTCTAAGGATTCCACTTTTACCGGGAGTGTGCGACATGAGGGGACGGCTACAGGGAGGCGATGATGAAGCTCTATCTGCTGAAGAACGGCGTGAACCCGCGCCGCGTGCGCATCTTCCTGGCCGAGAAGCGGGTACGGCTGGGGACCGACCTGCCGTTCGAAGAATTCGACATGGAGAGCCGGGGCCACAAGCAGCCTGAGTATCTCGCCAAGAACCCGATGGGCACGCTTCCAGCGCTGGAGCTGGACGACGGCACGGTCATCGCCGAATCGGTGGCGATCTGCCGCTATTTCGAGGAGATGATCACCGAGCCGGTGCTGATGGGCCGCGGTGCGCAGGGCGCCGCCACGGTGGAGATGTGGAACCGCCGCATGGAGCTGGAGCTGCTACTGCCGACTATCGATGTCTTTGTCCATACGCATCCGTTCTGGGTCGGCAAACGCCCGCAGATCGCGGACTGGGGCGCCGCGCGCCGCGCCCATCTGGTCGACCGCATGAAATGGCTCGACGGCGAGCTCAAGCAGCGCCCCTTCATTGCTGGTGAGACCTACAGCATTGCCGACATCACGGCGCAGGTGGCGCTGCTGACGGCGCGCGGCGCCCTGAAGCTGGCGATCCCGGACGATCACGCGCACTTGGCGCGCTGGTACGCTGCCGTGTCGGGCCGTCCCTCGGCGCGGGCGTGACGCCCTGGCGGGCGTAGCGCTGCCGGGATCGCCTCACCGTTCTGTCGTCCTGAGCGTAGCGAAGGACCTGTTAGACCGTGGATTCGCACGGGCATATCGATGGCGCACGTGTACCGGTTCCCATGGTCCGTGCGATACGATGGCTCAACGGGTCCTTCGCTTCGTTCAGGACGACAAAAACAGGTCTCGGCTGACACGCGTCTGGTTTGACAAGCGTCAAGAACGGTCAATAGTCTTCGACGGTTGGCGCTGCCCAAGAGTCAACGATCGGGAGGAAACATGAGCACCAAGGACCAGGTGATCGCCACCGCGGTCGCCAACAAGGACGTGCCTTTCGCCGTCGCCATGGCCGGCAATGCCAAGGGCATCACATATAGCGGCGCGGCGGGCGAGGCCGCGCCCGGCCGCAAGGCGGCGCAGGACACTGTCTTTCGCATCTTCTCGATGACCAAGGCGGTCGGCACGACGGCGGCGATGATCCTTGTCGACCGCGGCAAACTCGGCGTCGATACACCGGTCGAAGAGTTGCTGCCGGAGTTCGCCAAGATCCAGGTGATCGACCGTTTCGACGGCGACAAGCCGGTGATGCGGGCGCCCAAGCGCAAGGCGACGGTGCGCCACCTCGCTACTCACACCTCGGGGCTCGCCTACGAGTTCTGGAACGCCGACGTCGGCAAGTACATGGCCGCCACCGGCCATCCCTCGATCCTCGCCGGCACCAAGGCGGCGATGTTCTATCCCATGGTGTGCGATCCCGGCACGCGCTGGGAGTACGGCATCGGCATCGATTGGCTGGGCCAGATCGTCGAGAAGGTCGATGGCCGGCGCATCGACCGCTTCCTGCAGGACGAGATCTTCGGGCCGCTCGGCATGACCGACACGGCCTGCGAGGTGCTCGACCATATGAAGGACCGGCTGTCCGCCGTGTCGATCCGCGGCGAGGACGGCCAGTTCGGGCCGTTCGAGATCGCGCCGCCGCCCCAACCCGAAGTTTACGGCATGGGCCACACGCTCTATTCGACGGCGCCCGATTATATGAAGTTCCTGCGCATGTTCCTCAACAAGGGTGCGCTGGACGGCAAGCGCGTGCTCTCCGAAAAGGGCGTCGAGCGCATGCTGACCGACCATATGAACGGGCTGGCCTTCGACAAGATGATCACCGTCGCGCCGGGGATCACAGCCGACGTCGATCTCTTCCCCGGCACGCGCAAGACGCACAGCTTCGGCTTCCTGCGCAACGAGGCCGACATTCCCGGCATGCGCTCGGCCGGCTCGCAGAGTTGGGCCGGAGTCTGCAACACGCACTACTGGTTCGACCCCAAGAAGGATGTCGCGGCGGTCATCATGACCCAGTCGCTGCCCTTCGTTGAACCGCCGCTGCTGAAGACGTATGAAGCGTACGAGCGGGCCGTCTACGCCGGTTGAGCCTGGGAACTCCCTGGGAGCGCGCGCTTCCGGCCCGCATCGGCGCGTCAGCACCGAAACTCATGATGCGGGCGAGACGACCGCGCTCCCAGGAACGGATCGATCGACATGACGACACGCAACTACGCCCGGCTGCGCCGCTTCCTGGCCGACATGACATCGCTGGTCGGCGGAGCGAAGCAGGATCAGGACGAGGCGGTGCTGATCGAGGTTGGCGGCAAGCTGCTCGCCGAACTGGTCGCGCATGACGACTGGTTGCCGGATGACATGGCCGCAGGCGTCGCCGGCGGCTATCGCCAGCATCTGCTCTATTGCGATCCGCAGGAGCGGTTCTCGCTGGTCAGCTTCGTGTGGGGACCGGGCGCTCTCACACCGGTGCACGACCACACCGTCTGGGGCCTGATCGGCATGCTGCGTGGGTCGGAGACTGACCAGCGCTACCAACGCGACCCGGCGACCGGTCAGTTGTGTCCGGGCCCGACGATGACAATGGCGGCCGGCGACGTCGCGGCCCTGTCGCCGACTCTGGGCGACATCCACCAGGTGCACAACGCCTTCACCGATCGCACATCGATCAGCGTGCACGTCTATGGCGGCAACATCGGGTCGCTGGCGCGCCACCGGTTCGACCTCGCCAACAATCGGGAGCACACCTTCATCTCCGGTTACAGCAACACGGCACTGCCCAACATCTGGGACCGCTCGCAGGAGACCGCTGCCGAGAGCCTCGGCCGATGACGGCACCGCTGCGGGTGGTGCGCGACGCCGACGTCGTTCGCCTGACATTGGATCGTCCCGACAAGGGTAATGCGCTGGCGCCGGACCTGGTCGAAGCCCTGATCGCGGCCGTGGACAGCGCCGCGCATGACGGCACGCGCCTGCTGGTCGTGGCGGGCGCCGGCAAGCACCTGTGCACCGGCTTTGACCTCGGCGGGCTGGAGGCGCTGAGCGACGGCGATCTGCTGTTGCGCGTGGTGCGCATCGAGATCCTCCTGCAGGCGCTCTACGTCGCACCCTACGTCACGCTAGCGCTCGGCACCGGGCGGGTCACCGGCGCCGGCGCTGATATTTTCGCCGCCTGCGACCGGCGCCTGGCGATTGAGGGCAGCAGCTACACCTTCCCTGGCGCCGGCTTCGGCATCCTCCTGGGCACCGGTCGACTGGCGGCGCGGGTCGGCGCCGATGCGGCACGCGACATCGTGCGCAGCGGCCAACTCCTGCGGGCTGACGCCGCCGTGCGCATGGGACTCGCGACCGAGCATGTATCCGCGGACGACGTCGAGGCCAGGATCGCGGTCCATGCCGAGGCGGCGCGACGGCTTGACCGCGAGACGGTCGGTGCGATCCATGCCGTGACGCGGCGCGATGCGGCCGATACGGATCTCGCGGCGCTCGTTCATTCGGCAAGCCGCCCCGGCCTGAAGGACCGGATCGTCGCCTATCGCGCCCGCACGCTCGGCGAGCGATCGAATCGGAAGGCGTGAGTCCTGGGAGCGCGGCGCCCGCCCGCATCATGAAGTCGGGCTACCGCCCCGATGCGGGCGAGACGCCCGCGCTCCCAGGATCAGAACGCGCGGGCGACGTAGATGGCGGCGATCACGACCAGGGCGACGAAGATCGTCTGCACGAACAGCAGCGCCACCGGGCGCGGGCCGATGGCGGCCAGCGACGCCAGCGATGTCTTGATGCCCAACGCCGCGATCGCGATGGTGATCAGGATGCCCGACGCCATCGACACCGCCTGCTGCACGGCGGGCGGGAACAGGCCGAACGAGTTCAGTGCCGCCAGCGTCAGGAAGCCGAACAGGAACAGCGGCGGCTTGGGCCGCGCGTCGCCGGCCGCCTCGCCGCTGCGCGTCACCCACCAGACGATGAACAGCACCGCCGGCAGCAGCATGGCCACACGCATGAGCTTGGTCATCACGGCGTCGGCCAGGATCTTGGCGTCGCCCATCATCTGGCCGGCACCGGCGACCTGGGCCACGTCATGGATAGCGCCGCCGAGGAAGACGCTCATCTCGAATGCGGAGTAATGCAGCGTGTCCTGCAGATAGGGATAGGCGACCATCGCCAGGGTGCTGATGGCGTTGACGCCCATGACGGTGAACGCAATATCGCGGTCACTGGCGGGGTGGCGCGGCAGGGCGGCGCCGGCCGCCATGGCGGCGGCGGCGCCACAGACGCCGACCGAGCAGCCGGTCAGCAGGCCCAGATCACGCGGTAGGCCGAACCACCGCGCAGCCAGCGCGCCAAAGGCGATGGTGCCGAACACGGCCAGCGCCGCGACGATCAGCGGCGTGAAGCCACCGGCGACCATGTCACCAAAGGTGAGTCGCACACCCAGCAGGGCGACGCCCAGGCGCAGCAGGGTGCGGCCGGAGATATCGACACCGGGCACGAAAATGGGTGCAGTCGCGACCGGGCGCAGCGCCATGCCGACGAACAGGGCGACGATCAGCGGCGGCACCCACCAGCTGCCGATCCGCGTCCAGCCCAGGCGATCCATCACGAACGCGGCAACGCCGATGGCGGTGGCCAGCGCCAGGCCGGGCAGGGCACGGGTGATCGTGCTCACGTCGAACAGCCGGCCGGCCGTGCCAGTCTTTGCTGAGCTTGTTTTTTGCGGGGAGAGGGTAATGACGGCTACCTTGAAACGGGTGGGCCGGAACCGGCCTTACGCTTCCAGCGTGGCGACGGCCTGTCCCTCGGCGACGGAATCGCCCTCGGCCACATGGATTTCCTTGAGCGTGCCGCCACGCGGCGCCAGCACGGGGATCTCCATTTTCATCGACTCCAGGATCATGATCTGACCCTCTTCGTCGATCTGGTCGCCGACTTTCGTGTCGATCTTCCACACCTTGCCGGCGATCTCCGACTTCACCACGACTTTTGCCATATCTCCTCCGCGCGCGTCAGCGCAGCGCTTTGTCCAACAGGTCCGCCGCCAGTTCAAGCCGCCTCGGCCGGCCCGTACACATGGCAGCCGTGCGATCGGCAGACGAAACGGCATCTCGCCCTGGACAGGCTCGCGGCGGGGCGCGAAAGCGGCTATCGAGCCCCCATGAGTGTGGAGAAACCGACGGAAACCGGCGATTGCCCGGGCTGTGGCAAGCCGCGGGCCCTGTGCGTCTGCGACGCGCTGGCGCATGTCGACAACGCAGTCGAGGTGCTGGTGCTGCGCCACCCGCAGGAACAGGACAAAGACCTGGGAACGGCGGGACTGCTGTGCCGCCAGCTCGCGCGCGCGACGCTGCGCACCGGTCTCTCCTGGCCCAACCTCGCGAAGGCGCTGGGCCGCGATGCCGATGTCCGGCGCTGGGCGGTGCTCTATCTCGGCACTGCCAAGCAGGCGCCGGCACCCGAACTCGGCCCGTTGGTCGCGGTCGATCGTGATGGTGTACCGCTGGCCGACCAGGCGGCCGTCCGGCATGGTGTCGACGGCCTGATCCTGCTCGACGGCAACTGGTCGCAGGCCAAGGCGCTGTGGTGGCGCAATCCCTGGCTGCTGAAATGCCGACGACTGGTGCTCAACCCGCGGGCGCCGTCGCTCTACGGCAATCTGCGCCGCGAGCCACGCCGCGAAAGCGTTTCGACCCTGGAAGCCGCCGCGTCAACGCTGGCGCATCTCGAAGGCCGGCCTGAACTCGCCGACATCCTTGTTGCGCCGATGCGCCTGTTGCTGAAGAAGATCCGCGCCCAAGCGCCGCAACGACCGCGCATCGATCGCCGCCGTTCTCGGCGGTGATTGCACGAGTTCCTGAGTGGGACCAAAGCTGGTGTGTCCGGCACTCGATTCGCGAGCCGTCAGCAGCGGCTATGGGGCCTGGGCGCCGGCGGCACTTCTGCCTTCAGGATCGGCATGCTCGACTCCTGTCCGGTCTTTGAGTCTGGCTCGCAAAGCTCCATGTAACCGACCGTCGGTCGGCAGCGCTCCGTCCAAACGGAGGGGAAGGCGCACTCACGAGTTTGGGAACAGGCGTGGGCTACTTGACGAGCGGAGCGACAAGGCGGCCACGAATGCAGCCAGATCGGCCTGACGGTGTGGGCGCGTCTTCTCGGATCAGACGTTCGTGCACCGGCGCCGGGCTGCGTCCGTCGGCATCACCACGGCATGCTGGGCGCTATTCCTGTCGCAACATCCATCCTTCCGCTTGTGCCTATGACAAGCCGGTCCAGCACCAAAAGGTCATATGCGCGACGTAGGCCCAGGTTGGGGGAGCCGCATGGGGAGCCGATCAATCAATGCCGAGGCTTTGAAGACGGAGCGCACGCGTTGCCGACACGGTGTCGCTGGCCCGGATCAAGGCCCGAAGGTAAACTGGCCGGTCGGGACGGAGACGACGCGCACGCCAAAGGCGCGGGCGTCGAATGTCGGCATCGGCCGACACCGAGTCCAGCGCGCACATCAGGCCGAGAAGACCGCCGGGCGGTGGACAGGCGCTGACGAGCGTACTGTGAAAACTTGGCTGGCTGGGAGGAGTGGTCCGAGCGGGACTCACCTGGTGGCGCTGCTGCGCCACTCTGACGGGGTACTTGCTGCGTTGGCAACCGCGGGCCGGAAGAAGGCAATGGCGGCGGCGACGATTGCCACGGCCCATCAAGCTCTCATCGAAACCGTCCGCTTCCTCGAGGCGGCGATGGCCGATAAACTTCCGTTTGGCCGGCCGGCCCTCATTCCCCTCCGCGCGTAGGCGTCCGTGATCCACATGTGGTTCTCGGCCGCCGCGTCCCGGCCAAGCGGGCTTGCGGATGTATCGCGGGGATCACAGGGTCGTGTTCACGAGAGGTTGCGATTCCGGGGCACCCCGCCAACGTTTGTATCGACAGCAGCTTCAAATCGGCGCCAAGAGAAAGAAGGTGCGCCATGTCCACGAAGCGCGTTGCGATCCTGAGCGCGATCGCCATCGTTGGCCTGATCGTGCTCGGACGGGTGGGCGACATCCTGGTCAACTGGCTGTGGTTTTCGTCCGTCGGCTATGTCGGCGTCTTCTGGACGATCTTCACCACCCGTGCCCTCCTCTTCCTCGTCGTCTTTGCCGCCTCGGCCGGCGCGCTCTGGCTTTCGGGAGGACTGGCGCTGCGCTTCGCCGGAAGGCCGGCGGTCTGCCCGTCGGGCACGGCCTTTGCCCCGCCGGGGTCGCAGGCCGCGGTCGTGCTGATCGGTTACGCCCCGTCGCACGTTCCGTGGCGCATCGCTGTCGCCGGCGCGGCCGTCGTTCTGGGCCTGCTGGTCGCCGTCTTCGAGCTCTCGAACTGGGACGTGGTGCTTGGCTTGCTCTACCAGGTGCCCTACGGCGAGAGCGATCCGGTGTTCGGCAAGGACATCGGCTTCTATCTTTTTTCGCTGCCGGCCTATACCGCGCTCACGTACTGGCTGCTGCTGCTCCTGCTGTTCAGTGCGGCCCTCGCCGGCGCCGTATATTGGGCGCACGGCGACATCGATCTCGACCGGCGGCCGCGCCGCCTGTCGACCGCCGTCGTCACCCATGCATCGGCGCTGCTCGGCCTGTTTTTCGTCGTGAAGGGCTGGTCCTATTTTCTCGATCGCTACTTGCTGCTCTACAGCGACAACGGCGTCGTCGTCGGCGCCGGCTACACCGACCTCCATGTCAGGCTGCCGGTGCTGTGGCTGCTCATTGGCCTCGCCGCCGCCTCGGCCATCGCCTCCTGGGTCAACCTGTGGCGGCGGACCTGGCGGATCCCCGCGGCGGCGCTGGCGCTGCTGTTCGGCAGCTCGTTCGTGTTCTACCTGCTCGTGCCTGCGTTCTTCCAGCGTCTCTATGTCAAGCCGAGCGAACTGGAGCTGGAGACGCCCTATATCGCGCGCAACATTGCGCTGACGCGGCAGGCCTACAACCTGCACCAGATCGCGGCGAAACCGTTCCCGGCGGAGGAGGGGTTGAACTTCGCCGCGCTCGAGGCCAACCGCGCCACCATCGACAACATCCGCCTGTGGGACTGGCAGCCGCTCGCGGACACCTATGCGCAGCTGCAGGAGATCAGGACCTATTACAAGTTTCTCGACATCGACATCGACCGCTATCGGCTGGGCGGCGACTATCGGCAGGTGATGCTGTCGGCGCGCGAGCTCGAGCCCGCGCTGCTGCCCGGCAATGCGCAGACCTGGGTCAACCTGCATGTGCTGTTCACCCACGGCAGCGGCGTGGTGATGTCGTCGGTGACGCGCGCATCGGCCGAAGGCCTGCCGATCTTCTACCTGCAGGATATACCGCCTGTCGCCAACGGCGGTCCCGCCGTCCGCGAGCCGCGCCTCTATTTCGGCCAGGGCAAGGAGCGCTATGCGATCGTCAAGGGCAGCACGCCCGAGTTCGACTATCCCAAGGGCAAGGACAACGTCTACGCTCTTTACGACGGCGCCGACGGCGTGGCCATCGGCGACCTGGCCCGGCGCAGCCTGTTTTCCTGGTATTACGGCGATCCCAATATCCTGCTGAGCAGCTACGTCACCGCCGAGAGCCGCATCCTGCTTCATCGCAACATCCAGGACCGGGTGCGCACCATCGCCCCCGTGCTGCGCCTCGACCGCGATCCCTATATCGTGGTGAGCGGCGGGCGGCTCTTCTGGATGCAGGACGCCTACACCACCAGCGACTGGTTCCCCTATGCTCAACCGCACGCCTCAGGCGGCCTCAACTACATCCGCAACTCGATCAAGGTGGTGATCGACGCCTACAACGGCTCGGTGGACCTCTATGTCAGCGACCCCGGCGATCCGCTGATCCGGACCTGGCAGCGCATCTTCCCGGGCCTGTTCAAATCGCTGGCGGCGATGCCGCCGGATCTGCAGCAGCACATCCGCTACCCCGAGGATCTCTTCCTCATCCAAGCGCAGCTCTACCGCGCCTATCACATGGACACGCCCGAGGTGTTCTACAATCGCGAGGATCTCTGGCAGTTCCCGCGCCAGCAGGCCGACATCGGTATCGACAGCGCCGCCGGCAGCATCGGCAGCCGCGACTTCCCGCGCATGGCGCCCTACTACATGATCATGCGGCTGCCCGGCGAGGCGCGCGCCGAACTCGTACTCATGCTGCCGATGGTGCCGAGCCAGCGCGAGAACATGATCGCCTGGCTCGCGGCGCGCTGCGATCCGCCCGACTACGGCAAGGTCATCGTCTACGAATTCCCCAAGGAGAAACTGGTCTTCGGGCCGTTCCAGATCGAGGCGCGCATCCAGCAGAATACCGATATCTCGCAGCAGATCTCGCTGTGGAATCAGATGGGCTCGCGCGTCATCCGCGGCCATCTCCTAGTGGTGCCGATCGAGAACTCGATCCTCTACGTGTCGCCGCTCTACCTGCGCGCCGCGACCGGCCAGCTGCCGGAGCTCAAGCGCGTGATCGCAGCCTACGGCGATCGCGTGGTGATGGAGGAAACGCTGGGCGCGGCGCTGGCCGCGCTCTTCAAGGAGACCGTTTCGCCGCCGGGACGTCGCCCCGAAGCGGGTGCGCCGACGCACGCCGGCCCGACAGATGCGCGCGCCCGCGAAGCGCTGGCCCATTACGACCGCGCCATTGAGCGCCTGAAGGCAGGAGATTGGAGCGGCTTCGGCGCGGAACTCGATGCGCTCCGGCCGCTGCTGGAGGAACTCGGCCGCCCACCCGACAGCCGTTAGCGATGGCGGTGGTGAGGTGGAGCCGCGCGGCGCCACACAGGGCCATGTGCGCTTGGATAACCTGCTCATCCACTGGACTTCTTGACCGGCAGATGGGCAGGTGTTCGGTGACGATCTCAGTGCTGCAGGATCTTGGCGAGGAACTTCTGCGCCCGCTCCGAGCGGGGCGTGCCGAAGAAGTCCGCCTTCGAGCAGTCTTCGATGATCTGGCCGTGGTCCATGAACAGCACCCGGTGCGCGACCTTCTTGGCGAAGCCCATCTCATGGGTGACGCACAGCATTGTCATGCCGTCCTGGGCCAGTTCGACCATCACGTCGAGGACTTCGTTGATCATCTCCGGGTCCAGCGCCGACGTCGGCTCATCGAACAGCATGGCGATCGGATCCATCGCCAACGCCCGGGCAATCGCCACGCGCTGCTGCTGACCGCCCGATAGCTGGCCAGGGAACTTCGGCGCCTGACTCTTCAGGCCGACGCGGTCCAGCAGCGCCATCGCCTTGGCTTCCGACTCGTCCTTCGAGCGGCCCAGCACCCGACGTTGTGAGAGGGTGAGGTTGTGCAGAATGGTGAGATGCGGGAACAGTTCGAAGTTCTGAAAGACCATCCCGATTTTCGCACGCAGGGCCGGCATGTTGGTCTTGGGATCGCCGACACTGATGCGGTCGACGTGGATTTCGCCCTCATCGAAGGGCTCCAGGCCGTTGATGCACTTGATCAAGGTGGACTTGCCCGACCCTGACGGGCCGCAGATCACGACCACATCGCCCTTCTGCACGGAGGTCGAGCAGTTCTTCAGCACCTGGAAGCTGTCATAGCGCTTACTGACGTTGCGGATCTCAATCATTCGGGACCTCGGGCGAAGCGGTCGATCAGGAAGGGGGAGATGTCGATATCGGTACGGCCGTGCAGGATGAGGTCGGTCGTCAGGTGCGCCACGATGGGCGCCAGCGTACAGCCGTTCGAGGTCACGGCGTTGAAAAACGTCGGCGAGCCGGGGACTGCGCCGATGATCGGCGCCCCATCGATATTGACGTTCATGGCCGCCCAGCTGCGCACGACATGCAGGCCGGCGAGTTGCGGCAGGACATGCTGGGCGACCCAGAGATTGCCTTCGATGCTGGCGCGCTGGGTGGTGTTGTAGCGGCGCTGCGGATCGAAAGCGGCGGTCCAGCCGCCGCCGATGATCAAGCCGCCGGTCGCAGCCTGCTTGAGGCTGAGATGGCGGTCGGCATGGGCGACCAGATGCTTGACCAGCGGTGGGGCCGGCTCGGTGACGATCATCTGCAGCGGTGCGCTGTGCACCGGGATATCGATGCCGATCAGTCTGCCCGTGTCGCGCGACCACGGGCCGCTGGCGTTGATGATGAGGCCGGCGCGGATACGGCAGCGCGAGGTCTCGATGTCCCAAGCGCGGTTGCTCTGGCGGATCGCTGTGACATTCGTGCCGCGCAGAAAGCGCGCGCCCTGCGCCGTGGCTTTTTCCAGCACGGCATAGGTCGCGCGCAAAGGATTGATCTTGCCTTCTTGTGGCGCGAGCTCGGCGCCCAGCAGCTGTTCGGAAAGCGCCGGCGCGATGTGCCGTAGCGCTTTGCCGTCGAGGATCTCGTTTTCGATTCCGTAGCGCCGCTCCAGCGCGGCTTTCGCCCGCAGGAAATCCATGCCGGCGGGGCTGTCGGCCACCATCAAGCCACCGGTGACGCGCACCTCGAAGTCGGCGTCACAGGCGCGCTCCATCTGCTGCCACAGCGCCACCGACAATGGGCCCAGCGGCAGGGTGGCCGCTGCCGGACCGCCGCCGGCCTCGGCCTTGGCGCCGAAATCGAAGGACAGCAGCTGGACATGCAGGCTGCCGGCATTGGCACCGGAGGCCTGCAGATTGACGTCATCACGCTCGACCACCAGCACATCGCGACCGGCCTGCGACAGGTAATAGGCGAGGCAGGTGCCGACCACGCCGCCGCCGATCACCAGGATGGCGGCGTCCTGGTCGGGCAGTGGCGCGCTTTCCACGGGTCGGGCGAGATTGGGCGTGATGGCGCGACGATGGCCGCCCCATTCCTGCTTCTCGAAGGCGAAAGCGGCCGCAGGCATCGGCTTGGCCGGCAGACGCGGCGCCAGGTACTGCTCGACAGCGCGCGGCCTGCCCGTCGTCTGCTCCAGCAGCAGGGCGGCGGTGGCGGCGCAATAGCGGCCCTGGCAACGACCCATGCCCAACCGCGTGTTGCGCTTCAGTGCTGCAAGCGTGTCGTGGCCGGCGGCGATCTCGCGGCGGATATCGCCGAAGCGGATTTCCTCGCACCGGCAGAGGGGGGCATCGTCAGCCACGTGATCGAGCCGCACCGGCGGCGCGCGGTAGATCGACCACAGGGCCTCCTGGAATGCCTGCGCGCGGGAGAGATCGCGGCGCGCCCGATCGCTTTGAGCGCAGTCGCCTTCCGGCAAACCGAGTTGGCGGGCAGCCGCAATGCCAGCCAGCGTTCCGCGCGCCTGGGCGACGCTGGCGCCACCCACATCGGCGCCGTCTCCGATGACATAAATTCCCGGTACGCTGCTGGCGCCGTCGGCTGCGGACTCGGTGGCGAGATAACCCAGATGGCGGTCGACCAGCTTGTGCGCGCAGCCGACGGCGCGCGCGATTTCAGTGGAGGGGATGAAGCCGTAGCCGACGCAGAGCGTATCGGCCGTGATGGTCTCGGCCGCATCGGACTGAATCCGCCCGTCATCGCTCAGGGGCGCATGGACGATACGCTGGACCCTCTCGCCGCCTTCGGCAGCGACGATGATGCGTGACCATCGGACCGGCACGCCGGCGCGCCGCAGCTTCCAGAGATAGGCCAGACCATCACCGATCAGGTCGGGCGCTGTGCGCAGCGCCGCCAGCGCTGCGCGCCACTGCCGCGGGAAAGGCCTTGGCGCGCTTTCCAGCACGGCAGCGACCTCCACTCCGCCATCGATCAGCTCACAGGCCAGTTGCAGGTTGAGGGGCCCGTTGCCCGCGATAACGACGTGTCGCCCCGGTGCCACGCGATAGGCGCGTGCCAGCGTTTGCGCGGCGCCTGTCGTCATGACGCCGGGCAGCGTCCAGCCGCTAAAGGGCGCCGGCCGCTCGTAAGCACCGGGCGCGAGGATCAGCTGGCGCGGGCGATAAAGAACGGCTTTGCCATCCACGACGGCGCTCACTTCATTGGCGCCGTAGGCGCCCCACACAGTGACCCCCTGGTTGATCCTGGTGCCGGCCGCCTCGGTGGCAGCGACGAGCGCGAGGCCATCGGCAAATTGCCGATCCGGCGGCGCATCGGCCTGCTGCGATGGCGCGAGCGGTTTGAAGAATTGCCCGCCGCTTTGCGGCCGCTCGTCCAGGACAATGGTGCGCGCGCCGCGACTGGCGGCGGCCCGGGCCGCGGCCAGTCCGGCCGGTCCGGCGCCGATCACGAGCACGTCGACGTTCTGCTCCTGGGGACTGGTGCCGCCAGGTGCCGGCACCAGCGGCTTGAGCGGATCGTCCCGCGTACCGGCGGGCATCTGTGAGCGGATCTGTTGTCCGTCGGCCACTTTGGTGAGACAGGCGCGCTGGTTCGCCTTGCCGTCCACCGTCACAAGGCACTCGAAGCAGGCTCCCATCCCGCAATAGATGCCGCGCCGGCTGCCGTCGCGCGCATGACGAAGGGATGTGAGGCCTTGAGCCGTCAGGGCCGCCGCGATGCTTTCATCGGGCAGGGCAGCCAATCGCTGGCCGTCGAAAACGATCTCGACCGGGGCGTGGCTGAGTCGGATGCGCGGATGCGTCAGCCGCATGGCACAGCGATTGCGATAGCGGTCGCGATCAGGAGTGCAACGGTCGACAAACTTCACCCTGGACTATTGTATACATTAAGTATACGATACGTATACAGCTTAGGCAAGTCCGATGAAACGCATGAAACCGCTGCGCGGCACGTACACAGTCCTGATCACCCCCTTCACGCCTGACGGAAAAGCGATCGACCTCGCGGCGCTGCGGCGACTGGTCGATTGGCAGATCGAGCAGGGCATCCATGGCCTGGTTCCGCTCGGCAGCACCGGCGAATTCCTGTCGCTGACGCGCGAAGAGCGCGAGCAGGTGATCGAAACGTGTGTGACGACCGCGGCGGGCCGCGTGCCGGTGTTGATCGGCACCGGCGCGGAATGGACGCGTGATGCGGTCGACTATGCGCGCGAGGCAGAACGCTTGGGCGCGGACGGCATCATGGTCATTCCGCCGTTCTATTCGACCCCGACCGAGGACGAACTCTTCGAGCATTATCGGCAGATCGGCGAGGCGGTGTCGCTGCCGATCATGATCTACAACAATCCCGCGACGGCAAACGTCGACCTCACGCCGCCGATTGTCGCGCGGCTGAGCCGCATCGATAACGTCCGCTACATCAAGGAATCGACGCTGGAGGTGACGCGCGTGCGCGACATCCTCGAGCTGTGCGGCGAGCGGATGACAGTCTTCGCCGGTATCCTCGGGTATGAGTCCTTCTGGCTGGGCGCGAAGGGATGGGTGGCAGTGTGCTCGAACCTGCTGCCGCAGGACTCCGCCCGGCTGTTCGAGCTTGTCGCCGATGCCAATGACCAGGCCAGAGCACTGGCGCTCTACAAACGAATTCTGCCGATTGTCCGCTGGGTCGGCGGGCACCGCTACGTCGCCGCCTCGAAGGCGGGCCTCGCCATGATGGGCCTGCCGGTCGGTGCGCCGCGCGCGCCGCGCCTGCCACTGCCAAAGGCCGATGCGGAAGCCTTGCGCGCCGACTTGGCGGCGCTGGGCTTGATCGACTCTCCGGCAATGAAACCGAACGCCGCGGCTTGAACGCCGTCCTCCCCAGCTTTGCTGGGGAGGTGCCCCAAGGGGCGGAGGGGAGCCGACGTGGTCTCAGTTACCAAGACTACGTCGGCTCCCCCTCCGGCCTTCGGCCACCTCCCCCAACTTCGTTGGGGGAGGATGTTTCGAGATGAAAGAGTCCGCCAGACAGGGAGAGCAGACATGCCAAGAACGATGATGAAGATGGTGCTTGCCGCTGGCCTCGCAGTCCTCACGGTGCCGGCCTATGCGCAACCTTGTACGCCGGCCGTCGCCAATTCGGAGCTGGTCAAGCCGGGAACCTTGGTGATGTCGACGAATCCGACGCTGCCGCCGATGCAGTTCGTCGATTCGTCCGGCGAGCTGAAGGGCATGCGCATCCGGTTGGGCAATGAGATCGCCAAACGGCTGTGCCTGAAACCGGAGTATGTCCGCATCGAATTCTCGGCCATGATTCCCGGCCTGCAGGCCGGACGCTGGGACCTGATCAACACCGGCATCTTCTGGACCGAGGAGCGGGCCAAGATGATGCACATGGTGCAGTATGAATCGCAGGCGATCAGCATCTCGGTCACCAAGGGCAACCCGCTCAAGATCGCCAAGCCCGAGGATCTTGCTGGCCGGACCGTCGGCGTCGAGTTGGGTGGCTTTGAGGAGCGCAAGATCAAGGAGCTCGACAAGGCGTTGACGGCGAAGGGCCTGAAGCCGATCACGATCCGCACCTTCGACAATTTCGCCACCGCCTATCAGGCGCTGCGCGCCGGCCAGACCGAGGGCACCGTGTCCATCGATGCGACAGCCGCGGAATACGCCAAGCGCGGCGAGTTCGACCGCGCCCTCTCGGGTCTGTTCGCGACGCCGGTCGCCTTGGCGATGAAGAACAAGACGCTCAGCGAGGCCGTGGTCAAGGTCCTCAACGATATGCAGCAGGACGGCTTCTATCAGAAACTGATGGAGGAGTACGGCCTACTGGCCAGCACGAAGCCGTTCATGATCAACGGTCCAAGCTCGTAGTAGGCATGCGGACTGCGGTGTAGCCCTCCCCCAACGCAGTTGGGGGAGGTGGGCGAAGGCCGGAGGGGGAGCCGACGTGGTCTATTTAACGGAGACCACGTCGTCTCCCCTCCGCCCACCGACGTTTCGATGCTTCGCATCGAACGTCGTATCGGGCACCTCCCCGCTGCGTGGGGAGGAAGATGTATCCACTTCACAGCTACCCTGGGTGGATTGAAGGAAGTAGAGCGATGAGCGGCTGGAACTGGGGCGGCTTCTTCGAATATCTGTTCAACGGTTATCTTCTGCGCGGCGCTTTCACCACGCTCTGGCTGACAGTCGCAGCCATCGCCGGCGGCCTGGTCGTGGGCTGCGTGCTGGCCTTGTTCCGGCTGTCGCCGTATCGCCCGATGTCCGTGCTGGCGCAGGGCTATATCTGGATCTTTCGCGGCACGCCGCTGCTTGTGCAGCTGATCATCATCTACACCGGCCTGCCGCAGCTCGGTATCAAGCTTTCGGTGATCGAATCGGTATTGATCGGCCTGGTGCTAAACGAAGCCGCTTATCTGGCCGAGATCATCCGCGGTGGCATCCTCGGCGTTCCCGGCGGCCAGAGCTACGCGGGGCGGGCGCTTGGTCTCACATCGGCGCAGGTCATGGCGTATGTCGTGCTGCCGCAGGCCACGCGCATCGTCATTCCGGCGCTGGGCAACAGCGTCAACGGCTTGCTCAAGACCACCTCCGTCGCCTCGGTGATCTCGATGGAGGAGTTGCTGCGCAGTACCCAGATCCTGATCCAGGAGAAATTCCTGGTGCTGGAGCTGTTCACAGTGGCAGCGCTCTATTATCTGCTGATGACGTCGGTCTGGGACGTCGTCCAGCGCCATATTGAACGGCATTTCGGCCGGGCCTACCGCACGGTCGCGATTGCCGAGACGCATTGAGGTACCCGTGATGTCGCAACTTCCCCATAACGCGACAGGAAAAGTCTCGCCGCTATATGACAAGCCGGCTCACCTGGGGGAGCAGGCGTATGACCATCTGCGCGAGCTGATCCTCAGTCGGCAGATTCCGGGCGGTACGGAATTGCCGGAAAGCCGTTTGGCGGAACAGCTCAACGTATCGCGCACGCCGATGCGCGAGGCGCTGGTACGCCTCGTCGGCGAGGGGCTGCTCGAGCGCGCCAGTGACCGCGCCTACCGGGTGCGCAGCGTGTCCACGCGCGAATTCTTCGAATGCATGCAGCTACGCGAGGTTCTCGAGTGCCACGCCCTCGAGAAGGCCATACCCGTCGTCACCGACGAGGATCTGGCCGGGCTGCGCCGCGATCTTCTGGCGTTGAGCCAGAGCGGCGAAGACGACATGCAGCACTGGCAGTTCGACAACCAGTTTCACAGCTTCTTCGCCCTGACCGCCCGGCATGCCCTGCTGGCGGACACCATCACGCGGATGCGCGTCGTGGCGCGTCTGTTCCGGATCTCCAGCGCGCTTCACCGCAAGGGTGAGATCGACAGCGAGCATCTTGCGATTCTCGAGGCAGTCGAACACCGCGACACGCAGGCCGCCAAGACAGCCATGTTGTCGCATCTGCATAATCTGCAGGACGACGTGCGCCGCGCGATCGCCGCCGAAGCCGATCTGAACATGCCCGCCCGCTGACCCAGGGGGACTCGCATGTGTTCTGTCATCCTGAGCGCAGCGAAGGATCTTTTAGACCGTCGGTTCGCACGGACCGTTCGATGGCACACGTACGCTGTTTTCTGGGCCCGTGCGTACCCACGGCTCAAAAGATCCTTCGCTGCGCTCAGGATGACAGAGAGCCATATGCGATACCCAAGCCCGCTGACCCGTCGACCCACGACCGATAGGAAGCTCTGATGCCGAAATTCGACACCGTGGTCCGGCATGGCACGCTGGCCACGGCCAGCGATGTCTTTGCCGCCGATCTGGGCATCCGGGACGGCCGGATCGCGGCGATCGGCGTTGGTCTCGATGCTGCAGAGCGCGAGATTGATGCCGGCGGCCGGCTGGTCATGCCCGGCGGCGTCGATGGCCACTGCCATTTCGATCAGCCGACCAGCGACGGCTCGGAGCTCGCCGACGATTTCTATACCGGGACGCGATCAGCGGCCTGCGGCGGCACCACGACCATCATCCCGTTCGCATGCCAGTTCAAAGGTCAGCGGCTGCGCGATGTGGTCGAGGACTATCATCGACGCGCGCGCGGAAAAGCCTTCATCGACTACGCCTTCCATCTGATCGTCAGCGACCCGACCGAGCAACTGCTCGGCCAGGATCTGCCGGCGTTGATCCGCGACGGCTACACGTCGTTCAAGATCTACATGACCTATGACGACATGAAGCTGAACGACCGTCAGGTGCTCGACCTTTTGAGCATCGCGCGGCGCGACGGCGCCATGGCGATGATTCATGCCGAGAATTCCGACTTCATCGGCTGGCTGACCGACAAGTTGCTGGCTGCCGGCCATGCCGAGCCGCGCTACCATGCCGCTTCGCGGCCGATGGCGGTTGAGCGTGAAGCCACCCACCGTGCGATTACCATGGCCGAACTCGCCGATGTGCCGATCCTGATCGTGCACGTCTCGGGCCGCGAGGCCGTGGAGCAGATCCACTGGGCGCAGGGTCGCGGCCTGAAGATCTATGCCGAGACCTGCCCGCAATACCTGGTGCTGACAGAGCACGATCTTCACGCGCCGGGCTTCGAAGGCGCGAAATGCATCTGCAGCCCGCCGCCGCGCGACAAGGCCAACCAGGCCGCAATCTGGGATGGGCTGGCCAGCGGTGTCTTTCATATCGTCTCGTCTGATCACGCGCCATTCCGCTATGCCGATCCCAAGGGCAAGATGATCCGCGGCGACAAGACGCCGTTCAACTGGGTGCCCAATGGCATCCCGGGAGTCGAAACTCGCTTGCCGATCCTGTTCTCCGAAGGAGTCGGGAAAGGTCGCATCAGCCTGCAGCGCTTCGTCGAGCTGACCGCCACCAACCCGGCCAAGATGTATGGCCTTTATCCCCGCAAGGGGACGCTGGCCATCGGCGCCGATGCTGACATCGTGATCTACGATCCCGAGCGGAAGGTGACGATCACCAATGCCATGCTGCATCACAATGTCGACTACACGCCCTACGACGGATTGGAGGTGATCGGCTGGCCGGAAACGGTTCTGTCCCGCGGCGAGCTGGTGGTCGAGCGTGGCACCTTCGTCGCCGCCGAGGGCCGTGGGCGGTTCCTGGCCTGCGAGTCCCCTGAAATGTCCAAGCCAAAGATCACCAACTAGAACCACAGTCCCCGCCTGCGCGCCAAGAAGTGGGCACATCTTTGTGTCAGACGTTTCTGTCGTCCTGAGCGCAGCGAAGGACCTGTTATGCCGTCGTTTCGCACGAGCCGAGCTCACCGAGACACGTGCATCATCGCCCGTTCCGTGCGTTTCGACGGCTCAACAGGTCCTTCGCTGCGCTCAGGACAGCAGGCGCCGCCTATGTGTCCACCCCAAAGCGCCTGCGCGGGGAGAAGGGATATGCGTCCACCAGATCGGCACGTACTCTAGCTTAGCTGGAACGCCCGGTGGGGTGGCCATCGCAGTCCACGACGGCAACTACTCCGCCGGGTCCTGGCCGTTGAGCTGTTCGGCATCCAGGCGCTTCATGTTCTCCAGGATTTTGATCATGTAGTGAAGCGCGTGCGCCGTGTCGGTGATCGAGAAATCCGCCAGGATGGCCTGGTAGTAGGCGCGAATCTTGGGCTGGGCCTGGATCTGCCAGACATGACGGCCGGACCGGGTCATGGTCACGATCCGCGAGCGCCGGTCGCGGGCATCTGATGAGACGGACAGGTGTCCGTCACGCTCCATGCGGCTGATCAAGCCGGCCAGATTCTGCCGGCTTACCATGAGATATCTGGCGAGCTCGCCGATGCTCACGCCGGCCTGCGCCGTGTCCCGCGACAGTGCGCCCAGCACCGCCCATTGCTGCGTGGTGAGACCCTCCGCCTCGACGGCTCGGCTGCCAGTTTTATGCAACATATTGGCGCATTGATAGAGCCGGAAAAACAGCCGGTTGGCCATTTCCATCTTGGTGACGTGCTTGTCTGACTGATCCTGTTTAATGTCCCGCACGGTGGGCCCTTGTGTCAGCAATCTAGATATGACAATATATTGCTATATTGGAAGCTGCAACTGGTTTCACGCTGCGAACCTGCAATCGCGGCAATCGGACGGGAGGTGAACATGGCAGGCGTCACGAAGCGTTTCGACGGCAAGACGGTCATCGTCACCGGAGGCGGCGGCGGCATCGGCGGCGCGACCTGCAACAGGTTTGCCCACGAAGGCGCGCGCGTCGCCGTGCTCGACCTCAACCTCGAAGCGGCCGAGAAAGTCGCCGCGGCCATCCGCGCGAACGGCGGTGTGGCGGAAGCGATTCGCTGCGACATCGCGGACAGATCGAGTGTCGATGCCGCGATCGCCGCGACCGAGGCCAAGCTCGGGCCGATCGACGTCCTGGTGAACAACGCGGGTTGGGACATCTTCCGGCCCTTCGTCAAAACGGAACCGGCGCAGTGGGACAAGCTGATCGCCATCAATCTCACCGGCGCGTTGCACATGCATCACGCAGTGCTGCCCGGCATGGTGGAGCGCCGGGCGGGTCGTATCGTCAACGTCGCCTCCGATGCCGGCCGGGTCGG
>Ga0187894_10002147_pt1 | contig 23999 bp, 23 predicted proteins | sample GBC1701081metaG_FD_136650 | JGI IMG/M metagenome (GOLD analysis project Ga0187894, IMG submission 136650) | White microbial mat communities from a lava cave in the Kipuka Kanohina Cave System on the Island of Hawaii, USA - GBC170108-1 metaG ... | reverse complement strand
GGCACGCTTCTAGCGCTGTGCATGGTGCCATGCCCGACGTGCTGCAGGACCGCCAATTGGGGCGGGAAAAAGGCGATTCACCGAACGTTCTCAATATGTTGCGTGCCAAACCGCAATTGTCATCGCGATCCTTACACGCTAGTGTGGCCACTATCGCCGCTCGCGCCTCGCCACACAAGCGGGGCGCGGGTCGTTCCCTCCGACCAAGACGGCGCCCGTGATCGGTAGGCGTAACCAGTTTCAAAGCGGGATGAGCTTCCGTTCCGTGCTCCTGATCGTCCTCGCCATCGTCGTGGTGGTGGGTTTTGGCGTGCTCGCATTCATTGACGTGGCACCGCCGCAGCGCACCCGCGAGATTCCCATCCTGCCGGAGCGATCCGCCAAATGATGACGGCCACGCCGGCCCGGCCCGCGCCGCCGGTTCGCCGCCGCGGCCGACGGCCGAAGGAAGAGCCGCGGCGCCTGGCCGAGGTCGAGCTGTTTCTCGAGATGCTGGCGGCTGAGCGCGGCGCGGCCGTCAACACGCTGGAAGCCTACGGCCGTGATCTCGATACGCTGTGCGCCTTCCTGGCCCGCCGCAAGGAAGGGCCGCTCGACGCGACGTCGGACGCGTTGCGGGCCTACATCGCCAGCCTGCGGCATATGGGCATGGCGGCGCGCACGTCGGCGCGGCGCCTCTCGGCGATCCGCCAGTTCTTCCGCTTCTTGCTGGCCGAGGGCAAGCGCACCGACGATCCCTCGGCGGTCCTCGATTCACCACGCCTGGACCGGCCGCTGCCCAAGGTGCTGTCGCAGGACGACGTGTCGGCGCTGATTGCGACCGCATCCAAGCGCGATGCGAGCGAGGGCCTGCGCCTGTCGGCGCTGATGGAACTGCTCTACGCCACCGGCATGCGCGTCTCGGAACTTGTCAGCCTGCCGCTGGCGGCGGTCGAACGCGATCCCGAGGCGCTGATCGTGCGCGGCAAGGGCAACAAGGAGCGGCTGGTGCCGCTGGGCGAGCCGGCCCGCGATGCCATCCTGGCCTGGCTCGGGGCGCGCGCAGCCGGCCTGAAGCGCGGCAAGGCGTCACCCTACCTGTTCCCGTCGCGCAGCCGCGAGGGCCACTTGACGCGGCAGCGGTTCGCGCAACTGCTGAAGGAGCTGGCCATCGAGGCGGGCCTCGATCCACAGCGCGTGTCGCCCCACGTCTTGCGCCATGCCTTTGCCAGTCATCTGCTGGCGCATGGCGCCGACCTGCGCAGCGTCCAGCTGATGCTGGGCCACGCCGACATCGCCACGACCCAGATCTACACGCACGTGCTCGACGAGAAGCTGCGGGAACTGGTCGAGGAGAAGCACCCGCTGGCCAAGAAAGACGGCTGAAAGCGGGTGTTGCGCTGCGATATTACGTGATATTGCGTCGCACAAGAACACCGCCGCAAGGACACCGCCATGAGCTTCACCATCGTCGAGCCGGTCACGTCACGGCTGAACCGCAGCGAGCTGGCGGTGCCATGCAGCCGCGTCGAGCTGTTCGAGAAGGCGGCCAAGGGCGGCGCCGACGTGATCTTCCTCGACCTCGAGGACGCGGTGGCACCGGATGACAAGGAGCGGGCGCGCAAGAACTGCGTCCAGGCGCTGAACGATATCGACTGGCGCGGCAAGACGATCTCGCTGCGCGTCAACGGGCTCGATACGCACTGGATGTATCGCGATGTCGTCGACGTGCTGGAGGGTGCCCCTGGTAAGCTCGACCTGATCATGATTCCCAAGGTCGGCACGGCGGCCGACATCTACGCCGTCGACATGCTGGTGACGCAGATCGAAGCGGCGACCAAGGTCAGCAAGCGCATCGGCTTCGAGATGATTATCGAGACGGCGCTGGGCATGCAGAACATCGATGCCATCGCCGGCGCCAGCAAGCGCAACGAGTCGCTGCATTTCGGCGTCGCCGACTATGCCGCCTCGACCAAGGCCAAGACCGTGAACATCGGCGGCCCGCATCCGCAGTATGGCGTGCTCACCGACACGGATGCCGATGGCAAGCGCACCTATTTCTGGGGCGATGTCTGGCACTACGCGATCTCGCGCATGGTTGTGGCTGCCCGCGCGCACGGCCTGCGGCCGATCGACGGACCGTTCGGCGACTTCTCCGACGCCGAGGGTTTTCGCGCCCAGGCAAATCGCGCCGCCGTGCTGGGCTGCGAGGGCAAGTGGGCGATCCATCCCTCGCAGATCGCGCTTGCCAACGAAGTGTTCGGTCCCAGCGCCGAGGAGATCGCCAAGGCCAAGCGCATTCTCGACGCCATGCTGGCGGCGCAGCGCGAAGGTAAGGGCGCCGTGGCGCTCGATGGCAAGCTGATCGACAATGCGTCGATCAAGCAGGCCGAAGTGCTTCTCAACATGGCCAAGCGGCTGGGCATGGCGGTGTAAGGCAGCTTGCAGCACAATGAATGATGCTCGGGTTCGGGCTCCGGCGCGCTTGACACCGCAGCAGCGGGCCGGCTAGCGGTCGACAGCGGGCAACCGGAGCCGATATGCCAACAACGTTCCTCGACTTCGAGAAGCCGATCGCTGACCTCGAAGGCGCCCTCATGGAGCTGCGCCATCGCGGTGATGGCGAAGGCGTCGATATCGCCGAGGAAGTGTCGCGCCTGCAGGTCAAGGTCGAACGCCAGCTCAAGGCGACCTACGCCAAACTCACGCCGTGGCAACGCGTGCAGGTCGCGCGTCATCCCGAGCGGCCGCATGCGTTGAAGTACATCGAAGACCTGATCGAGACGTTCACGCCGCTGGCGGGTGATCGTGCCTTTGCCGAGGACGCCGCGATCGTCGGCGGCCTGGGCCGCTTCCGCGGCCGGCCGTGCCTGGTGATCGGCCAGGAGAAGGGCGAGGATACCGAGAGCCGCATCAAGCACAATTTCGGCATGGTGAAACCCGAGGGCTATCGCAAGGCGCAGCGCCTGATGAAGCTCGCCGACCGCTTCGGCCTGCCGGTGATCACCTTCGTCGACACCGCCGGCGCCTATCCCGGCGTCGATGCCGAAGCGCGCGGCCAGGCCGAGGCGATCGCACGCAGCATCGAAGTGTGTCTCGAGCTCAGCGTGCCGCTGGTCAGCCTGGTGATCGGCGAAGGCGGCTCGGGTGGCGCCGTGGCGCTGGCGGCGGCCAACCGTGTGCTGATGATGGAGCACGCCGTCTACTCGGTGATCACGCCGGAAGGATGTGCCTCGATCCTGTGGCGCTCGGCGGAGAATGCGAAGGACGCGGCCGACGCGATGCGGCTGACCTCCGATGATCTGAAGAAGCTCGGTGTCTGCGACACCGTGGTCGGCGAGCCATTGGGTGGCGCGCACCGCGACCCCGATGCCGCGGTCAAGGCGGCGGGCGATGTGATCGAAGCCGAACTGGCGTCGCTCGAGGGCATGGACGGCGCCGCGCTACGCCAGCACCGCCGCGACAAGTTTCTGGCGATGGGATCGAAGGGGCTGTGAGCGTCTGCCGTCAGCCGGCTTCGGTCGGTGTCTTGGTGATCAGCGCCAGCGCATGCAGGCCCTGGGCAAACTCGCCTTTCAGCAAATCGTAAACCAGGCGCTGGCGCACGACGCGGCTCTTGCCTTCGAAGGCAGCTGACACGATCTCGACGGTGAAGTGGCTTTCACCACCCTCGCGGGCGCCGGAATGGCCGGCGTGCTTGGCGGAATCGTCGGTGATCACCAGTTTCGTCGGCGCGAGCGCGTGACGGACCTTCTGCTCGATGGCGTCGGCGACGGCACCCATGAACGAACTCCTGCGGTTGGCATGTCAACGGCAATCTTCGCCGTCGGCATCTTGCTCCGATGGCTGGTGGCGCGCATATATCTAGAATGCCTGGCGGACGACGCAAAACGGTTTTGACGGCCTCGGACGTGCACGTCGATGGACGCGTGTGCGAGCACCCGGGCTGCACCGCCGCGGGTGATTTTCGCGCGCCGAAGTCGCGCACCCAGCTGCATCAGTACCGCTGGTTCTGTCTCGAGCACGTGCGCGAGTACAATGCCAAGTGGGACTTCTACGCCGGCATGAACGAGACCGAAATCGAGGCGCAGATCCGGGCTGATCAGACGTGGCGGCGCCCGACCTGGAAAGTCGGCGCCCGCACCGATCGGCGCAGCAACGACCCTCTGGAGGATCTGCTCGATCCTTACGATATCCTCGCCGATTCGGAAGTCCTGCGGTCAAAGGGCCGGCGGGCGCCGGCGCAACCCAACAACCTGACACCGGCCGAGCAACAGGCCCTGTCGATTCTCGACCTGACGTGGCCGCAGACGCTCGACTCGGTCAAGGTGCGCTACAAGCAGCTGGCCAAACGACACCACCCCGATGCCAACGGCGGCGACAAGGAAGCCGAGGAGCGCCTCAAGCTGATCAACCGCGCCTACACGACCTTGCGCCAGAGTCCGCATTTCGCGGCGTGATGCGAGGTGCGCCGGCAGCGTGCCGCGTCGGGGTGCCAATTTGGCCGCGCTATTGGAACCAATGCGCGCCTGTTGAATTAAGTAACTGAAATTTCTGTTCAAAACGCGCGATGGGCAGCCTTGCGGTGGCTGCAAGATAGGACAGCATTTCAGCCCTTGCGAGGGGATCGGTGGCCTGCCATCCTCGCGCGCTCTCCCTCCTTGGACCTTTGTGATGAATCCCGACTCTGGTCAGCCCGACACAAGCGTTTCAGTTCGCGAGAAGTTCGCCATCGACAGCGACATGATGGTGCCGGCGTTCGGTCAGGCGACCGAGCACGTGCCGTTGATCGATCCGGACTATCTGTTCGATCACGACACGACCCTGGCCATCCTTGCGGGGTTTGCCCACAACCGACGAGTCATGATCCAGGGCTACCACGGTACCGGTAAGTCGACGCACATCGAGCAGGTGGCGGCCCGGCTGAACTGGCCCTGCATCCGCATCAACCTCGACAGCCATGTCAGCCGCATCGATCTGATCGGCAAGGACGCCATCGTCCTGCGCGACGGCAAGCAGGTCACCGAATACAAGGAAGGCATCCTGCCGTGGGCGCTGCAGCACGCCTGTGCGCTGGTGTTCGATGAATATGACGCCGGCCGCGCCGACGTGATGTTCGTGATCCAGCGCGTGCTGGAGGTCGAGGGCAAGATGACCTTGCTCGACCAGAACAAGGTGATCCTGCCGCATCCGGCCTTCCGCCTGTTCTCGACCGCCAATACGGTCGGCCTGGGCGACACGACCGGCCTCTATCACGGCACGCAGCAGATCAACCAGGGCCAGATGGACCGCTGGTCGATCGTCACCGTGCTGAACTACCTGCCGCACGATCAGGAAGTCGGCATCGTGCTGGCCAAGGCCAAGCACTACGACACCGATCCCGGCCGCAAGATCGTCAGCAACATGGTGGCACTGGCCGACCTGACGCGCGCCGGTTTCGTTGCCGGCGACATCTCGACCGTCATGTCGCCGCGTACCGTCATCACCTGGGCCCAGAATGCCCAGATCTTCGGTGACATCGGCTTCGCCTTCCGGCTGACGTTCCTCAACAAGTGCGATGAAGTCGAGCGCACGACGGTCGCCGAGTACTATCAGCGCTGCTTCGGCAAGGAACTGCCGATGGGCCACGGCAAGGCCAAGCTGCACTAGGACGCGACATCGCCATAGGGGCCCGACGTGGCCGGCAAGGACACTACACCGCTTGAGGAATTCCGGCGCGTCACGGCCGCGACCATGCGCGCCGTCTCGCGTCGTGACGTGAACGTGACGTTCGTGCCCGACGGCGGCCAGCTCATGGGCCAGGAGGCACGCATCACGGTGCCGGCGCGCGACCTGCCCGCCGACGACGTGGCACGCGCCCGCGGCGAATCCGATTCGATGGCGCTGAAGATGCGCTATCACGACCGTCGCATGCACCTGCGGCGCATGCCGGCCGGTGAGGCGGCGCGCGCGGTGTTCGACGTTGTCGAGCAGGTCCGTGTCGAATCGATCGGCGCGCGGCGCATGCCGGGCGTGGCCGACAACCTCGATGCGGTGTGGACCGAGCGCTGCGAGCAGCGTGGCTATCGCCGGGTGCGGGCCAAGGACGATGCGCCGGTGGCCGACGTGGTCGGCCTGCTGGTGCGCGAGCGGCTGCTGGGCGCCGCGCCGCCCGAATCGGCGCGTGAGATGGTTGACCTGTGGCGATCGGATGTCGAGCAGGCCGCCGGCAAGGACCTGGACAAGCTGGCCGAGACCGTCGGCAATCAGGAGCAGTTCGCCCGTGCATTGCGCCGGCTGATCAAGGACCTGCAGCTGGGCGACGACTCGGCCGATCTCGACGACGACAGCGACGAGGATCAGGATTCGAGCGAGAACCCCGAGGGCGAATCCAACGAGACCGGCGAGGACGGCCAGGACTCGACCGAGACCCATGGCTACGGTGCCCAGGGCGAAGAGACCGAAGATACCTCGGACCAGGACGACTCCTCGGAAACGGTCGCTGACCAGGCCCAGACCGAGATGCAGATGGGCGCCGGCGACGAGGACGAGCCCGGCCGCGCCGAACGGCCGTGGCTGCCGCCGGGTGCGCTCAGCAATGAGCCGCAAGGTCAGCAGTACCACGCCTATACGACCAAGTTCGACGAGGTGGTGGAGGCGGTCGATCTGTGCGACGCCGACGAACTGGGCCGCCTGCGCCAGCACCTCGACCAGCAGCTGTCGCATCTGTCCGGTGTGATCGGGCGCCTGGCCAACCGCCTGCAGCGCAAGCTGATGGCGCAGCAGAACCGCTCGTGGGAGTTCGATCTCGACGAAGGCATGCTGGATGGCGCGCGATTGGCGCGGGTCGTCGCCAATCCGACGCAGCCGCTGTCCTTCAAGCAGGAGAAGGATACCACGTTCCGCGACACCGTGGTGACTCTGCTGATCGACAATTCCGGCTCCATGCGCGGCCGGCCGATCACCGTGGCGGCGATGAGTGCCGACATTCTGGCGCGCACGCTCGAGCGCTGCGGCGTGAAAGTCGAGATCCTCGGCTTCACGACGCGGGCCTGGAAGGGTGGCCAGAGCCGTGAACAGTGGCTGGCCGCCGGTAAGCCGGCCAACCCGGGCCGGCTTAATGATTTGCGGCACATCATCTACAAGGCGGCCGATGCGCCATGGCGGCGTGCCCGCAAGAATCTCGGCCTGATGCTGCGCGAGGGCATCCTCAAGGAGAACATCGACGGCGAAGCGTTGTTGTGGGCGCACAACAGGTTGCTGCCGCGCGGTGAGGATCGCCGTATCCTGATGGTGATCTCCGATGGCGCGCCGGTCGACGATTCGACGTTGTCGGTCAATCCGGGCAACTACCTTGAACGCCATCTGCGTGATGTCATCGACTGGATCGAGTCGCGGTCGCCGGTCGAGCTGGTGGCCATCGGCATCGGCCACGACGTGACCCGCTACTATCGCCGCGCCGTCACCATCGTCGATGCCGACCAGCTGGGCGGTACCATGATGGAGCAGCTGGCATCGCTGTTCGATGAAGACGAGAACGAGCGTGTCGCCGGCGAACTGCGCCGGGCCGGCCGCAAGATCAACGCCGCCATGCTGGGGGCGCAGAAGCGCCGTCGGGCCTAGTGGAATCGTACGCGGCGCGCCGCTATGCGCTGTAGGACCGCCGGATGGGACATGGTGACGGGCCCCGCCTCGTAGGCCACGACCGACAGGCCTCCAGTGCGCGCGACATCAAGCAATTCGCCGTCGCCCAAAAGAAAATCCGGACGGCTCGGCTTGCCGTAGCGTTCATGGCCGGTCATGAACGTTTCATAGAGCAGGACGCCGCCGGGTCCGAGCGCCGCCAGCAGTGCCGCGAAGAGGGGCCGGTGCAGGTAGTTGGTGACGACGATGCCCGCGAACGTCTCGCCTGCCAGCGGCCAAGGACTGTCGTCCTCCAGGTCGGCCTGGATGATCCGCACAGTGCCCGATGCGTCGGCGAACCGCTCCGCCAGGGCGGTGACGTCCTTGTCGATGGCCGTCACCGGATGGCCGCGAGCGGCCAGCAGGGCGGTGTGTCGGCCCTCGCCGGCGGCGATGTCGAGCACAGGCCGGCCCGGTTCGATCAGGGACGCCCATCGGGCGATCCACGGGGAAGGGGGTATGCTCACGATGGAAGCCTCGGCAGCCTTTTTGGCCATCTTGCCAAATGCTTACAATTGCACCATGTCTATTGGCACTCGGGCGCCATGAGTGCCAAGGCCTGGATAGCGTATACTGACGAGCGATGATCAAGTACCGCCTGCGCTGCGCAAACGACCACGCTTTCGAGAGCTGGTTCAAAGATAGTGCGACCTACGAACGGCAGGAGAAGCGCAAGCTTCTGGAGTGCCCGGTCTGCGGCAACCCTAAAATCGAGCGCGCGATCATGGCGCCCAATGTCGGTCGCAAGGGCAACGCCAAGACCGAAATGGTGCCGGCGGTATCCGACACGGCGGCGGCGCCTAACGTGCCGGCGGTCGTCCCCCCTCCGGCCATGCCGCCCGAGATGCGCAAGATGCTCCTGGAACTGCGCCAGCAGGTGGAAAAGAACTGCGACTACGTTGGCGACCAGTTCGCCGACGAGGCACGCAAGATCCACTACGGCGAGACCGATAAGCGCGGCATCTATGGTGAAACGACGGACGAGGAAGCCGCCGCCTTGGCCGACGAGGGCATCGAATTCGGCAAGCTGCCGTGGTTGCCGAAGGGCAACTGACCATCAGGCCGGCTTGGTCGCCACCATCAGGTAGTTCACGTCGAGATCGTGCGGGTCAACCCGCCACCGCCCGGTGATGGGGCTGTAGACCAGGCCCGCCAGCTCGGCGATGGACAGGCCGCCGGCGCGCAGCGGGCGGGCTGCCTCGGATGGTTTGACGAACTTGCGCCAGTCGTGCGTGCCGCGCGGCAGCCAGCGCAGCACGTATTCGGCCCCGACGATGCCCAGTGCGTAGGCCTTGGCTGTCCGGTTGAGCGTGCTCAGGACCAGCAGCCCGCCCGGCCGTACCAGATGGGCACAACAGTTCAGGAACAGACCGGGGTCGGCGACATGCTCAATGATCTCCAGCGCGAGCACCACATCGAAGCTCTCTCCGGCAGTATGCAGAGCCTCAGCTGTGCCAGGGCGATAGTCGACCGCCAGGCGCATGCGCTCGGCATGCAGTCTTGCGACCGCGATATTCTTGTCAGAAGCATCGATGCCGACGACCTGGGCGCCCAGGCGGCACATCGGCTCACAGACCAGACCGCCGCCGCAGCCGATATCGAGCAGCCGCAGGCCGGCCAGGGGCGCGGGTTTCAGCGGGTCGCGGTCGAACCGGGCCGCGACACGGTCGCGCACAAAGCCGACGCGCGCCGGGTTGAGCCGGTGCAGGGGCGCAAATTTGCCGCCGGCATCCCACCATTCGTCGGCGATTCTCGAGAAACGCTCGACCTCGGCCGGATCGACGGTGGTGGCGTTCATCACGTGATCTCCCATTGGAACCGCCACTGCCGCACCGCTTGCCGGATGGCGGACCCAAAGCTAGATATACGCGCCTTTTTCCGGGCCGGCAGCCGGCGCGACAAACCATCGCCGGCCTGTCATCCGTTCTTCGCGATTGCGTCGACGGTGTTGCGGGGCGCGCGGGTGCGCCGGGAGTTTGTCATGGGTTCGAGGCTGGTATGGCCCTGATCGTTCTAAAGTTCGGCGGGACCTCGGTCGGTGATATCGACCGCATCAAGAACGTCGCTGTCAAAGTGAAGAAAGAGGTCGAGGCTGGTCACAAACTGGCCGTCGTGGTCTCGGCGATGTCCGGCGTGACCAACCAGCTCGTGGGCTATGTCGACAAGATCGCGCCGCTTTACGATCCGCGCGAATACGACGTGGTGGTATCGACCGGTGAGCAGGTGACCATCGGCCTGCTGGCGCTGGCGCTGCAGCAGATCGGTGTCAAGGCGCGCTCCTTTACCGGCTGGCAATTGCCGGTACGAACCGACGACGCTCACGGCAAGGCGCGGGTCGATACGGTCGGCACCGAAGAAATGCTGGCAGCGATGAACAGCGGTGTGGTGGCCGTCGTGCCCGGCTTCCAGGGCGTGAGCCCCGACGGCCGGGTGACCACGCTGGGCCGCGGTGGGTCCGATACCTCGGCTTTGGCGCTGGCGGCCGCGCTCAAGGCCGATCGCTGCGACATCTACACCGACGTTGACGGGGTCTATACGACGGATCCGCGGATCACCGACAAAGCGCGCAAGCTGCCGATGGTGACCTATGAGGAGATGCTGGAAATGGCATCCCTGGGCTCCAAGGTGCTGCAGACGCGGTCGGTGGAACTGGCGATGAACCACGGCGTGCGCATGCAGGTGCTGTCGACCCTCTCCCAGGCGCTGGGCAGCGATCTGCCCGCCACACTCGTCGTCGATGAGGAAGAGATCATGGCAAAGGGTCTGGAACAGTCGGTCGTCAGCGGTATTGCCTATGCCAAGGACGATGTGAAGATCACCGTGGCTGGCGTCGCCGACCGGCCGGGCATCGCTGCGGCGCTGTTCGGGCCGCTGGCGGTCGCCAACATCAACGTCGACATGATCGTCCAGAACGTGTCGCTCGACGGCAAGGCCACCGATATCACCTTTACCCTGCCCAAGGCCGATCTGCCGCGCGCCGTTGCCGAACTGGAGAAGTGCCAGTCGACTATCGGCTACAAGGAAGTGAAGACCGACACCAACGTCGCCAAGATCTCGGTGATCGGCGTGGGCATGCGCAGCCATGCCGGCGTGGCGCTGACCATGTTCGAAACGCTGGCCAAGAAGGGCATCAATATCGAGGTGATCTCGACTTCGGAAATCAAGATCAGCGTGCTGATCGAGGCCGAATACACCGAGCTCGCCGTACGAGCGTTGCACACGGCCTACGGTCTGGATGCCGCCTGACGCAGGGATAGCGCCGTGCCTCTCCGATAGGCGTTCCTAGCGTAGTCATGCCAATTTTTCAGTGCTTCCAGCGCCGATAGAATCCTTGCCTGACGTGCGGGTTCTGTCCCGATTGTCCCGCTGGACGGCGTCGGGGAAAGCGGCGATAAGGCGTCCATGCACGCGATGCGCGACAGCGGATGGGCACCCCAGCCGGCCGTCTCAGGGACGGCCGCTGCAGCCGTCGCGCGCCGTGTTGTCGCGGCGTCCATGCGCGTTGCCCATTGTCGTGGCGCGTGCTGCTGGCAAATTCTGAAAGCGCGCACCACCGTTCCGTTGCGAGTTCGAGACAAGTACGGAGCGGTCTGACCATGGAGCAGAGGACTCCGTCGGCCGGGCCGCGATTGGTACTCAGGCGGCTCCGGGATGTGATGGCGCGTGCCGGTTCCGCGCAGGAACGGCTCGACCAGATCGTGCGCCTCGTCGCCGGCGAGATGGTGGCGGAGGTTTGCTCGATCTACGTCCTGCGCGCGGGCGAGGTGCTTGAACTATACGCAACCCAAGGCCTCAATCCGGACGCCGTGCATCGCACGCGCCTGCGCGTCGGCGAAGGCATTGTCGGGGATATCGCCGCCCATGCGCGGGCTCTGTCGTTGGCCGATGCGCAGAGCCATCCGAATTTCGCCTACCGGCCCGAGACCGGCGAGGAGATCTATCACTCGATGGCCGGCGTGCCGGTCCTGCGCGGCGATCGGGTGCTGGGCGTGCTGGCGATCCAGAACCGCCGCAGTCGCCAGTATGACGAAGAGGAGATCGAAACCCTCCAGAACGTCGCCATGGTGCTGGCCGAGCTGGTGGCCTCCGGCGAACTGGTCAACCCGAACGAGATCAAGCAGGTCGACGGTATCGGCCTGCTGCCGATCCGCCTCGATGGTGTGCAGCTTAACGGCGGCGTCGCGATCGGGCGGGCCGTGCTGCACGAACCGCGCATCTTCATCAGCCGGGTGGTTGCCGAGGATCCCAAAACCGAGCTCAAGCGCTTCGGCGACGCCCTGCACGGCGTGCGTGCCGATCTCGACCGTATGCTGGAGGATGGCGATCTCGGTCATGGCGAGCACCGCGAGGTACTCGAGACGTTCCGCATGTTCGCCGACGATCGCGGCTGGGTCGAGCGAATCCGCGAAGGGATCAACGATGGCCTGACGGCGGAGGCCGCCGTTCAGCGCGCGTTCGATGATACGCGGGCGCGTTTCGCCGATATCACCGATTCCTACATCCGTGAGCGGTTGAGCGATCTTAGCGACCTCACCAACCGCCTTTTGCTGCGGCTGAGCGGGCGCAATTCGGCCGTCGATCCGACCCAGTGGCCCGACGAGATGGTGGTGGTCGCGCGCGATCTGGGGCCCGCCGAGCTGCTCGAATACGACCGCAGCAAGCTGCGCGGACTGGTGCTGGAAGAGGGGTCGGCCCTATCGCACGTCGCCATCGTCGCGCGCGCCCTCGACATTCCGGTCGTGGGTCGCGTCGAAAACATCCTGCAAAGGGTGGAGCCGGGCGACGCACTGATCGTCGACGGCGACAGCGCCCAGGTGTTCGTGCGGCCGGCCGAGGAGATTCAGCAGCAGATCGCCGACACCATCAGCATGCGCGAGGCGCAACGGCAGGAATATGCCAGGCTGCGTGACTTGCCGGCGGCGACGCGTGATGGCGAGGCCGTATCGCTGCGCATCAACGCCGGTCTGATGATTGACCTCAATCATCTCGAACCGACGGGCGCCGATGGCGTTGGACTGTATCGCACCGAGATTCCATTCATGGTGCGCTCGACGTTTCCCGATGTCGAAGAACAGACGGCGATCTATGCCCGTGTCCTCGATGCGGCGGCCGGCAGGCCCGTGGCCTTCCGGACGCTCGATGTCGGCGGCGACAAGGTGTTGCCGTATGTCGGCGCCTTCGATGATGAAAATCCAGCGATGGGCTGGCGGGCCATCCGCATCGGCTTGGACCGCCCGGCCATGTTGCGCCGGCAGTTGCGCGCCTTGGTCGCAGCAGCCGGCATGCGGCCGCTCCAGGTGATGTTTCCGATGGTCGCCGATATTGCCGAGTTCCGCGCTGCAAGCCATCTGCTCGAGTTGGAACTGCAGCGTGCCAAGGCGCGTGGTGCCGCGACGCCGGCGCACCTGTCGGTCGGTATCATGCTCGAGGTGCCGTCACTGATCTGGCAGCTCGATGCCTTGCTGGCTGAGGTCGACTTCGTGTCGATCGGAACAAACGACCTCATGCAGTTTCTTTTTGCAGCAGACCGCGGAAATTCGCGTCTGGGCAATCGCTACGATTGCTTGTCCCCGGCAGCCCTGCGGGTGCTACTATTTGTGGTCGAGGGCTGCAATAAGGCTGACGTCGAGGTTAGCGTCTGCGGCGAGATGGCGGGCCGGCCAATCGAGGCCTTGGCCCTGCTGGGGCTCGGCGTGCGGACCCTGTCAATGTCACCGGGCTCACTTGGCGCCGTGAAGTCGATGCTGCGGTCGCTGGACCTGGCGCATTTCACGGCCTATCTCCGCGGACTGCTCGGTGGGTCGGAACGTAGCCTACGCGACAAGATCGCACTCTACGCGCGTGACCGCAGCGTACGGCTGTAGAACTATTCGCGGATCTGGATGAATCTGTTCACCGGTTCGGACCGGAATAGCAAGAGTCCGGTTTCACGTCTCCATTGTCTCTGCTAAGACTCTCACGTTTTCCGGTCCTCTTGTCTCAGAACTATTTCCGCGACCGCATGGGCGACGATATGCCATGGCAAGCCGACGCGAGCGTCCCTACCGGCGCAGCTGCCGTTGGACAGATGCTGCGCGAAGCCCGCGAAGCACTCGGGCTCAATCTCACACAGGTCGCCGAAGACACGCGTATCCGATTGCCGTTCCTTGAGGCGATCGAGGCGGGTCGCTTCGACAATCTGCCAGGCAGCGCTTACGCACCGGCCTTCCTGCGTGGCTATGCGGCTTGCGTTGGTCTCGACGTCGAGCGCGTGATGCAGGTCTATCGATCGGGCGATGCGCCGGTCGTCGCGCCCGTCCCGGCGAATCAATTTCCACTGGTAGCGCCGGAGCGCCGCATGCCGCGCGGCGCCATGTTGTTGGCGTCGGTCTTCCTGTTGGTCTGTGCCTACGTGACATGGCATGCGATGACTCGGAATCAAGTGACGCAGGACGCGCGTGTCCCGCCGGTTCCGCAGCGGCTGCTCGCCGATCAGAAACCACCGGCACCAGCCAGCGAACCGCCGGCGCCGCAGACGGCCACCGCATCGCCGGCGCCCGCGACGACGCCACCGACGGTACCTGTGCCGCCGACGGCTGCCGTGCCGCCAGTCGCACCGGCGACGGCGCCGACACCGGCAGCGCCATCGCCGGCCGTCGCCGCGGTGCCGATGCCGGCGCCCGCCGCCGTCGCACCGGCAGCGCCCGCGCCGCAACCGTCGTCCGCCGGGCCTGCGCCCGATCCCCAGTTGAATGCCGGCGGTTCACGCCCGACCCGCAACGATGGCCGACCCGAACCGGCCAATCCGCAGGCGGCGGCCGCGTCACCACCGACGCCGGCGACGCGCACGACGCCGGCACGCCGCCCAGAGTCGACCACGGGCGATAGCGCCACAGCGCCCGATGCCGACCCGACCCAGGGCAATCGGATCACCTCGCGGACAGTACCACCGCCGCGTCAGGAGCCTTCCAGCGAGGCGCAGCCGCCACAGCAGGCGGCTCTGCCGCCGGCTGCAGAGCCCGCCCGGCCCAAACCGAGAACGATATCCGCACCGGCGATGCCACAACCCCGCACCGTGCGGGCCGAGGTCAACAGCACGCTGGAACTGCGGGGGCCGACAGGCGAAGTGTTGGCGACGACATACATGCATGCCGGCTCGACCTATACCGTGCCGGAATATGTCGGTTACGTCCTGACTCCGGCGGGACCCTAGGCCCAGTCTCTTCTCCATGCAGACAACGTGCTGCGGCAACGAGTGTCTTGCGTTGCGCGGGCGTCCACCCACCTGTATCGATGCAACCGCGGCCGTGTGATCGGGCTGGTCCGGGCGACCAGCCCGCGCAGCCTCTGGAGCGGACGAGATGAGCGTCAGACCCTATCGTGACATCCAGCGCCGCCGGTCGCGGCAGATCATGGTCGGTAAAGTGCCGGTTGGCGGTGATTCGCCCATCACCGTTCAGACTATGACCAACACCCTGACGGCCGATGCCGCCGCCACCATCGACCAGATCCGCCGCGCCGAGGAAGCCGGCGTCGATATCATCCGCGTATCGTGCCCTGACGAGGACTCGACGAAGGCGTTACCGGCGATCGTCAAGGCGTCGCGGGTGCCCGTGGTCGCCGACATCCACTTCCACTACCGGCGCGCCATCGAAGCGGCCGAAGCGGGCGCCGCTTGCCTGCGCATCAACCCCGGTAACATCGGCAACGCCGACCGGGTGCGCGAAGTCGTAAAGGCCGCCAAGGATCATGGTTGCTCGATGCGCATCGGCGTCAACGCCGGGTCACTTGAAAAGGATCTGCTGGAGAAATACGGCGAGCCATGTCCCGAGGCGATGGTCGAAAGCGCGCTCGATCACGCCCGGATCCTCGAGGATCACGATTTCCGCGAGTTCAAGATCAGCGTCAAAGCATCCGACGTCTTTCTGGCCGTGGCCGCCTACCAGGGCCTGTCCGAGGCCTGCGACTACCCTCTCCATATCGGCATCACGGAAGCCGGAGCCCTGCGCACAGGCACGGTGAAATCGTCGATCGGACTGGGCTCACTTTTGTGGGCCGGCATCGGCGATACGCTGCGTGTCTCGCTGTCGGCTGAGCCCGAAGAAGAAGTGCGGGCCGGCTTCGAGATCCTCAAGGCGCTGGGCCTGCGGCATCGCGGCGTCAATATCGTGTCCTGTCCGTCCTGCGCCCGCCAACAGTTCGATGTGATCCGCACCGTCGAGGCGCTGGAGAAGCGGGTCGCCCATATCACCACGCCAATGACGGTGTCGGTGATCGGCTGCGTCGTGAACGGTCCCGGTGAAGCCCGCGAGACCGATATCGGCTTCACCGGCGGCGGCAACGGCACGCATCAGGTCTACGTCGCGGGCGTTCCGCATCACCGCCTGAAGGACGCCGGCATTGTCGAGCATCTCGCTGGGATGATCGAAAAGAAGGCAGCTGAAATCGAAGCGGCCAAGGCAGCCGCTGAAGGCACCGTCAGCGAGCCTCGCCCTCACGCTGCTGAATAGCGGCTCACGTCTGGACGGCTGCTGCCTTCATCGCGGCACGCAGGCCGATGCGCCGCATGATTGAGGCGGCGTAGCGCGGCGAGATGCGCTGAATGGCGAGCAGCAGGCGGTTCGAGCCACCGGCCAGGAAGCGTTGACGGCCGAGTTGCAAGGTCCGGAGCAGTTCGTTGGCGACCCATTCAGGGGCGAACACGCGTGGACCCTCCAGCGGCCATTGCCGGCCAGCACCGGTGTCGGTGTGCGGTGGCGCGAACACGACGATATCGACGCCGCGATCGGCCAGCTCGCCACGCAAGGCCTCGGACAACGACAGTATCGCCGCTTTGGCGGCGCTGTAAGCGGCCGCCGAGGGCATGGCTACCCAGCCGACGGTCGACGCGATGTTCACGATCGTGCCGCTGCGCTGCGCCAGCATCGCCGGCAGCACGGCGCGCGCCACGCGCTCGGCGCCGAACACGTGGACGTCGAACATGGCTCGGGTATGGCTTGGCGTCGTCTCGTGCCACAGCGCGAGCTTGCCGCCGTTGCCGGCGAAATTGATCACACAATCGATGCGACCGAAGCGCTCCAGTACACGCTCGACGGCGGCGCTGACGGACCTGTCGCTGGTGACATCCATCTCTTCCGCCACGGCCGTGTGACCCGCCCGGGCAAGACGTGCTGCTTCTGCTTGGAGTGCCTCAGTCGATCGTGCCGCCAGCACGACATGGGCGCCGGCGCGCGCCAGCGCCCGGGCGCTGGCGAGACCGATGCCGCTGGAAGCACCGGTGATGACGATCACTTTGCCTTTCGGTTCCATCGCTTCCCTCCGGGACGGCGACCCAGGCGCTCGCGGGCGCGCGCGATCCAGGCCAGTTCCATGTCACACCAGGCGATGCCGTGCTCGATCGCCACGCTCCAGATGTCGTGCTCACGCAGCGACCGCGTCAGCGAGAAGATCTGTTCGTCGCCGAGCCGGGCTGCGTAGTCCGCGCGCGTTGCAGTGGTTGCCTCGGCGTACTGCGCCAGGATGTCGTCGAGCCGTTCGGGCGGCAGGCGGGCCGCGAAGACGACCTTCAGCAGCAGCGGATGGCGCAGGACCAGCGGATCGAGCGGTTCCTCCAGCCAGCGCGCCAGCGTATCGCGGCCACGCGGCGTGAGCGAATAGACCTTGCGGTCCGGCTTGCCGTCGTTGGGAACCGTCTCGACGCTGACCAGGCCCTCGGCCTGCAGCGCGTGCAGCTCGCGGTAGATCTGGCTTTGCGTCGCCGACCAGAAGGAGCGCACCGAGCCGTCAAACCGCTGCTTCAGCGTGTAGCCGCTGGTCGGCTCGATCGACAGGAACCCGAGAATGGCGGCCCGAAGCGACATGACCGGGATATAGTACATGTGTCATATATGTGCAAGTGAATATATGACACATGTGGAATGGCTGCTACCGACAAACGGGCTGTTCAGGGCCCGTCCGGGACGATAAGAACGCCGCCGTAGCGATGGAGAGTTTCGTGTCCAAACTTCAGCCCGCGCGCGGCACCCGGGACATCCTGCCGGACGAGTTTCCGCGCTTCGCGCATGTCGTCGATACGACACGCGAGGTGGCGCGGTTGTATGGCTACCAGGAGATGGCGACTCCCATCTTCGAATTCACGGATCTGTTCGCACGCGGGATCGGTGAGGCCACCGACGTGGTGTCGAAGGAGATGTATTCATTCCTCAGCCGCGCCGATGAGGAGGAGGACCGGCAGAGCCTGACGCTGCGGCCGGAGTACACCGCCGGCATCTGCCGTGCCTTCATCTCCAACGGCGAGTTGCGGCAGCAACTGCCCCTGAAGTTGTTCGCGCATGGTCCGATGTTCCGCTACGAGCGGCCGCAGGCCGGCCGCTATCGGCAGTTCCATCAGATCGATATCGAGGTCTTGGGTGCGCCCGAGCCGGAGTGCGACGTCGAGGTAATCAGCGTTGCCGCCGATATCCTCGATCGGCTCGGCATCCTGCCGCACTGCGTCCTCAAGCTGAACTCGCTGGGCGACCCGGAAAGCCGCGCCGCCTATCGCCAGGTTCTGGTCGACTACTATCGTGCTCACCAGTCGAAGCTGTCCAAGGAGTCGCTGGATCGGCTGGAGCGCAATCCGCTGCGCATCCTCGACAGCAAGGATGAAGGCGACAAGGCGGTCAACGCCGACGCACCGTCGTTCGCCGACTACCTCAACGATACTTCGCGGTCATTCTTTGGCGCCGTGCGCGCCGGCCTCGATGCCTCCGGTATCGCCTACGAGATCGACCCGGCGCTGGTACGCGGGCTCGACTACTACACCCACACCGCCTTCGAATTCGTCACGACGCTGCTGGGCGCGCAAGGCACTGTGATCGGCGGCGGTCGCTACGATGGCCTGATCGAACTGCTGGGTGGTCCGCCGACGGCGGGAATCGGCTGGGCCGGCGGCATCGAGCGCCTGGTGGCCCTGGTTCAGAAACTGGACAAGGCGCCGCCGGCGCCGGAGCGGCCGGTCGCCGTCATCCCCATGGGTGCGGCGGCGGAACAGCGTGCCCTGGCCCTGGCGCGCGAACTGCGGCAGGCGGATGTTCCGGTCGAACTGGCCTATCGCGGCAACATGAAGCGTCGGCTGCAACGCGCCAACAAGCTCAATGCCTCGCATGCACTGATCATCGGCGACAGCGAGCTGGCCAAGGGCGTCGTGGCGCTGAAGGATCTCGATTCGGGTACTCAGGAAGAGGTGCCCATCGATGAAGTGGTCGATACGCTGGGCGATCACGCTCTGGACGAGTTGATGAACCTCGTCGGCGCGGACGACGACGAAGAAGACGACACGCGCTGAAACGAAGGATTTAGCGTCATGTCGCTCGATGCCAAGCTCGATCAGGTAGTGCACCGTCATGCCGAACTGCAGGCGATGCTGTCGGCGGGCACGCTCGATTCGGCCAAGTTCGGCCAGGTTTCGAAAGAGTATGCCGACCTGACGCCGCTGGTCGACGCGGTCGGCGCGTTGCGCAAGGCTCAGAAGGAGGCAGCGGACCTTGCCGCCATGATCGCCGATCCGACTGTCGACAAGGACATGAAGTCGATGGCCGAAGAGGAGTTTGTGGCATTGAGGGAGCAGGTGCCGGCGCTCGACCGGCAAGTGCGTGTCATGCTGCTGCCGCGCGACGAGGCCGACTCGAAGAACGCGATCCTGGAAGTGCGCGCCGGCACCGGCGGCGAGGAAGCCGCCCTGTTCGCAGCCGACCTGTTTCGCATGTACCAGCGTTATGCCGGGCATCGTGGTTGGAAATTCGAGATCATGGAGATCTCCGAAACGGGCCTGGGTGGCTACCGCGAAGCCGTGGCCGAGATTACCGGCAAGGACGTCTTCGCGCGGCTGAAGTTCGAGTCGGGCGTGCACCGCGTTCAGCGCGTGCCGGCGACCGAGGCGCAGGGGCGGATCCACACGTCGGCGGCCACGGTGGCGGTGCTGCCCGAAGCCGAAGAGGTCGACATCAAGATCGACGACAAGGACCTGCGCATCGACGTCTTCCGCTCGTCGGGGCCGGGGGGCCAGTCGGTCAACACGACGGACAGTGCGGTACGCATCACGCATCTGCCCAGCGGCATCGTTGTCAGCCAGCAGGACGAGAAGAGCCAGCACAAGAACCGGGCCAAGGCGATGAAGATCCTGCGCGCGCGGCTCTACGAAGCCGAGCGGCAGCGGCTCGACGCCGAGCGTGCCGCATCGCGCCGCGGGCAGGTCGGCAGCGGCGATCGCAGCGAACGGATTCGCACCTACAATTTTCCCCAGGGACGCTGCACCGATCATCGGATCAACCTGACGCTTTACGAGCTCGACAAGATCATGGACGGCTCGTCGCTCGACAAGATCGTCGAGGCATTGACGGCCGACGACGAGGCGGCGCGACTTGCCGAGGTCGAGGCCTGACGGACCCGTGTCGCGATGAGCGACCAGGCTTCGCTGGCTGTCATCATTGCCGCCATCGCGCTGCTGTACGCCACGGCGGGGCAGGCAGGTGGGACTGCATTCCTGGCGGCGATGGCGCTGGCCGGATTTCCGGCCGAGCAGATGCGGCCCACGGCATTGCTGCTCAACATTGTCGCCGCCGGCTATGCGACGATCTGGTTGCACTATCGTGGCGCGATCGACCGGCCCCTGTTGGCGCGGTTCCTGGTCCCGGCCCTGCCGGCAGCCTTCGCCGGCGGCCTGGTCGTGCTCGACGGTCGCCTCTATCTCGTCCTGACCGGCCTGTTGCTGTTGGCGGCGGCCGGCTTGATGGTGTTCAAGCGTGACGCGGATGGCGCTGGCGGACGCCCGGTCAACCTCGGTTCGGCGCTGCTCGCGGGTGGCGCCACGGGTTTTCTCGCCGGCCTCACGGGCATCGGCGGTGGTGCCTTCCTCGCGCCCCTGGTGATCGCACTGGGATGGGCCTCGCCGCGCCAGGTGGCGAGCATATCGGCGCCCTACATCCTGGCGAACTCCGTGGTTGGCTTTGCCGGGGTCTTCACGGCGGGCCAGCGGGCTGCGCCCGACATCACCCTGTATGCCGTGGCCGTCTTGGCGGGCGCAGCGCTGGGCAGCGCGATCGGCTCCCAATGGATGTCCAACCGCCTGACGCGCTACATGCTGGCCCTGATCCTCGGTTTCGCCGGCCTGCGATTGCTGTCGCGCTGAACCCGCCGACGACATCCGGCAGGACGCCTTGCCGCCGCCATTTTCCGACATGACAGCTACGGCAATGAAGGCCAGGCCCCTGGCAAGGGAGGTGTTCGATGTTTGTGTCGGTCGCCGTACGCTGCAGCGCAGCGGTCCTGTTGCTGCCTGCTCTCATTACTCTGCCGGCGGCCGCCCAGCGGGACGGCGGTACGCCATTACCACCGCTTGTCCGTGACGGGGCGCCGACGCTGGCACCGCTGGTCGAGCGGGTCATGCCCTCGGTCGTCAGTGTCTCCGTGGTCCACAATGCACCTCAGGAGCAGAACCCGTTGCTGCGCGATCCGGTCTTCCGACGCTTCTTCGGGCCGCAGGACAGAACCCAGCGGCCGTCGCTCGCTGCCGGCTCCGGCGTCATCGTCGATGCGGCCAACGGCTACGTCGTCACCAACGCACATGTCATCGCCAATGCCCAGCGTATCCGCGTGGTGCTGTCCGATCGCCGGGGATTCGACGCCAAGCTTGTTGGCGCCGACCGCGTCAGCGACATCGCGGTGTTGCGCATTTCGGCCGAGCGTTTGGTTGCGCTGCCGCTGGGCGATTCGGATGCCGTGCGAGTCGGTGACTATGTGGTCGCGATCGGCAATCCGTTCGGCATCGGACAAACTGTGACTGCTGGCATCGTCAGTGGCCTGGGCCGCAGCGGGCTGAGCGAAGGAGCGCTCGAGAATTTCATCCAGACCGATGCACCGATCAATCCGGGCAACTCCGGTGGCGCGTTGATCGATCTGTATGGACGCCTTGTCGGCGTCAACTCCGCGATCATCGGACCGGCCGGCGGCAACGTCGGCATCGGCTTTGCGGTGCCCACCAACATCGTGCGTGCCGTGATGGCTCAATTGGTGGCGACGGGCAAGGTGCGGTATGCCCGCCTGGGGGTCGCGGTGACGGATCTTGTTGGCGATGGCAGCGGCCGCGAGGGCGTCGGCGTGGCCCGCATCGAGCCGGGATCAGGCGCCGACAAGGCTGGTTTGCGCAATGGCGACATCATCATCGCGGTCGATGGTCGTCCCATTCGATCGGCAGCCGATCTGCGCAGCAAGGTCGCGCTCGCGCCGGTCGATTCGACCGTGAAGGTCGATGTCTTGCGGGACGGCAAGCCGCTGACGTTCGACATACGGCTTAGCGGCACATGAGCTTCGCGCGAGATCAGGCGGCGGTGGTGGAAGTCGTCGGCAGCCGGTAAGGTCAGCACCGAGCCGATTAGGCGCAGATGTTGATCGTGAGGGAAGAGTGCCATGACCGAGCCGGCGCCGACACAGCCGATGGGGATCCTCGAGCGTCGTCGGATTGAAGCGGAGATCATCAAGCCGATTTACGAGGAGATGAAGGAGGCCTTTGGCGAGGCGGCGGCCCGGGGTGTCATCGAGCGCGCCGTCAAGAAAGCTGCGATCGAGGCGGGTCGGCAGTTTGCTGCCCAGGCGCCGGGCGGTACGTCGATCGCCAGCTTCGCTGCCATCCAGCCGCTGTGGACCCAGGGCGACGCGCTGCGGATCGAGCCCGTGGCTCAGGATGACGCGACCTTGGCGTTCAACGTGACGCGCTGCCGCTATGCCGAGATGTACCGGGCCATGGGACTGGGCGAGATCGGCCATCTGCTGTCGTGCAACCGCGACGGCACGTTCATCGAGGGCTATGATTCTCGGATCAAGATGGAGCGCACGCAGACCATCATGCAGGGTGCCAGTCACTGTGACTTCCGCTATCGGATGACGGAGGATGGCAAGGTCTAGACGATTTCACCTCGCGAATCGCCCGCCGCAAAAACCTTGCGCCGCGATCGCCGGATCGCCAGCCTGAGGCGGGGGTAGATCAGAGCGATGGTCACGGTCGCAGAGCTGGTGCAGTCGGTCGCCCGGCGGCTGGAAGGTGTCGGCATCACCGATGGCCGCCTCGAGGCGCGTTTGCTGCTGGCCGAAGCAGCCGAGTGGACCCTGGAGAAGATTGTCGCTGAGCGCGACGCGGCGCTGGAGTCCGGTGTCGTGGCGCGGGTCGAGCGGCTGGCGGCGCGCCGGCTGGCCCGCGAGCCGATGTCCCATGTCCTCGGTTGGCGTGAGTTCTGGAGCTTGCGGTTCAAGATCACATCGGACGTGCTGACCCCACGGCCCGATAGCGAGACTGTGGTCGAGGCCGTATTGCGGGCGCTGCCGGACCGCGCCGCTGAACTGCGGCTCCTTGATCTAGGGGTGGGCTCGGGCTGTCTGCTGCTCGCGCTGCTCCATGAATTGCCGCAGGCCAGTGGCGTCGGCATCGATCGCAGTGCGCGAGCATTGGTGGTGGCCCGGCAAAACGCCCGGGCGCTGGGGTTGGCGGACCGTACCGAGTTGAAGGCCGGAGACTGGGGAGATGGTATCGAGGAGGTGTTCGATATCGTGGTGTCGAACCCGCCCTATATACCCAGCGACGATATCGAGACCCTTGATCCGGAGGTGTCGGAACACGAGCCCTGGCTGGCTCTCGATGGTGGCTCAGATGGACTGGATTGTTATCGTCGCCTGGTTGGTCAACTCGGCTACTTGGTGCGGCCGGGCGGCATTGTGGCCCTCGAGGTCGGCAAGGGGCAGGCTGCGGTGGTTGCCCGTCTCGTTCGCGCGGCCGGCTTTACCAACATCAGCACCCATAACGATTTGGCCGGCATCCCGCGCGCTATCCTAGCCCGCCGGTCTAGCCCAGGTTAGTATGAGTTTTCTAAAGAAACTATATGCTGCGACAAAGGGTCAGCCGACGTTTTCCCGGGTTGTCCCGGGAGAAATCGATTGGCAACCACTTGAGGACGCTATAGGTTGCGCCATCCGACAAGGGTGAAGGCCGGCTCAATTGGCTGGCAGATTGAACCCCTCCCTGGTGTCCGTGACGGGGCCCGTGATAGTGCGGGCGGAGGCAGATGTCGGATAACGAGCGCCCGTCACGGCCGACGATCGGCAGATTGAATGCGACCCAACCATCAGCGGCGGCAACGCGGCCGCAACGGGAAACCTAATAAGTTTCCCAACCGCAACCAGAGCTACGATAGCAACGGCCCGGATGTGCGGGTCCGGGGAACGGCCCACCAGATTTTCGAGAAGTACCAGGCACTGGCGCGCGAAGCAGCGACGTCCGGGGACCGGGTGATGGCCGAAGCCTATTACCAGCACGCCGAGCATTACTTCCGGATCATCCAGGCGCAAGGCGG
>Ga0187894_10002146_pt1 | contig 24017 bp, 17 predicted proteins | sample GBC1701081metaG_FD_136650 | JGI IMG/M metagenome (GOLD analysis project Ga0187894, IMG submission 136650) | White microbial mat communities from a lava cave in the Kipuka Kanohina Cave System on the Island of Hawaii, USA - GBC170108-1 metaG ... | reverse complement strand
TTCGCATCTATCTTCAGACCGATCCGGTCCACGACCAGGTCCGCGTCATGGAGAACGACGCGAGCACGATCGCCACGCTCGAGGCGCACACGCATCACTTCACCTACGGCGTCAACCTCGGTCGCCCGGAGTGTCCGGTCCGGATTCGCAAGTTCGAGTGGCGGCCGACCCTACCGCCCGTCGTGCTGGATCTGTGGGAGCCTCGCCCGATCCCGACGGGCGCGGCCGAGTGCTTCACGACGGTGGCCACCTGGCAGAATCGGGGCAAGGACGTGCGCATCGACGGCCAGACGTACTCGTGGTCGAAGCACGACAACTTCCTCCGGATCATCGATCTGCCCGCGCTCACGCGCCAGCCCATCGAGCTGGCGCTCGAGAACCTCGACGAGACGACGGCCGAGCGGCTTCTCGACAAGGGCTGGCGCCTCGCGCCCGCCTACGAGCGGTCGCACGACACCGTGGCGTACGAGGCGCACATCCACGCATCGCGCGGCGAGTTCACGGTAGCGAAGGATCTCGTCACGCGAACGCGCTGCGGGTGGTTCAGCGACCGGAGCGTGTGCTACCTCGCGGCGGGCAAGCCCGTGGTCACGCAGGACACCGGCTTCGACACCGTGCTGCCGATCGGGCAGGGTCTCTTCGCGTTCGCGACCGCCGAGGAGGCGGCCGCCGCCTTCGACGAGATCAACCGCGACTACCCGGCGCACTGCCGCGCCGCGAGAGACATCGCCCGCGAGCACCTCGACGCGGGCCGCGTGCTCGCGCAGCTGTGCCGAGACGCCGGGCTCTGACGGCGGGCCGGCGGGACGCTCTCCCGCCGACCCGCTGCCGTGACCTCGCGCTCAGAACCGGAACGCCAGGCCGCCGAGCACCGTCCGCGGATTCCCAGGCGTGTAGTGGATGTCCGGGACGCCATCCGCCGGCTCTCCCTGAAGCCGCGACGTGAAGAAGAACTGCGCCTCGCGCCAGTCGATGTTCGCCAGGTTCTCGATGGTCACGAACGCGTCGAGCGCTCGCCCTCCGGGCAGCTTGTAGCGATAGCGGGCCCCGACGTCGAAGAGCGTGTAGCCGCGGGCCGTTTGCGTGCGCTCCTCGTCGGCCCAGCGATTGCTGATGTACCGCATCGTCGCGCTGGCGGCCAGCCCCCAGGGGAGGCGCGCGGTGAGGTCGGCGAAGGCGGTGACCCGGGGCGCGAGCGGGATGGCGCCGCCGCCGCTGAAGAACTCGGCCACCGACGTGTACGTCATGTTCCCGGTGAACGTGAGCCAGTCGAACGGCGTGACCTTCATGCCGAACTCGAGTCCCTGCCGCTTGGTCGCGCCGCTGGCCTCGGTCGTGCCCTCGTCTCCGCTGAAGACGAGCTCGCTCGAGAGATTCAGCCACCAGTACGTGAACGAGAACTCGGTTCGCGGCAGCACCCGCGTGCGCACGCCGAACTCCCAGCCGGTGGCCTGGGCGAGCGCCGGCAGGGTCGAGTTCTGGACGACGGCGCGCGCGTCGTTGCTGTGAAGCCCCGTGCCGAAGTTGCCGAAGAACTCGGTCCGGTACCAGGGGCCGAGGATCAGGTTGGCCTTGGCGCTGGGAAGGGCTGCGGTGGCCCTGCCCTGGGGCTGGTCCGGCACGCCGGTCAGGTCGTTGGTGACGTCGAAGGTGAAGATGTCGCCGCGCGCGCCGGTGATGACCCTGGCCCATGGAAATGGGCTGACCTCGAACTTGAGGAAGGGCGAGTAGGACGCCTCGAGGATGTTCACGTCCTGCGTGCGCTCGAGCTGATGGCGATCGCGTGAGTTGGCGAGGATGACGCGGGGGCGGTCGAGGCGGAACTGGAATCCGGCCGTCGTCGCGAGCGGGGCGCCGAACACGGTGCGGCGGTGCTCGTACGACGTGTCGAGGCCTGCCACGAGGCGGCGGCGATCGGACTGGATGATCTGGTCGCCGTTCTCCGGGTCGTTCAGGAAGAACGTGAAGTTCGAGAACAGGTCGAGCTGGTAGTACTGGCCATATGCGTGGACCTTGACGGTGTCGTTGTCGGTGAGGGACCAGCGCAGATCGACGTTCGCGATCGCGCGCTGCGTGTTGCCGCCTTCGCTGTCGTCGATGGCGCCGAAGCGGCCGATGAGCCCCTCCCGGACCGCGCGCACGGGAATCTGCCCCGAGGCGAACCAGTTGCTGTTCATGTACGACGCCCAGGCGGCGACGTCGACGTTCTCGCCGAGCGATGCGGAGACCTTGCCGAACATGTTGAGCCGGATGTAGTTCTGGGCCCGCTCGAAGGGGCCGTTGGTGGCGTACACCTCCATGGCGAGAAGGCTCTTCAGCCGGTCGCGCGTCGGGGACAGGAGCGTGAGATAGCGCTGGGTCCCCCAGCTGCCGCCCGCGGCCTCGACGATGTTCTCCGGCACCGTGTCGAGCGTGATGAAGTCGATGACGCCCGCCGTCGCGAAGTCGCCGTACTCGACCCAGTAGGGCCCTTTCAAGATGTTGACCTGCCTGACCGTCTCCGGGATCAGGAAGTGCAGATCGGCATAGCCCTGCCCATGCGCGTGCGAGCGGAAGTTCACTGGCAACCCGTCGACGAAGATCGCGACGTCGGTGCCGTGGTCGGCGTCGAAGCCGCGCAGGATGTACTGCTCGGCTTTGCCGCCCCCCGCGTGCTGGCTCATGATGAGGCCGGGGACCGGACGCAGGATGTCGGCCGGTCGACCCTGCGGGCGCAACTCGAAGTCCTTCCCCGGGATGTACAGCTCCGACGAGGCCGAGACCGGAGGCGGCGCCGACACGACCACCGGCTCGAGCACGGTCGGGGCGGGGGGCGCCGAGGCGGGCGCGTCGGACGATCCCGGCGGCGGCGTCTGGGTGTACTGCAGGTGAAGCGGCTCCTGCGCCTCGGCGACGGCGGCGCCGCCGAGCAGCAGGATCGTGGCGATCAGTCGATTCATCGGGACCTCGAGCGGGCGACCGCGCACGCCGACCCCGAGCGTCAGGGCTGCGTGAGCGATTCTCCGCAGGTGAGGGGGCGATGGGCGCGCTTCGCCGCCAGCCAGCGGCTGGACGGGATGCGCGGCAGCCGGATCGCTCAGGCGGGAGTCGGAGGCGGGGCGCGCCCGCGATCGGGCAGGCGCGTGATCTTCGCGGCGACGCGCGCCGGACGTTCCAGGGTCGCGCCGATCGTCGGCAAGGGCCGCGCGGGCGCCGCGTCAGCGTCGGCGTCGAGAATGCTTGGCAGCGAGGCGGATACGCCGATCGCCAGTCCGTCGCCGTGGGAAACGTGGCCCAGGTGCAGGGCGGCGTGGAAGACGCCTTCGGCCGCCGGAAGCGCCAGCATCGCAACGAGCGCGAGCGCGAGGCCGTTCCGGCGAGAGGCAATCGCGACGAGGCAGACGAGCGCCCCTGCGAGCAGGCCCGCCGCCGGCAGTGCCGGATGGCGCGGGCTGTCGAGCGGGGCCGGCGCCGGTCGCGGAGCTGCCGCGCTCGGTGTCGGGCTGGGCGTGTGAGGCGAATTGGTGTCGAGGCGCTGGGACTCCACGGCGAGCGAGTCGGCGTGTCCGGTTGCCGGCCCGTGCTCCAGGTGCGCCCGGGCCGTCCCGACCGGGCTCCACGTGACAAGCCCGACCAGCAACACCAGGATGATGCGAAGTCGGTTCAGCGCGGCGGGGGCGGAGGTCACCGTTCGGATCATTGCGCGCCGGAGGCGTGGAGGACGCGATCGCCCAGCTCGTCCTTGGCGATCATCATCGCGAGGCGCGAGCGCTGGATCTTGCCGGACGACGTCTTCGGAATGGTGCTCGGCGTCACGAGCAGGACGCGCGCCGGGCGATGTCCGCGGCCGCGATGCACACGCTGCACGATCTCGCGCACCAGCTGCGACAGCGCTTCCTCCGGCGCCGACGGCTCGCGCAGCTCGGCGACGACGTGCAGCCGCTGTGTGCCGGTCCGCTCGTGCTCGATGCCCACGGCCGCGGAGTAGCGCACGCCCGGCACGTGGTCGACGATCTCCTCGATGTCGGCCGGGACGACGTTCTCGCCGCCGAGGATGATGACGTCCTTCAACCGGCCCGTGATGTAGAGATACCCCTCGCGGTCGACGAAGCCGAGATCGCCCGTGCGGAGCCACCCGTCCCCTGATAGCACGCGGCGCGTGGCCTCCGGATTGTTGTAGTAGCCCTGCATGACGCCCGGGCTCTGCACGAGGATCTCGCCTTCCGCGCCGGCGGCCATCTCGGTCTCGCCGTCGACGATCCGCACTCGCACGCCGCGGCAGGGACGCCCGACCGACAGGAAGCGCCCCGAGCTGTCGAGCCGGCGGGGCGTTTTCCGTGGCCAGATGGCGACGGCCAGCGTGGCCTCGGCCAGGCCGTAGCACGGCGTGATCAGGTTCGAGACGCCGAACTTCTCCTCGAACGTGTCGATCGTCGTCGTGCGCACCGGCTCGGCGCCCGACAGCGCCTGCTTGAGGCTCGTCAGATCGATGCCCGAGGTGTCGGCGATGTTCCGCACGCAGTTGCGGTAGCCGAAGTCCGGGGACACGGTGAACGTGGCCTTGACCCGCGTGATGAGCTCGAGCCAGACGCGGGGGTTCTTGAGGTCGGGCGGCAGCAGGTGGAGCGGCGCGCCGTTCCACGGCGGCGTGAAGCTGCAGCCGATGAGGCCCATGTCGTGGTAGAGCGGGAGCCACGAGACGACGACGTCGTCGCGCGTGAGCTGCGCGGCCTCGGCCATGAACGCGACGGTGCCGACGACGTTGGCGTGGCTCAGCACGACCCCGCGCGGGTGCCCCGTGCTGCCCGACGTGTACTGGATGAACGCGACGTCGTCGCGCCCGACGCTGGGAAAGACGGGTGGCGCATCGTCCACTTCGAGGTCCGACGGCTCCACGACGTGGCGCACGTTGGACGCGGCCGACTGCGAGGCCTCCACGCCGGTGCGGAACCAGCCGATCGTGGCCACGATCGTGGCCTCGGAGTCGCGGAGGACGTTGGCCGTGGCGTCGACGCCGAGCGTGGGATAGAGGGGAACGGGAATGGCGCCCAGCCGCAACGCGCCGAAGAACGTGTAGAAGAACTCCGCGCACGTGGGGTAGATGAGGCAGACTTTGTCGCCGCGATCGACCCCGAACTTCCGCAACCCCGCCGCGTAGCGAGCGCTCTCCCGCCAGACCCGCTCGTAGGTGAAGGTCTCGTCGTAGACGGTGAAGTACGGCTTGTCGGGATCGGACTGAGCCCGCCCCTCGAGCAGATCGACGAGCGTGGCGGGCAAGGCCTCGAAGGGCGCACTGTCACTGCGCGATGGCGAACTCACGCAGGGATTCTACCCCAACTTCCGCGGGACGAAGCGCGCCGGGGGCACCATCACGAGCCGTCGACCGCGAGCAGGGCATCGGCTCGCTGCCGCCAGACCGCCGCCGTGTACGCCACCGAGAGGCCACACGCCATCTGATTCGTCCGGCTCTCGTTCTCGAACTCGGCACCGCCGATGATGATCCGGCAGCCGAGCGCCGTAGCGTCCACGATCCGGCGTTGCACGAGCGCGCGCTGCAGGCCGCGACGCCGGTGCGCCGGCAGCGTGCCCGCGCTCTCGAGGTACGCCAGCTCGTCGCGCCAGTAGAGGGCAGCCCCGGCGGCGGGCTGGCCATCCACCCAGGCGAGGTAGAAGCGCCGCCCCGGAGATCCGAACCACGCGCGCCGGAGCGGGCGCAGGCGATCGATGATCTCCGCGGGTACGCCGTAGACGCCCAGCAGGATGTCGATGTGCGCGTCCTGCTCGGCCGTCGTCGACACCTCCCGGATGTCGACGGAATTGGACGGCGAGTCGGCGGCGCCGGGAACCGCAAGGGGCAGCGGCAGCGCCGCCCACAGGATCGTATGGAAGGCGACCTGTCGCAGGCCGAGCGCGCTCAATGCGTCGGCGTGCGCCTCCGTGAACCCGTCGGGCACGATGCGAAGGCGCGCTGGCGCTCGCCGCGCGTTGAAGAACTCCACCAGTCGCCGCAGCGCATCTGGCGGCTGGCCCGTCGCGCCAAAGGCCTGCGTCGCCCAGCCCGCGCGAGGGTTCGTCGACAGCACGGCGCGGATGGGCCCATCGCGGTAGAGCGCGTAGCCTTCCGCGTTGCCGGGGACCGTGAGGCTGTGCGTCAAGAGCGACTGAACCGCATCCGCCTGATGCTGCTCGAAGCGGCGAACCAGCTCGCGAGTGAGATCATGGTGGTGCGCGGAGCGTGTTCGCGGGAAGCCGGCGCCGAGCTACGACGCGGGTCGGCCTCGGGCACCGGGGCGGGGGATCGAGACCCTCATCGGTCCATGACGATGCGGTCGAAGGCCTCGGCGTACGCGTAGCCCTTCGGCTTGCCGAGCTCCGCGCAGCGCTCGCGCACGCGCTTCTCCACGGCCGCCATGTCCTTGAGCTGACTCGCGTGGCAGGCGAGCGCCTTCAGCTTGAGGTCGATCGTGTCCGCGATGTCGACGACCACCTCCGGCTGATCCCACCACATCAGGTACACCTCCTTGACCTTGTGCGGCTCGAGGTCCTGGGCGAGCAGTTCCGGGAACGCCATGTGGTCGCGGGCGAGGGGATACACGCAGTCGAGGGCGATCCCGGCCGCGACACGATGGTCGCGGTGCGAGGCCCCGAGGTTCTTCGTCCGCATGGGGTTCTGCGCGATCAGGAGGTCGGGGCGATGGCGTCGAATCGCCGCGGTCACTGCCATGCGCGTCTCGCGGGTGTCCTCGAGCTCGCAATCGGGGAAGCCGAGGAAGTCCACGGCCTCGACGCCCAGGACGCGCGCCGCGTTTCGCTGCTCCTCGGCGCGGATCTCGACGAGCCGCTCCGGGGTCATCGACCGATCGCCCGAGCCCTTGTTGCCGTTGGTCAGGATGCAGTAGCTGACCTGCTTGCCCTCGCGGACGAGCTTGGCCACGGTCCCGCCCGCGCCGAACTCCGAGTCGTCTGGATGGGCGGTGACCACCAACACGCGCTGGATCCGATCCGCCATGAGTCGTGGGCTCCTTTGAGGGGCTCGATCTTACCTTAAGATGGCGCGGACGCCCTCGACGCTTCCGCTATAATGCGCCGGTGACGACGCTCGGAACGGGCGTGCTCGCGCTTCTCGCGCTCGACGCCGGATTCGCCGTCGTGTCGCTGCTGCCGAACCAGGTCGCCGCGATCCGGATGGCCGGGCCGTCGCTCCTCTGGTGGTACGGCGCGCTCGTCGCCCCGATCGCGGGCGTGCTGATCGCCGTGGCCGCCGCGCGATCCCCGGGTGCGCCGCCGGACCCATGACGGCGGCAGCCCCGCTGCTGGCGCTCTGGCTCACGCCGGCGCTCTGGCTCGCCCTGCCGGACTTCATCCTCGAGGACGGTCCCACGGGACTCTGGATCACCCTCGCCGTCTCGTTGATTCCGCTCATCGCGGTCGGCGTCGGACGGACCGCGACGGCCGAGCGCGAGGCGCAGTGGGCGGCCCCGTTCGCCGCTTCGGCCCTGGTTCTGGTAACGGGTCTGCTCGCCTGGGCCAATCTCGCGCTGGCCGGCGACCTGGCGGCGGGCCTGGGCGCGCCTCGCTGGCAGGGGATCGCGGTTGCCGCGGGCGCGGCGTGGCTCTTCACGACGTGGCGGGGAGCAGGTCGCATCATTCCGGCGCTGCTGCTGGCTGGCGCGCTCCTGCTGGCTGTGCCGTCCGCCGATCTGGTGCGCGAGGCGGGAGTGGACCCGCTGCGCGCCTGGGATCGTGTCGCGGCGGAGGCGGCGTTTCGCTTTCCGGCCCGCAGCGCCTGGGTCACCAGTGGCCAGGACATGGGACGTGCGCGCGGACGGACCGACCTCGTCTTCGACGAGGAGCATCGCGTGACGGCGCCCTCGGGCGGTGTGCTGCGCTCTCGCTCGAGCGACGGCGGCGGCGTCTCCGAGCGCGAGTGGAGCCTCGCCCCTGGACAGTCCGTCACGTTTCGCGCGGGCGATCGACTGCTCGAGCCGCTCGCGTTGCCGCTCAGGTTCGAGGCCGGGAAGCGGGTGCCTGGCGCGCCGCCGTCGGGTGCCGCGTGGGCGGCGGGCGGGCCCATCGACTGGGGACGCGCGGCGGATCTGCATGTGACCCTGGTGATGGGCGGCGTCGCGCTGCTCTGCGCCGGGGCAACGCGCTCGTTCCCCCGGCGCGCAGTCCTCATGCTCGGCGCGGCGCTGCTCGCGGTCTCGCTGTGGGCTCAGGGCTGGGCGATCTACGGCGCGCTCGGCGCGCCCGACGTCTTCCTCGGCGGCGTCACGGTTGGCCGGCTCGCAGAGATGCGGGCCGCGCCTCCGGCCAGACAGGCGCTCGGTGGGCTCGTGCTCGCGAGCGCGATCATGAGCTTCGCGGCGTCGATGATCGCCCTGCGCGACCGCGTGACGGCGCTCGACGCGCGCGCGAGCGGGCACGTCACGCGCCGGCCGCTGGCGTGGGTGGCGCTGTTCGGCGCCGCGGCGCTGGCGGGCCTGTACGGCGCTGATCCCTGGTCGATCCTGATGCTCGCGTTCGGGACGGCGGCCGCGAGCCTGGGTCCGGCCACACTGTGGCCGCCTGAGCGCTCGGGGGCGGCGACGGCCGCAGGTGCCGTCGGTCTCGCGCTGTTCGTCGTGCTCGCCGCGCTCGGCGCACTCCAGAGCGTGGCGCCGGAGGCGGTCCGAGTGAGTCGGCCAGCCTCGGTCGCCGCGCTCTGGACAGCCGCGCTCGACCATCCTGTGCTCGCCGCGCTGGTCGCAGGCGCCGCCGTCCTCTGGGCGTTCGGGCGTCCCGCGCGGCCGCGCCGTCGCCAGGTCCGCGGCGCCGCGTGACCGGGCGATCGCGAGCTGTCCTCCGCGCGGCCGCGCGATCGCACTCGACCGCAGGTTCGCAATCCCCGGTCGCGCAGCGTTCGTCGTCAGCGAATGGCGTTGCGGGCGCGATCGCATTGTCGCCCACCCCGACCGGGGAGTATCATTCTAGCCGCTGATCGCGAGGACGTCGCTCGCGCGACGTGATTCGCGTGTCGAGCGCCGGCCGTTGCCGGCGCAATCTTTGTTGTGGAGGGAGGAATCGGAAGGGGGGGCGGAGCCCACCTCCGAGGATCGATATGGCGAACGATCGCATCGTCGTCCGCGGCGCCCGCGAGCACAACTTGAAGTCCATCGACATCGAGATCCCCCGGGATCAGCTCGTCGTGATCACCGGGCTCAGCGGCTCCGGCAAGTCGACGCTCGCCTTCGACACGATCTACGCGGAAGGTCAGCGTCGCTACGTCGAATCGCTCTCGGCCTACGCGCGGCAGTTCCTCGAGCAGATGGAGAAGCCCGACGTCGACTCGATCGAGGGCCTCTCGCCGGCCATCTCGATCGAGCAGAAGACGACGTCGAAGAACCCGCGCTCGACGGTGGGCACCGTGACCGAGATCTACGACTACCTGCGCGTGCTCTTCGCGCGCGTCGGCGTGCCGCACTGTCCGGTGTGCGGCAAGATCATCTCCGCCCAGACGGTGCAGCAGATGGTCGATCGCCTCATGACGCTGCCGGCGGGCAGTCGCCTCACGGTGCTCGCGCCCGTCGTGCGCGGGCGGAAGGGGGAGTACAAGAAGCTGTTCTTCGACCTCCGTCGCCAGGGCTACGTGCGCGTTCGCGTCAACGGGCAACTGCACGAGCTCGGCGAGGAGATCGAGCTGGCCAAGACGAAGAAGCACACGATCGAGGTCGTCGTCGACCGGCTCGTGGTCCGCGACACGCTCGGCGGCCGACTCGCCGACTCGCTCGAGACCGCGCTGAAGCTGGCCGAGGGCATGGTCCAGGTCGAGGCGGTGGACGGCCCCTCGTTCCTGTTCTCGGAGCGCCTGGCGTGCGCCACCTGCGGCATCTCCTTCCCGGAGGTCTCGCCGCGGATGTTCTCGTTCAACAATCCGTACGGCGCGTGCGCCGAGTGCGGGGGTATCGGGACTCGGGAGGAGATCGATCCGGCGCTCGTCGTGCCCGATCCGCAGCGCTCGCTCGGGGCCGGCGCGCTCCGGCCGTGGGCCGGCGCCCAGTCCGAAGGCGTGTTCAAGCAGACGCTGCGCGTGCTCGCCAAGCGCCACAAGTTCAGCCTCGAGACCCCGTGGGGCAAGCTGCCGAAGAAGACTCGCGACATCATCTTGTACGGCGGGGCGGATGATGGGTTCGAGGGCGTGCTGAAGCTCTTGGATCGGCGGTACCGCGAGACGACCTCCGAGGATACGCGCGCGGAGATCGAGCGGTTCATGGCGCTCAGGGATTGTCCCGGGTGCAACGGATCACGGCTTCGCCCGGAGACGCTGTCGGTGAAGATCGCGGGGCGCTCCATCGCCGACGTCGTGCGGTTCTCGATCAAGTCGGCGCGGCAGTTCTTCGAGACACTCGCCCTGTCCGACCGCGAGATGGCGATCGCGCGGCGCGTGCTGAAGGAGATCCGCGAGCGGCTGGGATTTCTCTCCCAGGTCGGCCTCGACTATCTGACCCTCGACCGCGCCGCGGCGACGTTGTCGGGCGGGGAGGGCCAGCGGATCCGCCTGGCCACGCAGATCGGCTCGAGCCTGGTCGGCGTGCTCTACATCCTGGACGAGCCGTCGATCGGCCTCCATCAGCGCGACAACGGCCGTCTGCTCGACACGCTCAAGCGGCTGCGCGACCTCGGCAACACGGTGCTGGTCGTCGAGCACGACGAGGAGACGATCCGCTCCGCCGACTTCGTCGTCGACCTCGGACCGGGCGCGGGCGAGCTGGGGGGGCACGTGGTCGCCACGGGCACGCCGGACGAGGTGATGGCCAACCCGGATTCGCTCACCGGGCGCTTCCTCGCCGGCCTCGAGGTCATCGAGACACCGAGGCAGCGCCGCGCCGAGAACGGCAAAGGGCTCGTCATCCACAATCCGCGCGAGCACAACCTGAAGGGCATGAACGTGCGGATCCCGCTCGGCACCTTCACGGCGGTGACGGGGGTGTCGGGGTCGGGCAAGTCGACGCTGGTCAACGACATCCTCTACCGGGCGCTCGCGTCGATGCTCCATCGCGCCCAGGAGCGGCCCGGCGCGCACGATCGCATCGAGGGGGCCCAGCATCTCGACAAGGTGATCGACATCGACCAGTCGCCGATCGGTCGCACCCCTCGGTCGAATCCGGCGACGTACACGGGCGTCTTCACGCTGATCCGAACGCTGATGGCCCGGACGGCCGATGCCCGCGTGCGCGGCTATCAGCCGGGGCGCTTCTCCTTCAACGTGAAGGGAGGGCGCTGCGAGGCCTGCCAGGGCGACGGCCTGGTCAAGATCGAGATGCACTTCCTGCCCGACGTCTACGTGACGTGCGAGGTCTGCAAGGGCAAGCGCTACAACCGCGAGACGCTCGAGGTCCGGTACAAGACCAAGAACGTCGCCGAGGTGCTCGAGATGACGGTGGCCGAGGCGCTCGAGTTCTTCGAGCCGGTGCCCGCCATCAAGCAGAAGCTGCAGACGCTGCACGACGTGGGGCTCGACTACATTCGCCTGGGCCAGTCGGCGACGACGCTGTCCGGCGGCGAGGCGCAGCGCGTGAAGCTGGCCACCGAGCTGAGTCGGCGCGCCACCGGCCGGACGCTCTACATCCTCGACGAGCCCACGACCGGACTGCACTTCGCCGACATCCGGCGGCTGCTCGACGTGCTGAATCGGCTCGTCGAGCAGGGCAACACCGTCGTGATCATCGAGCACAACATGGACGTGATCAAGACGGCCGACTTCATCGTGGACCTGGGCCCGGAGGGCGGCAACGACGGTGGACGCGTGATCGCGACGGGCACGCCGGAAATAGTCGCCCACAACGCGGACTCTTACACGGGCCAATACCTGGCGAAAACACTCGGACGGCAGTGATCCCACACCGATTGTCCGCGGCTGGGGGCTTGCGGGGGCCATTGCTGGGCCCCCGCAGACGACAGATGCGCGAGCCCGTGTCCGCACGCGGATTGCCGTGAGGCGCGTCAAGATCGTTTGCACCATCGGGCCCGCCAGTGCGAGCCGCCCCGTGCTCGATCGCCTCGTCAAGGCTGGGATGGACGTCGCGCGCCTCAACTTCTCGCACGGCACCCAGGCCGAGCATGCCCAGGTGATCCGCCTGATCCGGGCCGCGGAGGCCGACTGGGGACGCCCCATCACGATCCTGCAGGACTTGCAGGGTTTGAAGGTGCGCCTGGGCGCATTCGCCGGCGGCCCGGCGACGCTCGTCACCGGCGAGCCGTTCACGCTCACGCCGAAAGCGGTCAAGGGCACAGCCTCGCGCAGTACGATCAGCCATCCCGAGTACCTCGCCGGGCTCGAGCCGGGCGACCACGTGTGGATGGACGACGGCATGATCCAGCTCACCGTCGAGCGGATCGAGGGCGGCGAGGTGCACTGTCGGGTCACCTCGGGCGGCGTCGTGGGCGATCACAAGGGCGTCTCGCTGCCGCGGCTGCCGGTCCCGCCCACGTATCTGACCGACAAGGATCGAGACGACCTGCGCTTCGGGATCGCGCACGGCGTGGACTACGTCGCCGTGTCGTTCGTGCGCTCGGCGGCGGACATCCAGGAAGTGCGTCGCTTCCTCGTCGAGCAGGGCGCCAACGTGCCGATCGTGGCCAAGCTCGAACGCGCGGAGGTCGTGGCCAATCTGACGGCCATCCTCACCCTCGTCGACGCGGTGATGGTTGCCCGGGGCGATCTGGGCGTCGAGGTGCCCGTCGAGGAGGTGCCGGTGATCCAGAAGGACGTGATCCGCCGGGCGCGCCTCGGCAAGCTGCCGGTGATCGTCGCCACGCAGATGCTCGAGTCCATGGTCACGCGCGTCCGGCCGAGCCGCGCGGAAGTGAGTGACGTCGCGACCGCCGTCTTCGACGGCGCGGATGCCGTGATGCTCTCGGCCGAGACGGCGACGGGCCGATACCCCGTGGAGACGGTGCAGGTGATGTCGCGCATCGCGGAGCGCGCCGAGCAGGCCATGCCCGCCGAACCCGCGCCGCGGCGGCGCCCGGAGGCCTACGGATTCTCGGAGGCCGTGGCCGAAGCGGCGTGTCAGGCCGCGAGCCTGCTGCATGCCAAGGCCATCGTCGCCTTCACGCAGTCCGGTTTCACGGCGCGGCTCATCTCGCAGGATCGCCCGCCGGTGCCCATCATCGCGCTGACGCCGTTCCCGGAAGCGCGGCGCAAGCTCGGCCTCTACTGGGGCGTCTCCTCGCGGGTCGTCCGCAAGGTGGAGACGACCGACGAGATGATCGAGGAGGTGGAGGCGACGCTACTCGGCGACGGCACCGTCCGCAACGACGACGTGCTCGTGATCATCTCGGGAGCGCCCATGTGGGTCACGGGCACGACCAACCTGGTGAAGTTCCACCGAGTCGGCGCCCGTCGGTGAACGCAAGCGGGACGAGCCGCAGCCGGAGGCGAGGCGAGTGGAAGTGGAAATGGGTCCGAACGGAGTGAGGGACGAGCCGGAGCCGGAGGCGAGGCGAGTGGATATGGAAATGGGTCCGAACGGAGTGAGGGGGACGCGATGGCCTACGACAACGTTGTCTACGCGGTAAAGGACGGGGTGGCCACGATCACGCTCAATCGCCCCGACGCCTACAACGCGCTGAACCTGGCGCTGGCGCGTGATGTCTTTCACGCGACGCTCGAGGCGGACGAGAGCCGGGACGTTCGCGCCATTGTCATCACCGGCGCCGGCCGGGCGTTCTGCGCGGGCGGCGACGTGAAGGACTTCGCCGACAACCCGGAACGGATCGGCATCTTGATCAAGGAGCTGACCACGTACCTGCACGGTACGGTGTCGCGGCTGGCGCGCGCGCAGAAGCCGGTGATCATGGCGGTCAACGGCGTGGCGGCGGGGGGCGGGATGAGCTTCGCGCTGGCCGGCGACCTCGTGGTGGCCGCGGAATCGGCGAAGTTCACGATGGCGTACTCGAAGATCGCCGCGTCGCCGGACGGCTCCTCGTCGTACTTCCTGCCGCGGATGCTCGGGCTCCGCCGCGCGCTCGAGCTGCACTACACGAACCGCGTGCTGTCCGCGCGCGAGGCGATGGAGTGGGGGCTCGTGAACCGCGTCCACCCCGATGCGGAGTTTGCCGACGCCGTCGGCGCGCTCGCGCGCGAGCTGGCCCAGGGGCCAACGCTTGCGTTCGGCCGCGCCAAGCTGCTCTTCCATCAGTCCACGCAGGAGAGCCTCGAGACGCAGATGGAGCTGGAGGCGCAGGCGATCGCCGCGTGCGGGCACACCGAAGATTTTCGCGCGGGCGTGGTCGGGTTCGCGCGCAAGCAGCCCGTTACGTTCAAGGGTCGGTAGCGCGCGTCGAGACCGGGCGGGGGTGCCGGGCCGCGGGGGCGGGGCTGCCCCTCTGGGACACGCTGCGTTGCGCCTGCGCGTTCTGCACTCGATGGAGCCACGAGATCGAGGTGCACTGCGGCTTCGACACTCCCCAGAAGATACGGTCCCAGAGGGGCAGCCCCGCCCCCCGCGGCCCGGCACCCCCGCCCGGCGCCGTGGCCTGGCATCACCCCCGCTGCCCTACGCCGTAGCCCGGCACCACCCCGCCGGGACCGGGGCATACTGAGCCCCTGACGCTACTGGTCCGGGCCTCAGGCCAGCATTGCTCTCACTTTTTTTGTCAGCTCGGTTGGCGTGAAGGGTTTTGCCAGGAGCGTCACGTCTGGGTCCAGGACGCCGTGGCGAACTATCGCCTCGTCGTCGTAGCCGGACGTGTACAGGACTCGCATCTCGGGGCGCATGGCCACCAGGCGGGCCGCCAGGGCGCGGCCGCTCATCTCGGGCATGACGACGTCACTCAGCAGCAGGTGGATCGGCCCCGAGTGCTCGCGGCAGATTCTTTCGGCCTCGGTCGGGCTCTTGCTCTCGAGCACGCGGTAGCCCTGCGTCTCGAGGATGTCGTGTGTCAGGTCGCGGACGTCGGGCTCGTCCTCGACGAGGAGGATCGTCTCCTGGCCGCGCTGGGGGCCGTCCGCCTTCGGGGCACCCGGCCGTGGATCGTCGGCCGCCGTGACTCGCGGCAGATGGATCGTGAACACCGTGCCGCGTCCCGGGCGGCTCTCGACGGAGATGTGACCGCCGCTCTGGGTCACGATGCCGTACACGGTCGAGAGCCCGAGGCCGGTGCCCTTGCCGACCTCCTTGGTCGTGAAGAACGGCTCGAAGATCTGCTCGAGCGTCTTCGGGTCCATCCCGATGCCGGTGTCGGCCACGCTCAGGACGACGTAGGCGCCCGGGGGAATGGCCTCCGGGCGATTCGCGGTGTCAGCGTCCACGCGAACGTTGGCCGTGCGCAGGGTGAGTCGACCGCCGTGCGCCATCGCGTCGCGCGCGTTCACGATGAGGTTCATGATCACCTGGTCGATCTGCGCAGGGTCGGCCTGCACGAGCCCCAGGTCGGGAGCCAGCTCGGTGACGATCTCGATGTCCTCGCCGATGAGGCGCCGCAGCATCTGCTCGAGACCCCGCACCACGCCGTTCAAGTCGAGCCGCTTGGGCTGCATGACTTGTTTCCGGCTGAAGGCCAGGAGCTGGCGCGTCAGCGCCGCGGCCCGCTCGGCGGTCTTCGCGATCAGGTCGAGATCGTGGCGCAACGGATCCTCGGGCCGAAGCCGCTGGGCCATCAGGTCCGTCCGGCCCCCGATCACCGTGAGCAGGTTGTTGAAGTCGTGGGCGACGCCGCCGGCGAGGCGTCCGACGGCCTCCATCTTCTGGGCCTGCCGCAACTCCTCCTCGAGCCGCGCGTGCCGCTCCTCGGCCCGCTTGCGCTCGGCGATGTTGAACAGGCTGGCGCGGATCAACAAGCGGCTCGCGTCGGGAATGCGCACGAGCGACACCTCGCACGGCACGAGCGCGCCGGCGCCATCGCGATGCATCCACTCGAACGTCGGCGTGTGCCCCTCGAGCGCACGGCGAATCCAGTGCTGGCTGGCCTCCGCGGACGTGCGGCCGTCGGGTTGATGGAGCGGGCACAGCTCGAGCGGGCCGCGCCGGAGCAGCTCCTCTCGGCTCAGGCCGTACAGGCGCACGGCCTGCTCGTTGACCTCGATGAAGCGGTCGGCCCTGGCGTCGAACACGACGATGGCGTCCGGCGCGTGCTCGACCAGCGAGCGGTAGCGCTCCTCGCTGGCCCGGAGCCGGCTCTCGCTCTCGGCGAGCGCGCGCTCGGACGCCTCGGCCTCGGACCGCGCCCGCTGTTCGCGCGCGAACAGCTGCGCGTTGTGAATCGCTGTGGCGGCTTGATGGGCCAGCCGGACGAGGACCGCCTCGTCGTGATCCGAGAACGCACGGGGCGAGCGATTGAGCGCGATCAGGAGCCCTTCGATGCGTCCGGCGATGACGATGGGCACGCTCATGATCGCCGTCAAGCCGCGCGCGCGCGCCAGCGCCGCAAAGTCCTGGGTGAAGCGAGGGTCGTTCAGATAGTCGGCGGTGCGCGCCGGGCGGCCCGTCGCGAGGACGTGCCCGGCGACGCCCATGCCCGGCTCGATCACGGTGGTGAGCCCCGTGTCGGACGGGGCGCCCACCCAGTACCGGATGCGCATGCCCTCCGCCTCCGGGTCGCGGAGCGCGATGCGAGCGAGGTCGGATCGGCACAGCTCCTCGATGGCGGCGGCGACGCGATGGAGCACGACGTCGACGTCGAGCGACTCGTTCACGCTCCGGGACAGCTCGGCGAACAGCTCGGCTTCACGGCGACGCCGCTCCGCCTCGCCGTAGAGACGCGCGTTCTCGAGCGCGACGGAGGCTTGCGCGGCGAAGGTCTCGGCCAGCTCGATCTCTTCGCGCGTGAAGAGACGGCCCGCGAGATCCGCGACGCCGAGGACGCCGTGGATGCGATCGGGACCGAGGAGCGGCACGGCGAGCACGGCGCGATACGGGACCTGTTCGAGGCGGGCGCGGACGTCCGGCGCATAGACGATGCGTGGATCGCTGGCCAGGTCCACCGTGGTGACCGTGCGGCCGTCGCGAACGGCCAGGCCGACCATACCTTCCCCCGGGCCAAAGTGCCGGGCCCAGTCGAAGGTGAGGTCTGGCCGGGTCGACTGCGCCAGCAGGTCCAGACCTCCCGGCTCGGGCGCATGGCGATAGACGGCGGCCGTGAGCGCACCGAGCAGCCCCTGCACGCTGTCGGCGATTCGCGCGGCGACGAGATCGGGATCGAGCCCCTGGGAAATCACGCGCCCGACCTCGGCGAGGGCCTCGGCGCTCCGGCGGCGCGCCTCCGTCGCCTCGAACAGGCGCGCATTGCGGATGGCGGCGGCCGCCTGGACGATGAAGGCGCGCAGGCGTCGGCGCTCGCCCGGTCCGAGCGCGAATGGCGCGCGCCCGAGGAGCGAGAGGACACCGAGCAGCGTGTTCTCGAACACGATGGGCAGGCCGAGGTAGCTGGTCAGGTCGTGGTTCTTGAACCACTCGGGGGCGAGGACTCTCGGGTCGGCGGCAATGTCGGCGAGGTTCTGCGGGCGGCGGTGCAGGGCGATCCATCCCGCGATCCCGCGGCCGTAGAGCTGCTGGTCGATCGGGTAGTCACGCGCCAGGCGCGGATCCGAGACGACGCGGCGATGGATGACGCGCGCGTCCTCGTTCGCCGTCCAGGTGACCACGAGCGCCGCGCCCGTCAGCTCGGCGGCGGACGCCACCACCGCCCGGAGGACATCGTCGAGGTCCAGGGACGGCGGAGCGAATCCGTCGGTGCCGGACAGGATCCTGCGCCGGCGGAGTGACGGGAACTCGGCAGACTTAGCGCGTCGTGGCATCCGCAGGGTTGAGGAAGCCATGTTCTCACAGCGCCTGTCGACACCGGAAAATCACGGGCCGGCACCGATGCCGGTGGCCTCTCCGCGCCTTCGCGCCGTCGCGACCGGCGCGTGATCCCTGTGATACGATCCGGGCGCCCATGACCCGGGGGCTGCTCGGTGCGGCGGTCTGCTTGACGATGACCTGTCAGGCCGTCGCATGGCCGGTGCCATTCGGCGCCGTGACGGGGAATCGCACGGCCCGCGGTGCAGGCACCTTCCCGCGCTGGCAGGCGCTGGCGCTGATGACCGACTCGCCGATCACCTGGCTCGTCGCGCTGCCCGGTCGCCGCCTCGCCGCGGTGGACCGCGAGGGCGCGTTGCTCGTGTTCGAGCTCACGCCGTCAGGGCTCCGCACCGCGGTCCGTTACGGTGGCGTCGCCAGCCCGGCAGGGCCGCCCGCGGCTGTGCAGCTCGACCAGGACCAGAGCGGGGTCGCGCTCGTCGCGCCGGACGGTCGCCTGCTGGTGTGGAGCGACGGCACGCTCCGCGGCTACGACGTCGGCGGACCGCTGTCGACCCTCACGTGTCCGACGCCGGTCAGCTTCGAGGGACGCGCGGCGCAGGATCTCCTCGCCGTCACGCAGGACGGCGCCGTGGTGCTGATCAGCGGGCTGGCCGCAGGCGGACCGCGCGCGGTGGCGCGGCTCGAGGTGGGCGCGCTGCGCGACGCCCGGATCGCAGTGGCCGACCTGGATGGCGACGGCGCGATCGAAGCCGTGGTGCTCTCGGGCGCTGTCGAGGGATTGCCAGGCTCGCCGTCGGGCGCCGGACCTGAAGCGGGAACGGTCACGGTCGTGCGTCTTCGGCCGTACGGTCTCGAACAGCGGGCGCGCTTCGCGCTGCCGCCGCCCGGCGCGTTCGAGGACTCGGTGCCGGTGCTGGCGCCCATTCCCGGGAGCGCGCGGCCCATGGTCGTCCTCGCCAGGAGCACCGCGGGGAAGGGGGTCGTGCCCGTGGTGCTCGCGCTTCGCAATGGAGGGCTGACCCTGCTCGCCGAGGGAGTGACGGCGGGTCAGGGAAGGCCGCAGGCTGCACGATCCGAAACCCTTCAGCGCCGGCTCGAGGTCGTGGGGACGGCCGATCTGTCCGGCGACGGCGTGCCCGAGGTGGTCGCGGTCGCGGCCGCGGAGCGCGACGGTGTGTTGATGGCATATCGCCGCGCGGCGGGTGCGCTGATCCCGCGGGCCAGTGCCGCCGGCTACGCGGGACCTGCGGCCGGTTCGCGCACACCAGCGCAGATTGTGATCGCGGACCTCGACGGCGACGGGCGGCCCGAAGTGGTGCTGGCGCGCCACTCCACCGAGGTTCTGTCGGCGCTCGAGCTGCGCCACGACCGGTTCGTCGAGCGCTGGGCCGTCGACTTCAAGGCCTCGCTCACGTCGAATCTGGTCGCGGCGGACCTCGACGGCGACGGTCTGCTCGATCTCGCCGCGGCCACGCGACGTGGACTACACGTGTTCCTGAGCGTTCGATGAGCTCGTCATTCGACAAGGAGGATCAGGGCAGACATGCGATACGGCTTCTATCTCCCCACGCGCGGCCGGACGGCGACGCCCCACGACCTCGAGCGGCTCGTCGAGCGCGGCGAGGCGCTCGGCTTCACCTCGGTCATGATCGCCGATCACATCGTCTTTCCGGAGGTCGTGACGTCGAAGTATCCCTACACGGTGAGCGGGGTCTTCCCCGGCCAGGGGGACGCGCTCGAGCAGCTGGCGCTGATGTCGTACGTCGCCGGCAAGACGCGTCGGCTCCGGCTCGTCACGAGCGTCATGATCCTTCCGTACCGGAATCCGGTGGCCACCGCGAAGATGCTCGCGACGATCGACGTGCTGTCGAGCGGGCGCGTCACGGTCGGCGTCGGCGTCGGGTGGCTGCGCGAGGAGTTCGAGGCGCTGGGCGCCGCGGACTTCGACCGGCGGGGCGCAGTCAGCGACGAGTACTTGCGCATCTTCAAGCTCCTGTGGACCGAGTCGCCGGCCTCGTTCGCGGGCGCGTTCTACCGATTCGACCGTGTGCGCTGCTTGCCCGCGCCCGTCCAGAAGCCGCACCCGCCCGTCTGGATCGGCGGCCACAGCCAGGCTGCGCTGCGCCGCGTGGCGCGCCTCGGTGACGGCTGGCATCCCGTGGGCGCCAACCCCGCCACCCCACTGGCGCCGAAGGAGCTGCGGGCCGAGCTCGACGTGCTCTATCGACTGACCGAGGCGGAAGGGCGCGATCCATCGGCGCTCACCATCTCGTTCAAGGCGCCCGTGTACGATGCGGACCGGCCCGTCGCCTCGGGCGTGGACCGCCGCCCATTTTCCGGATCCGCGGAGCAGGTGGCCGACGACATCCTGGCCTACGAGCGGATCGGGGTGAGCGAGATGATCTTCGACTTCCGGAGCGAGGACATCTCAGAGAGTCTCGATCGCATGGAGCGCTTCGCTGCCGCGATGAAGCCGTGACGGCAGCTGGACCCCTGGTCGAGCCGTTCGAGCGGTCCGCGCCGGGCAGGCCTGCCGTGCGCGGCGTCGTCCACCACCCGGCGTCGGCTGCGCGCGACGCGCTCGTGCTCACGCACGGCGCCGGCGGCAACCGATCCGCGCCATTGCTCGTGGCGCTCGGTGCGGCCTTCGCGGAAGCCGGGCTTGCGGTGTTGCGATGTGACCTGCCCTATCGCCAGGCGCGGGCGAAAGGTCCGCCGTCGCCTGCGGGCGCCGCGCGCGATCGCGATGGGCTTCGTGAAGCGGTGACGGCGATCCGGTCGATTGCGTCCGGACGAGCGTTCCTCGGGGGAACCTCGTACGGCGGGCGGCAGGCGAGCCTGCTGCTCGCCGAGGCGCCGGACGTCGCCGACGCGCTCCTGCTCCTGTCCTATCCGCTGCACCCGCCCGGACGCCCCGGCGATCTGCGCACGGCCCACTTCCCTCGGTTGCGTACGCCGGCCCTGTTCGCGCACGGCTCGCTCGATCCGTTCGGCTCGCTCGAGGAGCTGGAGGCGGCGCGCCTGCTGATCGGCGGCCGGAGTGCGCTGGTCGCCTTCGAGGGCGCCGGCCACGGCCTCGGAGGTGGCGCGCGGGCGTCGCTGCCGCGCGCCGAGACCGTCGCGAAGATCGTGGCGGCGTTTCTCGCCTTCACGGCCGAGTCGTCCGCGCATGGCTGAGCCGGATCGCGGGGGGCCGGATCGCGCGGAGACGGATCGGGCGGAGCGAGCGCCCCGGCTCGCGCCGGCCGAGCTGGCAGCGCGCCTCGCGCGGCTCCTTGCGATCGCTGGACGATTGGTCGCGCACGCGACCGAGGACGATCTCGATCGCCGCTCACCTGGAGGCGAGTGGACGATGCGTGATCTCGCGTACCAGGCGTTCCGCGCGGGCCTCGGGTTCGCCGATGCCATGGACGTCGGCCGCCTGCCCGGGACGTGGCTGTCCGAGCGCGCGCCGGCGGACCTCCGCGACGGCGCGGCGATCGCTCGCTACGGCGCGCTCGTCGGCGGCCGACTCGCAGGATGGTTCGAGGGCGCGGGCCCGAGCGAATACGGCCGTGCCATCGATACCGACGAGGGGCCCCGGTCGGGCCACGAGCTACTCGAGCGCTTGACCGAGCGCGTCGCGCTGCGCGTGCGACAGCTTCACGCGCTCGCCGTCGCGACGGGTGTCGCCCGCCCGGATGGCCTGCCCGCGGACGAGCTGGAAGGGCTCCGGCTCCCGAAGAGCCTTTGGTAGACCACAGCTACATCGACGCGGCGGCGGCGTTCCCCAGTTGGAGGGGCTCCGTCCCGGCCGAGCCTCTGGTAGGGCGCGCAACCGCGCATGGGTCGATAGCCGGGTTGACGGCGTCGGCGCGTGTGTCACCCGTTGTTTGAAAGCTCAGTGGTGACCGGCCGACGCGAAAGCCGTAATCCGAATATCGGAGGGCCGGGGGCAGGCTCGATCGATGGGCGACCGGGCTCCACGGATCACGGTGACGCCAGGCGCCGCCGCGCGAGACCCGGCGCGTGCCGGTGGACGGGCCCGGCGGATTCCGCTCGGGCGACGCCGCGTAGTAGTCGGGACCGTCCCAGTCGAGACACCACTCGTGGCAAACACCGGATAACGCGGCGATGCCGAGCCCGTTGGTCGGCGCGTCGGTGATCCTGGGGGGCCGATCGAAGCCGGATGCCGACGGGCGGTCGTCTCCCCAAGGGAAGCGCGCATCGGAGAGGTGGCCGCGCGCGGCGCGCTCCCACTCCGCCTCGGTCGGGAGGCGATGCGGGTCTCCGGTCCGCGCGGAGACCCAGCGGCAGAAGGCGACGGCCTCGAACCAGCTCACGCCCACCACCGGCTGCTCGGGGTGGTTGAAGCGCGCGTTGCTCCACCACGGCGGCGGCGCGGTGTCCGTCGCCCGGAGATACGTCTCGTACTCGCGGTTGGTCACCGGGAATCGCGCGATGGCGAATGCGCTGGTCCACACGCGATGGCGCGGGCGCTCGCACGGCAGGCCGCCGTCCCAGCCCATCCAGAACCAGCCCTCGGCGATCTCCACCAGTTCCATGCGACCGAGTATAATCAGGGCCTTGCTCTCACTTCACGGAGGTCGCACATGAACGTTGCTGATCGCATGTCCCGCCTCGGCACCGAATCGGCGTTCGAGGTGCTGGCCCGCGCGCGCGCCCTCGAGCGGCAGGGGAAGGAGATCGTTCACCTCGAGATCGGGGAGCCGGACTTCGACACGCCGGCCCACATCCGCGAGGCGGCCAAGGGCGCGCTGGACAATGGCGCCACGCACTACGGGCCCGCCGCCGGTTTGCCCGAGCTGCGCGAAGCGATTGCGAAGGACGTGGCGTCCTCGCGAAACATCGACGTCGCGCCGGAGTCGATCGTCGTCACGCCGGGCGCCAAGCCGATCATGTATTTCGTGATCACGGCCCTGGTGAACCCGGGCGACGAGGTCATCTACCCGAACCCGGGATTTCCCATCTACGAGTCGGTGATCAATTTCGTGGGCGGCGTGCCCGTGCCGATTCCGTTGCGCGAGGACAGCGGCTTCGGCTTCGACCTCGACCTGTTCGAGAAGAAGGCGTCCGCAAAGACCAAGCTCATCATCATCAATTCCCCCCAGAATCCGACCGGCGGCGTGCTCGAGGTCGATCAGCTCGGGCGCATCGCCGAGATCGCCAGGCGATATCGGATTCCCGTCCTCGCGGACGAGATCTACAAGTCGTTCCTCTACGACGGCGAGTTCGCTTCGATCACCCGCTTCCCCGGACTCGAGGGCCTGGTGATCATCCTCGACGGCTTCTCGAAGGCGTACGCGATGACCGGGTGGCGGCTCGGATACGGCGTGATGCCGGTGGCCCTCGCCGACCACGTGACGCGGCTCATGGTGAACTCGAACTCGTGCACCGCCTCGTTCACGCAGCTCGCCGGCATCGCCGCGCTCCAGGGCGACCAGACCCCGGTGGCCACCATGGTCGCCGAGTTCAAGCGGCGGCGCGATCTCGTGGTCGCCGGCCTGAACCGGTTGCCGGGCGTCTCGTGCCGATCACCGCGCGGCGCCTTCTACGTCTTCCCGAACGTGAAGGCGCTCGGACGGCCTTCGAGCGAGATCGCAGAGACCCTCCTCCAAGGGGCTGGAGTTGCGACGCTCGGCGGGACGGCGTTCGGCGAGTTCGGCGAGGGCTACCTGCGCTTGTCCTACGCCAACTCCGAAGCCAACCTGAACAAGGCGCTCGCGCGCATGGAACCCGTGCTCGCAAGGCTCGCGCGCTCCTGACGACGCCGAGGAGCGGCCGCGGGCGTTCTCCTTGGGCGTGGGGCAGGGCTCCGCGGCGGCGGTCGGTTGATGCCGACGGTCGCCCAGCTCGTGATCGAGGGGCTCCGTCGCGCCGGGGTCGCTCGCCTCTTCGGAGTCCCCGGCGGCGCGGCGAGCCTCGCGCTGATCGAAGCAGCGGGCGAGCAGGCGCTGCCGTTCGTTCGCTGTCACCTGGAATCCGCGGCGGCGATCATGGCGGGGGTCACGGGGGAGCTGACCGGCCGGCCCGGCGCCGTCGTGTCTTCTCTCGGTGCCGGGGTCACCGCCAGCGCCACGGGACTCGGCCACGCGTATCTGGCCCGGGCGCCCGTGATCTACGTGAGCGAGCGTCATCCGGAGACCGTCCTCGCCGTCACGACCCATCAGACGGTCGATCACGCGCGGCACCTCGCCCCGATCGTCAAGGAGAGCCTGACGCTCTCGCCGGAATCGGCCGCGCACTGGGTGG
>Ga0187894_10002145_pt1 | contig 24024 bp, 23 predicted proteins | sample GBC1701081metaG_FD_136650 | JGI IMG/M metagenome (GOLD analysis project Ga0187894, IMG submission 136650) | White microbial mat communities from a lava cave in the Kipuka Kanohina Cave System on the Island of Hawaii, USA - GBC170108-1 metaG ... | reverse complement strand
CCTCATCAGGGTGCTGCGCACACGGCGAGATGAGCGCACATCTGGGTGAGCCTGCATCGAGCTCGTCGCGTGCGTTGGCTGGGCAGCTGGGCGCTCGCGATGCGGATTGTCGTCCCGGTCCGGTTGCTGCACGACCGGATTGCTCTCCGCCGGCCCTCCGCTCCAGGACCCCCGTCCCACCCCTCGCTCGTGCTCGGGAAGAGCGTCGACACGTACTTGTTTTTGGAGGGCGCGCGATCGGTGGCATCGAGCCGCCGATCCCGCGCTCTCTTCCGAGGCGCGCGAACAGCAGAGCGTTCATCCCGATCTCAGCGCCGCGTTGCGTGATCTTCGAGCCCAGGAGCTCCGGGCGAACGCGGACCTGAGAGCAGCGTTCACCAGATCTGCTTGCGCAACGCGCTGCCCGAGAACGCGCGCAGCGTTCCGCGGCGGCGGTTCGACGCCGCCGGCGCGGCAGCATTCTCCCTAGTGCCGGGACGAAGCAGGCCCCTCGGAGCGGAGGGGCGGGACGGGGGTCCTGGAGCGGAGGGCCGTAGCCGGCACGACGTCTGCGTACCTCGACGTGCGTGCGCACGATCGATCTCCGCGACCAATCGAATGCGCTGCCAACGTTCGACGCGACCCGGATGCAGGCTCACCCGAATGCGCGCTCATCCACCTGCGGGCACAGCACCCTGATGAGGCCCGCAGCGGAACGGAGCCCCCTCCCGCCCCGAGCGGCGTCACGAACGAGGCTCTTCTCTTCTCTGCGCGCGCCGAGTCTTCGACGGCGCGCGCTCCTCCTACGCCCTCTCGATCACCGCCTTCAGCTTGGACCGCAGCCGCAGCACCGACTTCGTGTGGATCTGACACACGCGCGACTCGGTGATCCCGAGGATGTTCCCGATTTCTTTCATGTTCAGATCTTCGTAGTAGTAGAGCGAGATCACGAGCCGCTCCTTCTCAGGCAGCGTCGCGATCGTGTCCGCAACGACCGATCGCATCTCTTGAAGCTTCAAGCTCGCGAACGGATTCTCCGCATTCACGTCCTCGACCACGTCGGCATAGCTGCCGGTGCGATCGCTGTCTTGACCGCCACCGCGCAGCTCTTCGAGATTCACCAGCGAGATTCCGCGCACCTGATTGATCAGCTCGTGGAACTTGTCGAGCTGCAGCCCTAGTGAGTCCGCCACCTCCTCTTCGTTGGCGGAACGGCCGAGCCGCTGCTCGACGTCGCCGTAGGCACGCTCGAGGCGGCGGCCCTTCTGCCGGACGCTGCGCGGCACCCAGTCGAGCGAGCGCAGCTGGTCGAGGATCGCGCCCTTGATGCGGAACTCGGCGTACGTCTTGAACTTGCAGTTCTTGTCCGGGTCGTACTTGTCGATCGCGTCCATCAGACCGATCACGCCGGTGTTATGGAGGTCGTCGAGGTCGATGTGCGAGGGCAGCCGCACCGCGATGCGATTCACGATGTACCGGATCAGCGGCGCGTGCTCGAGCACGATCTGCTCTTTCAGCGTGCCCGGGATCTCGCCGAACTTGTCCTTCGCCACCTTCAGCTGCGCTTCCATTCCTTCCTCCACCACGTTGTTGCCCTCGCTGTTCCGGGCTTCGTCCGGCTCGCGCCGAGCGAGCGGGCGGGTGGCAGAGCAGGGGCCATGCCCAACGGCACGGCCCTGCAGTCGCTGCGCACGCGCGCGCGCGGCGCTCGCGGCTAACTCGCGGATTTCCGGAATGAAATTGGGCGCGAGTTGCGGCCGCGCTGCACGCGCGTGGGCGCAGCCGCCGGCGGCGCGATGCGAAGGGGCCCGGCAAAAGCGTCGAAACGCCGACGCTCGCGCGCGCCGAGAGTTACGAAACCGTCAGGCCCGCGGCGCGGAGTCGGGGCGCGGAAGAAGGGAGGTTTGCCGCGAGGTTTGCGATGAGGTTCGCGCCTACTGATCGGGCGAGAGGCCGTGCTTCTTGATCTTCTCGAGCAGCGTGGTGCGGTTCATCGCGAGCCGCTTCGCGGCCTGATTCTTGTTCCAGCCCGTCTGCTCCAGCGCTTGGCGGATCAGCTCGGCCTCGAAGCGGTCGACGGTCGCAGCGAGCGGTAGCCCGCTCGCCGGAAGCTTCGGAGCGGAAACCGCCGCTTCCGGGCCCACGCCGCGTAGCGGGGTTGGCAAGTCCGCGAGGCCGATCTCGCCGCCGCCCTTCAGCACGACGAGCCGCTCGATCGTGTTCTCCAGCTCGCGCACGTTGCCGGGCCAGTCGTGCGCGCAGAGCAGCTCGAGCGCGTCGCGGTCCAGCGAGCAGGCCGGCACGCGGCGCTCCTCCTGCACCTTCTTCAGGAAGTGGCTCACGAGCAGCGGGATGTCGTCTTTGCGGGCGCGCAGCGGCGGCGTCTCGATCGGGATCACGTTGAGGCGATAGAACAGATCCTCGCGGAAGCGCCGCTCGCGGATCGCGACCGCGAGGTTCTGGTTGGTGGCGGCGATCACGCGCACGTCGACGCGCTGCGTCTGCGAGGAGCCGACCGGCTCGAAGCTGCGGTCCTGCAGCACGCGCAGCAGCTTCACCTGCAGGCTCGGGCTCATGTCCCCGATCTCGTCGAGAAAGATCGTGCCGCCGTGCGCGAGCGTGAAGCGCCCGTCACGCGCGGCGACTGCGTTCGTGAACGCGCCGCGCACGTGGCCGAACAGCTCGCTCTCGAGCAATTCCTCCGGGATCGCTCCGCAGTTCACCGTGACGAACATGCGCTCGGCGCGCGCGCTGTTGAAGTGGATCGCGCGCGCGACCAGCTCCTTGCCGGTGCCGCTCTCACCGGTGATCAGCACGGTGGAGTCGGTGTCCGCGACGCGCTCGACCAGCTCGAGCACGCGGCGCAGCGGCTCGCTCGCGCCGACGACTTGGTCGAAGCGATAGCGGCCTTGCAGCTGGCGCTGCAGCTGCCGGTTCTCCGCCTTCAGGCGGCCATGCTCGATCGCCTGCGCTGCGAGCTTGCGCAGCACGTCGTGCGCGCTCTGCTCGTTGCCCTTGTCGAGATACCAGTAGGCGCCGGCTTGGAGCGCCTCGAGTGACGATTCGGCGCCGCCGTAACCGGTGATCACGATGCAGGGCAGGTCGGGATTCACGTCGTGCACTTGGCGCACGAGCTCGTGGCCGCTGATGCCCGGCATCTTGACGTCGCACAGCACGAGATCGAGCGGCTGTGCGGAGATCAGCGCCAGCGCCTCGCCGCCGTCGCGCGCGCTCGCCACCGCATAGCCCGCGCGCGAGAGCATCCGCTCGAGCGCGCTGCGATAGAACTCGTTGTCGTCGACTACGAGCACGTGCGGCTTGCGCACTCGGAACCTCACCGGGGGTGTCGTCGGCCCTGACAAGCCGCGCGCAATGTAGGAGAGGGCGTTTGCGTCTCAAGGGCGCGCGCCACGGCTCCGATGCTCTGCGCATGGCAGATGCGGAGGAGCGGTCGCCGGGCGCGCAGCGGTCGGGAGGGGTTCTGCTCGTCGACGACGAGCCGCTCTTCCTGCGCGCGCTCGAGCGCATCCTGCACGGCGACCGCCACGCGCTGCACCGGGCCGGCAGCGCGGCCGAGGCGCTCGCTGTGCTGGCCGACGCCGAGATCGACCTCGTGCTGCTCGACATCCGCCTCGGCGCGACGAGCGGCGTCGAGCTGCTCGAGCAGATCAAGCGCGCGCGGCCCGACGTCGAAGTCGTGATGATGACCGGCCACGGCACGGTCGAGAGCGCCGTCGAGTGCATGCGCCGCGGCGCTTTCGACTATCTCGAGAAGCCGTTCTCCGATTCGCATCGCGTGCGCGCGGTGATCGCGCGCGCGATCGAGCGGCGCCGCCTGGTCGCCCGCAATCGAGATCTCGAGCGCGAGCTCGCGACGCGCAGCAGCGGCGCGCTAGTCGGCTCGTCGCCGAAGATGCGCGCGGTGCTGCGCACGATCGAGAGCCTGCGCCACAACGAGTCGAGCGTGCTGATCCAGGGCGAGAGTGGCACCGGGAAGGAGCTCGTCGCAGCGGCGATCCACGCCGCGAGCCCGCGCCGCGACAAGCCGTTCGTGCCGGTCGACTGCGGCGCGCTGCCCGAGTCGATCATCGAGAGCGAGCTGTTCGGCAACGAGCGCGGCGCGTTCACCGGTGCGACCGGCGCGATCGGTCTGTTCCGCGTCGCGGACGGCGGCACGCTGTTCCTCGACGAGATCGGCGAGATCGCGCAGTCGATCCAGGCGAAGCTGTTGCGCGCGCTCCAGCAGCGCGAGGTACGCCCGGTCGGCTCCGCGACGCCGGTCGCCGTAAACCTGCGAATCGTCGCGGCGACGAACCGCGACCTCGCCCAGCTCGCCGACGAGGGGCGCTTCCGGCTCGACCTCTTCTACCGGCTCAACGTGGTCCGGATCGAGCTTCCACCGTTGCGTGAGCGAAGCGACGACATCCCCTTGCTCGCGCAGCATTTTTTGGGGAAGCACCGGCGCGCGAACTCGCCCGTCAGCGGCTTCGAGCCCGAGGCGCTGCACGCCCTCACGCGGCACGGCTGGCCGGGCAACGTGCGCGAGCTCGAGAACGCGATCGAATCGGCGCTCGCGCTCGCGAACGGGCCGCTGCTGCGCGCGCGGGAGTTCTCGTTCGGCCGAGAGCGCAGCGCGGGCAGCTCGCCCGCCGCGACGCCGAGCGCAGGGCTTCCGCTCTCGTTCGACGCGTACGAGCGGAACCTGATCGAACGCGCGCTCGAGGAGGCAGGCGGGGACGCCGCGCTCGCCGCACGCCGGCTCGGCGTCGGGCGCTCGACGTTCTACCGCAAGCTCGCCAAGCACGGCGTCGCCGCGCGCAGGCCGCGCAGCCAGCCTGCGCCGCTCGCGCCGCCCGGCTCCTAGCAAGCGAAGTGTCGCGGGATAGACTGCGCCGACCCCCCGCCGCTCGAGCGGCGCTTCCGCGCGAGTGATTAGGGGTAGCTGTGAGTCGACAAGCCGAGCCCACCCGCTTGCTGCTGCTCGCGCCGCCGCCCGCCGCGCATGAGCCGCGCGGCCCCGCGGCCGAGGCGCTGCTCCCGCTCGGCTTCGCGATCGAGCTGTGCCACGAGCTGCGCGCGGCGCGCGCAGCGCTCGCGGCCGGCGCTGCCGCGCTCGTCGTCGCGGATCTCCGGATCGAGGGCGCGCTCGCGTGGCTGCGCGAGCTGCGCGACGCCGCCGCCGCGCCGCCGGTCCTCGCGCTCGTGCGCGGCGACAACGAGGCGGTCGCGGCGTTTCGCGCCGGCGCCTGGGAGTGCGTCGACCAGAGCGCGCTCGCGCGCGAGCTCGCGTCCGCCGCGAGTGCGCTGCGAGAGCACGCGCAGCGCGCTCGCGCCAGAACCGTCGCGGGCGATCCGCAGGCGGGCGCCGCGAGCGAGGTCGTGCGCCACATGAACAGCGCGCTCGTGGTGCTCGATCGCGCCGGCAACGTGACGTTCGCGAACCCGATCGCCGCGCAGCTGCTGGGCGCCGAGGCGGAGAAGCTCGTCGGGCGCTCGTTCGGCCGCTGGTTCCCCGGCGTGGCGCGCTCTCAGCTGCCGGTGCAGCGCACACTCGAGCGCGGCGATCGGGTGCGCGGTGCCGAGGCGATGGTGGCGCGCGAGGACGGCCGCGCGATCCCGATCGGGCTGTCGGCTTCCCCGCTGCGCAGCGCACGCGGCGAGCCCGACGGCGCGATCGTGATCTTCCAGGATCTGAGCGACACGAAGCAGCTCGAGAGCCAGCTGCTGCAGCGCGAGAAGATGGCGTCGATCGGCCAGCTCGCGGCGGGCGTCGCGCACGAGATCAACAACCCGATGGGCTTCATCCACGCGAACCTCTCGCAGCTGCGCGAATACCTCGAGGATTTCGCGCGCGTCTGGGAGCGCGTCGCGGTGCTGCGCAAGGTCGCGCTCGGCGCCGGCGGCGAGGTGCGCGCGGCGGCCGAGTCCGCGGAGGCGCTGATCGCCGAGGTCGACGCGGAGTTCTTGCTGCGGGATTTCGGCACGGCGGTGAGCGAGTCGCTGGAGGGCGCGCAGCGCATCCGCGCGATCGTTCAGGACCTGCGCTCGTTTTCGCACCGCGACACCGGCGAGCGCGTGCACGCGGACGTGAACAAGGCGCTCGACTCCACCGCGAACATCGTCTGGACCATGATGAAGCACTCGGTCGGGCTCTCGAAGAGCTACGCCGAGCTGCCGCCGATCCTGTGCTTCCCGATGCAGCTCCAGCAGGTGTTCATGAACCTGCTGATGAACGCCTATCAGGCGATCGAGGAGCGCCGCGGCCAGGACGGTGCGCCGGGCGAGATCCGCCTGCGTACCGAGCTCGCGAACGGCGGCGTGCGGGTTGCGGTCAGCGACAACGGGATCGGCATGGAGCCGGAAGTGCAGCGGCGCGTGTTCGATCCATTCTTTACGACCAAAGAGGTCGGGATCGGCACCGGGCTCGGTCTCTCGACGAGCTATCAGATCGCGCGGCGCCACGGCGGCCGGCTCAGCTTCGAGAGCGAGCGCGGCGTCGGCACGACGTTCTGCCTGTGGCTTCCGCTCGACGACGAGAGCGGGGCGTGACGTGGCCGCCGAGCGCCCCGTCGTGCTGCTCGTGGACGACGAGGATCACATTCTCGCCGCGCTCCGGCGCGTGCTCCGGCGCGAGCCGTACGAGCTGATCACCGCGTCGAATCCCGCCGAAGCCCTCGCGACGCTCGCCGCTCGGCCCGTGCGCGTCGTGGTCTCCGATCAAAAGATGCCCGGCGCGAGCGGCATCGAGCTGCTGCGCGACATCGCGGCGCGCTATCCGGCGACGAAACGCGTGCTGCTGACGGGTTGGCCCGAAGAGATCGCCGAGCCCGAGAAAAACGCCGCGCGCCTCGACGCGATCCTGCAGAAGCCGTGGGACGAGGCGCAGCTGAAGCAGACGATCCGGCGCTGCGTGGCGGGTTGACCGCGGCGGCTCAGCGGCGCTGAAGAAATGCCCCGTGAAGGCAGGACTGAAACGGCTCTTGACCTCAGGTTCCCTTCGGCAACCGGCTCAAGTACTCGAGGTCCGCGTTCTGCGAGTTCTTCGCGCCGACCGCGAGCACGCGGAAGCGCCGCGCGGCGCCTTGCGTGAAGTAGATGCGACCCTTGCCGGCGAAGCCGAGCTCGAAGATCGCGAGGTGCGGCGGCAGACCGCCGACCTTGCGGCGTACGAGCGTGTTCTCGGGGTCGTCGCCGAGGCGCTTCAGCGCCTCTTCGGCGCGCAGGCGCAGGCTCTCGTCGCCGAGCGCGATGATGTCGTCGAGCGCGCGCGCGTCGACCTCGAGCTGCTTGTAGAGCGCGGCAAAGCGCCGGCTCAGCTGCTCGGCGTCCTTCGCGGAGCGCGCCGCGAGCTTGCCCGCCTGCTTCACCTGCGCGCGCAGCTCGGCGAGCTCGCCGTCCTTCGTCTCGAGCTCGTGCGACGCCTCGTCGAGCAGCTGCTCGAGCGCTTCGCGCTCCTGCTCGAGCTCGCCCGCACGCGCGGAGCTGCGGCGCAGCTCGCCCTCGCGCGATTCGAGCTCGCCGAGCCGCTCGTACAGCGCGGCGCGCTCCTCCTCGAGCGCGCCGATCTCGCGCACTTGCGCCTCGCTCTCGGGCTGAACGCTCGCGAGCCGCGCGCGCACGCCGGCGAGCTCGCGCTCGATGCGCTGCGCGCGCTGCGCGATCACATCGCGCGCGCGCGTGACGGTCTCGAGCGCGGCGAGCTCCTTGCGCGCGAGCCGGCGCGTGTGCAGCGCGAGCGTCGCAATCAACAGGCCCGCGTAGACGATCAGTACGCCGTTCGCGAGCAGCGAGTTGTACTGAATCGAGATCTGCACGTGGGTGCTCGCGGGCAACAGACGCGCGCCGGCATCCGCGGCCGCCGGGAGCGCAGGGAGCCGGCCGTCGCCGACGAACAGCAGCGTGCGCCCGTCCGCCGCGATCACGACGGGCCGTACGCGCACCTCGCCGATCCGAATCCAGCGCGAGCTCCCCAACAGCGTGCGCAGGTTCGCGTCGATCTGGGCCGCGACGCCGCCAGCCTCGGGGTCGACGCGCGCAGCCTCCGCGACGGCCGCGGCGAAGTGCGAAGTGAGCGCGCGCTCGAGCCCGCGCAGCGTGAACACGTAGGCGACCAGAAACACGAAGATCGCGAGGTACGCGAAGCGGAAGCTGGCGATGCGCTCGAGCGCCGTCGCCGCCCGCTCGGCGGCCGGCGGCGGAGCGGATCGATCCAGACCTGTCGGCTCGCCCGCCACGACCTCGGCTACCCCCTGCGACTTCCTAGTAAAGCGGTTCAGGCCCTCTCAGACACCGCTCGCCGTCGGCCGTGCCGTGTGGGCGCGATCGTGGCCGAAGTCGCCGCTACCGTGCGCCCGCGATGCGCGTAACAGATCTGGATCGCGACATGTCGGACGTGATTCCCACCGGCACGACGCGCGACAGCCAGTTCTTGTTCGAGCGGATGACGCACGAGACGCTCGCGGCGACGCGCGCCGCCCCCGGCCTCCGGATCCTGGACGTCGCGAGCGGATTCGGGCAGGACGCGCTCGCGCTGCGCGCGCGCGGCGCGAGCGTCGTCGGCGCCGAGCCGTCTGCGCGCATGACGGCGTGGGCGCGGCTGATGTCGGATGACTTGGCCAAACGGGGTCTGACCCCGTTTGGCCAAGAGGCGACCGGCGCGGTGCCGCATTGGGTGCGCGGCTGGTCCGACGCGTTGCCGTTCGCCGACGCGAGCTTCGACGCCGCGTATTGCAAGGGCGCGCTCGACCACTTCGACTGCCCCGCGCGCGCGATCGCGGAGATGGCGCGTGTCACCAAGCCGGACGGCCGCGTCGTGCTCTCGGTCGCGAACTTCGACTCGTTCGCGTGCCGGGCCGCGCGCGCGCAGGATCGCTTCCGCGAAGGCGTGCTCGGGCGCGAGCCGCGCCGCGGGCGCCGCCACTACGACGTGCCGGCCGATCACTTCACGCGCTTCGAGCTTCCGTTGTTACGGGAGCAAGCCGGGCGCGTGCTCGAAATCGAGCGCGTGCTCGGCCTGTCGCTCGCGTGGGGCCTGCCGAGCTGGACGCGCCTGGTCGAGCGGACGCCCGCGTGGCTCGCGAGCGGCGCGCTGCGTGCCGCCGATGCGCTCGCGCGGCTCGCTCCGCGGCTCGCGGATGTGATCGTGCTGGTGGGCAAGCCGCGGCTGCCTCGCTGAGCGCGATACGCTGCGCCGCCCGCCGCGAAGGAGACTCGATGCCGCGCCTCAGCCAGCTCTCGCGCTCGATTGCCGGGCGCGGCGCGCTGATCACCGGCGCGGCGAGCGGGATGGGCCGTGCGACCGCGCATCTGTTCGCGGACGAGGGCGCGCGCGTCGCGGTGACGGACCTCGGCGCCGAGGCCGTCGAACGCGTGGTCGCCGAGATTCGCGCGGCGGGCGGAAACGCGCGCGGCTGGGTGATGAACGTCGGCGACGATGCCGAGGTCGCGCGCGTCGTGCCCGAGATCGCGGGCGCGTTCGGCCGGCTCGACATCGTCGTCAACAACGCCGGCATCAGCCGCTTCGCGCCGATCGATCACGCCGACTTCGTGAAGAATTGGAACGATTCGCTCAGCGTGCTGCTGACCGCGCACGTTCGCGTGATTCGCGCGGCGCTTCCGTACCTGCGCCGGAGCGATGCCGCGCGCATCGTGAACATCGCGTCGACCGAGGCGCTCGGCGCGACGAAGTTCGGCTCGCCGTACACCGCCGCGAAGACAGGCGTCATCGGCCTCACGCGCTCGCTCGCGGTCGAGCTCGGGCCCGAGGGCATCACGGTGAACTGCATCTGCCCCGGACCGATCCACACCGGGATGACGCAGGCGATTCCCGACGAGCACAAGGCGACCTTCGCGAAGCGCCGCACCGCGCTGCTCCGCTACGGCGACCCGGAGGAGGTGGCGCACGGGACGCTGAGCTTCTGCTTGCCGGCCGCGCGGTACATCACCGGTGCCGTGCTGCCGGTGGACGGCGGGCTGACGATTCGCAATGCATGAGGCGCTGCGGCCGCTGGCTGCAGCATGCGTCGGAGGTGATCGCGTGGGAAGCGCGCGGTTCGCTGCGGGCTGGGTACTCGCTCTCGCGATCTCGACGCTTCCCGCCGCGAACCTGGCGACGCCTTCGGCGGACGCGCTGGTTCACGAGGCGCAAGCCGCGCTCGCTGGGCGCGATCCGCGGCTCGCGCGGAGTCTGATGGAGCAAGCCGCTGCGACCGGCGACGCGGAGGCGCTGAACAATCTCGCGACGTTCGCCGAGATGGGTGTCGGCGCGCCGGCGGATTCGGCGCTGGCGCTGCGCTTGATCGAGAAGTCGGCGGAGCGCGGATCGGTCGCCGCCAAGCTGAACCTCGGCCTGCGGCTGACGAACTCGGGGCGCGAGGCGGATCAGCGGCGCGCGGTCGAGCTGCTGATCGACGTGCACAACGACCCGCCCGATCCGGCCGTCGGCGAGAAGACGCGAGCGATCGCCGCGGGCGGCCTCGGCGTCGCGTTCCTGCTCGGCCGCGGCGCGGCGCAGGACGTGCTGCGCGGCGTCGAGTATCTGGAGGAGGCCGACGCGCACGGCGACGCCGACGAGCGCACGCTCTTCCTGTTGGGGCGCGCTTACCAGCGCGGCTGGGACGTGCGCCAGCCCGAGCCGCAGCGCGCGCTTGCGTACTTCCAGCGTGCGGCCGACATGGGCCACGCGCAGGCCGCCTGGCAGCTCGGCATGGCGCACCTGCGCGGCGCTGGCGTGCCTGCGAGCGACGCGCTCGCCTACGACTGGTTCGTGCGCGCGGGCGAGGGCGGCGACCCGCGCGGCGACGTCGGTGCGGCGGTGTTGGTGTCCGCGGGACGCGGCACGGTCGAGGACGACCGCGAGGCGCGCCGGCTGTACGCACGAGCCGCCGAGCACGGGAACCCGCACGCGCTGCGCGGGCTCGGCGAGATACTGCTGCGCGGCGAGGGCGGCGCGCGCGACGACGTGCGCGGGCTCGCGTACGTGCTGCTCGCCGAGCGAGCCGGTGTGCGTGCGGGCGTCTCCGAGGCCGCGCTTCCGCCCGCGACGCGCCGCACGCGCGAGCGCGCCGAGGGCTTCGCAGCCGAGTGGCAGCGTACGCACGCACTCGATACGCGGCGTAACTAGCTCGCTCGCCGCTCCGCGATGACGCGCGCGTACTCGTCCGCGGTGCGCCTCGCGATGCTCGGCCAGCCGTAGGCCCCGACGACGCCGGCGCGCCCCTGCGCGCCGAGCTCGCTCCGCCGGTTCGGGGCCGCGAGCAGCTCGGCGATCGCGCGCGCGAGAGCGGGCGCGTCGTCGAGCGGCGCGAGCACGCCGCCGCCGCCGGTCGCGACGACCTCGGAGAGTGCGCCCGCGCGGGTCGCGACGACGGGCGTGCCGCATGCCATCGCCTCGACCGCGGGTAGGCCGAAGCCCTCGTAGCGCGACGGCACGACGACGAGCGCCGCGCGGCGGTAGCGCGCGACCAGCTCCGGCGTCTCCAGCCGGCCCGTCACCGAGAATCGCTCCGCAACGCCGAGCTTCCGCGCCCACGCGAGCGCCTCGGATTTCGCGTCGTCCACCAGCGTGAGACGCACGTTCGCGGGCAGCGCGGCGAGCGCCTCCAGCGCGAGGCGCACGCCCTTGTTGGGGTCCGACGCGCGTGCGACGCACAGGATCTCGCGCGTGTCGCGCGGCGCGCTCGCGTCGGGCGAGAACAGCTCGGTGTCGATGCCGTTCGCGACCATCGCGAGCCGCTCGCGGCGCACGCGGAAGTCGGCCTCGATCTGCGCGGCGGAAGCAAAGCTGCTGGTGAAGACGCGGTCGAGCCGCCGCGCGACGAAGGCCTGCATCTCGACCGGGTAGAACTCCCAGGTGCCGAGCCGCTCGCGGAGCGTGCGGTCGCGCTTGAACGACATGCGCCGGTCGATGCTCAGCGGATGGTGGACGGTCGTCACGACGGGCAGGCCGAGCGCGCGCACGCCGAGCAAGCCGTAGCCGAGACACTGGACGTCGTGCACGAGGTCGTAGCGGCGACCGGCGCGCACGCGCGCCGCGAGCTCGCGGAACGCGCGCACACTGAACGCGAACGGCTCGGGCAGAAAGCCGAACGCGGAGGCACCGAACTCCCAGAAGTTCAGCGGCTGGAACACGCGCAGCGGATTCGGTCTGGGCAACAGGCTCTGCCAGTCACGGAAGAACCATTTGCCCCAGAAGCGCTCGTTCGGAAGCCGCACGATGTCGTGCGCGAACGGCATCGGGTCGGGATAGGGTGGGCCGACCAGCACGTCGACGCGATGGCCGAGCCGCGCCAGCTCGCGCGCGAGGAACCACAGGTAGACGCCCTGACCGCCCGACTGCATGTTGCCGCGATAACAAGCGAAGCAGATGCGCAGCGGGCGAGTCATCAGGGCCTGGCTGCACGGGCGGCGGCGCGCGGCGCAGCCGCCGGCTTCTGCGCGTACAGGATCACGCTCTTCGGGCAGATGTAGTCGAGCACGTGCTTCTCGAGCCGGTCGGCGAAGCGCGACGCCGTCGCGCGGATCAAGCCGAGGCGGTACGCGCGCACGAGCCGGCTCTCGTCCGCGCGCGGCAGCCCGGCGATCGAACGCAGCGCCCAGTACGGAGTGTGCAGCCCGTGCGCGAAGCTGCAGCCCTCGGTGCGCAGCCCTGCCGCCGCGAGCGCCTTCGCGAGCTGGCGCGGCTGGAAGATGCGGATGTGGCCGCCGGGGCTCTCGAAGTAATCGTCGCCGAGGCGCAGGTAGAGCCACTCGCTGATCGCGGTCGGAATCGTCACCGCGACGCGCCCGCCCGGCTTGGTCACGCGCGCGAGCTCGCGCGCCGCCCCCGCGTAGTCGTGCACGTGCTCCATCACCTCCGCGCAGATCACCTTGTCGAAGGTCGCGTCGCGGAACGGCAGCCGAAACGCGTCGCCCTGCAGCATCGCGCCGAACGATCCCTTCTCGCGCGCGCGCTGGCGCAGCGAGCCCGAGGCTCTCTTCAGCGAGCCCAGATCGAGGTCGAGACCGACCACGCGCGCGCCGCGCTCGAGCGCGCCAAAGCAGTGGCGGCCTTCGCCGCAGCCGGCGTCCAGTAACAAGTCGCCGGCCGCGACCTCAAGCCGCGCGAGATCGACCGTGAGCAGCACGGCGGACTTCCTCGAACACGCTGACGAGCTGCGCGGCCGCCCGCTCCCAGCGGAACAGACGCAGCACGCGCTCGCGCGCGGCGCGGCCCATGCGCTCGGCGCGCTCGGGCTCGGCGAGCACCTCCGCGATCGCGCTGGCGAGCGCCGCCGGGTTGCGCGGCGCCACGAGCAGGCCGGCGCTGCCGTCGGTCCCGATCACCTCGGGCAGCGCGCCCGCGGCGTTCGCGACGACCGGGATCCCGCACGCCATCGCCTCGCTCGCCGGGAAGCCGAAGCCCTCGAAGAACGACGGCACGACCGCGACGCGGCCGGTCGAGTACTCGCGCACGAGCTCCTGCAGCTCGAGGAACCTCGGCTGGAAGATCACGCGGCCGCCGAGGCCGAGCTTCCGGATCAGCCGCGGCACGAGACCGTCCGGCGGAATGCGCCCGTCGACGATCTTCAGCCGCACGTGAGCGGGGAGCAGCGCGAGCGCCTCGAGCAGCGTGCCGATGCCCTTCTTCCGGTCCTCGGTGCGCCCGACGAAGATCAGCTCGGCGTCCTTCTTCACGTCGCGGTGCGGGCGGAACAGCTCGGCGTCGGTGCCGTTGTGGACGACCGCGATCTCCTTCTCGGGGATTCCGAAGTGCTGCTCGATCTCGGCACGCGACGCTTCGCTGACGGTCACGATCTTGTCGAGCCGAGGCGCGACTCGCTGCTGCATGAAGAGTGGGAAATACAGCGTCCGGCGGATCTTCCTCAGCAGCCGCGGATCGACTGCGAAATCCGCCTCGCGGTCGAGATGCAGCGGGTGGTGGATCACCGAGACGACCGGCACGCCCAGCTTGCGGATGCCGAGCAGCCCCCACGCGAGGCACTGGTTGTCGAACACGACGTCGAAGCGATGGCGCTGCTGCAGCTCGGGCCAACGCCGTAACAGGCGGAAGCCGAAAGTCTGCATCTCGGGAAACACACCGAGCCGCGACGAGCCGAGCTCCCAGAGATTCAGCGGCGTCAGCAGGCGCCGCGCATCCTTCGCGCGCGCCCACTCTGCGAGCGGCATGCCGAAGACGTTCTCGTTCTCGAGCTTGTGCAGCGCGATGCCGGGCGCGAGCGAAGGAAACGGCGGACCGGCGAAGACGTGCACCTCGTGACCCGCGCGCTGCCACTCGCGCGCGAGGTAGGACGCGTAGATCCCTTGGCCGCCGCAGTACATGTTCCCGCGATACGTGAGCAGCGCGATCCGCATGTCGCCGTCGCCGCCTAGCGCTTCTGCGCGCTCTCGATCGGCGGCTCCGGCGGAGCTTCCGGCTCGACGCGGATCGTCGCGATCGTGTAGCCGACCCAGAAGCTGAGACCGAGCACGACGGCGAGCAGCAGCGCGACCGGGATCGCGACCGCCCAATAAGCGCCGGAGAGCAGGCCCGCGAGGAACAGCACGCCGAGGCCGGCGGCGAGCGCGCAGATCAGCGCTCCTTGGATTCGACCCGCGTCCTGCATCGCTTCTCCTCGGCGCGCGACGTCCGCGCTCCGGATCGCGAGCTCGGCTGCACCCAAAGGGGTCGCATTATTCAGGCGTCACCATTCGGTGTCAACGCGCGCTGCGCCCGCATCTCGGTCGCATGGAAAAAAGAAGAGCGGGCTCGATTCCTCGCCGGCATGCTGAGCGGATGCGAGTGATGGGGCTGATGTCGGGCACGTCCGCGGACGGGATCGACGCCGCGCTCGTCGAGTGGCCGGATCACGGCGCGAGCGCGCGCCCGTTCCGGCTGCTCGCGCACGTCGAGACCCGCTTCGAGCCGGAGCTCCAGGCGCGCGTTCACCGGCTCGCGGCGGGCCGCGTGCCGGGCAGCGACGCGCTGCGCGAGCTCGCGGCGCTCGACGTCGCGCTCGGCGAGCGCTTCGCCGCCGCGGCCCTCGGCGCCGCCGAAGCCGCCGGCGTCTCGCTCGCGACCGTCGACGCGATCGGATCGCATGGCCAGACGGTCGCCCATCACCCGGAGCTGCGCGCGACGCTCCAGATCGGGGACCCGTCGCTGATCGCGGAGCGCACCGGCTGCACTGTGGTCGCGGATTTTCGCCCGCGCGACGTCGCGGCCGGCGGCGAGGGAGCGCCGCTCGCGCCGTACTTCCATTGGGCCGCGCTGGGAGACGCGAGCGAGGCGCGCCTCGTCCTCAATCTCGGGGGCATCGCGAACATCACGTGGCTCCCACGCGGCGGCCGCGGCGAGGATGTGGTCGCATTCGACGTCGGCCCCGCGAACTCGCTGCTCGACGGCGTCGTCACGACGCTTACGGGCGGCAGCGAGCGCTTCGATCGCGATGGCGCGCGCGCGCGCAGCGGCCGCGTGATGCCGGAGTTGCTGAACGAGCTGCTCACGGATCCGTTCCTCGCGCGCCGGCCGCCGAAGTCCACCGGGCGCGAGCGCTATGGGCTCGCCGAGGCCGAGGCGCTCGCCAAGCGCTTCGCCCGCGCGCCGGCGGATCTGCTCGCGACGCTGGTCGAGCTGACGGCCGCCGCAGTCGCGCGCGCGGTGCGGGACTTCCTGCCGGGTGCGCCGGAGCGCGTGCTGGTCGGCGGCGGCGGCGCGAGGAATCCGGCGGTGATGGCGGCGCTCGCGCGTCACTTCGCCGGCGCGCGCGTCGAGCCGACCGAAGCTGCCGGCGTGCCCGCGGCGGCTGCCGAGGCGATGGCGTTCTCTCTGCTCGCGCGCAATGCGCTGCTCGGGATCGCCAATCACTTGCCGCAGTGCACCGGTTCGTCCGCGGCGCGCGTGCTCGGGGAGATCGCGCTGGGGAACGGGCGCCCGATGCCCGCGCCGCTCAGATCTTGAATGCGAGGCCGTCGTCGGCGATCGAGAAGCCCTCGGCGCTGCCGATCTCGCGCATCTCGCGGCCGAGGTGCGTCAGCACGAACTGCCCGCAGTCGAAGCGCGCGCGCTTCTCGGCGAGCTCGTCCAGGCTGAGATGGAACGGATAGTCCGGCCGCAGCTGTGTGCAGTCGCAAAGAAACAGCTCTGCGCCGGCGACGATCTCGGGCAGCGCGTCGAACCAGCCGGTGTCGCCCGAGTACGCGATCCGGCGCGCGCCGCAATCGATCAGCATCCCGTGCGGGCACGAGTCGGCAGAGTGCCGCGTCTCGAACACCTGCAGGCTCATCGGCCCGATTTCCGCGGGCGCCGTCCCGGCGCGCAGCTCGCGGAAGCGCAGCGGAAAACGGAAATGGTGGTCCTCGAGCGGGTGCCCGTTCGCGCGCGCGGCGCGGCGGATTCGCTCCTCGACGCCGGTCGGCCCGGCGATCAGCAGCGGCTTCGTGCGCTCGTCCTCGTACAGCGTCGCGAGCAGGAACGACGGAATCCCGCCGAAGTGATCGGCGTGGAAGTGCGAGATCGCGATCGCGTCGACTTCGTCGCGCGAGATGCCGAGCGCCTGCATGCCGTGGAGCGTCGTCTGCCCGCAATCGATCAGCGCCGTTCCGGACGGCGCGCGCAACAGGTAGGCCGACTGTCGGCGCGCGCCGGAGCTGAAGTGATCACTAGTGCCGATCAGCACGAGCTCGCTCACGCTTCCTCCAGATCCGAGGCGCACGCCACGAATCGGCCGCCGGCGAAGGCTCCCTGAGACGCCCGTGCGCTCGCCGGCACGTGCTCGCCCGGCCAGACGACGACGCGCTCGAGCTGCGCGCCCGGCTCGATCATCGCGCCGGGGCCCGCGACGACTCGTGCGTCCAGCCGCGCGCCGAGCGAGCGCGCCTTCGTATCCGCGTCGAAGTAGCGCAGCGCCGGAAGCGCGAAGTTCGCGTCCAGGTATTCGGCGAGCGTTCCGACCGGCGTCCACGCGCAGTCCTCGGCACCGAGCAGCGTGCCGCCCACGTCCTCGGGCGACTTCGCGGCGAGCGGCCCCCACCAGTCCTCGAGATGGTTGAACACATCGCGATCCGGCAGCGTCTCGAACGCGCGTGCGGAGAGCACGTTCAGCCACGTGTAGAGCCCGCGCTGCGTCTCGCCGCCGAGATCGAGCCGGCGGCCGACCCGCCGCAGGCTCCCGGCGGCGTCCAGCCCGAGCGATCCGAAGCTCGCGATGCGCGCGTCGTCTGCGAGCGCCGCGCTGATCGCGCGGCCGGATTCGCGATGCGAACGGACCAGCGCGGGCAGATCGAGATCGACGATCATGTCGCCGCCGAGGATCACGCAGGTCTCACTCTCGCGAAGGAACGAAGCTACGCGGCGGATCGCGCCGCCGGTGTGAAGCAAGTCACGTTCGTGCGAAAAGCGAATCCCCAGTTTGGGGGGGCAGCAGCGCTCGGCGGCTTCGATCATCCGATGCGCAAGGTGGTGGACATTGATCACTACCTCGGACACGCCGGCCGACGCGAGCAGCTCGAGGCCGTAAGCGATCAGTGGCAGCCCGCGCACCGGAACGGCCGGCTTCGGCAGCCAGTCCGTGAGCGGGCGCATCCGCGTGCCGAGCCCGGCCGCGACGATCATCGCGCGCATCACGCGTCTGCCCAGTGCGAGAGCAGCTCGGAGAGCCGCGCGATGCGCGCGTCGAAGCCGGCGGCGCGGCGCGCTGCGCGCCCGAGCACGCGCGCGGTGCGCGGCGCGAACGCCTGATAGCGCGCGTCGCCGCGCTCCTTCGCCGCGTACAGGAAGCGCGCATGGTCCTTTCCCTTTCGCGTCAGCGTGAGCAGCTCGAAGCGCGCTTCGAGCTCGCGCGCGCTCGGCGCGTCGGGCAGCGCGGGCCGCACGCGCGCGAGCTCGCTCGCGACGAAGCGCTCGCTCAGCTCGAGGTACGAATCGCGCAGCAAGCAGACGAAGTCGTACTCCGGCGGCGCGAGGAATGCGCCCTGGAGATCGATCAGGCCGAGCGAGCCGTCCGCGCGCACGAGCAGGTTCTGGCTCTGGAAATCGCGGTGCGAGAGCCGCTGGGGCGCGCGCGCCGCTTGCTCGCCGATCCACGCGAACGCGTCGCGCAGCGCGGCCTCTTCGCTCGCGCGCGGCGCGCGGCCGAGCGCTTCGGGCAAGCTGTAGCGCGCGAAGAGATCGGCTTTGTACGCGAAGTAGGGCGCGTCGAGTCGGCGGGCGAAGGCCTCTACGCCGGAGCCGTCGTCGCGGAGACGCTGGAGGCGCGGCAGCAGATCGAGCGCGTGCGCGACGCGTCGCTCCGTCTCGGGGCGAGCTGCGCATGCCGCGAACGTCGCGAGCGACTCGTCGCCGAAGTCCTCGAGCAGGTCGACGCCCGGCGCGCGCGCGAGCGACTTCGGCACCGGCAGCCCCGCGCGCTCGAGCAGCGCGCGGATCGGCTCGAGCGGCGGCTCCGGCGGGATTCCCGGCGGCCGGCCCGCGGGATCTTCCTCGGCCTCGACGCGCGCGATCGCGCTGCGTCCACTCGCCGTGCGCACGCGGAAGAAGCTGCGCAGCCCGAGCCCGCCCGCGAGCGGCGCCGCGCTCGCGATCTCCTCCCCGAGCCAACCGCGCGCGAGGGCCACGATGCGCCGCGCCTCGCTCTCGCCCGCGAGAGACGTCACACCGCGCCTGGGTAGAGCAGCTGCGTCGCGAGCACGGCGCCGGCGTAGCCGGCGGCGTCTCCTAACAAGCACGCCGGCAGGATGTAGCGCGAGTTCTTGACGCCGATCACGCCGAGATAGACGGCGAGCACGTAAAAGGTCGTTTCGGTCGAGCCGTTGACCGCCGAAGCAAGAAAGCCGGCGTAGCTGTAGGGCCCTTCAGTCTTCAGCGTGTCGGTCAGCACCGCGAGCGCGCCCGAGCCCGAGAGCGGCTTCATCAGCATCAGGGGCAGCACCGAGCCGGGCACGCCGATGCGCGACGTGAGCGGGTCGATCAGCGCGATCAGCCCGTCGAGCGCGCCCGACGCGCGGAACATTCCGATCGCGACCAGGATCATCACCATGTACGGCGCGATGCGAACCGCGACTGCGAGCGCCTCTTTGCCGCCTTCGATCGCGATCTCGTACGCGCGCACGCGCGCGAACACGCCGAACGCCACGAGCGAGAACAGCAGCAGCGGGAGCGGCCAGGCGGCCATCACGTCCTTCGCGAGATCGGGCTCCCCCCAGCCGCGCGCGAGCTGGCTCGCGAGCCCGAGCAGGAGCGCAGCGCCCGCGCCGCCGAGGATCAACGTGCGCGGCAGGTCGAGCGCGCCGCGTGCGAGCGGCTCGGGCAGCTTCACGTCGGGCAGATCGCTCGGCGGCGGCGGCACGTCGTGCGCGCCCTCGATCGCGCGCGGCGCGAAGAACGGCATGCGCATGAAGAAGCGCGACGCGACCACCGCGGTGACCGTCGAGCACGTGGTCGCGAACAGCGTCGCCGCCCAGACCAGCCCGGCCATCGCATCGGTGCCGCTCTCGCTCGCGCCGGCGCGGATCGCGATCACGCCGGACGGGATCATCAGCGTCACCGAGGTGGCGTTGATCGCGAGGAACAGCGCCATCGAATCGCTCGCGACGCCCGGGAAGCGGTTCAGCTTGTTGAGCTCGACCATCGCCTTCAAGCCGAGCGGCGTCGCCGCGTTGCCGAGCCCGAGCACGTTCGCGGCGAGGTTCATCACCATCGCCCCGATCGCGGGCGAATCGCCGGGGACTTCGGGAAAGAGCCGCCGCAGCAGCGGATGGATCGCGCGCACCACGATCCGCAGCAGGCCGGCCTCACTCGCGATCTTCACTACGCCGAGAAACAGGATCATGGGCCCGACCAGCTTCACGATCAGCTCGATCGCGCTCTGCGCCGCCGAGATCGACGACGCGCTCACCTCGGCGAGCCTGCCGGTCCACGCTGCGGTCGCGACCGACGCGAGCATCAGCAGCGCCCAGATCCAGTTGAGCATGCGACGCCCCCCGCGCCCGCGCTGCATCGGCTCGCGTGCGCCCCTCCGTGAGCGCAGCGGCTGCGCAACCTCCTGGATAAGCTCGGCCGAGTCAACCGGCGCTCCCCCACGCCTTGATCTGGAGACTGCGTGAGGCCGTACGTGCGTCGGGCGCTTCGAGTTGTTGGGGGCTTCGGGCTCGCGGCCGCGCTCGCGCTCGGCGCGCGCGCGGAGGAGCCGGGCGACGCCGCGTGGCTCGCGCGCGTGCGCGCAGCGGCGAAGGCGCGCGGCTTCCAAGGCGGCGCGCAGTCGATGCTCGTCGTCGAGCGCGCGAGCGGCGAGCCGCTGTTCTCGCTGCATCCCGAACGCCCGCTGGCACCCGCCTCGACACAGAAGATCCTGACCGCGCTCGCTGCGCTCGATGCGTTCGGCGCCGGTCACCAGTTCCAGACCGAAGTGCTCGCTCCGGCGGCGCCCGATGCGAACGGCCGCGTCGCCTCGCTTGCGATCCGCGGCGCGGATCCGGCGATGACGGGCGAGCTCTGGTGGCGCCTCGCGAACGACCTGCGCGCGCTCGGCGTCGCCGAGGTGGCGGGCGACGTCCTGCTCGATGACTCGCTGCTCGACGCGGAGCGCTGGCACCCGAGCTGGCTTCCGGTCTCCGCGCGCGCCTATCACGCGCCGATCGGCGCGATCTCGGCGAACTACGGCGCGTTTCGCGTCGTCGTCACGCCGGGCGACACGCTCGGCGCGCCCGGGCGGGTCCAGATCGATCCGCCGCTCTCGTACTTCCCGCTGACGAACGCGACGCGCACGACGAAGCCCGGCGGCGGCCCGCGGCTCGAGGTCGAGCGCGCGCGCGACGCGAGCGGCGGCGAGCGGGTCACGGTGACGGGCGCGGTCGCGCTCGGCGGCGATCGCGTCGAAATCTGGCGCTCGGTGATCGACCCCACCGCGTACGCCGCCGCGGTGCTGCGCTCACAGCTCGAGGCGGCCGGCATTCGCATCGTCGGGAAGGTGGTTCCGGGGAGCGCTCCGACCACGAGCGTTCTGCTCTACGCGTTCGACGGCATCCCGCTGCGCGCGGAGGCGGACTTGTTGCTGAAGTACAGCAACAACTTCATCGCGGAGACGCTGCTGAAGCAACTCGGGCGGCTCGACACCGGGATGCCGGGCAGCTGGGCGAACGGCGCGGAGGCGCTGCGCTCGCGGCTCGCGGCGCTCGGTCTTCCGCTCGCGGGCGTTCGGCTCGTCGACGGCTCCGGTCTCTCTCGCGACAACCGCGTGAGTGCGCAGCTGCTCGTCGCGGCGCTGCGGCGCGCGGACGAATCGTTCGCGATCGGACCCGACTTGCTGGCCAGCCTGCCGATCGCGGCGGAGGACGGCACGCTGCGCAAGCGCGCGGAGGGTGCGCGCGGCCTGGTGCGCGCGAAGACCGGCACGCTCGACGGCGTGACCGCTCTCGCGGGCTGGGCTCGCACCGAGCGCGGCCGCGAGCTCGTGTTCGCGCTGATCTCGAACGGGCACCGGCACGGCGACGTCGCCGCAATCGACGCCGTCGACGCGTTCGCCGCCGCGCTCGTCCACGACGCGACGAGCGGAGCGGCGAGCCGCTAGCAAGCGGCGCAAAGCGCCGCGCGCAGCCGGACAGTTGCCTCCGCGCTACGGAACGCCGAGGGGCCGCGCGATCGTGCGCCCGACCGAGACCTGCATCGCGCTCAGGCCGGCCCGCCCGACAGCGAGAGACCGAGCTGGTGAACGGCCTGGAGGTTGTTGGCGACCGCCCAGCCCGTGGTCGCGATCAGCACGCCGAGCGCGCCCAGCTTCAGCGACGGCGCGATGCGCGGCGTCCGCACCAGAATCGCGAGCACGATGAGCGTGACGCACGTGTCGAGGATCAAGCCTTCGGTGAGGCCGACGCGCGCGAACAACCACTCGGCCAGCGGATTCGCCTCCGTCACCTCCCAGCCGGCGACGGAGCCGCGTAGACACAGGTACGTCGTCCAGTGGTCCGCGAGCGAGACCAGAAACGCGACGCCAGCCAGCAAATGCACCGGGCCCATATCCGAAAGCCGAGCAAGTCCCATGCCCGGTCCCGCCGCACTTCGGCACAAGCCGAGGCTCGGCACCGAGTTAGCGCCCACGCTGCCCCTGCACGATGCAATCACGCACGCGCAACTCGGGGTAGCGCGCTTCCCTCAACTCGAAATCCAGCCACCGGGTGGCTCGGCCGCCAGCCGCGCGCTCAGCGCTCGCGGCGCATGCGGCCGCGGCCTAGCAGAAGCCAATCGATCGAGATCGCTTCCTTCATCGCGAGCTGGATCAGGAACTCGGCGTGCGGTGTCGTGCCGTTCTCGTAACGGTTCACGTTCTGTTGGAAGACGCCGAGCTCGCGAGCGAACTGACGTTGAGAACGCATGCCGCGGACCTGAATGAGTCGCTCGGCAACGCGCTTCTTCCTTCGATCCAACGCCGGCGCTGACATCCGCCCTCCATCCCGATCGGCCTTCGTCCGGCATTGCCGCCAACCGACGCTAGGGCGATCGCGTGAAGTGCGATTGCGAAGAGCGAGGAGGGGGCTCGCCGAGTCGAACGCTCGCTGTGCTGTGTGTGAGAAACTTCTCGCGGGGCTTCGGCTCCCTAATAAGTCGCCGAAGAGGGGCGAATTCTATGCGAGCGCTTCTACGCGAGCAATGCAAAATGCTGCGCGTGCCGGAGAAAAAGGACTTGCGCTCCCTGCGGGAGCGGCGTGCGCGCGCGGAGCACGAACGTTGAGGATTACCGGCGGAGAATTCGCGGGCCGTGTGCTGCGCGTTCCGCGCGGGGAAGTGCGGCCGACGGCCGACCGCGTGCGCGAAGCACTGTTCTCGATGCTCGCCCATCGCGACGCGCTCGCCGGCGCGCACGTGCTCGACGCGTTCGCGGGGAGCGGCGCGCTCGGGCTCGAAGCGCTCTCGCGCGGCGCGGCGAGCGCGACGTTCGTCGAGCAGTCGCGCACGGTCGCGCGCGTGCTCGCAGCGAACGTCGAAGCGCTCGGCGTCGGCGCGTCGGCGCGCGTCCTCCAGCGCGACATCGCGTTCGCTCTGCCCTCGCTCGCGCGCGAGCAAGCGCGCTTCGATCTCTGCTTCGTCGATCCACCGTACGCGAGCGATCTCGCGGCGGCGACGCTCGCTTCGCTCGCGTCCGGCGGGCTGCTCGCAGCGCACGCCGTGCTGGTGGCCGAATCCGATCGCAGGCATGCTCCCGGGCCGATCGCGGGGCTCGCGCTTGCGCTCGAACGGCGTTACGGCGACACACTCATCTCGTTGTACGGCATCGCGAATTCGCGAGAGCAGGAGAACGGAGAGCCCCGCGCATGAGCTTCGAATCGGGACTGGCGCTGTTTCCGGCGAGCTTCGACCCGCTCACGAACGGTCACCTCGACTTGGTCGAGCGCGCGAGCCACGTGTTTCCGAGGCTGGTGGTCGCGATCGCGCACAACGTGAACAAGTCGGGGACGTTCACCGCCGAGGAGCGCCTCGACATGTTGCGCACCTCGATCGGCGGCATGAAGGGCGTCGAGGTGACCGAGTTCCAGGGGCTCGTGGTGGACTACGCGAAACGCATCGGCGCGCGCACGATCGTGCGCGGGCTGCGCGCGAACGCTGACTTCGAGTACGAGTTCGAGATGGCGCTGATGAATCGCCACATGGCCCCGGAGATCGAGACGCTCTTCCTGATGACCAGCCAGCAGTACTTCTACGTGAGCTCGTCGCGTCTCAAGGAGCTCGTGAGCTTCGGCGCGGATGTCTCCGAATGGGTTCCGCCGATCGTCGAGTCGTACCTGCGCAAAAAGTTCGGCGCGCGGGCGAAGTAGGGGCCGCGCGCTGCGTCGCGCGCACGTCGGGCCGCCGGCCGTGGACGAGATTTGCTTCGGAACGAACGGCTGGCGCGGCGTCTACGGCAACGGTTTCAGCACCGAGGGCGCCGAACGGCTCGCGGCGGCGCTCGCTGATGCGCTCGGCGCGCCGGCGCGGCGCCCGCGGGTGGTGGTCGCGTTCGACACGCGCGCACACGCCGCGGAGGTGGCGGCCCGAGCTGCCGCCGTGCTCGCCGGGGCCGGCGCCTGCGCGCTGCTCTG
>Ga0187894_10002144_pt1 | contig 24027 bp, 20 predicted proteins | sample GBC1701081metaG_FD_136650 | JGI IMG/M metagenome (GOLD analysis project Ga0187894, IMG submission 136650) | White microbial mat communities from a lava cave in the Kipuka Kanohina Cave System on the Island of Hawaii, USA - GBC170108-1 metaG ... | reverse complement strand
TGCGCAGGTTATCTCCCCAATAACTGGGATTGAGTGCGCTGCCCTCGACGACGCCAGCGGTGACGGTGGAGTAGAACGGCACCCGACTCGCGCAGGGCGCGACTCCGGCGACGCGGCGTGCCAGCTCGGGGGCGAGCGCGTCCATGTGCGGGCCGTGCGACGCGAACTCGACGCGCAGCTTGCGCGCGAAGACCCCGCGCTCGCTGAACGCGGCGACGGCGGATTCGATCGCGTCGATGTCGCCGGAGAGCACCGTCATGCTGGGGCTGTTCGCGCCGGCGACGGCGGCGCGGCCGCCGAAGCGCACGAGCTCCGGCGCCACTTCGCGCGCGGGCAACGCGACGAGCGCCATCGCACCCGCAGGCGCGAGCTCGCGCACCACCGAGCCGCGCGCGCACGCGATCAATGCAGCGTCAGCAAGCGAGATCGCACCGGCGATGTGGGCGGCGGCGATCTCGCCGCTCGAGTGCCCGAGCACCGCGGCCGGCTCGATGCCCCAGCTCTCCCATTGCCGCGCGAGCGCGATCGCGATGCCGGTCAGCGCAGGCTGAAGCACGTCGATTCGATCGAGCTGCTCGCCGGAGACCGCGCGCTCGAGCAGCTCGCGCAGCCGCCAGCTCGCGTAGGCGCGCTGTTCGCAGTCCCAGGCGTCGATCGCTGCGGCGAAAACCGGCTCGCTCGCGAGCAGCCCCTTGCCCATTCCGGCCCAATGCGTGCCGTGACCCGAGAACGCGAACACGACACCGGGCGGCCTGCCGCTCGCGATGCCCGCGGCAGTTGTTGGGGACGGCGCGCCCGAGAGGAAGCCTGCCAGCTCGCTCGCGAGCTCCGCGCGGCTGCGCGCGACGAGTGCGAGGCGATGCCCGCGCAGCGTACGGCGGCGCGCTTGCGTGAAGGCGATGTCGCGCAGCGCCTCGCCGTTCGTGCGCGCGGCGTCTTCTCGCACGGCGTCTGCGAGCTCGACGAGCGCGCGCTCGGTGTGCGCGCTCAGCGTGACGAGGCGTGCGCGGCCGTCGTCCGCGGGCAGCGCAGGCAGCGCGGGCGCCTCCTCGAGCACGACGTGCGCGTTCGTGCCGCTGATGCCGAACGAGTTCACGCCCGCGAGCGCACGCTCGGGATACGGCCAGGGCGCGAGCTTCGCCTGCACGCGAATCGGAACCTCGTCCCACGGAATCGCCTTGCTCGGCGTCTCGAAGCCCACCTGCGGCGGGATCTCGCGATGCTTCACCGCGAGCGTCGCCTTGATCAAGCCCGCGACGCCGGACGCGGTCTCGGCGTGGCCGATGTTGCCCTTCACCGACGAGATCAGCAGCGGCCGATCCTGTGCACGGCCCGGTCCCATCACGTCCGCGAGCGCGCGCACCTCGACGGGGTCGCCTATTACGGTGCCGGTGCCGTGTGTCTCGACGAAGTGCACCTCGCTCGGCGCGATGCCCGCGCGCTCGTAGGCGTCGCGGATCGCCTGGCCTTGGCCGAAGCGGCCGGGCGCCATCATGTGGCCGCCGTCGCGGCCATCCGCGCTGAAGCCGGTTCCCCTGATTACTGCGTGAATCGGATCGCCGTTCGCGAGCGCGGCGGCGAGCGGGCGCAGAATCACCGCGCCGGCGCCCTCCGCGCGCACGAAGCCGTTCGCGCGCTCGTCGAACGGCTTGATCTGCCCGTCCGGCGCCATCATCCCGACGCGCGAGAGCGCGATCATGCCCTCGGGCGTCAGGAACACGTTGACTCCGCCGGCGATCGCGGTGTGCGTTTCGCCCGACCAGAGGCTCTGGCACGCGAGGTGGACGGAGAGCAGCGAGGTCGAGCACGCGGTGTCGATGAAAAAGCTCGGCCCGCGTGTGCCGAGCCAGAACGAGATGCGCCCTGATAACACCGAGCCGGTGATGCCGGCTGCGTGCCAGACATCCATCTCGCGGCGAAAGCGGTCCTCGCCGAGCACCGCGATGTGCTCGCGCGAGTAGTCCTCGTTCATGCGGCCGAAGATCACCGCGACGCGCTCGCCGATCAGCGCGTCGTGCGGGATGCCGGCGTCGTCGAGCGCATCGGCGACGACCTCCAGCGCATACCGCTGCTGCGGCTCCATCGCGACCGCGTCGCGCGGCGATAGACCGAACACGAACGGATCGAACAGCTCCGGGTGATCGAGGAAGCCGGCGCGTTTCGAGGAGATCTTCCCGGGCGTGCCCGGCCGCGGGTCGTAGATCTCGTCGATGTTGAAACCGAGCTCGACGCGGTGCGCGGGCGGCTCCGAGATGCCGCTGCGCCCTTCGCGCAGCATGCGCCAGAACTCGCTGGGCCCACGCGCGCCCGGAAAGCGTAGGCCGATGCCGATGATCGCGATCGGCTCCGCTGCGGGGCGGATCAAACCCGCTCCCAGATCAGGTAGGCGGTCGGCGCCTGCGCGTTGATCGTCAGCGGCGGCGTCTCGAGGATCAGCCGATCGCCGTCGATCTTGAAGACGCGCTCTTGGTCGATCCCGCACCACTGCGGCAGCGATGCGACTTCGACGTGGTGCACGACGCGGTCGCCGTGCACCTCGAAGCGGCCGCAGTAAGCATTGAACTGGTCGTAGTTCACGGTCTTCGACGTGTCGGCGAGATCGGTCGACTGCGGCTTGACGCGATCCGCCCCCATGAACGCCGCCGACATGAAGCCCTGCGCGTTGTAGAAGAGGTAGCCGCGCGGTCCCACGCCGAACGGATACGAGATGGCGCCGTTCGGGAGGCGCAGCTCGAAGGACACCAACTTCCAGGAGCCGCACAGCGCGTGGCGGCCCGCGTCGTCGCCCATCTTCCCCTCCGGCGAATCGAGGCATGATCGGCGGGGGTGTCCGGAGTGTCCGCGCTTTCTGCTGACTCAAACCGCTGATTCGTCTAGACCTTCAGGCCGTTCGAGTCTGAGTGCGTTCACCCTCACCGCGTGAGCAATCGATCTGCCGGTTAGAGTGCGTGACCTCGCGCACAGCGCGGGCCGGCAGCAGCCGCGACAAGGCGCGCGGCGCAGGCAGTAGCCACGGAGGGCGCGAGATGGCGAGCAGCACCGAGAACGGCGTACGACGCGGGAAGGCCGCGACGCAGGACGCGATCCTCGCAGCGGCGACCGAGCTCTTCATGGAGCGCGGCTACGAAGGCACGACGGTGGCGGACGTCGCGGAGCGAGCCGGCGTTTCGCGCGCGACGGTCTTCTGGCACTTCAGCGACAAGGGCGGGCTGTTCCGCGAGGCGTTCGTGCGGCTGTTCACGCCGTTCCGCGAATCGCTCGCGCGCGATTTCCACGACCTGCCCGCGCCCAAACGCCTGCATGAGCAGCTCGGTGCAGCGGAATTGTTTGCGCGGACCCACGGCGCCGAGCTGGCGGCGTTCTTGCGCTGGGCGTTCGAGTCGCCCGATCACCGTGAGGGCGTAATCACTGCGCTGCTCGACCTGAATCAGCGTTATCAGGGCGTGCTGATCGAGACGATCTCCGAAATCGTCGGCGCCGAGCGCGACGCGAAGGCGCTCGGCGGCGCGCTCTGGCTCGCCGTCGACGCGAACTTCTTCCTCTCGATCTTCGACAAGAGCGAGCGCGGCTTCGAACAACGAGCCGCCTCCGCCCGCGCGCTCGCCGACCTGATCATCGAGGAAGCGCAGCTCGCGCGGTCGGCGCGCGGCGAGAGCGCATAGCCCTCGCGCCAGCAGCGCCCCCGCCTGCGCGGCGCCCCGGACGAGAGACCGCGCAGCCCGGAACCCTGGTCAAAGCTCGCGATCCAGCTTCCACCAGTGCAGCGCCGCGATCACGAGCGCATGATCGATCTCGCCCGCGCGCAGCCGCGCAGGCAGCTCGCGCTCCGGTACGAGCTCGACCCAGGTCTCCTCCAGCGCTCCGTTCTGCACCTCACCGACGCGATCGCAATTCTCGGCCAGGTACGTGTAGACGCGGTTGCCGAACAACGCAGGGTTCGGGTTGACGTCCCCGAGCAGCCGCAGGCTCTGCGCCTCAAAGCCCGTCTCCTCGCGCAGCTCGCGAGCGGCTGCGATCTCGGGCGATTCGCCCGGGTCGATTAGGCCGCCCGGAATCTCGAGCGTCACCTTGCGCGCGCCGTGGCGCCATTGGCGCACCATCACTAGCTCGCCGCGCTGCGTCGTCGCGACGACGTTCACCCAGGCATCCGCGTCGATCGTGAAAAACGGATGCGCGTGGCTCGTGTGCGGCGAGCGCACCGTTGCGCGCGCGACGCGGAAGACGCGGCAGTCCTGGAGTAGTTCGCTGCTCAGCACCTCCCACGCGGGCGGATCGCCGCCGCCAGGCTTTCGCGCCGCGCTCATCCCGCCGGCTCGAGCACGATCTCGATGCCGGCTTCGCCGGGTGCCGCGGGTGCGGCGGCGCGGCCCTCGAGCCCGCCGGCGTCGCGCGTCGTCGCGTTTCCGTCGAGGTCGATGCGCGCGCTCAGCTGAAACGGCCCTTGCCACGGCAACTCGGCGATCATGCGGTTCTCAGGGCCGAGCCGGAAATCGAACGGGAATTGCGGCGCCGGGATGCGCAGCACCGCTGTCGGCGGGCCCACCTCGCCAGTACGCGCGATCACGAACAGCGTCGCGTTCTCCGGAAGCCGCGCGTTCGCCGCGAGGCGGATCGTGCCGCTCAGCGGCGGACCGGCGCTTTCGACTGGGAGCGCTCGACCCGCGAGCTGTTCGGGCGAGGGCGGCATCTCGGGCGGTGCGCCCGCCGCGCGCTCGGCGCCTTCCGGGAAGATCCGCGAGAGATCCGGCTGAACGACGGGCTCGTTCGGGTCGTAAGGCTCGACTTTGCGGTCGAATGGGTCGCAGCCGGCGAGCGCGAGAGCGAGGGCTGCGAGGGCAAAGGCGGTGCGGGCGCGCATCGGCGCACCTTAGAGCGCATCCCGCGAATGCTCCCGTCGCAGCTCGAACAAATCGCGCGCGCGGAGAAGCGAGCGCGCTAGGTTGCCTGCCGAGCCTAGGGGTGGATCGCGAGAAGCGATCCTGAGAAGACACCCTACGAACCTGATCTCGTTCATGCGAGCGGAGGGAAGGCTCACCGGCGCAGCGCGCTGGCGAGCTCCTCCGTCTTGCAGAGAAATCGGAGGAGCACGATGCCCGCCCAACAGCTTCCGCCGCTCGGGCAGAACCCGTCGAGCCTCGCGCAGGGCACGACGCCCGGGAGCTTCGCGAACGGCCCGAACCTCGGAGGTCCGCGCAGCTTCAGCTCCCCAGATACGCCCGGCATGCCGCAGCCGTCGGAGAAGACGGCGTGGGATTTCCTGCCGCGCGGCTGGCGGCGCGACTCGGCGACCGGCTTCGCGCAGGCGCCCGCCGACTTCGAGCCTTCGACGCAGCTCGAGCATGCGCGGCTCGGCATCGTCACGCCGGAGATGCGGCGCGTCGCCGAGCGCGAGCCTCACCTCAGCGCCGAGCAGGTGCGAGACGAGGTCGCCGCGGGGCGGATGGTGATCCCGGCGAACAAAGTTCATCTCGCTTGTGCGCTCGACGCGATGGCGATCGGACGCGCGAGCAAGACGAAGGTGAACGCGAACATGGGCGCGTCGCCGATCTCGAGCTCCACCGACGAGGAGGTCGAGAAGCTGCGCTGGGCCGAGCGCTGGCACGCCGACACCGTGATGGATCTCTCCACCGGCGGAAATCTCGACGCGACGCGCGAGGCGATCATCCGGCACGCGAACGTGCCGATCGGCACCGTCCCGATCTATTCGATGATCATCGGGCGCAAGATCGAAGAGCTCGACGAGCGCATGATCCTCGAAGGCATCGAGCATCAGGCGCACCAAGGCGTCGACTACATGACCGTGCACGCCGGCGTGCTGCAGGAGCATCTGCCGTTCGTGCAGCGGCGCCTGATCGGAATCGTTTCGCGCGGCGGCTCGCTGCTCGCGAAGTGGATGATCACGCACGGCAAACAGAACCCGATGTACACGCTGTGGGACGAGATCTGTCAGATCTTGCGCCGCTATGACGTGACGTTCTCGATTGGCGACGGGCTCCGGCCGGGCGGGCTCGCGGACGCGACCGACGCGGCGCAGCTCGCGGAGCTCGAGACGCTCGGCGAGCTGACCGAACGCGCCTGGCAGCACGGCGTGCAGGTGATGGTCGAGGGCCCGGGCCACGTTCCGTTCGATCAGATCGAATACAACATGAAGCTGCAGCGGCGGCTGTGTCACGGCGCGCCGTTCTACGTGCTCGGCCCGCTTGTTACGGACATCTTCCCCGGTTACGACCACATCACCAGCGCGATCGGCGCGACCGCTGCCGCGTATCACGGCGCGGCGATGCTCTGCTACGTGACGCCGAAGGAACACCTCGGCCTGCCGAAAAAGGACGACGTGAAGCAGGGCTGCGTCGCATACAAGATCGCGGCGCACGCGGCGGACGTGGCGCTCGGCATCCCGGGCGCGCGCGACCGCGACGACGAGCTGACGAAGGCGCGCGCAGCGCTGAACTGGGAGCGTCACTTCGAGCTGTCGTTCGATCCCGACCTCGCGCGCGCTTTTCACGACGAGGATCTCGACGTCGACACCGACTTCTGCGCGATGTGCGGTCACGACTGGTGCTCGGTGCGAATCAGCAAGGAGATCAACCAGTTCGTGAGCGGCAAGGACGAACGCTACGCGTGGAGCTCGCCGAAGATCTCGGCCGCGCTCACCGGCGATCAGAAGGCAGTGCTGGAGAAGCGCGGCGTGCTGACGCCCGCCGAAATCCACCGGCTCGCGACCAAGACGCGCGCGAAGGTGGGCGCCGACGCCGGCCACAAGGCCGCCTGCCACAGCGATCTCGCTTCCGACGAAAAGGCGCACGAGATCCAGGGCGAGTGATCAGGCGGGCGCGTAGCCGATGGCGACGAGGATCGGGAAGGAAGACAGAACCGCCGACTCAGTGAAGCCGCAGCGGTGGACGTTCCAGCAAGCGGGCCAGCGCCGCGAAGCGGCGTAGCCCGCGCGCAGTGAGCCGAAAGGCGAACGGAGATCGGATGAGACGTGGCGCAGGCCGCGCGCAGTGAGCCGCAGGCGAACGGAGCTCGGAAAAGGCTGAGCCCCGAGGTGGTTCGCACCCCGGGGCTCGCAGCGTCCAGATCTCACCCCCCAGCTCGACCCGGTTGCCTGACCCTCGTTTCGGCGCAGCGGGGCGCGGCTTGAGCAGAATTTCGCGGAGATAGCGGCGATGACTGCGCAGCGGCTGCTCACGGAGGAAGCGGTGCCTGCCTACGCGTGCGAGCTGGGGCTCGCCGAGCGAGGCGAGCCGATCTCGGTGGCGCCGGGCGGCGACGGAAACATCAACTGGGTGCGCCGCGTCCGCATCGGCGGCGAGCGGCCGCGCTCGTTCGTGCTGAAGCAGGCGCGGCCTGCGCTCGAACGCTTCCCGCAGTACTCGGCGCCGACAGAGCGGCTGCTGTTCGAGGCGCGCTGGCTCGAGCTGGCCGCGCCGCACGATCTGGATGCGATCTGCCCGCGCGTGCTCGCGCTCGACGCCGCCAATCGCGTGCTCGTGCTCGAAGATCTGAGCGCGTGCGAGCGCCTCGACGCCGCGCTCGCTCGCGGCCGAGCGGTCGCAAGCGAGATGGAAGCGCTCGCTCGCCTGCTCGCGCGCGTGCACGCCGCGACGTCGAATGACGGCGCGCTCCCGGCCCAGTTCGAGAACGACGGAATGCGGCGTCTGCACGGCGAGCACATCTACGTGCTGCCGTATCAGCCCAATGACTTCGGCTTGACTCCGCGGCTCGAGGCTGCAGCGCGCGAGGTGCGTGCCGACGCCGCGCTGCTGCGGGCCGCGTCAGATTGTCATGCCGCTTATTCGCGCCCGAGCGGTGCGCTCGTACACGCCGACGTGCAGGCGGGAAATCTGCTGCTCACTGAGAGCGGCGGAGCGAAGCTGCTCGACGCCGAGATCGCGCACGTGGGCGACGCAGCCTTCGATCTCGGCACACTGCTCGCGCACCTCGCGCTGCCCGCGATCGCGCGCGGCGAGGGGGCGAGCGCAAGCGCGCTGCTGGCGCGCGTGCGCGGCGCCTATCACGCCGCCAGCGCGTGCGACGACGAAACACTGGCGCGCGCGCAGCGGCACGCGGGCTGCGAGCTGATCCGGCGAACGATCGGAGCCGCGCGCGTGGCGGCGGTGGCGAGCGACGAGGCGGGGCTGCGCGTGCTCTCCGCCGGCCGCGCTTGGGCGCTCGGCCGCGCGAGCAATTAGGGCGTCAGAGCTCCGGCGTTCCGTCTGCCACGTCCGCCCAATGAATGCGCTCGTAGTCGAAGGTTCCGGCCTCGATCACGTTGAACTTCACGACCTCGAAGTACGGCGAGAGATCGAAATCGCGCGGCGTCAGCAAGGTCGGGTGGCGCACGCGGAACAGGCCGGTGAAGTGCTCGCTCTCGTGGCCGAGCACGCGGCCGAGTAGGCCGCCTCGGCGCACCTCGCGATCCGTCGTTGGAAACTCGACCTGCGGCAGCACCGGAAAGCCGACGCGCGCGAACAAGCGGCCGAGCAGGCTCGAGCAGATCACCTCGGTCGGCTGGCCGCTGCCGAAGTGGAGCGCGTCGCGGCGGAAGCGGTGCGGAACGATCTGCGCCGGAAGCAGGTAGCGCAGCAGGTCGAATACGTTGCGCAGGTCGTACCGCCAACCGATCGCGCCGATGCTCTCGCCGACGATCTGCTTCAGGTGCTCGGGCCGCAGCCGGTGCGGGCGCACGAGCCGCACGTTGTAGTCGATGTACTTCGAGAGCGGCGCGGCCTGCACACCGCGCGGCAACGCCTCGACCAGCAGCTGCTCCGCGTCCGCTCCGAACTCGCGGCGCGTACGCTCGGCGAGCTCGCCTCCGTGCCGTAGCAGCTCGTCGCCGATGTAGAGCGCCGCGTGCGACCAGCTGCTCTGCGTCAGGTACTTGATCACGACCGAGATGCGGTTGTCGCCCTCGACCAGCAGCACGTCGCCCTTTCTGATGGCGCGGCGCAGCGCGTGCGGGTCGTTCCAGACGCGCTGCTCATAGGCGGGGATCGGCTCGGAGAGCCAGTCGAGCAGGAGTCGTGTCAGCCAGGCGCGGAAACCCATCGCTGCACTCGACTTCGGCTAGGCATGCGAAGTTTCTGAGCCGACCTGATTGCTCGAAGCGCCGCAAACACGCGAAAAGACGCAGTTTTTTCGTAGCCTTCACTTGGGGCGTCGGGTATGATCTGCCCCCTGTCGAGATAGTCCTTTGTTTTCAAGGACTTACAGGCGCTCACGCACCGAGTTTCGAGCGTTGAAGCCAAGAGCAAAGCGGGCGCCGGAGTCAGTCATGGACGTCAGGATCAAGGCAAATCTCTCGTTCACCATCAGCGGCCCCTCGCTCGAGGACGCGATGGCCGAGTACGACGAGCTCACGGTCGAAGGGCTCGTGAAAGAGATCCTGGACAAGGCGATTGCCTGCGACTCGATTCAGGTGGATGTCGTCGAGGGCCCGAACACGCTCGAGGACTACGACTCGCAGGGCGGCTAGCAACGGCCAGCGGCCAGGGCCAACGGGTCAGAGCTCGAACAGGCCGAGCTGAACGGGGACGGGCTTCGCCGGCACGCGTGTGCTGACCGTTGTCGCGGATCGCGGCGGAGCGGAGCGCGCACTCGGTTCGGGGCCCGGACGATAGATCCGCACGCGGCGCGCATACTCGAGGATGTCGCGGTAGAGGCGCTGGAAGCGCACGCCGTGGTTGAAGTGGCGCAGGTGCGCGAGCTCGTGGCAGAGCGTGTTCACGAGGCTCGAGTACTTGAGCGGCTTGCCGCTCGCCGCATGCGCGAGGCGGATGCGGATCGTGCCGTCGGCATAACAAACGCCGTAGCGACGCTTGACACGCGGGCGCTCGGCCTCGATCGCGCGATAGCGCAGGCCAAAACGTGAGGCGATCGCCGCCCCGTCGCGATTCAGCCGTGCCATCAGCTCTTCGGGGCGAGCGCTCTCCACCCGCAAAGCTTCTCGGCGCGCGCAGAAAGCGTCAAGCAAGCAGCGCTTCGGTGTGACCCGCCTCCTCGCGAGACGTCCAGAACACGACGGCCGTCCGAGCTCGGGCATCGGCAGGCTGCACTATCGTGCGCGCGTGCAAACGATAGCGCTGCCGATCTTCCCGCTCGCTACGCCAGCGCTGTTTCCGCACTGCGCCGCACCGCTGCACGTTTTCGAACCGCGCTACCGCGCGCTCGTCGCGGACGCGCTCGCCGGTGAGCGCCTCGTGGGCATGGCGACGGTGCGGCCCGAGGCCGTCGCAGCGATGACGGGAGATCCGCCGCTCTACCCGGTGGGCTGCGCAGGCTTCATCGCGGAGCATCAGCGTCTCGCCGACGGCCGCTACCTAATGCTTCTGCAGGCGACGTCGCGCTTTCGCATCGCCGCGGAAGCGCCGCGCCCGAGCGAGCGGCTCTACCGTGTCGCAGAGGTCGAGCTGATCGAGGATCCGCTCGGCGACGAGGCGACCGTCCTCGTGCAGCGGGCTGCCGCGATGCAAGAGCTGCGCGCGCTCGCGGCCGCACTTGGAGGCGAGACGGCGCTCGACCTCGACCGGCTCGCGTCGGAGAGCGCGCCGCGCTTCGCCGGCGAGGTCTGCAGTGCGCTGCGCCTGCCGGGCGCCGAGAAGCAGGCCTTGCTCGAGGCCGGCTCGGCCGCCGAACGCCTCGAGCGCCTCGCGCAAACGCTCTCGTTCTATCGCGCGCTCGCGGCGACTCGTGGCGCTGGTGAGGCGACTCTCCACTGATCCGTCGACGTTTCGTCACCGTCCGCTGGGCATCGAATTTCGCCGGAATTCGCTGAACTCGATCGAAATCGATCGAAGCCAAGACGTGGCCGCCGCAGCGGGTGACACTGGAACGCGGCGGGGCGGCCTGCTTCATGGAACGCAGCGAACTACCTGTTCTGGCGTCGAGTTTTGGGAAGCAAACGGCGGTTCCATAAGTGCTGAAACGGTTTTTCGTCTGAACCGCAGCAGTGTCGGCGCGCTGCGGTGTTCTGGGTCGAGCGGCTTTGCCCGGCTCGTCGCGAAGTGATCTACTCCGCCGCGATTTGACGGGATTTGCTGCTGTAGCTGGAGCAAAACGGCTCGTCCCGTCCCGATCCTCCGAAAACCCCCTTCCTCCCCCGGATTTCGATGCCCGCACGCCTTGCGGCCTGGGACGGCGCCCTCCGCCGTCTGACGGCCGAGATGTCCCAGCTCGCCCTCAAAGCCTGGATCCTGCCCCTCGGGATTCATACGGACGAGGCGCATCTCGTGCTGACGGCGCCGACCTACTTCCACGCCGACCGGGTGCGCACTCGGTATCTCGCGACGATCCAGGCGCTCCTCCACGCGGAATCCGGCTCCGCGATCGCGGTTCGCGTCGAGGTCGGCGAGCGCGCTCCCGAGGTGAAGGAAGAGCCGCCGCGTGCGACAGCTGCGCCGCTTCGACTCGGGAGCGCAGCGGCGGCCGCAGTTCTGCCCGAGCGCGCCGCGCCGGTTCAGATCGCGCCTGCGCAAGCACCCGCAGCCGCCGCTGCACAGCTCGCGCTGCCGCACACGTTCGAGACGTTCGTCGTCGGACCGGGCAACGCGCTCGCACGCGAGGCGTCGCTGGCGGTCGCGCGCGGCCGCGCGTTCGGTGCGGGGCCGCTCTTTCTCGCGGGCCCCGCAGGCACCGGGAAATCACATCTCGCGCGCGCGCTGGTGCACGAGGCCCGCTGTCGCGGCACGGCGCGCGCGGTCTACACCTCCGCCGAGGCATTCACGAGCGAGCTGATGACCTCGATTCGCTCGCAGGAGACTGCGGGCTTCCGCCGCCGCTATCGGCGCGAGTGCGAGCTGTTCGTGCTCGAAGACGTGCAGTTCCTCGAGGGCAAGAACGCGACACAGCTCGAGCTCTTCCACACCGTCGAGCACCTACGGCTCGTCGGCGCGCGCGTCGTGCTCACCGGCGACCGCTTGCCGCGCGAGCTGCTTCGCCTCGATCCGCGCCTCGCCTCGCAGCTCTCGAGCGGAATCGTCGCGGAGATGGATCTGCCCGACCGCGAGCTGCGCCGCGACATCCTGCGCGATCGCGCGTCGCGCGGCGGCTTCCGCCTGCCCGAGGATTGCCTCGCGCTGCTGGTGGACAGCGTGCACGGAAGCGTGCGCGACCTGGAAGGCGCGCTGATGCAGCTCGTTGCGAGCGCCGCCCTGCTCGGCCGCGCCGTCGATCGCGCGCTCACCGAGGCGGCGCTGCGCAAGGTGGCCGGTCCGAGCGGCGCGGCGCTCACGGCGGACGACGTGATCGACACCGTCGCGCAGTTCTTCGGCGTGCGGCGCGCCGACCTCGCTAGCCGTTCGCGCCGCCGCGCCACGCTGCGCCCGCGCCAGCTCGCGATGTACCTATGCCGCCAATACACGAACGCGAGCCTATCCGAGATCGGCCGTGCGCTCGGCCGCGATCATCCAGCCGTCGCGAACGCGCTGCGCGCGGTCGAGCGTGCGCTTCTCGAACGCGCTCCGCTGCGATACCAGGTCGAGGAGCTCGCCGCGCGCTTGGACCGGCGCACGGGAAGGCGGGGATGAGCGGAGGCGTCCGTTAGCAGGCTGACGCCTCGCTGCGCGCTTCGCTCTCCCGTCCGACTCCGCTCGGCTCCTACCGCATCGACTCCGCTCGGCGTCGCCTCGCTGCGCGCTTCGCTTGCTAGACCGCCTTGCTCTCGGCCTCGATCCGCTCGCGCACGCGCTGCACGCCGGCCTCGCCGCGGAAGCGCGTCGGGCCCGCCATCGGCCGCAGATGCTCGGGCTCGAGCGAGGGCGGATCGTTCGCGGGGTCGTCGAAGCGGCGCAGGATCTTGTAGGTGGTGCTGCGCTCGACGGGCGTGCGGCCCATCTCGCGGATCAGCCGCCGCATCTCTTCGGGCGCCAGGTTCTCGCCGAAGTCGGCGCCGGATTCGCGGCTGATCGATTCCTCCATCAGCGTGCCGCCGAAGTCGTTCGCGCCCGCCGTCAGCGAAACCTGCGCGAGCTTCGGCCCCATCTTCACCCATGACATCTGCACGTTGACGATGTGCGGGCGCAGGAACAGGCGCGCCAGCGCGATCATCTTCAGGTCTTCCGCCGCCGAGGGCCCTGGCCGCGTGATGTCGACGTGGCCGAGCGTGTTCTTCTCGTGGATGAAGCCGAGCGGCACGAACTCGGTGAAGCCGCCGGTCTCCTTCTGGAGCTCGCGGATCGTCTCGAGATGCGTCGCGACGTGATGCGGCTTCTCGAGGTGGCCGTACATGATCGTCGAGGTCGAGCGCAGCCCGACGCCGTGCGCCGCGCGCACGATCTCCTTCCAGCGCTCCGTCATCAGCTTGTTAGGGGAGAGCTGGCGACGCACCGAGTCGTCGAGGATCTCGGCCGCTGTGCCGGGGATCGTCCCGAGCCCCGCGTCCTTCAGCCAGGAGAGCAGCTCCGGCAGCGGCCAGCCGCTCTTTTTCTGCATGTAGCTGATCTCTTCGGGCGAGTAGGCGTGGATGTGCAGCTGCGGGTACTTCGCCTTGATCGTCGTGAGGATCAGCCGGTAGTGGTGGTGGTCCTTGTGCGGATCGATGCCGCCCTGAATGCAGACTTCGGTGGCGCCGCGCGCGACCGCGTCGTCGCACTTCGCGAGGATCTGCTCCATCGAGCGGTCGTAAGCGTCGGCCTCGTCGCGGTGGCGCGCGAAGCCGCAGAACGAACAGCCCACATAACAGATGTTCGTGAAGTTGATGTTGCGGCAGACCACGAACGAGACGTCGTCGCCCTTGTCGGCTCGGCGCGCTGCGTCGGCTGTGAGCAGCAGCGCCTGATAATCGGCGCCCTGCGCGCCGAGCAGCGCGATCGCGTCCTCGCGCGAGAGCTCGTGGCCTGCGAGCGAGCGCTCGAGCAGCCGCGCGAAATCCGGTTTCACGTCGCCAAGCAGTCGCTCCAGCATCAGGCTGCCTCCAGGCTCATGCGCGGGCGGGCATGGAAATCGTCGGTGGCGGCGGCCAGCACCGCCTCGTACACCGCCGGATGGAAGAATTCCGGGCGCTGCGCGTGCTTGGGATAGACGGGCAGACGCTCGACGAGCCGGCGACCGTGCTGCTCGGTGCGCGTGCGCAGCTCGCGCAGCGCCGGCCACGGCGCCTCGGGATTGATGAAGTCGACCGTGACCGGCGAGACGCCGCCCCAGTCGCTGACGCCCGCCGCCAGCAGCTCGCCGAACGCCTCCGGCGAGAGATTCGGCGGGGCCTGCACGTTGATCTCGCGCCCGAGCACGAGCCGCGCGAGCGCGCTCCAGTTCGCGACGTCGGCGTCCGTCGCCGCCGCCGCCCAGCGCATGCGCGTGCCCGGCTTCGGATGGAACGGCTGGATGATCGCTTCCTGGATGTGCCCGTAGCGATCATCCAGCGCACGCATCGCGAGCAGCGTGTCGACGCGCTCTTCGGTGTTCTCGCCGATCCCTAACAGCATGCCGGTCGTGAATGGAATCTTCAGCTCGCCGGCTTCCTCGTGCATGCGCAGCCGCACGGCCGGCTCTTTGTCGGGCGCGTACTGGTGCGCCATGCCCTTGCCGCGCAGCCGCGGGCTCACCGATTCGAGCATCAGGCCCATCGAGGCGTTCCAGCGCCGCAGCGCCGACATCTCTTCTTGCGTGAGAATTCCGGCGTTCGTGTGTGGGAGCATGCCGCCCTCGAACGAGACCTTGCAGCCCTCGACGAGGTACTCGGCGGTCGAGCGGAAGCCGACACCCGCGAGCCATTCGCGGTACGAGCGGTAGGCGATCTCGGGCTTGTCGCCGAGGCAGAAGAGCGCCTCGATGCAGCCCGTGCGCACGCCGCCGCGCGTCACGTCCGCGACCTCTGCGAGCGTGTAGGTCTTCGCCTCGGGCGAATCGTCCTGCTTCGCGAACGTGCAGTAGGAGCAACGATCGCGGCACAGGTTCGTCAGCGGGATGAAGACGTTGCGCGAGAACGTGACGAGCTCGCCCTGCGCGAGGCGCGTGCTTTCCGCCGCCGCCTCGAAGACGACGCCGCGCACGGCGGGGTCGCCGATGCGCTCAGCCAGCCACAGCGCGGGGCTGCGTTCGAGCCGCCCCTCGTCGAGGGCCGCGCGCGCGAGAGCGCGGGCTTCTGCAGCAGGGGGAGAAGTCACGTGCCCAGCATACCTCCGTGGGCGGCGAGCATCGGCACAGCGACGCGCGCCTACTTCCCGTCCGCGACGCCCACCCACGCGCGCAGCTGCTGGGGGTCGGTGCGGTGGAGGAAATCACCGACCGGCTCTCCGGCGCCGTGCTCGCGAGCGGCGCGCAGGAGCCCTACCAGCGCCGGCACCATTTGCTCCTCCGCGATGCGCGCGTAGAGCGTGTGCGCGAGCCGCTCGCCGTTGCGGGCGCCACCGACCAAGATCACGTGATCGTTCTTGCCGTAGCCGAAGATTCCGATCTCCGCGGACGGCGGACGAGCGCAGTTGTTGGGGCAGCCGGTCATGCGGATCACGACGTCGACGTCGCCGAGCCCCGCCGCCTCGATCGCGTCGAGGTAGTGCGGGAGGATGTTCTCGGCGTCGGTCATCGCGAGGCCGCAGGTCGGCTTCGCGGGGCACGCCATCGCGTTCGCGCGTGCGCGCGAGACCGCCTGCGGTCGCTTCGCACCGTGCGCGTCGAGGATGCGCTCGATGCTCGCGGCGTCGGGCGCATCGCACAGGATCAGATCTTGCTGCGGCGTCAGCACGACCGCGCAGCCGAGCCTCTCGACCGCCTCGCGCACCGCCGCGCGCTGTGCCCCCTTCAGGCGCCCGTTCTCGACCGAGAGACCGTAATAACCGCGCCCGCCGCGCTGCGCGTGGAAGCCGAGATGGAGCTGCATGTCCGGGATACGCAGCGGGGCGGCGTCCTCGAGCGCGATACCGAAGCGCTCGTGCAGCTCCTTCTTCACCGCAGCGACGCCGAGCCGGCGCAGCGTGTACTTCCAGCGCGCCTGGCGGCGATCCTTCCGCTCCCCGTTCTCCTTCTGCAGCGTGACGATCGCCCGGCAGGTCGCGACGACCTGCGCGCGCTCGATGCGCCCGAGATGCTCGCCGAGCAGCGGCGCAGTCTTCGGGTTGTTGTGCGTCATACCGAGCCCGCCGCCGGTGTAGAGATCCCAGCGCTCACCGCGCTCGTCGACGGGCACGAGGCCGATGTCCTGCGTGCGCACGTCCACTGAGCCGTCGCGTGGATGCGCGATCCCGATCTTGAACTTTCGCGGCAGGTACTGCGGCCCGTAGATCGGCTCGTCGATGTTCACCGGCGCCAGCTGACGGCCCTCGCCGTCCGACGCGAAGATCTGGAAATACGACGAGCTGCGCGGCGTTAGCTCCGCAGCGATTTCGTGCGCGAGCGCGAGGCCGCCAGGCGCGCAGCTCGGATCGAGCTCGTCGATCGGCGACGCCATCACGTTGCGGTTCACGTCGCCGCAGGCCGAGACCGTCGCCCCGTCGCGGTAGTGGCGGTTGAGGTGACGCATCAATGGCGCGAGCCGCTGCCCGTAGACCTTGTGGTACTGGATCGCCTGGCGCGAGGTGAGGCGCAGGGTCCCATCCGCGAACTGCTCGGCAGCGTCGTCGAGCGCGATCCACTGCTTTGGCGAGAGGCGCCCGCCGGCCGGATTCTTGATGCGCACCATGAAGAAGTAGTCGTGGGTCTTGCGGCCCCGTTCCCCGCGACCCTGCTGCTTGTAGATCCCGAAGAATTTCGACAGCTCTTTGGCGGTGCCGGAGATCGTCGGCTCCGCGCCGCTATCGAGCTTTTGCACCTCGTCGAGGAACGAGTGCTTGCTCTTGCCGTCCGCGACGAAGAACAGGCCCTGACTCTCGAGCTTGATCCGCTCGTTCTCGGACATCTCCTCGAGCGAGGCGGTCCTCAGGCTGGCGACCTGCGAGTCCGCGGACATCGATCCGTCTCCGGGCGGCGAAAGGGGAGCAACCTATCGGAAGCGCCCAGGGGGAGCTACGCGTTGCCGATTTGACGCCGATGCCGACGCGCAGCCTTCGGGGTCAAGCCCCTTGCTTCAATTGCCGATTTACAGGGCGTCGTGGAATCGGACTCCCATACGACGTCGCGCTCGCCTGCGTGGCTTCGCAAGAGCCTCGCGCGCGATACGGGCGTCTTCGTTCTGGGATTGTGCTTGCTCGCCGCCGGCTTGATGGGCTTGGCTGCGCGCGAAGTGCTGGAGTCGGCGGTGCGCAGCGCGCTGGTCGCGGAGCTGAACCGCGAGTTCGAGCGCGTCGAGTTGGGCTTCGAGGCGTGGCGCACGCAAGAGACCGAGGCGCTCGCGGCGATCGCGACCAGTCCCGAGCTGCTCGCAGCCTCCGCGCGCGGCCCGACGGGCCGACATGTGTTGCGCCAGGTGCTCGAGGCGAAGCTCGAGGCCGAGCCGGAGGCGCTCGGGCTCGCATTGATTCGCGGGCGCTCGACACGCGCCGACGTCTCGGTGGCGGTGGCGAACTGGCTGCCCGCGGAATGGTCGAGCGCGATCGACCTGCGCAGCGTCTCGATCGAGAAGCCGGAGATCATCCGGATCGAGGGCATCCTGGTGCTGCTCGTCCCGACTCCGGTCGCAGGCGGCGCGGAGCGCGGCACTTTGATCGGTGCGATCAATCCTGCAGCCGCGTTCAAGGCGCTCGGCAGCTCCTCGCGCGCGCGCTTCGCGATCGTCGACGAGAACGGCGAGGCGATCGCCGGATCGAAGGCGGCGCTCGAGCTCGCGCGCGCGAACGGCTTCGTCGAGGCGCGCGATGCGGAGGGCTCTCAGTACCTGACGCTGCGCCGCTCTCTGTCCAACACGCCGTGGGCCGTCGTGATCGCGCTGCCGACACCCAGCGTGCCGACGGACACCATCACCAACGTCGTGCTCGCCAGCCTGCTGATCGCGTTCCTCGCGGGCGCGATCGCGTTCGGCGTCGGCGAGCGCCGGATGCGCCCCGTGCACGAGCTCGCCGAGGGCGCCCGCCGGCTGGCCTCCGGTGAGAGCGGCGTGCGCGTCCCGGTGCTCCACGCGCACGACGAAGTGCAGATGCTCGCGCGCTCGTTCAACGAGATGGCCGGCCAGCTGGAAGCGCAGCGCCGCGCGCTCGAGGACCGCAACCACGAGCTGCTGCGCGCGAACGAAGTGCTCGAGCAGCTCTCGATTACCGACGGGCTGACGCACCTTCACAACCACCGCCACTTCCACGACCAGTTCGCGCGCGAGGTGAAGCGCGCCGACCGCAGCGGTCAACCGCTCTGCCTGCTGCTGATCGACATCGACGACTTCAAGTCGCTGAACGACCGGCACGGCCACGCGGCGGGCGACGCCGTGCTCGCGGCCGCCGCGCAGCTGGTGAACGACCAGGTGCGCGAATCCGATTATCTCGCGCGCTATGGCGGCGAGGAGTTCGCGATGCTGCTGCCGCAGACCGAGCTCGACGGCGCCGTCGCGCTGGCCGAGAAGATTCGCGTCGCGCTCGCGGGACAGCAGTTCGCGCTGCCCGACGGCGAGCGCACGGTCGGGCTCACGGTCTCGATCGGCGTGGCGCGCCACTCGGTCACCGCGGACGAGACCTTCGACGCCGCCGATCGCGCGCTCTACGAAGCGAAGGGCGCGGGCAAGGACTGCGTCGTCGCGGCGGCTCCGCTCGACCGCCCGCCGCCGCCAGAACGCCGGCGGCGGCGTACCTAGCAAGCGGCGCGAGGCGACGCGCGCACGCGAGCCCAACGGGCGAGCGGAGTCGAACAGTGGCCTCCGCGTCCGCTGAACCTCCGCGTGCGCTAGTCGCGCCCTCCTAATACTTCGCGCGCGCGCGCCGGTAGGCGGGAGGCGGCTCGCCGGGCGGCTGCGTGCGCCAGCGCCGGTGCGCCCAGGTCCACATCTCCGGCGCCGCGCGCACCTCGTCCTCGATCGCCCGTGTCATGCGGCGCGCGTTCTCGAGCAGCGCCGTCTCGCCGTCGCCGGCGGCGAGCACGAGCGGCGCGCGAATGCGCGCAACGTGGCGCAGCGGATCCTGCCGGTCGCGGTGCAGGAAAGCCGGCAGCACCGGGACGCCAGTAGTCATTGCGATGCGCACGACGCCGCCGTGCACCGATGCGTAGCGCCCGAAGAACGGCACGAGCACGCCCTCGTCGGCGCGCGTGTTCTGGTCGAACGGAAGTGCGAGCACAGCTCCGCGCCGCAGCGCCCGCAGTGCACCGAGCGCCGCGTTGCCGCGCGTCAGGTAGGACGCACCTCCCTCTCTGCGGCGTTCGCTCAAAACCTCGTCGAGCCCCGCGTCGTCTCGCGCGCGCTGCACGGCGATGATCGGATGGCCGTGCGCGGTCATCGCGGCGGCAAACATTTCCCACGAGCCGAAGTGCGCGGTGAGCACGATCAGCCCGCCGCCGGCGGAACGCTCGCGCGCGGCAGCAAGATGCTCCAAGCCCTCCACCCGAACGCGCGCTGCGAACGCTGCCGGATCGCGGCGCCCGAGCCAGGCGAGCTCGACGATGCTGCAGCCCAGGCTCGCGAACGATTCGCGCAGCACGCGGTCGCGCTCGGCCTCGCTCCAGTTGGGGAACGCGATCCGAAGGTTGACGCGCGCGGCGCGCACGCGCGGCAAGCCGAGCCGCGCCCAGCTGCTGCCGACGGCAGCGCCGAGCGCGAGCCCGGTCTCGTCCGGCAGCGCAGCGAGCCCGCGCAGCAGCGCGCGTGCGACGCGACCGCGGAGACTGGCGGCTTGGCCGCGCGGGCCCGGACCCGAGGCGGGCTCTCCCGAGCGCGGCGCAGGCTCCTTCAGCTCACGAGCCCGAGCGAGCGCTCGACCGCCTCGAGCTCCGCCCACACTTCGCGGTCGATCGCGCGGAAGCGCTCGAGCGCCAGCTCGAAGCGATCGGGCGTACCATCGGCCTCCGCAAGCTCGCGTCCCTTCTTGCGAATCCAGTCGATGTGCCAGCCTTCGTCCTTGCTGACGGCGCGCAACACCTCGCGCGTGCGCTCGTCGACGCCCGGCCGCCGCAGATGTTCCTGATAACGGCGCAGCGCGCGCTGCTCGACGACGACCGTGAGCGCGAGCAGATCCACGGGATGACGCGGGATGCCGGCGCGCTTGCCGATGCGGACCTGATAACCGTCCTCGATCGGGAGCGGCGCGGCGCCGAGCTGCTTGATGCGCTCGGTCCAGAGCCACGCGTGCCGCGTCTCGTCGGCCAAATGCTCGGTCAGCAGCAGCTGCGAGTCCGCGTCCGGCAGCATGCGCAGCATCCGGTAGATCAGGTTCGAGCCGCGCAGCTCGGCGTCGCGGTAGTACGAGAGCAGGATCAGCAGCGGATCGGGCTTCGCGACGGGCGCATCCATGCGGGACCTTGGATTGGGAACGGACTTTCAGCTGCTAGGACGTCCCCAACGAAATCGAGACGAGCGCCGCAGCGGGACGACGCGGGCGGCAACGATAGCCACCGAGGTCCCGGCCGCTCGGTGCGCTCGCGGGGGCGCTAGAGCGGACGGTGCATGCGGAAGTGCGGGCCGATGCCGGCGATCTCGAAGCGCTCGCCCGTCGCGATGAAGCCAGCCCGCTGATAGAAGCCGAGCGCCGCTTCGCGCGCGTTGCACCAGAGGATGAGCGCGCCGCGCCGGCGTGCCTCGTCGATGCAAGCGGCGAGCACCGCCGCGCCGAAGCCGGCGCCGCGGACGCTCGGATGACTCGCCATGCCGCGCACCTGACAAGCGCGCTCGCCCGCGCGCTCTGGATGCGGCTCGTCGAGCAGCGAGGCGATCGCGACGAGCTCACCCTCGAGGAAGGCGCCGAAGTGGACGGCGCCCGCTGCATCGTCACCCGCGAACGCGGTTTCCTCGAACGGGCGCCCCGGACGCAGCACGAGCTGGCGCAGCGGACGAACCGCGGCGCCCGTCACGCGCCGCACTTCAGTGCGCGGGCTCAGCTTTCGACCCGCCTGCTCAGGCGCCACGCTCGCGCCGAATCCGGACTCCCGCGTATTCGACGACGCCGGCGAACGGCCGCGACTTACGGACGCTCACCACCACCGCGTCGACGTCGAACTCCGCGAGCAGCGCCGCCGCGATTCGCTCCGCGAGCGCCTCGACCAGCCGATGGTCCTGACCTGCCGCGATCTTCTCGACCGCGTCGTAAACGGTCTTGTAGTCGATCGTGCCGCCGATGCGGTCACCGCGGCCCGCGCTCCGCAGGTCGCGCTCGAGCTCGATGTCGAGCCGCACCGGCCGTCGCAGACGCCGCTCGGCCGCACTCACGCCGAGCGCGGCAGGGATCTGCACGCCTTCGAGCAGGATCGTGTCGCGCAAGGCCGCCCCTCCGCACGCGCACCTTAACGCCTGAGCGATGCCGGCCGGTTGCCGGGCTTGCGAATCGCGAGAATTGTCCGGCCTCGCGCAGGCTGTTCCGTCTTACACTGCGCCACTTCACTGGCGCCCCCTTTCGACGGAGATCGCGATGAGCTTCGAAGAAGTCCGCAAACGCGAGACCCAGCACATCCTTCCGGTGGCGGCGCGCATGCCGGTCGCGCTCGTTTCGGGCCGCGGCTCGCGCGTGACCGATGTGGAGGGACGTGAGTACGTCGACCTGACCTCCGGCTGGGGCGTGTGCGCGATCGGCCATTGCCACCCCGCGCTCGTGAAGGCGATCAGCGATCAGGCCGCGCAGCTGATGCAGACGACGAACGTCTACTACACGCTGCCGCAGCTCGAGCTCGCCGAGACGCTGGCCGCGATTGCGCCGCGCGAGATCACGCGCTCTTTCTTCGTCAACTCGGGCACCGAGGCGGTCGAGGGCGCGCTCAAGCTCGCGCATCGAGCGACGGCCCGGCGCAAATTCGTCTCGACGCTGAACTCGTTCCACGGGCGCACGCTCGGCGCGCTCTCCGTAATTGGTCAGGCGAAGCACCGCGATCCGTATCGCGCGCTGCTGCCGGAGCCGGTGAACGTGCCTTTCGGCGACGCCGACGCCGCCGCGCGCGCGATCGACCTCGACACCGCTGCGTTCATCGTCGAGCCGGTGCAGGGCGAGGGCGGCGTGAACCCGGCGCCGCCCGGATATCTGCAGCGCCTGCGCGAGCTGTGCGACGCGAGCGGCGCGCTGCTGATCTTCGACGAGGTGCAAACCGGCATCGGCCGCACCGGCCGCATGCTCGCGCTCGAGCACGACGGCGTAGTGCCCGACGTGCTCACGCTCGGCAAGGGCCTCGGCGGCGGCTTCCCGGTCGCGGCGTTCCTGTGCACCGAAGAAGTCGCCGCGACCGTGAAGCTCGGCGATCACGGCGGCACCTACGTCGGCAATCCGCTCGCCTGCGCCGCCGCGAACGCCGTGCTGCGCGTCGTGCGCGAGGAGAAGCTCGCCGAGCGCGCCGCCGCAGTCGGCGGCCGCACGCTCGCGCGGCTGCGCGCGTTCGCGGCCGAGCATCCGGAGCACGCGAGCGAGGCGCGCGGCCGCGGGCTCTTGTTAGGGCTAGTGCTGCGCGATCTGGATCGCGCCGCCACGCTCGCGAAGCGCGCGCTCGCGGAGGGCGTGCTCGTCAACGTCACCGCCGGCAACGTGATGCGCCTGTTCCCGGCGCTGAACATCCCGGAGGACGAGCTGGAGAAGGCGCTGGAGACGTTGCTGGAGCTGGTGAAGAGCTAGACCGCGTCAGCGCGCGCCCTACTCGGTCCGAGCGGTCCGAGCGATCACGCGCCCCATCGCTCGATCTTCAGGAACGGGCGCACCGCTCTCAACAACGCCGTCTGTTCCGCCGTCGCTTCGGCCTCCGAGAAGCTGAGCCGAGTCTCCGAGCCATCGTCCGCGAAGATCGTAATCGACGAAGATCCCACGTCCGGAGGCGTCCTGCCTGCGGTCCGAGGGCTCGGCTGTTCTAGCGCCGAACGCAGAGCTGCCTCGACCCCTTTACGGTCGGGGGCAGGAAGCGTCGCGAGATCGATCGTCCCGCGACGCTTCACCGGTACCGGGCCGCTGATCTGAGTGATCTCGAGTCGCACGGCCGCGAAGCTACAGCCCGACTTGCCCCCACGCCTTGTCGATGGCTTGCGCCTCGCTGCTGCTCGAGCCGAGCAGGCCGCGCGCGATGACGCGGCATTGGTGCGCCGCATCCGCGAACTGGGAATGCGGCTGAAGATTCTGCATCGCCTCGTACCAGACGCGACCCAGCTTGGTCCACGCGTAGCCGCCGATGGCGCTGGCCGCCAAGTAGAATGCCTTGTTAGGGATGCCTGAGTTGATGTGAACTCCGCCCCAGTCACCCGCCTGGGTCACCGGCAGATTCAGGTAGTTGTTCATGTGCTGCGGCTGAGGGTCGTCTCCGAGATCGGGATCGTTCTTGTACGCCGTGCCAGGATCCTGCAGCGAGCGCAGCGCCCTCCGCGTCGGCGCCGGCACGAGCAGCTCGGCGCCGATCAGCCAGTCTGCAGCGTTCGTGGTGGTCGCCTTGATCTTCTTCTTGAACATTCGTACGAGCACGCCGAAGACGTCGGCGAAGTGCTCGTTCAGAGCGCCGGACTGCGCCTCGTAGACGAGTCCCGACGTGTGCTGGACGACGCCATGCGTGAGCTCGTGCCCGACGACATCCAGGCTCCGCGTGAAGCGCCGAAAGAGCACGCCGTCGCCGTCGCCATACACCATCTGGGAGCCTTCCCAGAACGCGTTGTTGAAGCCGCTGCCCGCGTGCACGCTCGACACGAGTGGCATGCCGGCGTCGTCGATCGAGTTGCGGCCGAAGACTCGGTGGTAGAAGCGCCAAGTAGCTCCCGCGTGGGAGTAGGCCTCGTTGACGGCAGGGTCGGCGACTTTCTTCTGCCCCTCTTTTCGCTTCAACGTTCCCGGTAGGTTCGACCACGGCGGCTGCGCGTTGCCTTGTGAGTAAACGCGGCGCTGCGGCTTCGGTGCACCGGCGGCAATCGGCGCCGCCGACAGAACGAAGCTGGGAACCGCGTTGGCGACGGACCGGATGGCGCGCAACGTCGCAGAGGCTTGCATCTGGCGCGCCGCTGCGTCGCGGACCTGCGCGTGCGGGGATTTGGCCAAGCGATCGAGAATGTGCGGCGGCAGGATGCAGTGGACGGGG
>Ga0187894_10002143_pt1 | contig 24049 bp, 17 predicted proteins | sample GBC1701081metaG_FD_136650 | JGI IMG/M metagenome (GOLD analysis project Ga0187894, IMG submission 136650) | White microbial mat communities from a lava cave in the Kipuka Kanohina Cave System on the Island of Hawaii, USA - GBC170108-1 metaG ... | reverse complement strand
CAGGGGCAGCCTTTCCCGAAAAAAAAGAAGTTCTTTTAATTAATCGGTTGCGGGGATTAAGCTTGAGTTCCCGGTAAAGGATAATCAAATGCAAAATGTTCATGAGCTGTCGTTTATATTCATGGATTCTCTTAACATGAACATCAAAAAGAGCGGTTTCATCCAAAGGAACAAAGTATTCTCTATGATCCCCTTCTTCTTTTAAAATTAACTTTTTCTTTTCTAGATAGTTGATAAGCGCCCTTTTATTTGCTTTTTTTATCTCTAAAAATTGTTCTTGACTTTTAGTATCTTTTGCAAAATTCCCCAATTTTTTAATCTCTTTAAAATCCAAAATCCAATTATTTCCGATCCGTTCTGATATGAATGCAGAAAGAAGAGGATTAGCATACAAAAGAAAGCGGCGCTGAGTTACGCCGTTGGTCACGTTCACAAATTTATCTTTCTTCATGTCATAAAAATCTTTAAAGAGAGTTTTCTTTAAAATTTGAGTGTGTATTGCAGAGACCCCATTGACCTTGCAAGAGCCGTAAATGGCTAAATTTGCCATTCGAACCTCATCCTTTTCTAGAATAGACATGCACTGTACTTTTTCATCATCTCCCGGAAAACGGCGTCTAACTTCATTACATAATGTTAAATTTAATCTTTGAATAATTTGATGCTGTTTAGGCAAAAGATTTTGAAATCGCCCTTCATTCCATCTTTCCAAAGATTCTTTTAACACTGTATGGTTCGTAAAGTTGCAACACTGTTGAACTGTCCCCCAGGCTTCATCCCAAGAAAAATTATGATCCTTTAACAGAAGATGCATCAACTCAGCAACCACTAAAGAGGGGTGGGTGTCATTGATGTGAATCCGCGCCTTATCGGCAAAAGAACTCATGTCGGAAAAGATAGAAAGGTGATTGGCAATCATATCTTTTAAGGAGGCGGAGACCAACAAAAACTCTTGCTTGAGACGAAATCTCTTCCCCACCTTATTGTTATCATTAGGGTATAGGACATCGGTTAACGAGGTGTTTTCTACGGCCTCATCCAAAAGGCCCGCATTAAATCTCTGAAGCGAAAAATTTCTCGGAGATTCCTTAGTAGTCCACAAGCGCAACGTGGTCACACCAAAATGGGTATTTCCTCCATACCCTACTATAGGCAAGTCGTAAGGAAGTGCTCTTACTTCTTCATCGCCCACCACTACGGAAACCTCCAATCCTTGATGGGTGGTTTGCTTGACGAGCTGTCCATTAAATCCGACGGGCTGCGACCGATTATCTTGTCGCAATTCCCAGGGATTGCTGTGCAACAACCAGATATCTGGCCTTTCTATCTGAACCCCGTTATAGATCTCTTGTTCAAAGATGCCATACTGATAGCGCAGCCCATAAGCAATACTAGGATATTGATGAGTAGCTAGAGAGTCAAGCAAGCAACAAGCCAATCTTCCTAAACCTCCGTTTCCTAACCCCAAATCCGTTTCTTGATCATATATTTGACATAGATCTCGGTTCAAATCTTTTACCGCCTTTTTAACAAGATCTACGACGCCCATATTCATCATATTGTTACCCAGTAATTTACCCGGCATATATTCCATGCACAAATAATAAAGAATTCGGGGCCTTACTTTTTTAATGGTATGTCGAGCAGCAGTCCAATGGATCATGATCTTTTCTCTTAAGATCGTACAAAGAGCATAATAGACCTCTTCATTATCCGCTTCGTCGAGCGTCATTCCCTTTATTTTTACTAAATAATCTCTAATCTTGTTTGCAAGAGGGCTAGTAAGGGGAGGAATTTTATCTTCCATGAAATCTCTGGGTATAAAATGGTGTTTAACAGAAAATATCAATACATTTAAATGAATATGAAAGGGCCCCCTTTGAAACAGCAATGAGATGGAAAAACACCCTCATTAAATTTTTTCTGATTTTATGTTATCCTCTAACAAGACCCTTTAGGAATTCCCCTCCTTTTCATCGATTTTTAATCATCTCAACAACGGGTCTTGGAGATACGCTGTGGGCTACCCCAGCACTTCGAGCCTTACGAGAAAGTAGGCCTCACGCTTACATAGGAGTGTTAACTACCGAAGTTAGAAAAGAAATTTTTGATCACAATCCCCATCTTGACGAACTCTTTTCTCTCCGGCGCTCCATTTTTTTGTCTTTGTTAAGGCTACTTCCTCTTTTGCGAAAACGAAAAATCCACACTATCCTGATCTTCCATGCCTCACAACGACTGATTTTTCTCTTTGCTTCTCTCCTAGGAGCAGAGCGCATCGTGGGGTCAACTCATGGGAACAAAGAACTCGATTCTCTTCTCACCGATAAAATCGAAGAAGGAGAGATCCATGAAATCGAACGGCGCCTTTCCTTGGTCTGTCATCTGGGTTGTTCTCCTAACCATTCAAAAAAAATGGAACTCTTTCCTTCATCGAAAGATGAGGTAAAAATCGCTGGCCCCTCACAAAGAGTCATAGGGCTACATCCGGGAGCCCATGACCGATTTAAACAGTGGCCTTCTGCGCATTTCATCGAATTAGGGCGTCGATTACAACAAATTACTGACTGTCAAATTATCGTTACAGGAAATCAGCGAGAAAGAGAGCTCGTAACACGAATTGCTTCTGCTATTCCTCATGCTATCCCTTTTTGTGAAGACCCCTCGGTTTTGAAACTAGCCTCTCTTCTCAAACAACTCTCTCTATACATCACCAATGATACAGGAGCTTTACACGTCGCTTCCGCCATGGAAACCCCCACCATCGCTCTCTTTGCTCCCACGCATTCTGGTCGATGCGGCCCCTACTTTAACCCTCGCGTTAAGGTAATTCAAAAAAATCCCGTCTGCTTTCCCTGCTTAAAGAAACAATGCCAAGAACCTTTCTGTATGCTGCAGATATCCCCATTGGAAGTTTTTCATCTGGGGATGGAGCTGCTCTTTCAGGAAAATAAATGAAGTTGGCGGTTATCATTCTCAATTGGAATGGAAAAACAGATACTCTTGCCTGTCTAAAATCTTTAGGACAATTCTCTCGATCCAAATATGAAATCATCGTGGTGGATAATGGATCAACCGATGGTTCGGTGAGAGCTATTTCCTGCTCCTTCCCTGAAGTTACTCTTATTCAGGCAAGAACAAATTTGGGCTATGCGGGAGGAAATAACTTAGGAATACGACGAGCTCTTTCAAATCCGCAGATCGAATTTATCCTAATTTTAAACAACGACACCCTACTTGGCCCTCACTCCTTGGAGGCTTTTCTCAAAAAGGGAAATTCTTCTTCAAAATTAGGCATCGTGGGGGGTTATCCCCTCTCTTTCCACGACCCCTCTCAGATCGATCATCTCGGAGGAATTTGGAATCGCCAAACAGCTTCTTTCGATCTCGTTGGTCGGGGCGCTTCAAGGGGCTTTGTTCCTCGTGTAGCTCTAGATTACGTCTGCGGTTGTTCTATTTTAATCAAACGCAAGGTCTTTGAAACTATAGGAGAGCTAGAATCCAAATTTTTTTTATTCTGGGAAGAGGCTGATTTTTGTTTTCGAGCTAAACAAGCTGGCTTTGATATCGCTGTCTGTCAAGATGCGACTCTGTTACATAAAATTTCTGCGTCTTTTATCGGGGGATCTCCACAAAAAGCTTATTTTTGGTGGAGAGGGCGCGGCTTGTTTATTGAACGAAATTTCTCCTCTTCAGAGGTAACTTATCTCTATAAAAAAGTACTAAAAAAAGAGTTGCTGCATCTAAGAAAGTTGTGGTGGATAAAACAAGGAGAGCTCTACCTTTTGCAACTTTTCGGAAGAAAAGTGGCAGACGAAAAAAAGAAAGTAAAAGTTTTTCAATATCGAGCTTCTCTTCAAGGATTTTTCGATTACAAAAATTCTCGATTCGGAGAAGCTCCTTCTTGGTTATTTAAAAATGTATTAAAAACTACAAATCGTTCAAAATAGAGTTTAAGGAAAGGTTATGTTCTTATCTTAAGGTAGAGGTATTTATGCGGATTTTAGTATTATTGACGGTAATTTTCCCACTTTTTTGTTTTTCTCATCCCGTATCCAAGAACGTTGCCGATCTCTATGTCGACTCGCCAAAACCATTGGAACCTCACTGGAAAGGGAAAATAGAGGAAAGGGCTGCATCCGGCCAACCTTTAAAAATTGTCTATTATGAAGAGCTAGGGGACGCTCCAGAGGTTCCTGTTAAAGTAGTGACATATTATCTCAACGGCCAAATTAAACAGGAGTGCGACGTCACCTCTGTTCTCTTAGAAGAAGATCTCAAAGTTATGCCTCATGGAGTCGAGGTTAGCCTAGATGAGAAGGGTGGCTTGGAACAAATTGCTCACTACATCAAGGGCCAATTACACGGAGAGCTGAAGCTTTTTTTCCCCAACGGTCGACTCAAGGCACACACTTATTTCAAGGAGGGCAAAAGGCATGGCTCTTCAATTCTCTATTTTTTAGAGGGGAACAAATCGGAAGAATTTGAATACGCCGAAGATAAGTTAGTAGGGGAATATGTGCGCTACTACCCAAAAGATCAAGGAGGGAAACGCCTCATGACCATCTCTTATGTAGAGGGACTTCCTCACGGAAATGCGATGGAATGGTATCCCAATGGATCGCTCAAAAAAGTGGTTCACTATGAAAGAGGGGTAGTGGATTCTGACGGAAAAAATCCCGCTATCGTTATCCGTTCCGAAGATTATACTCTACTCGAAGTACAAGATTTCCGAGGGGGAGAACCGATAGGGACACATATTAAATATCACCCCAATGGTCGGGAAGCTTATCGTTGCTCTTACAAAGAAGGAAAACAAGATGGAAAAGAGCTCTTTCTTTCGAAGGATGGTAAGGTATTGGGAGAGGGAGTTTATCAAGAAGGTGTCTCTATAGGAAAGCACTGGCGTAATCATGAAAATGGAGCCCTTGCTTTTCTCGCCCATTTTGATGATAAGGGAATCCTACTTGACCCTATTCAAGAATGGAATGACGAGGGAATCCTCATCTCTCAATATTTTTTGAAAGAAGGGCGCTTTGATGGCTCTTTTAAACAGTGGTACGACAGTGGAAAGCTAAAATGTGAGTTTTGCTATTTAGAAGGAGAGTTGGAAGGCCCTCAAAGAGAATATTACCTTTCCTCAAAATTGAAGAGCCAAGCTTTTTACAAAGATAAATTTCTTGAAGGAGAGTATCTCGAGTGGTATGAAAATGGCCAGCCTGCGTTAAAAATGAGTTTTAAAAAGGGAGAAAAGGAGGGAGAAACCTTAGCCTGGTTTCCCAATGGTCAAAAAAAACTTGAAGAGTCAATCTTCGGAGGGAACCTGTCAGGAAAAAGATCTGAGTGGTATGGCAATGGCGTGATAAAAACAGAAGGGTTCTTTCGAGATGGGTTAAAGGAAGGAGTTCACCGAGAATTTAATGAAAAAGGTGATCCCTTAGTGGAAATTCACTATGAAAATGACTTGCCTCATGGTCTCGTCTGTTGTTGGCACGAAAATAAGCAAATCAAACATTCTATGCGCTTCATAAAGGGAAAGAAAGAGGGCCCAGAAGAGCAATTTTATTCGAATGGAAGTCTCAAATCCCGAGCTACTTATAAAGAAGGGGCTGTTGATGGGGAAGTGAAAACATTTTTTGAGGAAGGAGGCCCTCATCTCGAACAATCTTTTGTGGCAGGAATACCAGTAGGGGAACATTTGGAGTTTTACCCTAGAGAAAAAGGACAACAAGAACCTCAGCTTTCTGGAATTTTACGTTACGACGAGAACGGTCGCCTCCAAGGGGATGCAGAAACCTTTTATCCTACTGGACAACTTCAATCATTCAAAAGGTATCGAGACAATGAGCTTCATGGAACTTCTGCTTCCTGGGACCAAGAAGGCAATTTGTTAGTCGAAATTTGTTATGAAGAAGGAAAAATGAATGGCAGATTTTTTCAAAAACTGGAGGATGGCAAAGAGGTCATCTATCACTATAGGAAAAATCAACGTCATGGCCCCCACCAGATCTATTACCCTGTTCAAGAGGGCATGGCTAAACAAAAAGCATTTGAAGTAACCTTCGAAGAAGGGTTCCCTGAAGGGGACGCAATCGAGTATGATGAAAAGGGCAACAAGCTATCTTCTACCTTTTATGTTCAAGGGTTAAAAGAAGGAAGCTGTCAAATCTTCAATAAAGGAGCGCTTCTCATGCAAATCTCCTTCAAAAAGGATAAAAAGCATGGAACCTTAAATGAATATTACCCAAAAGGAGAGATCTTAAGCGACGTGAGCTACCAAGAAGATCAAAAACATGGGGAAGAAAAGAGCTACTTTCGGGATGGAACCCCTGCTCACTACGCTCAATACGTTCACGATAAACTAGAAGGTCGTTCTTATCGGTGGAATGAAAAAGGAATTATCATTTTTGAAGGAGAATACAAAGAGGGTCTCCGAGTGGGAAAATTTAATAAATATTACGATGATGGAAAGCCCAGGGTCTTACAAACCTTTTTGAATGATCAACTGCATGGGATTAAAAAATCTTATGATGAAAAAGGGATTTGTTCCGAATCTAGATGGGAGCATGGTAAGAGGGTGGGGTGAACCCCCTCCTCAATATCGCCTCGAGATGAGTATATCTTTTTTTCATTTCATCATTGCTAACAGCAATGCCAACAGCTCTTTTTTCTCCTATCAAAATGACTAATTTTTTCCCCCGGGTGATCCCGGTATAGAGAAGGTTGCGATGTAACATTTTAAAGTGACTCATATGGATAGGGATGATGACGCAGGGGGATTCGCTACCCTGATATTTATGGATCGATATCGCGTACGCCAACACTAAATCCTCCATCTTAGTAAAGGGATAGTAGACGTATCGATCTTCAAAATTTACTCTCATCCTTTCTTCATGAAAATCAATCGAGACGATGGTCCCCGTGTCTCCATTAAATACCCCGCTTTCATAGTCATTACGGGTCTGCATGACCTTATCCCCTAGGTAAAAGGAGCGACCCATGCGGCTTAAAACGATTTCTTTGTTACGACAAAAATGTTGTTGAAGCAGTTGATTTAAATTTTCCGTTCCAATTCCACCTCTCTTCATCGGTGACAAAATCTGTACCTCCTCAAGAGGGTCTAAGGAGTATTTCGCCTTTAACGTATTTTTCATCAAATCGAGAAGGGCAGAGAGGATTCCCTCTTGGGTTTCCTGCTCGATAAATTTAAAATCCATTCCATCGGAAAGCTGAGGAAACTGACCTCGATTGATTAGGTGGGCATTGGTGACAATGGAAGAGTAAGAAGCCTGACGATAAATTTGTGTTAACCTCGTCACACGCACTACTTCGGAAAAAATTAGGTCCCTCAGCACATTTCCCGCACCCACGCTGGGGAGCTGGTCGATATCCCCTATTAAAATTAACCTAGCAGAAGAAGGAATAGCCTTGAGAAGCTGGTAAAACAAAAATGTGTCGATCATGCTGGCCTCGTCGATGATCAAGAGGTCGACTTCAAGAGGATTTTCTCGATTTTTCTTAAACCCTCCTTCTTTAAAATTCACTTCCAAGAGCGAGTGAATGGTCGCAGCTTTTCTATGAGTAATTTCGGTCATCCTTTTAGCGGCACGGCCTGTTGGAGCAGCAAGGAGAATGTGGGGAGTTAATTTTTCAGAGATTGCTAGAATAGCTCTCGTGATCGTACTTTTACCCGTCCCAGGCCCTCCAGTGATGATCTGCATTTTTTCATCGATAGCATGAAGAATCGCTTGCTTTTGTTCAGAAGCAAAGTGAAGGCCTAGCCGCTCCTCTGCCCACAGAACCGCTTTATTTGTTTGCACTTTTCTGAGATTGCTAAGGCTTCTTTGCAAGCGTTGTATCTCTTTAGAAATACCTATTTCAGCATAGTAAAAAGGGCGATGCCAAATCCATCTTTTATCCTCTATATTTTTCGAGATGAAGTTTTCTTCTTCAACCCCTCTTTGCAATTCAATGGCGACCATTTCTGTAGGAAGTTGTATCACTTCGGCTGATAGAGCAATTAGTTCCTCTTCTGGATAACAGGTGTGGCCTTCGTTGGAAAGCTCCCATAAAACGTGATCTATACCGGCTCGAATGCGAGTTGCAGAAGAGGCAGGAATGCCTATTTTTTGGGCAATCTGGTCTGCCATTTTAAATCCAATACCCCCAATCTTGCGAGCTAAAGCAAAGGGGTCTTCCTTTACCTTAGCGATACTCTCGAGCCCATATACCTTGTAAATTTTTTGAGCATAGGCGGGTGTGATTCCATGAGATTGCAAAAAGACCATCGCCTCTCTGGCGACTTTCTGTTGCTGCCAACAAGATAGGATAAGATCAAGGCGCTTAGCACCGATCCCCGATATTTCAGCTAACCTCTGGGGCTCTTTATCGATAATATGGAGCGTTTCTATGCCAAAACGTTGAACGATTTTCTCAGCATAAACAGGTCCAATTCCTTTAATCACTCCTGATTCGAGATATTTTTGAATCCCCACGATGTCGAAAGGTTCTTTTGCTTCAAATCTTTCAACCATGAACTGTCTTCCATATCGAGCATGGCACTTCCAATGCCCCATACAGCGTACTATCTCACCGGACTGAAGGGTACCGATGGGACCCACAATATAGGTTAAATCTTGCTTACGAGGTTCTTTTAATTTAGCAACGCTAAAATCGTCGCTAGCAAAGAGCACTTCTTCAATATATCCAAAAATCTCTTCCACTCCTCTCAGTATGAAAAATCTCTTCACAAAGAGCCAAGAGTAATTTTACTCAACCTTTAAATACCTCACTTAAAAGCAGAGTTTGGAAGAAGTCGTTATTGACTTGATTGAAAAATGAGGGGCATAATGTAGCCTATGGAGTTGAGAGCCCCTCTTATTGCGATATTCTCCTCACTGTTCCTCATTTTCTTTCCTTTAGAGGGAAGCTATACTCTTAAAAAGGGTAAGTTTCTACCTACAAAAGAGCTTACTACTTTATCAGCCCAAGAACATTACACTTTCCTATTGGCAGCGCTTCAAGAAGAAAATTGGCAAACGGTAGAATACCAATCGACCCTTCTTATCAAGAATTTCCCCGATTCTCCTTTCTATCAAGAGGCTGTATATTACTTGGCTTCTGCTCATTTTTATCAACAAGATTATGACCTGGCCAACCAATACCTTACCGAGTATCTTCAACATCAAACAGTTTTAAAACATTTTTACGAAGCCCTGGAATTGAAATTTCAGATCGCCGAAAAATTTCGACTGGGGTCAAAAAAACATCTCGGTGGGTTTTCTTTCCTTCCCAAGTGTATCTCAGCAAAAGAGGAGGCCCTGGCTATTTATGAAGAGGTCATCAACACCCTTCCTAACGATGACTTAGCTGCTAAATCTCTTTTTGGTAAGGCAGTTTTATTGATGGAAGAAGGAGAATATACAGCTAGCATTGAGGCACATCAAGCTTTGATCCGCCATTTTCCCAAACATCCTATTACCCCCAATGCCTATTTAGAAATAGGGAAAACCTACCTGATAGAGTCACAACAAAAATCTCCAGATGCTGATTACCTCGAGCTAGCTTTAATTAACCTAAAAAAATTCAGACAAGATTTTCCCAATGACAGTCGTCTAACTCAAGCCGAGGCCTTGTTTGCTGAGATGCAGGAAGAATATGCAAAAAGTTTTTATGAAATAGCCCAGTTTTATGAAAGAACCCATAAAAAACAAGCGGCTATCCTCTATCATTCCAAAATCATCAAAACTTTTCCCAACACCAAAACCGCACTTCTTTCAAAGAAAAAAATCAAAAAACTGCAAGGAACTCCGAGCCAGATTCCTGCAGCCTCATCTAAAATAGCTCCTCATGAATCGGCTGATTCTTCTTCTCCTCCTTCTTCTTAAACTGACAGGATGCGGCTACCACCCTATTCATCTAAGTGAAAAGCCCACCCTCTCTATCCCCTATGCCCAAGGGGATAGAGAGGGCCTTTTCACTGCGGCGTTGATTAAGAAGATCGATGAGAAAGGAATTTATGAACTAGACAACCAAGGGGAATTTGTCTTAAAAGTGGAGTTAACTTCCCCAGAGAATGAGGTTATTGGATTTCGATATGATAGATCTGAAATTACGGGTAAGATCGAAAAAAATCTCATGCCAACAGAAAATCGCTCTTCCGTTCAAGCCAAGGTTTCTCTATACAAAAGATCCTCAGAAGAAACATTCTTTCCTCCCTTTACGGTGACCGCTCAAGCTGAGTATGACTACATAGACGTCAATTCATTAAGAGACCTCTCCTTCATCACCCCAACTGGCAGAAGAGAAAAGGTCGTCACCTTTTCTCTAGGGCAGCTGGACTCGATAGAGGGAGGCTCAGATAATGCGTTAATTCCTCTGTATCAAAGGTTAGCGGAAAAAATTTCTCAAGCTTTAGTAATACAACGCCTAGAATCTACCCATCCTTCTGAGGGGGGTTGATAGAAGAAATTATCGCCTCGGTGTCGGTTACTTCTGTAAGAAAATGTTCTAATACCTTTAAGATGAATTTCGGAGTATTGTACACCCCAGAGGTAGAAAAAACCAATTCAAGATGGGGCTTTTCATGCTGTAGTAAAGCAATAAAGGTTAGGGTCATTGAGGCATTGTCGACTGTTTTAGGAAGGATCCACACGACAAATTGCTGATTAAAAAGGGTAACCTTATCTGCCGTTTCCAGAACGTGGAAATAGTGGATGAGATCCTCATGAGTTGTATCGTGACTAAAATTATCATATTTAAGCAGCCCAAGGCCGTACAACATATTTAAATCTACCGTTATAACGCCATCAGGCGCGTGTTTGTTTAGGTTCTGAGAAAATTCGAGAAATGCTTCTTCCAATTGCGACGGTGACATCATCTATAAAAAACCTCTTTACTGCTTCTGATTTCTAGATACACGGCGCCTCCTGACATATCAATGTTTTTTTCTGTAAAATTCTCAAAAACTTCAAAAATGAGCTGTTTTTTTTCAAAAAATGACAGTGTTCTCTCTTGCCTATATCATCTAATATTTGCCAAAATGAGATTCATTGATCGATGGCCGTCCCCTTTTTTCTCATCCTTCTATCTTTCCTCGCTTTCTGCCCCTTGATCAGTAAGCCCCTCCAAGTCAAAAGCGCCTCCACCTCCACACTGCTCATTAATGCCGAAACAGGGGCCATCCTCTACCAAAAAGACGCTCATAAAAGATCTTATCCCGCTAGCCTGACGAAAATCGCAACAGCTCTCTATGTTTTACACGAATTAGAGAGAAGAGGGGGGTCTCTTAACCAAAAAGTACAGGCTTCTCCAAATGCCTTGATGACTTTTCTTAATCCTACATCAGCTACTTCCTCATATTGTCTCGATAGAACGGGGTCGAGCATTGGGTTGAAAAAGGGAGAGATAATTTCCTTAGAAGACCTTGTATATGGATTACTACTCGCATCGGGTAATGATGCTGCCAACGTCTTGGCAGAGTCGGTAGGTGAGGGGTCCATAGAACAATTCATGCACCGCCTCAATCTATTTTTGCAAGAGCAGGGAGCACTCCACACCCACTTCGTCAATCCCCATGGACTTCATCATCAAAACCATTGGAGTACAGCCTATGACTTAGGCCTAATAGCTCGGCTGGCCTTAAAACACCCCTTAATACAACAAATTGTCAAAACAACTCAAAGAAGTTGCCCTAAAACCAATAAACAACATTCTCGTCTTTTCATTCAAACCAACAAGCTTTTAAAGCCAGGACCTCATTTCTACTCTAAAGCGATCGGTATCAAAACGGGATATACCTCTCAAGCCAAGTATAATTTGATTAGCGCTGCGGTGGATCGGGGAAGGATTTTAATTGCTGTGACCCTGGGCTACTCTAACAGCTGCCAGATGTTTTCAGAAGCGACCCAACTATTCGAAGCTGCCTTTGCTGAAATCCCGATCTCTCGCTTGCTTTTTGCTAAGGGAGACAACCATTTTTTTTTCACTGTTTCGGGCGGTAAAACACGATTAGAAGCGATGTTAAAAGAAAATCTCTCAGTCCAATATTACCCTGCAGAAGAACCCCTGTTTCAAGCGCACATTGATTGGCAAATCCCTCCCCTTCCCATTCCACAAGGCAAATGTGTGGGGAATCTAAAGCTCCTCGATGAAAGAGGCACCCTTCTAAAAGAACTGCCTCTCTTTGCTTCTCGAGAAGTCGAGCAAACGCGGTATGCTTACTTGAAAGAGACCCTTATCCAATATGGAATTCCTTTAAAAGGGAGCTTCTTCCTTCTCTTAGTGCTACTACTTTTGCTCAAATTTTTGAGATCGAAAAAATCATTGTCTGGAAAAGGGCTCCCATGAAGGAGCAATTTGTAAAAAGCTCTGATTAAACCCAAATTTGAGTTGTAGTCTGTTCAGATACTTTTGATTCTCTTCCACAAAAAACTCATTGAGCAATTCTTGTTTTAACTCTTTAGCAATGGCCTGAAAAGAACGTGGTGTCTGTTGCTGGTGGCCTTTTAAGTGAAAGATCCGCACTGTCTCAGTGCCATCCCGGCTTATCTGCACAACGGGAAGACTCCAATCTCCTTGATTTAACTGAAGGAGAAGCTCCTTATGTTCTTTAGAAAGCTCCCCTTCCTCCAGTTGAAACTCTTGGGAAAGAGAGAGAGATACGAGCCCCTCGACCCCTCCCTTCACACGACTCAAAGCCTTAGATAATTCCCCCTCTACTCCTTCTTTTAAGTCAAAAATCATTTGCCCTACTTCTTGACTTTTTGCAAGGTTTTGAGAGCGAATCGTTAAAAACTGGTATTTCCAACTTCCTTTATTTTCATTATTCAATAGATACTTTTGGTAGGATTTTTTCAACTCTTCCGAAGTAACTCTTTGCAATACTTTCGAGGTAACCCTTAACCATTGGATCCGCTGAACGAGCATCTCCTGGTGTACGATTTTTTTCATCTCTTCATAAGAAATCCCCAGCAGCTCTAGTTGCTCCATGACATTGGGGCCAAATCGGTTTTGAATTTCTTCCCTTACATCGCCCTCACTTATTTTTACATTGCAGCTTTCTGCATCGAGAACCATCAACTCTGTGTCGATCATCTGTTGCAGAAAGGGACGCCATTGTGAGGTATAATATTGATATTTTGCCGCTTTAGAATAGAGATATTGTGGATAATGACGACTTAAAAATAGATCTATTTGTTTCACAACATCTAAAACAGAAATGTTTTTTTCATTGATTTTTACCAAAATGCGATTTTGAATCACGATCTCATCCACAGGCTCTAAAGGGACCAATTTAGGAGAGGAGGAAAAGGCAAATAAGAAGAGAGCCCCGCAAAGGCAAGAAAAAAAATTTCGCATCGTCATTAGTATATGATGCGAAAGCTTATTTTTCCACTACAGGAGAGAGTTCCAGAGTAACCACCTCCTCCCCTTCCGGTGGGGGTTCCCACCCCCCCCCCAACGTTTTATACAGCCAGCCAAGCGTGACTAAAGCAGTTGTCTCACCATTTAATAAAGCTTCCTCTGAGAGGATCAGCTCTCTTTCCACATCTAAGAGGTTGATCAAAGGAATCAAGCCTCTGTCATACCTCTCCTGGCTTATCCTTCTGAGTTCCTGATATTTTTGAGTGGCTTCTTGATAGTACACCACACTCTCGACAGCCCTTTTATATGCAATTAAAGCGCTTTCTGCTTCTTCTAAAGCTTTCAAAACCGTTTGTCGATAAAAATAGGTCGCCGACACAGCGGCCGCTTGTGCAGCTCTCCAGTTGCCCATCAAACGCCCCCCTTGAAAGATAGGCAGATTCAAATCTCCACCAAGAGTCCCTGTTTTGCTCAGAGAGGTGAAAAGAGTTTTCAATTTGAGCGACTGAAATCCCCCATCTCCAAGAAGAGTAATCGAGGGAAAAAAGGAGGCGACAGCAACTCCAACATCCGCCACAGCAGCAGCCAAGCTTCGCTCTGACTGACGAATATCAGGACGCCGACGGAGCAAATCAGATCGAAGACCTACACCGATTCCTTGCGGGATGGGGGGCAGGGGGACGGGAAGAATCAGCTCATTTACCAAAGTTTCCGGAACACCTCCTATCAACAAGGCTATTGTATAAATTCTGTGATAAATCTCCCCCTTTATTCTGGGAAGTAGAGCCTCTTCACTGGCCAAGCTCGCTTCAATCATTTCCATATCTAAAAGGTTGGCGTAACCCACCCACCACTGACTCTCTATAATCGATTTTTTAATCTTCAAAAGGTTAATATTTTGTTGAACAAGCTCTTCTTTTTTTTGTAAACTTCTCATTTCCAAATAATTACGAACTAATTCTCCCATAATGGAAATCAAAAGAGCGTCTCGTTGTGCTATGGTGCTCTCAAAAATCGACTCTGCTGCCTCCACGCGACGACGCGTTTTTCCAAAGAGATCGATTTCCCAAACCGTATCCAAAAGTGCATTAAAGAGATTTTGAATCTGGGGGACCTGAATTTCGAAAGGCAACCCCGTAGTGGGAGAAAAATCAAGAAGATTGTTTTGAATGAAAAGAGGGCCGTTTTTACTGAAGTAACTCTTCGTTGCGTTGAGGTCAAGATTAAAATGAGGGTAGAAAGAAGCGGCTCTAACATCCCTTGCTGCTTTTGCTTGTAAAATATTGGCCTCGGCGGCAAGGACATCGTTATTGTAAAGAACTGCCTGCTCTATATAGCCATCGAGAAGAGTATCGCCAAAAATTTTCCACCATCGAGAGAGGGGCTCTTCTATAGATACAGTTTCCCCTCCCGACACCCACAGGTCGGAGATATTCATTTCCGGGGTTTTATAATTGGGGCCCAGAGTGCATCCAGCCAACAACCAGCTCAGGCAAAAAAATCGCAGAAGCGACTTCATCACTCCAGCCTCTTTTGAAAAAAAAAGCCAGCACCTACGATATTGAATACCGCAATACCTGCAAGTGGCCAAAGATACTCTAAAACTAATTTAGCGGGCATCGCTTTTAGAAAAAGGCCCTTGGAAATCACGAGCATATATTTAAGAGGAATGAAATGCGTCATGGGTTGCAACCAAGAAGGCATATTCTCAATGGGGGTAGCAAAACCCGATAGTAGTACAGAGGGCAGCATGAAAACAAATGTCCCTAGCATCGCTTGCTGTTGCGTCATCGAAAGGGACGAGATGAATAAACCCACACCACTAATAGCCGTCACAAAAATCAACAAACTTAAAAAGAGCAAGGGCAAAGAACCCGTAAAAGGAACCTGAAGCCCCCATACTCCCACCATAAACATAAAGATCGCTTCGGCAAAGCCAATAATGATTCCCGGGATCATCTTTCCCACGGTAATTTGAAAAGGAGTTAAGGGAGAAACCAGAAGTTGGTCAAAAGTGCCCATCTCTCTTTCACGGGCTATTGATTGGGTGGTTACGACCAGACAGGTAAGCATGGCTAACAATGCGACCAAACAAGGAATATTATACCAGTAGTAGAGCGTGTTAGGATTAAACCAAATTCTAGGAACAATGTACGCCTTAACAGGAGAAAGATCGACCCCCTTTTTGTAGAGAAGATCGGCATTGAACCGCTCGACAATTTGTTGGGTATAGCCGGCTATAATTTGTGCGGTGTTAGATTTTCGTCCATCTAAAATGAGTTGCACGACGGCAGTTTTTTCTGCATCGAGATTTCTCGAAAATTGCTCGTCGATCGAAACTACCATGACTCCTTTTTGAGAATCCATAAAAGAAGGGATCTCTTCTACACTATGCAAAAAAGTGATCGAGCTAAAGACTTCTGTTGCATAAAATCGCTCTACCAATTCTATACTCTGCTCGCCTAGATCGCGATTGAGAATCCCTATAGGAATATTTTTTACGTCCAGCGTAGCAGCAAAAGTAAATATCAGCAGCTGAATCACCGGAGGAAGGAGAATAGAAATCCTCACCTTGCGATCTTTTACTACCATTAAGAGTTCTTTCCAAACTAAGGTAATGAGAGGGTATTTCATTTTAATCCAACCTCTTCACCGTTTTAAAAAAGGTAAGAGTGAAAAAAATAGCGAAGATCAGCACCATCGGAATAAGGTTAATACACAACAACCCCCAAACATTACCCACCAAAAACAGAGCTTGCAAGCTTTGAACAAAGTATTTAGCAGCCATTAAATAGGTTAAAGCTTGTATCCACTGGGGCATGCTGTGAATTTCAAATAAAAATCCCGATAGTATGTAAGAGGGTAAGAAAGCGACGATCAAAGTGATCTGGTAGGCAACAATTTGATTTTTAAGAAGGGTAGAGATCATCAATCCCAGGGAGAGAGAAGTCAAAAGGAAGAACGCGGAGACAAGCATGAGCAACAAAAATGACCCTCGCAGCGGCAACCCAAAAAGGAAAATCGATAAAGCCACGGAAAGAAGCATCGAAGCCATCCCAAGACAAAAATAGGGAATCACTTTACCCAAAATCAGTTCTCGCACTCTCACGGCTGTCGAAATCATCATCTCCATGGTCCCTCTTTCCCACTCCTTGGCAACTACAAGAGCCGTTAGAAGAGACCCTATCAAAGTCATGATGATCGCCAGGGATCCCGAAAGGAGAAAAAAACGACTTTCCAGCGTTTCGTTATACCAATATCTCTGTTGAATCGTCGCTTGGTAGGGTAAGGGGTCCGTGCCCTTCATGATTTTTCTCTGGGTTACCCAATTTTGAAAGGCTCCTTTCGCATAATTTTGTACAAAATTAGCCGTGTTGGTTTCGCTACCATCGGCAATCACCTGAAGAGGGGCTAGCGTCTCCTTTCGGTAAAGAAACTGAGTAAAATAGGAGGGAACGATGACGATACCTCGAATAGAGCCTTTGATCAACTTCTCGGTAAATTCACGGCGGTCACGCCCCACTGTGACTTCAAAATATCTCGAATTCGTAAAAGATTCTCTCAGACTCTGTACCTCTGGAGAGGTATCTTCCAAAACAAGCCCGACTCTCAGATGATCGAGATCGAGAGACACCCCATACCCATAAATAAAGATGAGGAGAAGAGGAAGAAAAACGGAAATTAATAAGCTACTCGGATCTCTGATAATCTGCAAAAATTCTTTTATGATCAAGGCGCGCAATCGTGTCGATCGATGCCTCTCACCTTTCTCTGTGGTTTTCATAATTTTCAATCAGTTGAATGAAAGTCTCTTCAAGAGAAGGAGGAGAAGAGGTAGCATGTTCCGATTTAAGTCGTCCCGGGGTATCGATACAAATAATCTTGCCCTTATATATCAAAGCGATCCGGTCACAATATTCTGCTTCATCCATGAAATGGGTCGTCACCATCATCGTAACTCCTCTGGTAGCTAGTCCATTCATGTGATGCCAAAATTCTCTTCGTGTCAGAGGGTCTACTCCCGACGTGGGTTCATCGAGAAACAATACTTTGGGGCGGTGCATATTCGCGCATGCCAATGCCAACCGCTGCTTCATCCCAAAAGGAAGAGAGTTGGCACTCCTTTCGAGATAAGGAGTGAGATCGAAAATAGTCACCATCCTATCCACTGCTTCTCGTTGCATTGCTCCATGCAATCCATAAATACCGGAGAAAAAAAAGAGATTTTGTAGAACGCTTAAGTTTTCATAGAGAGAAAACTTTTGAGCCATATAGCCGATCTGCGCCTTTCCCTCATGACGAAGGTCCATACCATGGATCAGAGCTTTTCCACTCGTTGGTTGGAGTAAGCCGCAGAGCATTTTAAAAATCGTCGACTTCCCAGATCCATTAGGGCCTAATAAACCAAAAATCTCCCCCTTATGAATGGAAAAACTCACTTTATCAGCAGCGATAAAGGAAGGTTTAAAAATTTTAGAAAGCTTTTGAGCTACTACTATCTCCTCTCCATCGGAGAGAAGGGGATGTTCCACCAAAGAGGAGCTATCTATTTTCTTCATTCCCCCTAAAAAAAGGATAAAAGCATCCTCAAATCGCGGGGCGACAGGCTGCATGTTGGGTAAAGGAAGAGGGAGATCGCTCTTTACCATCACTCGCAAATCATCCCCTTGGATCGTCCCATCGATCACTTCTTCCTTTTGGATGAGTTGAAATAGAAGCTCTCTCTTTTTGCCTTGTATCGAAGAAAGAGTAAATACCCTGCCCTGAGCCTTTGCTGTAAACAAAGAGGGCTCCCCATTAAAGCAGGACTTCCCTTCATTTAAAAGGAGAACCTCCTCACATTTTTCTGCTTCATCTAAATAGGAAGTACTCCAAAGAATCGAAACTCCTTCTTGACGCAGTCCCTCTACCATTTTCCACAGCTCCCTTCTGGAAATAGGATCGACACCTACACCAGGCTCATCTAAAAGGAGGAGAGGAGGACGATTGAGCAGCGCACAAGCCAACCCCAATTTTTGTTTCATCCCTCCAGACAGAGCTTTCACCAACCGGCCCATAAAAGGAGAGAGCCCAGTAAAATGACCCATCTGCCCAAAAAGCTCTTTTTTATCTGCAGCCACCCCTTTGAGGTCTGCATACAAGTTGAGGTTCTGCAAAACAGTCAAATCTTCATAAAGGCCAAATTTCTGCGGCATGTAGCCTATCAAAGGATGGATCCGTTCTCCCTCTGTAAGAGTATCGTAACCAAAAACAAGGGCAGTTCCTCGAGAAGGCCTTAAAAGTGCCGCCAAAAGTCGCATCAAAGTCGTCTTCCCAGCCCCATCTGCTCCCAAAATACCGATGATCTTTCCTTTGGGAAGCGTCATATCGATCCCTTGCAAAGCTGCTCTTTTTTGACCCGGAAAGAATTTGGTGAGATTTTTCATCTCCACCAAAACGTCACTCACAGTCATCTCTTTTTAGCCGAAGCTTAACAGTCACAGGCATCCCCTGTACCAAACATCTATCGGGATTGTCTGCATATACCCTCAACCGGTAGACAAGGTCGGTTCTCAACTTTATTGTTTCCACACTTTTGGGAGTAAATTCCGCTACGGGAGAAATAAAACCCACCTGTCCCTGATAAACACCACCGCTATCGGTGTAAATTTCTGCTTTCATTCCATAGTAGACTTTGCCCAAGTCGGGCTCATCGACAAATGCTCGAATCCACACCGGTGAACTCACCGATAAGGTATACACAGAATCCGCAGGATTCACCACACTCCCAGGTTCTCGAATCCGCGCCAAGATCACACCGGCTACAGGAGAAATGGCTCGAGTATACACCATCCTATCCAACGCTACTGCCAGGGCAGCTTTCGCTTCAATCAAACGGGCGCGCAGTTCGTCTCGATGAGATTGTGCGTTATCGAGATCTTCTTGGGAAACACCTCCTACTTTTACCAAGTCGCGCCTCCTCTCCAACAAAATTTCCGCATTATTCAAACTGATTTCCGTTGCCTGCATACGAGCAGAAGCCTCTTTAATCTCGCTGTCATAAGGAGTGGGATCGAGCAGCGCCATCAAATCCCCTGCCTCTACTCGATCTCCCTCTTCAAAAAAAAGTTTAGCAACAAGACCTGCTACTCGAAATCCAATATCAACTTGCCTTACATCGACATTACCATACAAAAAAAGATTTTCCTTCGGAGATGAGGAAAGCAAACCCCAACATAAAAAAATAGTTGCCATCACTACTCCACCACTTGCCAAATACCAAAAAATTCTTTTCATTTAAAAACTCTTTCTATTTTCATCTATAAACTAACTAAGATAAAAAATAGATATAATCATTTTTTTAAAAAATCCGTTGCTTGTATTTAAAAATAAAAACTGCGAAAATTTAATCCAAATTGGAGTTAATCTTTAATGTTTAGTAATTCCATATGTACCCAAATAAGTCCGATAAAGGATCATTTTACAAAAGGAGATGTACAAATTCCCTTTTGTATGAAACGCAATAATCTCGCAAAAAAGTTGTATCAAAACATTGACAAAGCACAACACCTCTTCATTGTAGGGCCTCCAGGTGTAGGAAAAACCAGGATTGCTGAACAAGCAATATCTCTAATGCAAAAAAACCAGGAGGCTGTTCATAGACTCGATGTATCTCAGCTAAAAAATCAAACTAAAATTACAGAGACTGTTCAGCAAGTGGCCGCTGCTTTAGTGCCCCTGTATAAAAACAAGTTGCATAACATATTTGAGAAAATGAAAAACAAGAATGCAATTTTATTTATCGATGATGCGGATCAACTTCCTGGGATGAATTTACTTTCCAATTTCACTTCGCACGAAGATTTTCGCATTATTGCAACTACGACAAATCTCGAACTCCCTGATCAATTAATCAAAGAAAATGAAGGCATGCAAAGAAGAATGAATGTCGTGCACATCTCTCCTATGACAATGGAGGAAAGCACGAGTCTTATTAAAGAAAGGTTGCTGGAAGAACTCGATTTCTTTAGCAGTGTTGACTTTGATGAGGAGACAAGAAGAATTGATTCTCTTGCAGAGCGTTTAGTGAATCTAGCTGTCGGTGGTGATGAAGGACAGAGGCATTTACCCAGCTTAGTTGACCATGATTATCTTACGCTCTTGAAACTAGAAGGATGGAAAGATCTATTAAAAGATCTTGATGAGCCTATCGATAACATTTTGAATCGAGCTTATTACAAAAACACGGAACGAGAGCATCTAGGGGCAGCAAGGAGGCAGTTTGAGAAAGGATTTTTCAAAAAATGCTTTTCTGAAAGAAAGAAGTCTCTCAATTCAATGGCGATCCAGAAAGGAAACCTACAGGTTATCCAGCAACCCAAGAAAGGCTCGGCTCGTTTCCTCGAAGATTTCTACAGCGCTAGAAACAACATTTACTGTTGTGACCTGGAGACATTGCAAAAAGAGACCATGAACTGTACATCTTCGCATTACGAGGCTGTGTTGAGAAAGAGTTTGTATAGATTATCTGAGACCTCTTCTGAGCTCTTTATAACGGGAATAACGAAGAAAATACTTGAGTCAATTGGCTTCTGCTGCTACACTGGAGAAAAGAAATCTCCTCCTGCTATAAATTCACTAGAAAATCTCAAAGAGCTGGTAATGGAACAAGCAAATCCTCGTTTGATAAAATTGAATGAGTTAGCAAAGGAGGCGGAGCAAGTCGTTCGGGAGAAGGCATCCATTCTATTAGGAAAGGTGACGAGCTCTTCAACGGATTACATAACTCTTGAAGCAAAAAGAAAACTTTTTTTCACATGGCTGTATCGGATACAACTACCCATAAAGATTCTCTTTACAGAAGAGGAAACGCCTTTTGATAGTGTTATGCATGATTCTAAAATATGGACGGTGGTACAGGTTCCCCCTTTAAGCTGGAACAGGGCTGTAGATTGGTTGTCACAACGCTATGGAATCTTTGATTCTGTCCCTGCTCTGCTCTATACCTTGTTTTCTCTATCAACGCTGTGTGAAAATCCTTGCGATGTAGCGGCTGAATTTCTCGATTCTTTAGAAAAAGAAGAATCCTCGACCAGCATTCCCTCTTGGGACAAACGATTATTTCCGTTTCTCAAGTTAAAAGAAGTGAGTATTATAAAAGCAAGGTTCGAAGAGCTAGTAGAAGAGAGTAAAAAATTTGCTCCTGAGCTTGCTGTATGCACGAAGCTTTTGCCAAAGAATCAGCTTCTTGATCTTTCTACCACTCAAAAAATTTACAAATTCATTACTGAAAAGAAGCAAGAACGCTTCTGCTTACACTTGATCGTAGAAGAAAAGCACGCTCACAGAGAATTCCTGGCAAATAGAATAGCTTGTTTTCTCAATGAGGGAAAATGCTATCGATTCGATCTTCCAAAGCATCTAATGGAAAATGCAGCACTCGCACAGCAGCTATTTAATGAAATACTCAATAATGTAAAGCCAGGTGATATCGTCATTCAAGAAGATAATCCTACTTTTACTAAAGAACTTTTAGAAAAAAATGTCAAGGTTGTCTGTTTTCGCTCATCAGAACAGGCAAATAAGAAGAGTTGCTCCTTCTTGGAAGGACTTTTAAATTGGTTCGTAACTCATTGTCTAGCTCAACCATCTCAAATCATTGAAGAAACCATAGTCTGTAATCGATTTTCTCAAAAAGAGCAGCGTTGGACTTTACAAGAATTACTTGGTAATCCTAGCACAGAAATCAAGAAAAGTTTGGCTTCTCTCTATCACTGGTCCTTTCCCGATATTGATACAGCTTTTACCAATTTGAAAAAGGATATACACCCCAATACATTAAAAAGTACATCTTTAGAAGATTTGGCTAATCAATTTTATAAACAGTACCGAAAAGAGCTTGGAGTTAGCTTAAACGAAGTGAAGCGCCGCATGAATCCTCCTTTATGGTATCGTGCCCTTTGGTTGATCTCATCTATCTTTCACACTCTGTTCGTGGATCCAATACGTTGGGGATGGCGTCGATTTATACGACCTCCTATTACCCAGTCCTGTGTATTGTAAGGAATCGATTTTCAACAACGACCTAGGGATTGCCCCAAATGCCCTAGGGTTTCCAATCCTTCGCTAGAAGCCTGAAGTAAATCATGGTCAAATTGAATGCGATGTGGCTCGAAGAGAAGAATGATAGAAGAGCCCCCATAGGAAAAGTATCCCTTTTCGCGGCCCTTTTCATACATTTTTCCAGGGATGAATGTTTGATGGATAGACCCTACGTAGGTTGCACCGATCTCAATAAAAAGGAGCTCACCAAAATCATTTGTTTTTAGAGAGGTAATCATTCTTTTATTTTCTATAAAGATCACTCCGCCTTTCTTTTTCAAGGCAAGAGGATTGACAGAAAAGAGCTTACCTGGAATAGCATGCGCTTTACCTGGAATGCAGCGGAGAGGAAAATGAAAGCGATGATAATCGACAGGAGCAAGTCGTATCACAACCATCGATCCTTCACTATATTTTTTAACTAATGCTGGCTGGCAAAGAAGTGTTTCTAAATACCATTTTCTACCTTTCACAAAAAACCCTTCATCTTTTTTAAGATTTTTATAGATGAGATAACGCCCATCGGCAGGAAGAATGGCCACATGGTTCCCGGGAGCAATAAGACGTGATTCTGGCTTTAAGCGACGGGTAAAAAAATCATTGAACGATTGAAAAGAAGAGACAGGATCGAGAAATTCTGAACTATTTATATGAAATTTTTTAATAAAGGGTTTGATTTTTCTTCTGCTATACCTAGATTTTTGTAACCATCCATACCATTTTGAAAGAATGGTGAGATTAGAAAATAAAGGAAGTAATAAAAATGAAAAAAAACGGTTTACCCAACCTGTACCATAGAGTAGCTTAATGAAAACTTTGCCATAAATTTTTTCAACTTTCTTTTGGCCGCTTGCCCGGTCGATGTAAAAAAGATTCATGGATTAGGCCGAGACTTTTCTCCTATTTCTGCAACAAATTTCAAATCTTTAATCAAAAGGGGTGTTAGCAGATGAAGATAGTGGTTTTCCTTTGCAATTTGCAAAATTTTTCTAGAGGTCTCGATCATTTGAACAGCTACTTCCTTTGTGGTTTGTTCTTCGTAAAAAAATTTTTGTTGATCCATAAATTGTTGAACTAATCCCCTCAGTTGTTTTTGGATATCGAGCTGTCGGTTAGTGGTGGAAATTAATTGATCCAAAACCAAGAGCTCTTCCCCATCTCGATGAAAACTCAAAAACATTAAGGAGAAAAATGCAAACCAAGATATTTTCTTAAATGGTAAGAACATATCGAATGAATTATAGTTGGTAATTTAGTTAATTTCAATCAACCGATATAATTCTCAGAAAGAGGTTGTACCGATGCTCAATTATTTTATGCGAATATTTGGCTCTCAGCAGTCGCGATTACTCAAAAAATATCAAAAAATCGTGCAACAAGTAAATCGGGAAGAGGTGAGACTTGCCTCTCTTTCTGATGCGGAGCTCAAAGGAAAAACGGCGGAGTTTCGAGAACGCCTAGCTAAAGAAAGTTCCTTAGACCTTTTATTACCAGAGGCCTATGCAGTGGTTAAGCTAGTGTGCCGACGTCTTTGTGGTCTCGACATTGCAGTTTCTGGATATCGTCAAAAATGGGATATGGTTCCCTACGATGTTCAAATTTT
>Ga0187894_10002142_pt1 | contig 24060 bp, 24 predicted proteins | sample GBC1701081metaG_FD_136650 | JGI IMG/M metagenome (GOLD analysis project Ga0187894, IMG submission 136650) | White microbial mat communities from a lava cave in the Kipuka Kanohina Cave System on the Island of Hawaii, USA - GBC170108-1 metaG ... | reverse complement strand
GTTGACGAAGGCATTGGTCAGCGGGTTCACGATGTCGACCGAGGCGGTCGCGGTCAGCAGCGCGCTCCAGCCGCCCTGGGCCGGCGGGTCCTTCTTGGCGCGGCGCGAGACCAGGGTCGACCAATCCATCTGCTGCATGTCGACCTTCATGCCGGCGCGTTCCATCAGCGATTTGGCGATCGGGGCGAGGTTGTTGAGCACCTGGAGATCGGTTGTGCCCAGCAGCACCACCGGCGTGCCGTCGTAGCCGCCTTCCTTGAGCAGCGCCTTGGCCTTCTCCATGTTGGAGTCGAGCTTGTCGTCCCAGCCCTTGGTCGAGGCGAACGGCGTGTCACACATGAACATCGCCTTGCAGGTCTTGTAGTATTTCGGATCGCCGATCACGCCGTTGAGGAAATCCTGCTGGTTGAAGGCATAGAACAGCGCCTGGCGGATCTTCGGATTGTCGAACGGCTTGTGAAGGACGTTGTAGCGGAAGATGTATTGCAGGCCGAGCGGGTTGGTGGTGACCAGTTCGATGTTGGGGTCTTTGGTTAGGAGCGGATAGAGGTCATGCTGCGGCGTTTCGATCATGTCGATCTCGCCGTTCACCAGGGCATTGATGGCGGTCTGCTGGTCCGATATGGCCAGCCATTCGACACGGTCGACTTTGGCGACCTTGCCACCGGCCAGGCCTGAGGGTGGTTCGGCGCGCGGGCGGTATTTCGGGTTCTTGACGTAAACGGTGCGATCGCCGGGTTTCCATTCGTCCTTCTTGAAGATGAAAGGCCCCGAGCCGGTGGTATCGGCGATCTGCGTGAACGGATCGGTCTCGGCCACGCGCTTGGGCATGATGAAGGGCGTCAGACTTGAGGGTTTGGACAGGCCCATCATCAGCAAGGCGGAGGGCTCCTTCAGGACGATGCGGAAGGTCCTCGCGTCAACAGCCACCATGTCCTGGATGACATTCATCGCGAGTTGGCCGAGCGCGTCGCGGGCCGCCCAGCGCCTGATCGACGGGATCACGTCGGCGCTGGTCACGGGCTGGCCGTCGTGCCACTCAAGCCCCTCGCGCAGTGTGAACGTATAGGTGATCTTGTCGTCGCTGACGCTCCAGGTGTCGACCATCTGCGGCTGGATCTGCAGCTTGCTGTCCAGCGCAAACAGCGTGTCGTAGATCATGTAGCCGTGATTGCGCACGATGTAGGCCGTGGTCCAGATCGGATCGATGACCTTGAGGTCGGAGTGGTTGACCACCCGCAAGGTGGTTTGCGCGCTGGCTCCGGTCGCCAGGCCGACGGCAAGCGTCAGCGCACTGGCCAGCGTTCCGAATCGATGCATGTCACGTTCCTCCCAAGATGTTCACTGTCGGGGCTTGGATGCCGGTTGTTCTCGAGGAGGGGGCGCGCGATGGTGGGCCTCCTGGCGAAAAGCGGCAAGGACAGTGTGGCCGGCTTTCTTTCCCGGCCGGATCGGCTAGATTTCGCGCCACGCCAAAGGGATCGTACCGGGAGAAACGCCATGACCATCGCCACCATCCTGACGCCGAGGATCATCGTCATCGGCGGTGGCGCGATCGCACAGGTTGCCGACGTGCTCGGGCAAGTGGGCGGCACGCGGCCGCTGGTGGTCACCGACAAATTCATGGTGTCGAGCGGCAAGCTGGCGGCCGTGACCGATGTGCTGGCAAAAGCCGGCATCGCCTTTGACGTGTTCTCGGACACAATCGAGGACCCGACGACGGACGTCGTCGCGGCTGGTGTCGCCAGGATGCAGGCTGGGGGCTATGACAGCCTGGTCGCCTTCGGCGGCGGCTCGCCGATCGACACGGCCAAGGCGATGAGCGTGCTGGCCGCCAACGGCGGCGAGATGCGCCAGTACAAGGTGCCGAACCCGATCCCCAAGGCCGGCCTGCCGCTGGTGGCGATTCCGACGACGGCGGGTACCGGGTCGGAGGTGACGCGCTTCACCGTCATCACCGATACCGCGACGGACGAAAAGATGCTGATCGCCGGTGTGCCGTGCATGGCGGCCGCCGCCATCGTCGACTACGAGCTGACCTTGACCAAGCCCTATCGACTGACCGCCGACACCGGCATCGACTCGCTGACCCATGCCATCGAGGCCTATGTCAGCAAGCGTGCCAGCCCGCATGCCGACAGCCTGGCGCGCGCCGCCATGGCGGCGATCTATCGCAACATCCGCACGGTCTGCGCCGAGCCGCAGGACCGCGCCGCGCGCGAGGCCATGATGCTGGCCGCGACCCAGGCCGGCATGGCGTTCTCCAATTCGTCGGTGGCGCTGGTGCACGGCATGAGCCGGCCGATCGGCGCCTTCTTCCATGTGCCGCATGGGCTCAGCAATGCCATGCTGCTGCCGGCCATCACTGCCTTCTCGGCCAACGCCGCCTTGAACCGCTATGCCGACTGCGCCCGGGTCATGGGTGTCGCCGGCGACGATGTGTCCGATCAGACCGCGGTGGCCCTGCTGCTCGACGCGCTGCAACAACTCAATGCCGACCTCAAGGTGCCGACACCCAAGGCCTATGGAATCGACGAGGCGAAATACATGAGCCTGATGCCGACGATGGCCGAGCAGGCTTTGGCGTCGGGCTCACCGAACAACAACCCGCGCGTGCCGACGAAGGACGAGATCGTGGAGCTGTATCAAAGGGTCTGGGCTTGACCGGCAAAGGATCACCAGCGCGCCCCGGGAACCTGCCGACGCGGGGACTTTGGGATGCATCGCGCGGCGCCTACGTCCGCGGTGCCGTGGTTGCGGCAATCGTGGGGACGTTGCTTCCTGCGATGGGGGTGTGGTCCGAGCTTACGCGTGGTGGTTGGGGAGCCGATGTGCTGATGGGCGTGGTGGTATTGTGGGCAGGCGCACTTCTCCTGTTCATTCCATTGGCATCGTGGATTGCATGGTTTGCGCCCGCGCCGGGAATGTCGGCATCGCTGCGGTGGTTGCGCATGACGGTCGTTGCCTCAATTGTTTCGGTCGTGCCACTGGCAGTGCTGCTGATGGTGCTCGATGCTGCCGAGACATGGCTCTGGATCGCACCACCGATGGCAATCCTGCACGCGCTATGGACCGGCTTGTTTCTGCTCGGCATGCGTCGCTGAAGTGACAGAGGTCTGAGGCGTTTCGCCTCCTCTCAGTTTCGCGATGACCGTACGAGACACCAGGACCGCCGCCAGGATTGTGGCCGCAAGACCCACGCCGAACAGGATCCAGTTGAGCGTGCGTCCTTCATTGTCCTCGGCACCATGGCCGAAGGCGCCGATGGAAATGAAGAGCGCGGCGCCAGGCAGGATACCGACGGCGGTGGCGATGGCGTACTGCGTGAAGCTGATGGCTGTGACACCGAACAGATAGTTCTGCACGTTGAAGGGTATCAGGGGGCTCAGCCGCAGCAGCAGGACGACCTTCCAGCCCTGCTCGCTCACGGCTTCGATCACGGCGGCGCCCCGCGGATGATCCATAGCCCAGGACCGCACGCGCGCGCGGGCCAGATGGCGGCCGATCTGGAACGCCAGCGACGCGCCCGTCATCGCCGCCGCAATCACCAGCGGGAAAGCCCAGACGCCGTAGGCCAGGCCGGCGACAATGGACAATGGCGCGCAGGGCAGCAGCACGATCGTCGCCAGGATGTAGACCAGGGCGAAAACCAAGACACCCCAGATACCCAGGCTCTCGACCCAGCCGCGGAAGGCGTCGATCCACGTTCCCACTGGAGACAGCAGGCCCAGGATGGCCAACGCGATGACCACGAGGACGCCTGCGGCCCACACCCACCAGCGGCGCTGCCCACGCCGGTGCCCCGGGCGCGGCGGCATGGCGATGGCCTCCGTCAAAGGCGCCCCGCGCTGGGACATCGGGCTCTTCCTCGCGATCGCGCCACCGGCGCTGTGAGAGGAAACGTCAGCCTACGGTCCGTGTTCCCGCGATGGTGTTGGAGAAAAGCCAGGGCCGGGCGTGCCGGTCAAGCCGCGGCGCGCGGGCCGGCCAGGTGGTGCGCGCTATTGGGCATGAACGGCATGGCCCACATCAGGCCAGTGGGCGGTGCCTGTTCGTCGAGATGGGCGAATTCGAAGGCGCCGATGCAGGTGTCCGCCGCCCCCAGTCTGTCGACGAAAACCTCGACCCGTTCGGTCGGCTCAACGATCAGCAGGATGCCGGGTTCGTACCACAATCCGCCGCTGCGGGCGAAATGTCCTGGTCGCACGAAGAACGTCTTGATCATGGCGGTACGCACTCTCTGTTTCGTTAGGGACAGCACGCGGTCGTTTTCGACCTACGCTTACCGATACATCGACTGCGACAGTGGCGGCGTAGGGCAGCCTTCTGTCCATGTCTTCCATTCTTTGGTCCATCGCGGACCGATGGTCCGGGCGCGGACAGTGCCGAAAGCGATGCAACGGGAGACCGGAAAGGCTGCGAATTCGTGGCGCCGACATGGCAAATTCTTGACCGGTGACCCGTCGTCGCCCGGCTGTCGAGGGCGGTGCTCCTTGCCGTTCGAACCGCGGCAAAGGATCCGGGATGATCCATTCGGCACGCTGCGCCGGCGTCGCAGGGATCACCCGCCAGCGACTCTGCCATGCGGAACAGGGTGCGGCGATCTAGGCCGATGCTGTTGTCGGCCGTCGGGGAGCGCGCTCATACTGACGCCGTGAGACCGCAAGCCGGCGCTCCCAGAAGGCGCCGACCGGGCCCGTGGAGGAAGCGTCATGCAGTACAAGCGCATTTCCGCCGACTGCCATCTCGACTTGCCCTGGATGCCGCCCGACCTGTTCACGTCGCAGGCACCGCGCGCGCTGAAGGACCGCATGCCCTATGTCGAGGACAGCGCCGATGGTCCGCGATGGGTGGCCAAGAACGGCGCCAGTTTCGGCTATCTCAACGGCGTCGGTCCGGCCGGCCAGAAATACACGCCGGGCAAGCACCATCGCGTCGACATCATGGCCGAGACCGGGCTCTACGACGACGGCAAGAAAGGCATTCGACGGGTGTCGGATCCACATCTGCGCATCAAGGATCTCGATCGCGACGGCGTCGATGCCGAGGTGATCTACGGCATCCTCGGCGCCGCCGGACGGCTCAACGACCGTGACGCCTGCAACGAGATGCTGCGCATCTATAACGACTGGCTGAAGGAATTCTGCCGTCCGTATCCGGATCGGCACATCGGCCTCGCCTGCCTGCCCTACGGCGATATCGATGCGGCGGTGAAAGAAATCCATCGCGTCGCGCGCATGGGCGTCAGAGGGCTCGAGCTCTCCTGCTCGTGGGACATGGAGCCGATGTGGCATCCGATGTGGGAGCCGCTGTGGCAGGCCGTCAACGAGGTTCAGCTGCCGCTGCATTTCCATACATTTCCCAACGTTCCCCCCGACACGATCCAGAAGCATGGCGGTCGTGTCGGCCGCTCGGTGTTCTTCACCGTCGTGTCCGGCTTCCAGATGAACCTGGTGAACATCCTGGCCGCCATCATCTCGGCCAATGTGCTGGAACGCTATCCGCACATCCGGATCGCCTTCGGTGAGAGCGGCTGCGGCTGGATCCCCTATGCGCTCGACCGCATGGACTACGAATGGGAGGATCGCTTCATGGATCTGGGCCTCAAGATGAAGCCCAGCGACTACTGGCGCCGGCAGTGCAAGGCGACCTTCCAGTTCGATCGCATCGGCACCAAGCTGATCGACGACATGGGCGTCGAAACCCTGATGTGGGGTTCCGACTATCCCCACGGCGACGGCGTCTGGCCACAGTCGGACAAATATATCGCCGAGCAGTTCGGTCACCTGCCGGACGACGTCACACGCAAGATCACCTGCGAGAACGCCGGTAAGTTCTACGGGCTGATCAACTGAGGTCTTCTTCTTTGGACCGCGCGCGTCCTCGCGCGCATCGGCGCCAGGCGCCGACGCCGTTGATCTCACTCTCCGCCGACGCTACAGGCGAGGGCGCGCGTGGACGCGTGCGGTCCAAAAATGACACGCCGCCGCTGAACCCGGCCCAACCGACGCCGGCGGCCGTACGCTTGAAGCCCGCCATGCTCTTGGCGTTGCAGGCATTCGATGCCGCGGTCCGGCTGGGCAGCTTCAAGGCGGCCGCTGCGGCGCTGCACCTGACGCCATCGGCCGTCAGCCATCGCATCGGCAGCCTCGAACGGTCGCTGGGCGAGGCTTTGTTTGCGCGCACGCACCGGGCGATCCGACCCACGGCGGCCGGGACGGCGTTGGCCGCCGGCACCGGCCGGGCCTTCGCGGAACTGGCGCGCGCGGCGGCGCCGGCGGAAGGACTAGCCGGTCACCGCCGCCTGCGGCTGGGCGTCCTGCCGTTCTTTGCCTCAGCCTGGCTCATCCCCCGGGTGGCGCACTTCATGGCTGCTCATCCCGACATCGAGCTGGTGATCGAGACGGCCAGCCGTCATGTCGATCTCGACACTGAAGCCTTCGATGCTGCCGTTCGCGTTGGCGACGGTGATTGGCCGGACCTGGTCGCCATGCGGCTGATGGAAATCCGCGCCACGCCGGTGGCGACCGCTGCGTTGGTGCGACAATTGAAACTGCGCCAGCCGGCCGACCTGGCACGTGCCGCGCTGATCCACGTCACAACGTTTCCGCTGGCGTGGCCGACCTGGCTCGAAAAGGCCGGAGTGGCCGGCTTGAAGCCCCAGCATGCGATCTGGGTCGATGGCTTCAGTGCGGCCTTGCAGGTGGCGGAGCAGGGCGGCGGTATTGCCCTCGGGCTCGAGCCTCTGATCGCCGGCCGTGAGCGCAGCGGCGCTCTGTGCCGTCCGCTGCCGATCAGCCAGCCGACCGGTGGCTATTGGCTGGTGCACCGCAAGAGCGATGCCAGCCATCTGGGCCTGCGCGCGTTCAAGCGCTGGCTGCTGAGCGAGATCGCAGCCGACGGGTGAACGCGGTTCATCTGTCGGCCGGCCGGATTCGCTTGGCGACAGCAACCGGCTGGCCTGACCATCCGGCCATGACCGATCACCCCACCGTTGCGTACGAAACGAGGGACGCCCTCGCCATCGTCACCATCAACCGCCCGGCGGCGCGCAATGCCGTCGACCATGTCACGCGCCTCGGGTTGGCTGACGCCTTCCGCCGCTTCGACGCTGACCCATCGCTAAGTGTCGCCATCCTGACAGGTGCCGGCGGGCATTTCTGTGCCGGCTTCGACCTGAAGATGACGGCGCAGGGCCGGCGCGAGCATCGCAACGCGGACGGCGACGGCCCCATGGGCCCCACCCGCATGAAGCTCGCCAAGCCCGTGATTGCCGCCATCGAAGGCCCGGCAGTGGCCGGTGGACTGGAGCTGGCCCTGTGGTGCGACCTGCGGATCGCCGCGCGCAATGCGACGTTTGGTGTCTATTGTCGCCGTTTCGGCGTGCCGTTGATGGACCTGGGCACGATTCGCCTGCCGCGGCTGATCGGCCACAGCCGGGCCATGGATCTGATCCTGACCGGGCGCGGGATCAGCGGCGCGGAGGCCGAGCGCATCGGTCTGGTCAACCGCCTGACTGAACCGGGTGCTGCGCTACAGACGGCGATCGTGCTGGCGCAGGAACTGACCGGCCTGCCGCAGGCCGCCTTGCGCAACGACCGGTTGTCCGCGATCGAGCAATGGGAACTGGATTGGGAGCAGGCAACGCTGAACGAATTCAGGCTGGGTTTGGCGACGGTCGCTTCCGGTGAGGCCGAGGCCGGCGCCCGTCGTTTTGCCGCCGGTGCGGGCCGCCACGGGGAAAGCGCGGCAGGCTGACGGTTGCGTCAGCTGAACGCCTTGAACGTGATGTAGGTGTAGGTGTCCTTGATGGCGGGCAGCGTCTGGATCTTGCTGGTGACGAAGTGCCCGATGTCGGTGGCGTCATCGAGGTAGCATTTCATCAACAGGTCATAGGAGCCGGAGATCGAGTGAACCTCCGAAACCTGCTCGACGCCCACGGCCTCGTCCGCAACCTCGTAGGCCTTGCCCAACTCGCATTTCACGAGAATGAAGATCGTCTGCATAAAGCTGCTCCCGGAAGCGGTGCTTGGACGGCCGCGCTGCCGGTCAGCCTAGAGCGTGTTGCGCGCAAATGGAATCGCGCTGGCGGGATGCCGCGGTCTAGGCGGCTTCCTCGGTAACCGACTCGTCGCCGTTGTTGCGACGGCGACGGGGCGGGACGGGCCGTGACAGGAAGGCCGGGGTGAAGTCGCCGAAGCCAACGACCGCCGGGCCATCATCGCGGTCCCAGTTGCGGTCTCGGCGCCGGTCCCGTCCGTGATGCCGGTCGCGGCCACGCTCTTCCCGCGGGCGATCCCCGTGCGGGCGATCACCATGTGAGCGATCATCGTGCGGGCGCTCCTCACGACGACGCTCGTCGCGATCGTGTCGACGCCCGCGGCGCTCCTCGGGCTGCACGTCGCGCGTTTCGCTGGCCGGCGGGGCTGGCGGTTGCAGGTCATCGACACCATCGCGATCGGCATCGCGCGGCGGGCGTGAGCCACGGTCGCCGTGGCGCTCGTTGCGGCGACGCTTGTGGCGGCCGCGGTCGTTGGTGCGACCGCCTTCGGCCGGGGGTGCCGCCGCCTCGGCGGGGGGCTGCAGATCGTCCTTGCCATCGGCATCGCCGTCGCGGAACTGGGCTGCTGGCGGTGCCTCACGGTCGCGCCGCGGCCGATCCCGGCCGCCACGGCCACGGCGACGGCGACGATCGTCGCCTTCCTGGTCAAGCTCGGCAGCATCCATGTCGGGCACCGCGATACGGGGGATTTCCTGGCCGATGATTCTCTCAATCGCCGCCACCAGCTTGCCATCGTCGGGTGACGCCAATGTGAATGCAACGCCGCTGCGACCAGCCCGGCCGGTACGCCCGATGCGGTGAACGTAATCCTCGGGCTGGAATGGCACGTCGAAGTTGAAGACGTGGCTCATATCGTCGATATCCAGACCGCGGGCGGCGACGTCGGAAGCCACCAGCAGCTGGATTTCGCCCAGCTTGAAGCGCTCCAATGTCTCCGTGCGCACCGGCTGGCTCATGTCGCCGTGCAAGGCGCCGACGTTGAAACCGTGGCGCGACAGCGACTTGTAGAGAATGTCCACATCCTTCTTGCGGTTACAGAAGATCAAGGCGTTCTTGACCTCCTGGCTGCGGATCAGGCGGCGCAGCGCATCGCGCTTGGCGGCATCGGACACCACGGCCAGGCCCTGGGTGATGTTGACCGCCGCCGTCGCCGGGCGCGAAACGCTGACTTCCTTGGGATTCATCAAGAAGGCGTCCGCCAGGCGCCGGATTTCCGGCGGCATGGTGGCGGAGAAGAACAGGGTCTGCCGCATCTTGGAGACCAGCGACACGATGCGCTCGACATCGGGGATAAAGCCCATGTCGAGCATGCGGTCGGCCTCGTCGATGACGAGGATCTTCACGGCGTTGAGCAGCACCTTGCCGCGCTCGAAATGATCGAGCAGACGGCCCGGCGTGGCGATCAGCACGTCGACGCCGCGATCCAGTATTTTTTCCTGGTCGTCGAAAGACATGCCGCCGATCAGCAGCGCTTGCGTCAGCTTGTGATGCTTGCCGTACGTCTCGAAGCTTTCGGCCACCTGCGCGGCCAGCTCGCGCGTCGGCTCGAGGATCAGGGACCGCGGCATGCGCGCCTTGGCGCTGCCGGAGGCCAGGATCTCGATCATCGGCAGGGTGAAGCCGGCCGTCTTGCCGGTGCCGGTTTGGGCGCACCCCAACACATCCCGTCCCATCAGAACGTACGGGATGGCTTGTTCTTGGATCGGGGTGGGCGTTGTATAGCCCGCGTCAGCGACCGCTTTCAGCACATCGGGGCCGAGCCCCAGCAGATCAAAACCCATTGAAATCCCAGGTTATTTCCGCCGGGCCCCAGCCTCTGGCGGCGCGGTCAGGCCTCATGTTGGGGGCACGGCCGACCGTCTGTTCGCGAACGGCGCGCATGATATGCACCCCGGTTCGCCTGTCAATGCGACGACTTGCGATTCCGGCATGCGGCCACCGCGCCCCCAATCTCTGCTTTGAGCATACCGACGACGCCGAGGCTGGGTTGCCCGCCGTCGGGCGATCCGCCTAAGGTGGCGGAGGCGGAGGTTTCGATGCTGATCGAGCGCAACAAAATGCAGCTTCTGGTGGTCGACGAGCAGGAAAAGCTCATGCCGGCCATGCACGACGGCGGTCGGGTCATCGAACGGACGGCCGTGCTTTTGCAGGTTGCACGCACCCTGCAGCTGCCGGTCACGGTCACCGAGCAGTACCCGCAGGGGTTGGGTCCCACGGTGCCCCAGCTGCTCGACCTGATGCCCGGGCGGGAGCATGTCTTCGCCAAGACGCAGTTCTCGGCCGCGGCTCATCCTCAGGTAGCGGAGCGCCTGCAGGCGGTGCATCGTCCGCAGGTGGTGATCGCGGGTGTCGAGGCCCATGTCTGTGTCGCCCAGACGGCCACCATGCTACGGGCCAACGGCTATGATGTGTTCCTCGTCGCCGATGCCGTTTCCTCGCGGCGGACGGACAGCGTGGCGCTCGCGTTCGAGCGGCTGCGGCCGCAAGGCATCTGGATCGTGAATGTTGAGCAGGTCCTGTTCGAGTGTCTGGGTGAGGCCGGCACGCCGGAATTCCGCGAATTGAGCCGGCTGATCCGATAGATGACGGTCTCCCGCGTCGATCGGCCGACATTGGTGCTCTGTCCGGGCCTCCTGAACGATGCCCGGGTCTTCGCGCCGCAGATCTCCGCCCTGGGCTCCCGTGTCGACTGTATGGTCGTCGACCTCGCATCGCACGAGTCGCTGATCGCGATGGCATCTGCGGCGCTGGCCCAGGCCCCGGCGCGCTTCGCGCTGCTGGGTTTCTCGATGGGCGGCTATGTCGCCTTCGAGATCCTGCGTCGGGCCCGCGAGCGTGTGACCCATCTGGCGCTGCTCGACACCAGCGCCCGTCCCGACACGCCGGAGCAGACGGCGCAGCGCCAGGCCATGCTGCGCCTCGCCCAGACCGGCGCCTTCAAGGGTGTCACGCCGCGCCTGCTGCCGCGACTGGTGCATCCGGCGCGGCTCGATGATCCGTCGGTGAGGGAACCAATCTTCGCCATGGCGGCCAGCATCGGTCGTGACGGGTTCCTGCGCCAGCAGGTCGCGATCATGGGGCGGCCGGACAACCGGCCACTGCTGTCGTCGGTGCAGGTGCCAACCCTGGTCATGTGCGGACGCGAGGATCAACTTACGCCGCCGTCTCTCTCGCAGGAGATCGCCACCGCCGTGCCTGATGCCGAGCTGGTCCTGATCGAGGATTGCGGGCATGTATCGCCGCTCGAACGCCCGGAGATCGTCACAACCGCTATCGAGGCCTGGTTGTTCGGCAATCCGCCGTTGCGCTGATTTCGCGGCCGGGCAAGATACCGCGCTTCGCGAAAGGACCATGCCATGCCAGGACCGCTGCGCTACTGGGAAGACTACGAGGTCGGCGTGCACTACGACCTGGGCAGCCAAGCGATCACAGAGGACGAGATCATCGCCTTCGCGCGCCAATTCGATCCGCAGCCGTTCCATGTCGATCCCGCGGCGGCCAGGCAGTCGATGTTCGGCGGCCTGATCGCCAGTGGCTGGCACACCTGCAGCATCGTCATGCGGCTGATCGTCGACAACTACCTCCATCCCGAAACCAGCCTCGGCTCGCCCGGCATTGACGATATCCGCTGGCTGAAGCCGGTGCGCCCCGGCGACATGCTGAGCGGCAAGATGGAGGTGCTGGACAAGCGCGAATCGCGCAGCAAGCCCACGATCGGAATCCTGATCAACGAGGCGGCGCTGCAGAACCAGAAAGGCGAGGTGGTGGCGACGGTGCGGGCGACGAACCTGATCCGCCGCCGTCCGTTGTGACATCGATATCAACATGACGGCGGAGAGCGCATGACGGGACAGGCGGTCAAGGGCATCGATCACGCCGTGGTGGTCGTGGCCGATATCGAGGCGGCGCGGACCACGTACGCCAGGCTCGGGTTCCAGGTACAGCCGCGCGGCTTCCACACGCGCCTGGGCACGGCCAACCACCTGATGATCTTCGCCGACACGTATTTCGAGCTGATCGGCATTGTCGAGGCCAATCCGCTCAATGCCGAGCGCCGCGCGTGGCTGGAGCGGTTCGGCGGCGGGCTCGCCAACGTCGCGCTGCGCACCGATAGTGCCGATATCGCCCATGCGGCGTGGACGGCGGCGGGCCTGCAGCCCGACCCGGTGCTGGAGTTCGCGCGTGGGGTGGATATCGCGGGCAAGCAGGAGCAGGCCGCTTTTCGCACCGTGCGGCTGGCGACCAACCGCGCCAAGCTGCTGGGCTTTTTCGTCTGTGAGCACCGCACGCCGCAGTTCGTCTACCGCCCGGAATGGGCGGTGCATGCCAATGGCGTGACCGGGCTGGCCGGCGCCACCGTCATCACCAGCGATCCCGCGACGGACGAGGCTTACGTCCGCAAGGTGTTCGGTGATGCGGCGGTTCGCAAAGACGGTGACGATCTGGTGGTCGATGGCGGCGGCACGCCGATACGCTATCTCACGCGCGATCGCTTCCTGGCTCGTTATCCGGGGATCGCGCCACAGCGTACCGATGATCATCCGGCGCTGCTGAGTTTCCGCGTGGCGGATGCAGCCCGCACGGCCGCGGTATTGCGCGACAGCGGCGTGGCCTATGTACCCGCTTCCGACGGACGCGTGCTGGTGCCGGCCGCGGCCGCCGGCGGCGTCAGCATCGAATTCAGAAAGGCTTGAGTTTCAGGATGAATGCCGTTCCCCAGCTGGTTTCCCCCGCCATCGATCTCACGGATCCGTCTGCCTTCGGTCACCTTACGCATGAGACGCTGCGGTTCGGCGACGTCGACTCCAATGGGCACGTCAACAACGTGGCGTTCGTTGTTCTCTTCGAGAATGCGCGGGTCACCTACATTGCGCAGCACATGTCGTTCATGCGCGAGCAGGGCCTGTCGACAGTGGTCGCGCATGTCGACATTGATTTCCGGCGCCAGATGTTCTTCCCGGGGACGGTGCGCGCTGGCGCCCGGCTGATCGAGGTTCGCCGCTCGTCCTTCGTGCTGGGCCAGGCCATTTTTGACCAGGAAGGACGCTGCGCGGCAGACGGCCACGCGGTGATTGTCGCCTATGATCGCGCCAGCGGGCGGGGGCGGACCATTCCCGACGACATTCGCCGGGAACTCGTGCGCATGGCCGAATCGCCGACCGGAATCGGCGTGCGATGACAACGGAGGCTTGATGTGAGCAGCGTCATCCCCGACGGGTTCATACAGCTCGACATGGCCGACGATTTCGTGCGGCTGGTCGGGCCGCTCTACGTCAAGCTCGAGTCCGATGGCCCGCGCGTCGGCCTGCTGCTTGAACACCGCCACGGCAATCCGCTCGGCATCGCCCATGGCGGTTGCCTGGTGACACTGGCCGACATGGTGATGGGCTTCGGTTGCGGTTTCGCCACCAAGACCGCCGGCGTGCACCCGACCATCACGCTCAACAGCGATTTCGTACGTGGCGCGCGCATCGGTCACTGGATCGACGGCAAGGCCGTCATCACCCGGCGGACGCCCAATTTCATTTTCGCCCGCTGCGATCTCGTCTGCGCCGGCGAGGTCGTGCTGTCGGCGTCCGGCATCTTCAAGGTGCCGACACTGAAGCCGGCCTGAAAAGGCTTCATGGTGAGCTTGTCGAACCATGAAGCGCTCGCACAGACTGTGGTGGGGCCTTCATGGTTCGACAAGCTCACCATGAAGATTTCTCTCACCGCCGCTTGTAGATGACGTAGCGGTCGACGTCCATGAAGTGCGTGTAGCGCTCGAAGGAGCGAGAGAATTTCGGGTTGCGCATGAAGTATTCGAGATAGTCGAAGACGCGGCCCTGACAACGCGGCATGCCGGCGACGCGATCGACAATGACGAGATCGGGCTGCTGGCGCTCCAGATCGTCGGACACCGACTCGAACACGAACCGCTCGGCCTCCGACATGTCTTCCGGCGCATTGTACAGCGTCGGATATTCCTCGCAGTCGGCATAGATCCCCTGCAGGACCCACATGGTCTGGAAACGCATCGTCATGCGGATGCCGCCATAATTGACCAGCGGGTAGTAGGGGTAGATGCCGGGCGACAGGACGAGGATGCGCTTGTTGGGCGCGTTCTGCTCGACGATGTGCAGCAGAACGCCGGTGATGCTGTCCTCGAACTGGCGCTGCTTCTGGAACGGCGGAGTGAACAGCGCGGCCTGGAAGTAGAGCAGGATGAGGAACGTGGCGCTGATGGCGACGACCGGAAGGCGATGCGCATCGCGGTCGATCGGCAGATAGCGGTCGATCATCTGCGAGATCGTGACCGCGGCCAGCAGGATCGTCGCGGAAAGCCCTGGCAGCACGTGATAGGGCCAGCCCTTGGCCTGCAGGGCGGCGGCCAGCGCCGCGCCCAGCCCGTAGGCGACGATCACGCGACCGGCCACCGTGCGGGCGAGGAAGATGGCCAGCAGGCCGAAAGCGGCCAGCGCCAGGAGGCAGGGGCCCAGCACGGGGCCGAACAGGACCCCCATCCAGGTGACCTCACCGAGGTGGGTGTAGGAGTCCCAGATGATCGGCAGCACGTTGGTGAGATATGCCGGCGTGCCCAGCACGATCAGCGCCGCATGCCCGATCGCGACGGCACCGATCAGCCAGGGTACCGAGTCACGCAAGGTGCGCCGCCAGCCGCGATGCAGCAGCAAGTACGATTCGACCACCAGGGGGATGGCCAGGAAGTGCGGCTTCTGCGCCAGGCCGATGCCGGCGGCCAGCGCGATCGCCCACGTGGCAAGCCGGCCGATGGCGGCGGCGCGGCCCTCGGCACGCTCGGCAGCATGTAGCAGGTAGGGCGCCGTCAGCACGAACATCAGATGCTCGCGCTGACCGAAATTCTCGTTGGGCAGAACGACGAACAGGAACAGCAACGTCGGCGGCACCAGCGCTTCAGTCAGCGGATGCGCCAGCGACGGAACCTTGTGGGTAAGCGCCCGGCAGGCGAGGAACGAGCCGACGATCGCGACGTAGAAAGCGATCGTCATCCAGATGGCAGCGTCCAGGCCCGTGAACTCGAACAGGCGCGCCAGCACCTCAGGCGCGGAATAGAGGACGAAAACCAGCGGCAGGTTGATGTCGATGATGTCGACATAGAGCTTTTCGCCATCGAGCCAGCGATGCCCCACGTCCATCAGCGCGGCGACGTCGTGGTTGATGGGGGGAAACAGATAGACCACGGCCCAGGCGACCGGGATCAGCAGCAGCAGCACCTCGATCGCCCGCGCGGCACCGGTCGGCAGCCGGTCGCGCAGGAAGCGCGAGGGATGGTGAACGACGTCGGGTGCGGAGTCGTTTACGGATACCGGCGATGGCGGCGTTGAGCCATCACCCGGCTGCTGGATCTCGTGATCAGAGGAAGAGGGACGTTGATCGGGCAAGGCGGGCTGCGAAAGCGTTAACGAGGGGCCGCCGCGCGGCAACGGCGCGAGGGCACGATAGCAGAGCGGCCACGGCCCTGGCCACCGGTCCGACTGCACAGACCCGCCGTTCCGCGATATAGAGACGCCATGGAGCGCCGCGAGTACGACCAGATGCATGCCCTGGAGGGCCGCCTGTGGTGGTATCTCGGCTTGCACCGGCTACTGGCCGATCAGGTCAGGGCGATGGTCGGCGACGGGCGGCCTTTGCTCGATGCCGGTTGTGGCACCGGTGGCCTGCTTTCGGCTCTGGGCCGCAGCCGGCCCGCGGCGCGCCAGCTCGGACTTGAGTATGATACCGAGGCGGCGCGGATGGCGGCCGAGAAGAGCGGTGCGGCCGTCGTCATCGGGTCCATCACGGCGCTGCCGTTTGGTGACCAGACGCTGGGCGCCGTGGTGAGCGCCGATGTCCTCTCGCATGGCCTTGTGGATCCGGCACAGGCCCTGAAAGAGGCGCACCGATGCCTCGAAACCGGCGGAATCCTGATCCTGAATCTGCCGGCTTACCCGTGGATGTTGTCGGCGCATGACGAGCATGTGCACAATGTGCGCCGCTTCGTGCGACGGCAGGCGGTCGGACTGGTGGAAGATGCTGGGTTCCGCGTGCGGCGCGCCACGTACTGGAATTGCGTTCTGTTTCCGCTCATGGTTGCAAAACGCCTGCTCCTGCGGAATTCGGGCAGCGATGTGCAGGAAATGCCGGCGCCGATCAATGCGTTGTTCGCGGCGATCATCGGGCTGGAGCGCCGTTTGATCGGGTGGGGCGTGTCGCTCCCGTTCGGGGGGTCGGTCCTGCTGGTCGCACAGAAGGGTGAAACGAAGAGCACATGAATCGGCCATTTGCCCTCAGTGTGGTGGTTCCGGTCTATAACGGTGCCGCCAGTATCGGTGAGCTGGTTTCGGCGCTGCGGGCGCTCGATGTGCCCGGCGGGCTGGAGATCGTCCTGGTCAATGACGGCAGTCCGGACAACAGCTTCGAGGTCTGCCGCGAACTCGCGGCGCGCGCCGGAGCGCCGATCACGCTGGTCGATCTGTCGCGCAATTACGGCGAGCACAACGCCGTCATGGCGGGGCTTGCCCATGCGCGCGGCGACTACACCATCACGATGGACGACGATCTGCAGAATCCACCCGGGGAAGTGCGCCGGCTGTTCGAATACACGCGCGATAACGGCTTCGACGTGGTCTACACCCACTACGCGACCAAGCAGCACTCCGCTTGGCGCAACATCGGCAGCCGCTTTACGAACTGGTGCGCCGACCGCCTGATCGAGAAGCCGCGCGGCCTCTATCTGTCGAGCTTCCGCTGCATCAGCGCCTTTCTCCGCGAGCGGCTGGTGAGCTACGACGGGCCTTATCCCTATGTCGATGGCCTGATCTTCCAGATCACGGAGAATTTCGGCCGCCTGCAGGTGCTGCATCTGCCGCGCAACGAAGGGCGCAGCAACTATACGCTGCGCCGGCTGGTCCGGCTGTGGCTGTCGATGTTCCTGAACTTCTCGGTGCTGCCGCTGCGCTTCGCCAGCATCACGGGCATGGTGCTGAGCGGTTGCGGCTTGCTGGGCTTTGTCGTGGTCCTGATCGAGGCCCTGATCAAGCGCGACCTGCCGACCGGCTGGGCCTCGCTGATGTCGACCGTGGCCCTGCTCGCCGGCGTGCAGTTGATGATCCTGGGCGTCATGGGCGAGTATCTTGGCCGCATGTTCCTGACCGCCAACCGCAAGCCGCAATACATGATCCGCCGGGTCTATCTCCGCGAGGGTGGGGCGCTGCTGGCCCATGAACCGCCGGCGGGCAGCGCCGCGGCCGGGCGGCCCTATGCCACCGAAGATCGCCCGCATGTCTGGCCGGTCCCCGCGATCGGTATGGACCGCCCGACGGCCGCGGCCTCGCCGCCGCGGCATGACGCGCCCGATCGGGCGGCCGAGTAGCCCGGCATGTGGCTTTTCTACGCGGCGCTGGCCGGTGGTATCGTGACCGGCATCGGCGGCCAGATCCTGCTGAAGGCCGGTGCCGATAGCGACACGATCCTGCAGCAGCTGCTGCGGCCGCAGACGATCGTCGGCCTGATGCTGTATGGCATGGCGGCCTTCTTCTACATCGTGGCCCTGCGCAAGATCCCGGTGTCGGTCGCTTTCCCGAGCGTGTCGCTGAGCTACGCCATCGTGGCGGTGCTGGGCTATCTGCTGTTCAACGAGCCGTTTGGCCTGCTCAAGATCGCCGGCCTGGTGCTGATCGTCGCCGGTGTGTGGCTGGTCAACCAGGGATAAGCCTGATACGCGGACCCGGATGACAGACGCCTCGCGCTCGTACTGGCAGGTCCTGCGGCTGCCCGATGTGCCTAACCTGCTGTTGTCGGCGGGCCTGTCGCGGTTGGCCGGGCGCATGTTCTCGCTCGCCATCGTGCTCTACACGCTGAATGTCTTCCAATCGCCGGTGTTGGCGGGATGGGTGTCGTTCGCCTCGATGGTGCCCGGCATGCTGGTGAGCCCGCTGGCGGGCGCGCTGCTGGACCGCCTGGGTGTCGCCAAGGCGATCGTGATCGACATGGTCGTGGGCACGCTGTTGCTGGCCAGCCTCGTGGTGCTCCATGTCACGGGCGCGATGGGGCCGACCCTGCTGCTGCTCCTCGTGGCGCTTTACTCGCTCACCAGCCCGTTGACCTTCGCCGGCATCCGGACCCTGATCCCACGCCTGGTGCCCGAGCCGGCACGGGATCGCGCCAACGCCCTGGATACGAGCAGCTACGCACTGGTCGACGTGCTGGGGCCGGTGCTGGCGGGGCTTCTGTTCGGCGTCGCGGGCGCCAGCATCACCCTGATGGTCATCGCGGCATCGTACCTGGCGGCGGCGGTCAGCCTGATGCCGCTCATGCGCCGCGAACCGGGGCGCCCGGCCGGTCGCGCCGCCACCCTGATGGGGGAGGCGATGGCCGGGCTGACATACGTACTACGCCACCGGGTGCTGCGCGGGCTTGCGATCTCGTACGCCCTCTTCATGGCGAGCTTCGGTATCCTGCTGATCGCCGTACCGGTCTTCGTCCTGCAAGAGATGGGCGATCACGGCGCCGCGGACAGCATGGTGGGCGCGTTGTGGGCGCTTTCGGGCCTCGCCGGCAGCGTCGGTGCGCTGTGCATTGGCGCCGCGCGCGTAGCTGGTCGCGAAAAGGTCTTGATGATGATGGGCATCCTGGCGACCGCCGTCGCGATCTACCCGCTGAGTGCGCATTTCGGCCTGTGGGGATTGGCCGCCGGGATGGTCATTGTCGGCGCGTTGACCGGCCCGGTGGACGTGGGCCTGCTGACCCTTCGCCAACGCCGCACCGATCCGGCCTGGCTGGGCCGGGCGCTGGCGGTGTCCATCAGCCTGAACATGGGCGGCTTGCCGCTCGGCGCGGCACTGGGCGGCCTGCTGGTGACGCACTCGCTGGTGCTGGCCTTCGCCGTCGCCGCCGCGGCGTCGCTGCTGGCCGCCGTGGCCACCTGGTTTCTGGTGCCGGGCGAAGCCGCGGCGGATCGGGCTGCGTAAGCCGCCCAATAAAAAAGGCATCGTCCCGAAGGGACGATGCCAATGTCTCGATTTCCGATGGTTCGTCAGAGTCCGCCGTTCACCACCAGGCACTGGCCGCTGACATAGTCGCTGTCGGGGCTGCAGAAGAGGTAGACCGAGCCCGCCGCCTCTTCCGGCAGGCCGCCGCGGCCCAGCGGGATCATCTGGTTCATGGCGGCGATGCGGCCGCCCTGCACGCCGATCTTGACCTTGCGGCCCTGCACCTCGATCTCGCCGGAATCACCTTCGGAGAGCGGCTTGGTGAGGCGCGTCTGGATGTAGCCGAAGGCGACGGCGTTGACGGTGGCATCGTAGCGGCCGAACTCCTTGGCCAAGGTCTTGGTCAGGCCGACGATGCCCGCCTTGCCGGCCGAGTAGTTCGACTGGCCGGCATTGCCGTTGACGCCCGAGGTCGACGAGATGTTGACCACCTTGCGCACGATGCGCTGGCCGGCCGAACGCTCCTTCTCGACAGCGCCACGCAGATGCTGCTGGAAGGCGCGCAGGACGCGGAAGGGCGCCGTCAGGTGCACGTCGATGATGGCATACCACTGTTCGTCGGTCATCTTCTGGATGACGCTGTCCCACGTGTAGCCGGCGTTGTTCACCACGATGTGGCAGTCGCCGAAGGCATCGACGGCCGTCTTCACGATGCGGTCGCCGAAATCGGCGGCCGCGACGTCGCCAACGCAGGCCACCGCCTTGCCGCCCATCTTCTCGATGGCGGCGATGGTCTCCTTGGCCGGCGCTTCGTCGATGTCGTTGACGACCACCTTGGCGCCGTCACGCACCAGCCGGAAGGCGATTTCCTGGCCGATGCCGCGGCCCGAGCCGGTGACGATGGCGACCCGCCCGTCGAGTTGACCCATGATCCAGTTCTCCTTTTGCTTTCTGTCGGTGCGCGCCTACGCCAGCGCCACGGTGGCGGTGCCCTCGAGCGTGCTCTGGCCGTTCTGGTTGGTGCACTTCACGTCCAGGTCGACCAGCTTCTCGCCGTTCTCCTCGCGCTTGCCGGTCACCTTGCCCGAGACGGTGATGACATCGCCGATCCAGGTGATGGAGGTGAAGCGCGTGCCCAGCTTGCGGACCTGCTTCTGCGGCACCCACGAGGTGGCCAGCCGGCCCAGGAAGGCCATCGACAGCATGCCGTGCGCGAAGACGTCCTTGAAACCGAACTTCTTGGCGAAGTCGATGTCGACATGGATCGGGTTGTGGTCGCCCGAGCCGCCGCAATAGAGCGCCAGCTGGTGCCGGCTGATCGGCGGCAGCTTGATCGCCGGCAGATCGTCGCCGACCTTCACGTCGGCAAATTTCGGTGCGTTTGCCATGTCAGTCTCCTAGGCCTTCTTCGCCGCATCCGGGTTGCGAACGACCGTGACGCTGCGCGCCTTGGCCACCGGCTTGCCCGACCCGGCGTCCGTCATCTCGGTCTCCGACACCACGAACCACAGAGCGCCGCCCTTCTTGTCGTAGATGTCGAGCACCTTCGACTGGCAGCTGATGCGGTCACCGACATGGACCGGCGCCAGATACTCGTAGTGCTGCTCGCCGTGCAGGATCAGGCCGATATCGACGTTCAGCAGGCGCAGCAGGCCGCCCTTGTCGGGATCGTCGTTGGTGACGGCAGTCAGGAACGTGGCGGGCGCCGGGATGGCGCGGTAGCCGGCGGCCTTGGCGGCGGCTTCGTCCTGATAGATCAGGTCTTCTTCGCCGATCGCCTTGCAGAACAGGCGGATCTTGCCGGCCTCGACCGTCGTGGTGAACGGCTTGAAGGTATGGCCGATGTGTTTCTTGTCGAGCATGGGCTGGGCTTTCCTCCGCGTGGTTGCTGTTCTGAAGAGACAAAAAACCGCCCGGCTCCGCGCGGAACCGGGCGGTTCGATGGGGTCGTTAAGCGTCGAGGCGGCCGATGATCGAGACCGACGACACGTTCTCGCGCGGCAGGCCGCCGAGATTGTGAGTCATGCCGATCTTCGGGTCCTTGAGCTGGCGGGGCCCCGCCTTGCCCTGCAGCTGCAGGTACATCTCATAGAGCATGCGCAGGCCCGAGGCGCCGATCGGGTGGCCGAAGCACTTCAGGCCGCCGTCGATCTGGCAGGGGATCTTGCCGTCGGCGTCGTAGAAGCCGTCGAGCACGTCCTTCCAGCCCTTGCCGGTCTCGGAGATGTGCAGGTCCTCCATGGTCACCAGCTCGGTGACCGAGAAACAGTCGTGGACCTCGCACATCGAGACTTCGTCGCGCGGATTCTTGATGCCCGCCTCTTCGTAGGCGCGCTTCGAGGCAATCCGCGTGGTGTGCAGGTAGCTGCCGTCCCACGAGTTGTGACCCGATTCCGAGCCGTTGGAGACGGCGAGCTGCAGCGCCTTGACGCTGATCAGGTCGTGCTTGCCCAGCGACTTGGCGATCTCCGGCGTGGTGACGATCGCAGCCGCCGCACCGTCCGACACGCCGCAGCAATCGAACAGGCCCAGGGGCGCTGCGATCATCGGCGCGTTGAGGATGGTGTCCATGTCCACCGCCTTCTGGAGGTGGGCCTTGGCGTTCTTGGCGCCGTTCTGGTGGCTCTTCCACGACACGTGGCCGATGGCGCGCTTGAGGTCGTCATACTTGACGTTGTGCGCCGCCATGTAGGCCGAGGCGAGCTGGGCGAAGTTGCCCGGCGCCGTGCCGTTGGCGCTCCACAGCGCCTGCAGCGGGCCGCCACGGCCACCCGGCAGGCCGCCGTAGCCGGTGTCCTTCAGCTTCTCGACGCCCAGCGCCAGCGCGAAGTCGGCGGCGCCCGAGGCCACCGCGTAGCAGGCGCCGCGGAACGCTTCGGTGCCCGAGGCGCAGAAGTTCTCGACGTGCGTCACCGGGATGTTCGGCAGACGCAGCGTGACAGACAGCGGCACGCCGGATTTGCCGACATGCACCTCGTCGATCGCGGTCGAGAACCAGGCAGCCTGGATCTGCTTCATGTCGATGCCGGCGTCCGCCACGCATTCCTTGAAGGCCTCGACCATCAGCTCCTCGGCGCCGCTGTCCCAGCGTTCGCCGAACTTCGAGCAGCCCATACCGAGGATCGCGACCTTGTCCTTGATGCCCTTGGCCATCGCACGGTCTCCTTTCGTGCCCTGTACTTTCTGGAACTCAGGTGAATACGCGTAAAGAGGGCGCCGGTCAGACCGGCGCCGCCTTCCAGAAGTAGCGCTTGAAGCCACCGCGCATGGTGTCGTTGTCGCGGATGCGGAACGTCATGCGCATCTTGGTGCCGACCTTGACCTGTTCCTTGTCGCAGTCGGTGAAGTCGGCCGTGAATCGCCCGCCCTCGGGGAAGGTGACCATGCCGTAATACGCCGGGGGGTCCGGCGAATAGGTGAGTGCGTCGGCGGTGAACGACATGATGGAGGCCTCGAGCCCGGCCATCGGATAGTCGTCCTGGCTGTCCATCGCGTGGCAGTTCGGATTGACGCAGATCTGCGCCCGCGGGAACTGGATGGTGCCGCACACCCGGCACTTGCCGCCGACCAGGCCGTAGATCATGTCGCGCTTGCGCCACAGGACCGACAGCGCCGTCTTCTTGTCAAACTCGGCGCGCATGCCCTTCTCGAGCGGCAACATCTCGTTGAAGGCGAGGAACTTCATGTAGTTCTTCTCTTCCTTCCGGCGCGCCAGCCAGCCCGACAGGCCCAGGCGCTTGCCGAGCTTGCCGATCTCGGCCGTGACCTCCAGCGCGATGATGTCGACGCCCTGGCCGAAGCCGACGACCAGGATCTTGTCGCCCGGCTTGGCGTTCTCCAGGGCGTCGACCAGCATGACCAGCGCATGCGCCGAGCCGGTGTCGCCCAACGCGGCGCTCAGCAGGTCGCGCACCGCCGTCTCGGCGATGCCCGCCACCTTGGCCATCTGCTTGGGCACGGCGCCCATCAGGCTCGGCATGATGAAGTGGGTGATGTCGGCGCCCTTCAGGCCGAACGCCTGAAGCGCGTCCTTGATCGCCGGGGGCACGATCTTCACGTAGCCCTCGTCGCGGATCCAGCGCTCTTCCCAGCCGTAATCGAAGTCCGATTCATCGCCGCGGAAATGGTCGACGAAGTCCATCGACACCGAGCGCGTGCCCAGCAGCTTGGCGATCACCTTGTCGGTGCCCAGCATCAGCGCCGCCGCACCATCGCCGTACTGCAGCTCGCCGGCCGAGGCCACGCGGGCGAGCCGCTTGTCGGCGGCGGTGACCAAGGTCGTCGCGCCCGAGCCGGCCGCGTTCAGGCCGGCGATCAGGGCCGAGGTGCCGGCCTTCTGCGAGCCGCCGATGTCGGCTGCCATCAGGCCCTGCTCGACCGTGAGTGCCGTGCCGATGACCCCGGCGTTCTGGCGGTCCTTGAAGGGGTGCGTGGTCGAAGCGAAGTAGAGGTTCTTCAGGCTCTTGGGATCGGTGCCGTTGAGGCAGTCGCGCGCCGCCTCGACCGCCATGGTGATGGAATCCTCGTCCCAGTTGGCCATCGAGCGCTCGCCCTTGGCCTGCCCGCGCAAGCCGGGGGCAAACCACTTGTTCGCGTCGTAGACCGCCTGGCGGTTGAGTCGCAACCGCGGAACATAGGCGCCAAAAGCCGTGATGCCGACCATTCGCCAAATCCCTCCGATGAAACGCTTGGTTCTGTTTACGGGAGCCGCGGCGCCTCGGCGGAAGCGCGGCCGGCTCGTGAATGCTGATTTACCTTAGCCCCAGTGACTGAGGTGCGCGACACCGATTTTGCTCATCCGCCCCGCGTTGCAGACATAAGTTCCGAGGTGTGGAACGTTTCTGGCCGACACGTACTGACAAACAAGAAGCCCGGCACTGGGCCGGGCTTCTTTCTCCGCTCTATGCCGCCATCGACAGATTGCCGTAGCGGGTGAGGTGATGTTGTGGACTGCCGAACAAGGTGTCGATCATGGTCAGCCGCTTGAAGTAGTGGCTGACCGCCAGCTCGTCGGTGACGCCCATGCCGCCATGCATCTGCACGGCGCTCTGGCCCACGAACTTGCCC
>Ga0187894_10002141_pt1 | contig 24066 bp, 25 predicted proteins | sample GBC1701081metaG_FD_136650 | JGI IMG/M metagenome (GOLD analysis project Ga0187894, IMG submission 136650) | White microbial mat communities from a lava cave in the Kipuka Kanohina Cave System on the Island of Hawaii, USA - GBC170108-1 metaG ... | reverse complement strand
GCGAGGTACCCGCGCAAGCAAGCAGCGACGTGGCGGATACCTCCGCCGGTCGCGGGACGCGCGAGCAGGTCGACGAGCGTTCGGTGCGGGTCGGAGACGGCGATCCGCACGCGGCCGCGCCAAATCGCCTGAGTTCCGAAGATCGCGTCTTCCTGCACACGCTGAAGCGCGAAGCCGACGCCGCCGATCGTGCGGCGCTTGTCGCGGAACGGACGAGCGGTGAACACGCAGATCACGCGGAAGATCTGCTCGGTGAGCGCCCAATGCTCTGCGGCGGTCCAGCCACCGACGTAGCCCGGCGCGAAGACGCGCGGCACTAACAACCACGGGTCTTCGAGCGTCTGCTCTGCGCTTCGCGCATCGATCGGGACCGGCGTGTACACGCCACGCTGCAATCGCTTCAGCCATCCCTGCGCGGTCCACCGCGCGAGTTGCTGCGCGGCTTCAGCTGCATTGACGTCGAGCGCGCGAGCCGTCTCGGCCGGCGTGATCAGTTCGCCGCACTCGCGGAGGACCTCCGCGAGGCGATCGCGACTGCGAGAGGTGCGGATCCTGGGCATGGGTTCATCCGATGTGCCGTAGTTCACCAGAATAACGAACTACTGCATATCGGATATACCAATCCGCGGCTGAGAGTCATTCCGCCTCGGCCGGCGCAGCTCGCCCTCCGCGAGTCACTCGCAGGGCGGGCCTCGCCCTCATCGCCTCCGCGAGCCGCGCGCTCATCAGGTCCGCGGCCTCGCGCTTCGCGTCGTCGAAGAGGAACGCATAGCGCTTGGCCGTCGCGGCCTGCGTGTGGCCGAGAATCTGCCCGACGGTTTCGAGGCTGAGGCCCACCGATGCGCCGGCACTCGCGGCAGTGCGCCGCAGATCGTGCAGGCGCACGTCCTCGATCCCGGCGTGCTTGCGAATTCGTCGCCACGCCTTGTTAGGTTCACGAGAGCTGCGCGCGGATCGCGGCCCGGGATCACCCACGGTGAGGTCGTGCGCTCGATGTTCTTCAGCACGAGCTGCGCGGCGCGGCCGACCGGAATGTCCTTCGCCCCGGTCTTCGAGTCGGGCAGACGCAGGACCCAGCGCTCGCGGTCCACATGTTCCCAGCGCAGGTTGAGAATCTCGCCGCAACGCGCACCGGTGAGGAGCAGCAGGCGGATCGCGTCGAGTGCGGGCTTGTCTGCAAGGGCGAGCTGCTCGCCGTGCTCGAGCGCGTGGCCGAGACGCGCGAGCTCCTCGCCCGAGAGGAAGCGTCGCCGGCGCGACTCCGAGTAGTGGCGGATGTGGCGGCATGGGTTCGTGTGATCTGGCCGCAGTCCCCACAGCTCGGCGAGGTTCATGATCTTCGAGAGCAGCGCGACCACGCGGTTCGCGCTGGTCGGCTTGTCGCGCAGCTCGTGATGAATGCGCGCGACGTCGGGGCGCGCGATCGCTGCGAGCGGCAGCGCGCCGAGCTTCGGGAGGATGTAGAGGCGCAGCGTGAGCTCATCGGAGCGCGCTGACGACGCCTTCTTCTTCACGAGCGCGTGCTCGCTCATGTAGCGCTCGGCGAACTGCGCGAGCGTGAGCACCTCGCGCCGCGCTTTTCGCTCCGCCGCCGGGTCGCCGCCGGCGGCGATCTGGCCGAGCACCTGACGAGCGACCGGCGAGCGGAATCAGGCGTGAGCGCGCCGTGCCGGCCGAGTGCGTGGCGCCGCGTGGGTTGCCACGCGGTTCCTCGCGCTTCGGCTTCAGCCGCCACGTGCTCCATAACAACTATCGCGGCCACGAGGCCGGGGAAGCACGGGGGAAGCAGTTGGAAGCGGAATCGAGGCTATCACCGCGCACGCCGTCGGAGCGTGCGAATCGCGGCTTCCGCAGAGAATTCGCGTGCGGAGCAACGGGCCGCAATCCGTCGCAACGCGTCGCAACCCGCCCAACAACTTTCGTAGTCAGCAGGTCGCCGGTTCGAATCCGGCCATCGGCTCCAGCAGATCCGGGCATTCTCCGTGCGACCTCGCGTTCGGCTCCTCTCGGGGGAGCGCACGGGAGCGCCGCCGTTTCGAGTCGGCCTGCGACGCCGCGTGCGAGCGGTCGGGCGCGAGCTCCAGGCGTGTCGCTGACTCCTCCATCCGTTCCCGAACGTGGATCGCCGAAGTTGCTCACTTCCCCTCTTCGGTCAGCAGCCGTAGATACTCCGAGTACGCGAACACGCGATTCCGCTTGCGTCCCGTGGTCTCGCGCACGACGCCGAGTCGTTGAAGCGCAGCGACAGCGGAGTTGACCGTGGGGATGGAGAGCTTCGTCGTCGCCGCGAGGTGCTTCGCGGAAGCGACGGGGCTCTGCATCAGCACGTCGTGCACTTGAAGTGCGGACCCTGCGACGCCGCGGAGGCTCTTGATGCGCGCGCGATCCGCTTCGAACGCGGCCACCAAGCGCCGCGCCGTCGTCACGGCGTCGGTCGCTGTCTCGCGCACTCCTTCCGTGAAGAACCGCACCCACGCCTCCCAATCGCCATCGGTTCGGACGCGCTGGAGAAGGTCGTAGTACTTCGCGCGATGCTTCTTCAGGTAGAGGCTCACGTAGAGAAGCGGCTCGCTCAGCACGCCGTCGTGGTGGAGAAGCAGCGTGATGAGAAGCCGCCCGACTCTGCCGTTGCCATCGAGAAACGGGTGGATCGTCTCGAACTGCGCGTGAGCGACCGCTGCCTTGAGCAACACCGGCATTCGCAGGGGTTCGTCGTGCAGGAAGCGTTCGAGGTCTGCCGTGCACGCCTCGAGGCGATCGGGCGGCGGCGGGACGTAGATCGCGTTGCCGGGTCGCGTTCCGCCAATCCAGTTCTGCGAGTGGCGGAACTCTCCCGGCTGCTTGTCCGCGCCTCGACCCTTCGCGAGCAGAACGCCGTGGATCTCGCGCAGCAATCGGTTCGCGAGCGGGAAGCCGTCGCGCAGCCGCTTGATGCCGTGCTCGAGCGCGGCGACGTAGCTCGACACTTCGACCACGTCGTCGAGCGGCACGCCCGGCACTTCATCGATCTCGAACAGGAGCAGATCGGAGAGCGAAGACTGGGTGCCTTCGATCTGCGATGAGAGCACCGCTTCCTTGCGAACGTACGCGTAGAGGAAGAGCGCGGGATCGGGCAGCAGCGTGCTCACGCTGTCGAGGCGGCCGAGCGCGACGAGTGCGCTGTCGAGCAGCGCGTGGAGGGTCGCGTCGATCGCGAGCGGCGGGGCCGGAGGCAGCGGGTTCGGGACGAAGGCTCGAACGAGCTCGTCGCCTGTGCGGGTCACGGCCCATTCCCCGGTCGCGCCGCGGAGCATCCCCACCTCTCCTTGCGAAAAGATCTTTCGGTCGCTGGTCGGCTAATTAAACATCAAATAGATCTCTTAAATAGCCGCGGGCCGGGATAGACGCCCGCGGCTTCCCCCGGGGACTCGGGTACATCGCGCGCGCCGGCTTCCGCCAAATCCAGAGCTACGGCGGACCGCGTCAGGCGCGGATCGAAGCGACCCTCTACTCGCGGCAGCGATCTTCTTCGGCGCAGTAGCGCGCCAAGCTTTCGAGCACGCCCGTCCACGCGCGCTGGAACCAGGCGTGCGAGGCGGCCCAAAGCGCGCCGTCCTGAAAGCCGTAGTGGTGGAGCGTCACGCGCGTCGCGCGGCCGCCTTCGAGCGGCTCGAAGCCGAGCTCCACCCAGGTCGGCAGCGGCTCGGCGTCGCGCAATGCACGAGATGCGATCGGCGGCGCGTTGCGCCCGAGGCTCGCGTCTCCAGCGAACGCGACCCACTCGAACGCGAGCGAGCGGCCCGGCTCGGCGCGCAGCACGCGCGCGCCGAAGGTGCCGTGCGAGTAGCCGCGCGGATCGTCGTCGGGCGCGAACAGGATCGTGTACTCGCCGCCCGGCTTCGCGTCGATGCGCGCCTTCGGTGCGAAGAACTTCGTGACGCCGTCGGCCGTCGTCCACAGCCGATAGAGCGCACTGGGCGTGCCCGCGACGTTCGCCTCGAGGCTCACGGTGTGCTCGGTCCTGTGCTTGCCGCGCATCGGGTCTTCGTCCGCGGCGGCTGCCGCGGCGATTGCGAGCACGATCCCGCCGATCAGCGCGGCGCCCGTCATGGCTGGCTCGCACGGCGAGGCGTTCCGGCGCGCTGACTCGCGAATCCCGCGAGCACGCCGACGATCGCGCCCGGCACGATGATCTCGAGGTAGTGATGATTCCCTTCGGCGTCCGGCGTCGTGGCGGCTGCAAGCCAGCTCAACACGAGCCCGACCCCGAGGCCCGTCACGACCGCGCGCACCATCGAGTCCGTGCGCCGGGCGACCCAGCCCGCGGCGGTGCCGGTGATCAATCCTTTCACCGTGGATGCGGCCATGATGAAGAGCAAGATCGGCCGCGCCGCCGGCGTGAACGCCGCCGACGCGCCGTCGAGGAAGCCGAGCACCGTTCCGACCAGCAGACCCCACCACAGCTTGGACATGGAGCACCTCCTCCCTTCCCTACACGGAAACGCTGAAATCCATTGTCGGCGGGATCAGCGCTGCCAGAGCGCGAACAGAATCCGGAGCGCGAGGTAGGTCGCGACCAACGCCACGACGAACCGATGGCGCCGCAGCCAGCGGCGCGCGCCGGCGAGCCACGGCTCGTCGTAAGCGGACACGCGCTCTGCGTCGACGTACCGGCTGATGTCGGCGGCGAGCTCGGTCACCGAGCCGTAACGCTCGGCGGGGTTCGCCGCGCACGCCTTGCGCGCGATCGCGCGCAGCGGAGCCGCGAGGCTGGCGATGTCGAGCGAGCCCCGCTGCGCCGGATGCCGGCCCGTCAGCAAGAACGCGAGCACGCAGCCCAGCGCGTAGATGTCGGCGGCGCGGGTCACCTCGGAGGAGCGCTCTTCCTGCTCCGGCGCGCGATAGCCCGGAGTGCCGAGCGCGGCGCCGGCCTCGGTGAGGCGAGCAGCGCCGGCCGTCGCGCTCGGCGCGTCGGCGTCGCGAGCCGCGAACGTCGGATCCGCGAGCGTCGCGAGTCCGAAGTCCATCACCCAAACTTCGCCGAAGCGGCCGATCATCACGTTCGCGGGTTTGAGATCGCGGTGCACGACGCCGCGAGCGTGCGCGAACGCGACCGGCTCGCAGATCCTCAGCAGCAGGCGCAGCCGCGCTGCTTCGCCGCCGAGCGTTGCCGCGCTCGCCTCCAACGTCTCGCCGTCGACGTAGCGCATCACGTAGTACGGCGTGCCTTCGGCGTCGAAGCCCAAGTCGTGCACCGGCACGATGCCGGGATGCTCGAGCGCGCCGACGAGCTGCGCTTCGCGGCGCAGCCGCGCAGCGAGGCGCGGGTCGACGGCCGCGACGTCCAGCGTCTTGATCGCTACGCGCCGCTCGAGCTGCGCGTCGAACGCGAGGTAGACGACGCCCATGCCGCCCCGGCCCAGCTCGCGCTCGATGCGATAACGGCCGGCGAGCTCGTCCGCGGCTCCGCAAGCAGCCCGCAACCTCGCGACTTGGCCGTCCGACAAGCGCGTCACGGGCGGCGGCCCAAGATGCGCTCCGCTTCCGCGCGAAACTCTTCTTCCGTTGCGGTCAACGACTCCAACGTCGCCAGCACGCGGAGGCGGAGGTCACGCCTCACGGAAGCCAGCCGGTTCGTGACGGCCGACGTCGTCAGGCCGTGCCGGACGGCGAGATCCTGATGACTCCACTCGTCGCGATTCTCGAGCTCGTACTGCTCGAAGATCTCGAGGTCGAGGCTCCGCCCGCGCGCCGCGTAGTCCTCTTGGAGCGCGCGCATCGCCTCCTCGAACACCGTGCGCGTGAACTCCCTCTCGAACAGCGCTTCCGCGTCCTCGGCGATCGGCGCCGCTTCGCCGTCGAGCAGCTGCTCGAGCTCCGAGATGTCCTTCGCGAGCGGCTGCCAGCCGCCGCCGCGCTTCGCGGCGGCGGCGTCGCGGCTCCGGTTCGCCACCAGGTGATCGATGCACGTCCGCAGAAACGTGCGAAACCGCGCGCGCTCCGGCCGAAACTCCGCGAGCAGCTGCCGATCCCAGAGCCGTTCGAGGATCTGCTGCGTCACGTCTTCCGCATCGGCGCGCGCAAGCCGGTGCCGCAACCGCAGGTAGGCCAGCACCGGCCGCCAATACGCGCGCGCCACTCGCTCATAGCCGAGGCGCCGCGTCCGCTCATCCGGGCTCCGGCCTGCCTCGATCGCCGAATGGCGCGTGAGCGGAAACGGATCGGCCACGCTGCGCCCCCAACACCGGTAGTCGACGACGCGGGGCGCGCCTCACGCCTCGATCGTGCGCGCGTCCGCCTTCATGTAGGCCGCGGGGCTGCGCTTCTCGCCGACGGACCAGCACTGCGCGAGCCGAACGATGTGGAAGAGCATGCTCACGACCTGCCAGCCGAAGACCACCCAGAGCGCCGTGCGCGGCGCGCCCGCGACGACTCCGAGCGCGAACAGCGTGAGGTTCACGTTGCGGCGCGAGATGAACGTGCGCATGCGCACGTCGATCGGCGCGTAGGCGGCGATCGTCCGCCCCGTGGCTGCAGTGAACAGCTTCTCGAGCATGCGATCGAAGATGTAGATCGCGAACATCGCGCAGGTCGCGAGGAACAGCGGGTCGCTCGCGACGCCGCCCGCCGCGCCGTAGCCCCAGGCCATGTACCAGAACGGCGGATGCACGAGATCGAGGCCGTGGTCGAGCACGTCGCCTTTCTTCGAGGACGTGAACGTGATGCGCGCGAGCTTGCCGTCGACCGAGTCGAGCGCGGCCATCAGGAACGCCATCGCCAGCCCGATCCACCAGTGCCCCGTCGCGAACGCCGGGATCGCGCCGAGCGCGAGCACGATGCCGACCAGCGTCACCGAGTTCGGGTGCACTCGATGGCGCGTGAGCGGGCCGAGCGCCCAGCGCACGAACGGCGGGAACACGTAACGCGTGAGGAAGTCGGTCGAGCCTTTGTAGTTCGACCAGAAGACGGCGTCCTGGGCGCGTTCGCAGCTCGCGCGATCGATCACGCGATGCGCGTAGGGCGCGAGATCCCGCCGGAGGTTGGCGATCCACTGGATGAACGCGGTTTCCGGGATCAGCGTGACTTCGCGCCGCTCGACCGCGTGTCGCACGACGCGATCGAGGCCGCCTGCGCCGATCTCCGCCCAGCATGCGTCGCTGAGCGCCGCCTCCAGCCGAAGCGCAACACCTCCCTGCGGGTCCGGCGCTACGAACGCGGCGCTGGTTTCGCTCCAGGCGAGCCGGTCGATGACGCGGGGATCGAGGACCGTGTCGGCAGACAGCGCGATCAGCGGCTCGCCGCGCGCCAGCGTCACGGCGTCGCGCAGCCGGGCCGCGGAGGAGCCGGACCCCCGCGACCACGTGACGCTCGCGGCAAGCTCGTCCGGCAGCTCGCGGTCCAGCGCCGAGTTTTCGCTCAGCTCGACTCGAATCAAGCTCGGGTGCGAGTTCGTCCGCACTGCACGCCGCAGCAGCTGCGCGGCCTCGGGAAAGCTCTCGAGCAGCTTGATCGCCGCCGCGAGGCTCGTCGTCTTCGTGCCGGCGCCGCGAATCGTCCTCAGCAGGTGCTCGAGGAGCGTGACGTTGAAGAATCGCTCGCCCGCCGCGGGCATCGTCGCGTCGATCCAGATCCGCATGCGTCCCCCCTCCGCGCCGGCCGCACGGCCCGTCTGCCGACGCTGTCTCAATAACACATCCTTCGCGCGCGGGCGTGGCGGCCGTCACGAGCGGCCGAGTCGCGGACGCGCGACTGCGGGCTCGCCGGCGATCCGCCGTCGGCCTAACACCTGGGCGCTAGGGCGCCCCGTCCAGCACGCTCCGATCCACGTCCGACACGCGCGTCACGCCGGTCAGCGCCATCGCGACGCGCAGCTCGCGTTCGATCAGCTCGAGCACATGCGAGACGCCCGCCTCGCCGCGCGCGCCGAGCGCGTACACCCACGCGCGCCCGAGCAGCACCGCGTTGGCGCCGAGCGCGAGCATGCGCAGCACGTCGAGGCCGGAGCGGATGCCGCCGTCGGCGAGCACGAGCCCGCGCCCGCGCACCGCGTCGGCGACGCGCGGAAGTGCGCGCGCGGTGGAGAGCACGCCGTCGAGCTGGCGGCCGCCGTGATTCGAGACGACCACGCCGTCGGCGCCGAGCTCGACCGCGGCGTTCGCGTCCGATGCGTCGAGCACGCCCTTCACGAGCAGCGGCCCGCGCCAGCGCGCGCGCACCCACTCGAGATCGCTCCACGAGACGCTCGGGTCGAAGTTCTCGCGCATCCACGCGAAGAAGTCCTCGATGCCGGTCTTGCCCGCGAGCAGCGGCGCGACGTTGCCGAGGCCGTGCGGCCGGCCGCGGACGCCGACGTCCCACGCCCACGCCGGCCGCCGCGCCGCCTGAAGAACGCGGCGCAGCGCGCCGCCGACGCCGGCAGCACCGGCGAGGCCGGAGCGCACGTCGCGGTAGCGCGCGCCCGGCAGCGGCATGTCGACCGTGAACACGAGCGCCGCGCAGCGCGCGGCCTCGGCCTGGTCGAGCAGCGCCTTCATGAAGCCGCGGTCGCGCATCATGTAGAGCTGGAACCAGAACGGTTCGCTCACCGCGCGCGCGACCTCGCCGAGCGAGCAGCAGCCGACCGTCGAGAGCGTGAACGGAACGCCCGCGGCCTCGGCCGCGCGCGCGGCCTGCACCTCGCCGCGCCGCGCGCACAGGCCGGCGAGGCCGATCGGCGCGAGCGCGAGCGGGAGCCGAGCGCGCCGCCCCAACAAGTCGACGCCGAGCTCGAGCTGGGACACGTCGCGCAGCACGCGCTGGCGCAGCGAGAGCTCGCGCAGGTCGAGCGCGTTGCGCGCGAGCGTCTGCTCCGCGAACGAGCCGCCGTCGACGTACTCGAACAGGAAGTGCGGCAGCCTGCGCCGCGCGAGCTCGCGGTAGTCGTCGATCGAGGCGGCAAGCATGCGCCGCATGATGCACCAGCTCCAGGGCTCCCATCGGGGAGGCGGCGTGACTGAGGGGTCAGACCCCGCTGAACCGCCCGCTGGGCTCACAGCATTGCGCGCGCCGCGTCCGTGAGCGTGGGCGTCGCCTGCGTCGCGAGATACTCGGCGCGCTGCTTCGCCATCTGTGCGGTCAGCTCGGGATGCGTCGAGACCCAGAACTCTCCGGCCGCGACGCCGGCGAGGATGCGATCCGCGGCCTCGCGCCCCGACAGCCCGCCGCCGACCATCTTCTGCATCACGCTGCGATGAGTCGTGACGGACGCCGCGTCGCGGCCGAGTCGAGCGTCCTCGAAGATGCGCGTCGCGACCGGCCCGGGCAGCACCGCCGAGACCGAGATCGGCGCACGCTTCGCGTCCATCTCCATGCGCAGGCACTCGCTGAACGAGAGCACCGCGTGCTTGCTGAGGATGTAGGGCGTCTGGACCGCCATCATGCCGAACGCGCCGATCGACGCGGTGTTCGCGATGAACGCGCGCTTTCCCGCTGCGAGCATGCGCGGCGCGAACGCACGCACCCCGTGGATCACGCCCAGCACGTTGATGCGGATGATGCGTTCCCAGCTCTCCGCCGGAAGATCCCAGCAGAAGCCGAGCGTCTCGATGCCGGCGTTGTTCGCGAGCAGGCGCACGTCGCCGAAGCGCGCGTGCACGGCCGCCGCGAGGCGCTCGATCGACGCGGGGTCGGCGACGTCGGTCGGAATCGGATGCGCGCTCCCGCCGCCGGCGCGGATCGCGCCGGCGACGCGTTCGATGCGCTCCGCGGCGACGTCCGCGAGCACGACCTGCATGCCGACATCCGCCGCGGCGTGGGCGAGCCCTTCGCCGATGCCGCTGCCGGCGCCCGTAATCACTGCCACTCCGCCGCGCAGAACCTCGAGCTCGGACATGCGCACCTCTCGATTTCAGTAGATGAATGGAATCACGCGAAAACGCGCGATCTCGCCGTACTCGCGCCACAGCGCGCCGTACTTCGCGCGGCAGCGCTTGTCGTCGCGCTGCGCGCGCTGAACCAGTAGGCCGAGCAGCGCGAGTGGGAGCACGTACGGCCACGGCGAGACGGCGCCCGCGCACAGCGCGAACGACACGTAGACGAGGATCTCGCCCGTGTAGTTGATCTTGCGCCCGATTCCCCAATAGCCAGACGCGAGCAGCTTCCCGCCGAGCACGCGCGGCGGCTTCCCCCAGATCGGCGCGGCCGGGTCCTGCTTGAAGCGCGCCTTCTGCCAGTTCGACTGGCGGAAGATCGCGAGCGCCGCGAAGTGGAATGCCACGAGCAGCGCGAGCGCCGATGCAGAGAACGGCTCCGTCGCGTCGACCATCCACCAGCCCGGAAGCGAGTAGAGGAACGGCAAATACGTGAGGTCGCCCCAAACGAGCATGAAGCCGAGATTCTCGGCGATCACATCCCAGGTGGAGAGCATGAATTCTTCTTTCACGTAGTGAGTGAACAGGTACGTGAACCAGAAGAAGCACAGGCAGAGCATTTGCGGCGTGACGAAGCCGTGCCGGTCCCACTGCGCAAACGCGAACGAGACGGTCAGCACGTACGCGCCGATCAGCGACGGCTGATAGAGGAACATCTTCAGGTCGACGCCGAACAGCTCCGGGTTGCACTCGTTCCCGAACCAGAACGTCTTGACCCAAGCGGGCAGCGGAAGCTCGGTGCTCTCGGAGCTCCGGCACACGGGCCCCGCGCGGCGCCCCCACGCGAGCAGCGCGAGCGTGAAGAACGTCGAGAGCACGAGCGCGACGATCAGCAGCGGCCAGAAGTGGCGGACCCCCGGCGTGAGCGAGACGTCGAAGCCGAGCGCCTTCGCCACGACGACGGCGGCCAGCGCCATGTTCGAGAGCAGGAACGTCGGCATGCCGGTGAGCGTGTATCGCTTGCGCGTGCCGTCGGGCTGCGGGTAGCCGGTTCGCTCGATGCCCGGCAGGAAGCGCGCCGCGACGAACGTGGCCGCGAGAAACGCGAGCAGCATCTGCGCGGCAGTCGCCAGCGTCTCGCTTGTTACGGGGAGCGCGAGCGGTTCCATGCGTCAGACCAGCCGCACACGCATGCCGCACAGCGCGAGCGCGCCGTCTGCGCCGAGCCGTCCACGCTCGCGCGCAGACGCGACCGCGGCGGCGCGGTCCGCGGCGACGAGGTCGATGCCGCCGAGCCCCTCGCCGCGGCCGTCCTCGTCGGGCACGAAGCGCAGCGTCGCGTTGGCGAGCGCGAGCGTGACCGCCCCGCTCGCGCGAAAGACCGGCAGCTCGAGGATCTCGCTCCAGCGCGCGGCGAGCTTCTCGGGGTCGGGCGCCTGAATCTCCGCGGCGGCGATCGCGCGCACGCGCTCGGTGCGCACGAAGTCTTTCCAGTGCTGGCCGGCGGGCTCCCACGGGCCATCCGGCGGCACGCTGTCCGCCTGATGATCGACCTCGAGGAACGAGCCGCCGGTGTCGCGTGGATGCAGCTGCAGGCACGCATACCCGCGCTGCTCGAACTCGAGCACAGTGCGCAGACCGAGCTCCGCGACGCGCCGCTTCACCTGCGCGTGATCGCTCGCCTGCAGGATCACCATGTAGCCGCCGTCGCCGCGGCGGCGCTCGAGGTAGCGGCCCGCGGTCGTGCCTTCCTTCACCGGCGCGACGATCTCGATGAACTGTCCGCCGACCGGCAGCAGTACGTTGTGCAGCCCGAAGCGCCCGACGCCCGGATCGACGTGGCCGACCTCGAGCCCTAACACGGCGCGAAAATCCGCAGCGGTGCGATCGCGGTCTCGCGCGACCCCCGCGATCTGACGCAGCCAGAGCGTCATCCCGAGTCCCCCCTCGCGCCCGCGCCCGGGCGGCTGCCGACGCGCGCGAAACGCGGCGGCCGCTTCTCGAGATACGAGCTCGCCCCTTCGAGCGCGTCGGGGTGATCGAGCTGACGCCACTGCGCCGCATCCGCGTCGCGCAGCGCGGGCTCGAAGCCGAAGCCGAGGTGGTCGTAGACCAGGCGCTTGGTCTCGCGCAGCGAGGCCGGCGAGACGCTCGCGGAGAGCTCGCGCACGAAAGCCTGCGCGCGAGCCACGAGCTCGTCCGGCTTCGTCACGAACTCGACCAGCCCGATGCGCAGCGCCTCTTCCGCGCCCACGCGCCGCGAGCTCCATAACAGCTCGAGCGCGCGGCCGGCGCCTACCAGGCGAGGCAGGATCCAGCTGGTGCCGTGCTCGGCGACCAGGCCGCGCTTCGAGAACACGCTCGTGAATGACGCGTCCGCCGACGCGAAGCGCACGTCGCAGAGCGCGGCGAGCACGAAGCCGCCGCCGGCCGCCGGTCCGTTCACCGCCGCGACCACCGGCTTCGGCACGCGCAGCAAGTAGCTGACGAGCCCGGGAAGCTCGCCGGGCGTCTGCGCGGGCTTGCCCGCGCTGCCGGCGGCGGACGTCTTCGCCAGCACGCTCGCATCGAGCCCGGCGCAGAAGCCGCGGCCCTGCCCCGTGATCACGATGCCGACGACGCGCGCATCCGTCGCGGCGTCGTCGACCGCGGCGCGCAGCGCGCGCAGCATCGGGTAGGTGAGCGCATTCAACTTGTCAGGACGATTCAGGCGGATCGTCGCGACCGGGTCGTCGACCTCGTAGAGAATTTCGTCGCTCATGGTTGCCTCGCGCGAGCACGACATCGAGCCGCTCGGGCCCGTACTCGAGGAACATTGGCACGAGCGTGCGCTCGAAGCCCGGCGCGAGGCGCAGCTCGCCGGGTGCGAATTTCTCGAGCGCGAGCTCGATCAGGACGCGCGCCTCCATGCGCGCGATCATGTTGCCGAGGCACAGGTGCGGGCCGGGGCCGAACGTCAGGATCTCCGGCGCGCTCTTCCAATCTCGCTCCAGGCAGAACTCGTTCGCGTGCTCGAAGACCGATTCGTCGCGGTTGCCGGACGCGATGCCCAGGATGATGCGCTCGCCGGCGCGCACCTTCTCGCCGGCGATCTCGCAGTCGACGCGCGCGGTGCGGAACAGGAACAACACGGGCGCGTCGAAGCGCAGCGATTCCTCGACAGCCGCCGGAATCAGGCGCGGCTGCTCGCGGAGGCGGCGCTCGAGCTCGGCGTCGCCGAGCAGCCGGTAGAGGAGATTGCCGACCAGGTTCGCGGTCGACTGGCTCGCGAGCAGGCAGTTCGCGCACAGCGTGCGGATCTGCAGCGGCGAGAGGCGCTGGCCCTGCACCTCGGCACGCGTCATGCGCGTGATCAGGTCGTCGGGCGGATGCGCCGCTCGCAGCCGCAGCGCGATCTGCTCGTCGAGGAACTGCGCGAGCTCGGGAAACGCGCCGCCGAGTCCCTCGCCGCGCTCCGTGCGATTCCACTGCGGCCAATCGCTGTGCAGCAGCTCGAATCCCCACTGCCCGACGCGCTCGATCTCGTCGGTCGGAATCCCGAGCATGTGCGCCGTAACAGCTGGCGGCAGATGAATCCCGAGCTCGGAGACCAGATCGCCGCCGCCCTTCGCCGCGATCTCGCTCAGCTTGCGGCCCGCCCACGCGCGCGTGAACGGCTCGGCCGCACGCTCCATGCCGGGCCGGAACGCCTGCAGCATCAGCATGCGAAGCTTCGGATGCTCGGGCGGATCGAGCTCGCCGAGAAAGCTCTCCTCGTAGGGCAGCTTCACGCCCGGCCCGCGGAAGCCCTCGCGCGACGAGAACGTCGCGGTGTCGCGAAATACCGCCTTCACGTCGCGGTAGCGCGCGACGAACACGAAGCCCGGGATCGGGCGCGTCACCGGCGCCTCGCGCCGCATGCGCGCGAGGCGATCCCACATGTGCTGCGTCTGCCGCGCGTCGAACGGATCGAACGCGAATTCGCTCGTCATGTGCGCTCTCCGAGCGCCCGAACTTCGGCGACGGTCGGATGGTGTGCGAGCAGGCCGCCGTCGACCGAGAGGATTTGGCCGGTGATGAACGCCGCGTCGTCCGATGCGAGGAACACGACCGCGCTCGCGATGTCCTCCGGCGTGCCGAGCCGCGGCGTCAGGTGATGGCGCTCGAACAGCGCGACCTGCTCGGGCGGGACGTTCTGGCGCAGCGCCGGCGTCTCGATCACGCCGGGCGCGATCGCGTTGCAGCGAATGCCGCGCTTTCCGTACTGCGTCGCGACGTAGCGCGTGAGGCCGTCGACGCCCGCCTTCGAGACGCCGTACGCGGTGCGCACGAGGTCGCCGGTCTGCCCCGACGCCGACGACGTGTTGACGATCGCGCCGCCGCCGCGCGCGAGCAGCCGCGGGATCGCGTGCTTGCAGCCGAGCAGCACGCCGCGCAGGTTGACCGCGAGCGTGCGCTCCCAGATCGCGAGCTCGAGCTCCGCGAGCTCGCCGTCCCCGCCGAGCACGCTCCAATCGGTGGCGGCCGCATTGTTATGGAGAATGTCGAGCCCACCGAACTGCATCTGCGCCGCGTCGATCATCGCGACGACCGAGGCCTCGTCCGCAACGTCGGCTGCCTGCGCATGCGCGCGCCCGCCGGCGCTCGCGATCTCCGCGGCAACGAGCCGCGCGCGCTCTTCCGACAGATCCGCGACCACCACCGCCGCGCCTTCGCGCGCGAGCGCGAGCGCCGACGCGCGGCCGATGCCCGATCCGCCGCCGGTCACGATCGCGACCCGTCCCGCCAGCTTCGCCATGTGCCTCCTAACGACTCGAGCGACTCGCGCCGACGAAGAGCGGCGCGCGTGCGATGCCGCGCGTCGGCACGAGCTGGTTCCGCACGATGCCGGCCTCGTCCACGTCGAACTCGCCGAGCTCGCCGAGCAGCACCTGCAGTGCGACGCGCACCTCGAGCCGCGCGACCGCGGCGCCGAGGCACGTGTGAATGCCGTGGCCGAGCGCCCAGTGGAAGCGCGAGGGCCGCTCGAAGTCGAGCGCCTCGGCGTTCTCGAACACGGTCTCGTCGTGATTCGCGGAGCCGTAGAGCAGCAGCACCTGGTCGCCGGCCGGAATCGTGACGCCCGCGATCTCGACCGCGCGCGTGGTCGCGCGCGCGAGGCCCTGCACCGGCGAGACGAAGCGGAGCAGCTCGTCGACTGCGCTCGCAAAGAGCGCGGGCCTCGCCGCGAGCAGCCGGCGCTGCGCGGGATGCCGTGCGAGCGCGATCGCGCTGTTCGCGATCATGTTCATCGTCGTGTTCTGCGCGGCGTCGTGCAGCAGCGAGCAGAAGCCGGCGATCTCGGCGTCGCTCAGCGCCTGACCGCGCACCTCGCTGTGGAGGATCTGCGAGATCAAGTCGCCGCCCGGATGCCGGCGGCGCTCTGCAACCACGCCGCGCCAGTACTCCTCCATCTCCGCGTACGCCTTCAGCGCGGCCGGGCTCGTGAAGTCCGCGCCCGCGAGTGTCGCGAGATTCCACGCGAGGAAGCGCTCGCGCTCGGCGCGCGGCAGATCCATCAGCGCGCACATCGTGAGGGTCGGGATCAGCTGCGCGAACTCGCTCGCGACGTCGAAGCGCTGCTTCGCGCGCAGCTCGCGTGCGAGCGCAGCGGCCGCCTCGCGCACGCTCGGCTCGAGCGCCGCGACGCGCGCCGGCGTCAGCACGCGCGCGAGCAGCGCCCGCAGCTCGTCGTGCCGCGGCGGATCCATGTGAAACATGTTGGGCGGGATCAACGAGACGTCGGTGTCGACGAGCGTCCCGCGCGCCGACGAGAACGTGCGCCAATCGAGCAGCGCGGCGTTCACGTCGGCCGCGCGCGAGAGCATCCAGTAGTGCGGCCAGACGCGCGGGCTCGCGCTCTCGCGCCGGTAGACGGGAGCCTCGCGCCGCATCACCTGATAAGCGGGATACGGGTCGTCGAACCACTTCGCGTCGAACGGGTCGAAGTCCACGCTTGCCATCAGGTCACCGGGCAGCTGCCGCCGTCCGCCATCAGCGTGTGACCGGTGACGTAGCGGGCGTCGTCGGAGAGCAGGAAGCGCGCAGCGGCGCCGACGTCGGCGAGCGGATCGCCGAGCGCGCCGAGCGGGAGGCGGCCGAGCACGCGCGTCTGCATCGCCGGATCGAGCGCGAACGCGCGCTCCAGCGCCGGGCTCGCGGCGAGCGGCGCGAGGCAGTTCACGCGGATGCCGTGAGCGCCCCATTCGCGCGCGAGCGCGCGTGCGAAGCCGCGCTGCGCCGCCTTGACCGCCGCGTAGACCGGCAGCCGCGCCTTGCCCTCGAAGCCCGCCTCGGAGGTCAGTAACAAGTACGCGCCGCGCGAGTCGCGCAGCGGCGCGTGCGCGGCGCGCGCGAGCGAGTACGCACCGCGCAGCGAGACCGCGACGTGATCCTGCACCTCGGCGAGGCTCACGTCGCGCAGCGAGGTCGGCTTCGGCGAGAGTGCGCTCGTCGCGTTGTGCGCGAGCGCATCGAGCCGGCCGTCCCGCGCGAGCACCGCGGCGATCGCGCGCGCGACTGAATCGCCGTCCGCGACGTCGCACGCGACGAAGCGCCCTGCCCCGCCCGCCGAGTCGACCTCGCGCGCGACGGCCTCGCCTTCCTGCGCGCGTCGCGCGGCGATCCAAACGCGCCAGCTCGCCGCCGCGCAAGCGAGCGCAATTCCGCGGCCGATGCCGCCGCTCGCGCCCGTGACGAGAGCAACGCGCGGCGTCGTGCGCTCGCTGCGCGCCGCTTGGCTCACCAGGTTCTCCCGCAGTCGGCTGCGAGCGCTTGGCCCGTGACGCCGCTCGCGTCAGCCGAGAGCAAGAGGCGCACCGCGCCCGCGACCTCTCGCTCGTAGGTGCCCGGGAAGCTCGCCAGCGCGGGCGGCGGATCGAGCGGCCGCGTGGGCGCGAGCCGCGCGCTCGTCACGATCGCGTTCACGCGCACGCCGCGCGCGCCCTCGGAGCGCGCGAGCGAGCGCACCAGCGCGCACGCCGCGTCCGCGACCGCCGCTTCGGGCGCGAAGCCCGCGCAATCGAGCGCCGCGGGCCGATCGACGACCGCGACGATCGCGCCGCCGTCCGCACAGCGCGCAGCGGCGACGCCGAGCGCGAATACCCAGCGCGCGATCGGCTCCTCGGCGCGCGCGAGCCACGCCTTCGCATCGGTCTCGTTCAGCGCGCCGCCGGTCTCCATTGCGGGCAACGCGACCACGACGCGCGCCTGCGCACCGCCTGCGCATTCCTCTCGGCGCCAAGCCTCGAGCGCATGCGGGTCGTGCGGCGCCGCGCGCCATGCTGCATCGAGTGCCGCCGCCAGAGCGCGCGTTTCGGGCGCGTCGCTTCCGATCAACAGCGGGGGCGCTCGCATCGGCGCACGGTAGAGCGCCTCGCGCTCGTCTCGCGAGCCATCCCGTCGCCAGCGTTCGTCGCGAGGCCTGCTAGGTTGCCGGCCGCGAGAGGCGTCCGCCGGCTTGCTGGCCAAAGCAACCGCCCGTTCTCCGTCGAATCCCTTCTCGCCCGACGAGCGACGAGCCGAGGCTCTCGCCGCGGGTTCCACAGCGACGGAGCTCGCGTTCGGATCGTCCGAATGCGCGGCCGGAGCGCCAGCGCGCCCGAGTGGCGCGCGCCGAGGTTCTGATGGGTAAGAAGATCTATGTCGGAAATCTGCCTTTCACGTCCACCGAGGACGAGCTGCGAACTCTCTTTGCACGCCACGGAGCGGTCGACTCGGTCGCGGTCGTGATGGATCGCGAGACCGGCCGCGCGCGCGGCTTCGCGTTCGTCGAGATGGCGGACGCATCGGCGGCCGCGGACGCGATCAAGGCGCTCGACGGCTCGCAGCTCGGCGGCCGCGCGCTGCGCGTGAACGAGGCGCAGGACCGCCGTGACGGCGGAGGGGGCGGCGGCTTCCGACGCAGCCGCTAGCGCAAGCGACGCGCAGCGGCGCGCGCAGCGAGGTCGACGTGCGCCGTTCGCGTATCCTGGTCGATCTCTCCGCTCTCTACCGATGATCGGAGCGGGCCGGCAGGCGGCCCGCTCCTCGCCCAGGAGGACGCGCGATGTCGAACATCCGAATGTCGATGCAGAAGCGGGCGCGCGAGCAGAAGAAGGCCGAGAAAGCCGCGCAGAAGCGCGAGCAGAAGCGCGAAAAGCGCAGCGAGCGCGCGAGCGACGTCGCGGACGAGAACGAGCTCGCCGCCTACGGCGCTCAGCCCGCGCCGTTCGACCCCACCGAACGGAGCCCCGAGTGAGCTCGAAGGCGCGCGTGTTCCTGAGCTTCGACGTCGCGCACGATCGCGACCTGTACGCGCGCCTGCTCGCGGAAGCCAAGCAAGGCGCGTGGTTCTCGATCGACTCGTGTTCGGCGGAGCCGGCGGAGCACACCGCGAACGACGAGCGCGTGCGCGCGCGCATCGCCGCGGTCGACGCGGTGATCGTGATCTGCGGCGAGCACACCGACGAATGCGCGAGCGTCAGCGCCGAGCTGCTGATGACGCGCGAAGAGCAGAAGCCGCACCTCTTGTTGTGGGGCCGGCGCGAAGTGATGTGCAAGATGCCGGCCGGCTCGCGCTCGCACGACAGCATGTACGGCTGGACCCCGCACATCCTGCAGAGCCAACTGCAGGCGCTGCTGCGCGTGCCGCGCGACGTGCCCGATCACCTGCGCAAGCAGGCGGGAGCGAGCAAGCCGCTCGCGTAGCGCAGCGCTGCGAGAGCGGTCGAGCTACGGGATCAACAACACCCGCCCGAACGCTTTGCGGCTCTCGATGAACGCGTGCGCCGCCGCCGCGTCGCGCAGCGGGAACTCGCGGTCGATCACGACGGCGAGCTTGCCGGCGGCCACGTCGTCGACGTGACGCTGGATCATGTCGTGCACACGATCGGTCGCGATCTCGGCGCCGAGGAAGACGCCGATCAGGCTCTGGTTCCCTTGCATCAGCGTGGAGACGTCGTGCTTCACGAGCTCGCGGCCGGCGCGGCCGACCCACGCGATGCGCCCGCGATACGCGAGCGCCGCGAGGCTCTGCTGCAGCGTCGTACCGCCGATCGGGTCGACGATCAGGTCGGCGCCGCGGCCGTTCGTCAGGCGCCGCGTCTCGCGCACGAGGTCGTCGTCGCGGTAGTTGATGCCGTGATCCATTCCATACGCGCGCAGGCGCTCGAGCTTCTCGCCGCTCGACGCGGTCGCGAGCACGGTCGCGCCGGCGCGCTTCGCGAGCTGGATCGCCGCGAGGCCGACGCCTCCGCCGCCGCCCTGCACGAGCACGGTCTCGCCGGCGCGCAGGCGGCCGAACTCGAACAGGCAATCGTCCGCAGTGCCGAACGGGATCGGCGTGCCTGCGATCGCGCGTAGATCCGCGCTCGCCGGCACGACCCAACAGTTGCGCGCGGCGACCGCGCGCAGCTCGGCGTGCGAGCCGGCCGCGTCGACCGTGACCACTCTCTGGCCGACACGAAGCTGCGTCACCTCCGCGCCCAGCTCGACGATCTCGCCCGCCGCCTGATAACCGACCACGTGCGGTCGCGACGTGAGCGGCGCTCCGGCGCGGTGCAGGAGATCGCCGCCCTCGATGCTCACCGCCGCGACGCGGATCACGACGCCCTTGGGATGGCACTTCGGATCCGGCACGTCCTCGTAGCGAAACACGCTGGGCGGTCCGTTCTCGTAGTAGACGGCGGCCTTCATGGCTTCTCCTCGGGTTGGGGCGCGGGGTTCGTCGCGGGCGGCGCGGAAGACGTTCCCGAGGCCGCTTCCTCCTCGGGCTTCTTCACGCGCACTTCCAGATCCCGGCGCTTCTGGTAGATCCGTTCGAGCTCGCGCCGGCGCTCCATCTCGATGCGCAGCTCGCGCAGCGCGGTCTCCTCGGGCACTTCGCGATGCGCGACCTCGAGCTCGGACTTCTGGCACGCGCGCTCGAGATACGGGCCGCAGGCGGGGCTCCCGCAGCAATACGTGGTCAAGTCCACGAACGACTTGATCGGCGTCGCGACCGGCGCCTCGTTCCAGACCTCGACCACGCTCGGGTCGAGCTTGCGCGCGAAGCGGAACGAGCGCGCCGCGCCGTCGAGATTCCCGTCGCGCCACTGCAGCAGGCAGCGATTCAGGTCGATGATCGCGGGGTTGCTGCCGAGCCGTTCCGCGCGCGAGAGCCACGACTCCACCTCGCGCGCGTCGCGGCCCGCGTAGATCAGCGTCTCCGCGATGTTCGAGTACATGACCGCGCTGCCGGGCGCGAGCGAGCGCGCGTTGTACATGCTGTCGAGCGTGTCATCGATGCGTCCCTGATAAGCCGAGACCATGCCCATGTAGATGTGCGGGTCGGGACTCTCAGGGTCGAGGCGCAGGCTCTCGACCCACTCCGTCATCGCGCGCGCGAGGTGGTCCTCGTAAGCCGCGAACTCGCCGCGATCGAGCGCCGCGCGCGCGAAGCGGTAGTGCGCGAGCGCGAGCTCGTCCCGGCGCTCCGCGCTCTTCGGCCGCTTGTCGCGCGCGCGCTCGAGCTCCGTGATCTGCTCGGCCGTCGGCACGACGATCGGCTCGGGCTTGCTCGGCGCGGCGTCCGCGCTGGCCGCGAGCAACACAGCGACCAGCAGCGTGCGTCTCCACATGGCCCGGTTCCCCCTCGAAGCGCGCAGCGTACACTGCGTCTCTCGCAGTGGAGGCTCCATGTCGTCGTCGGTCAAGATCGAAGGCTTCGTCGCCGCCGGTTTCGAGCGTGTGCGCGCGGCGTTCGCCGAGAACTTCTCCGCCGGACGCGAGGTCGGCGCGTCGTTCGCGCTCGTGCGCGACGGCGAGCTCGTCGTCGAGCTGTGGGGCGGCTTCAAGGACCGCGCGCGCACGAAGCCGTGGACGCGCGACACGCTCATCAACGTCTACTCGACCACGAAGGGACTCGCAGCGACCTGCATCGCGCACCTCGTCGAACGCGGAACGCTCTCGTACGAGCAGACCGTCGCGAGCGTGTGGCCCGAGTTCGCGGCGGAAGGGAAGCAGTCGCTGACGATCGCGCAGCTGCTCAGTCATCAGGGCGGCCTCTCGGGCCTGCGCGACACGATCGCGATCCGCGACTACGCGGACCACGCGAAGATCGCGCGCGCACTCGCCGCGCAGCAGCCGTTCTTTGCGCCCGGACAGAGCGGCTACCACGCGATCACGCACGGCTACCTCGCCGGCGAGCTCGTGCGACGCGCGACCGGCAAGACGCTGGGCGCGTACTTCGCAGAAGAGATCGCGCGCCCGCTCGGCGCCGACGCATGGATCGGCCTGCCCGAGAGCGAAGACGCGCGCGCAGCCGAAATGGTCGCGCCGCCCGAAGGCCCGAACATGCCGCCGCCCGAGCATCCCGCCGCGCGCGCCGCGCTCGCGAACCCCGCGCTCGAGCCCGAAGTTCCCAATCAGCGCTGGTGGCGCGCCGCCGAGATTCCCGCCGCGAACGGTCACGCGACCGCCGCCGCGCTCGCGCGCCTCTACGGCATGCTCGCCCGCGGCGGCGAACAGAACGGCCGCCGCTTCCTCTCCGCCGCGACGCTCGCCGCCGCGACGCGCGAACGTGTCAGCGGCCGCGACCTCGTCCTCCAAGTCCCGATGCGCTGGGCCGCCGGCTTCCTGCTGAACGACGGCCTCACCTACGGCGACAACGAGCACACCTTCGGCCACAGCGGCTGGGGCGGCTCGTTCGGCGCCGCCGACCCCGACGCCAAGCTCGGCTTCGGCTACGCGATGAACCAGATGTACCCGAACCTAATCGGTGATCCGAGATCGCTGGACCTGATCGGGGCGGTGTACGCGTCGCTGTGACGCCGGCCTGCATCCACCCAGATGCAAAGTGACGCCGAGCGCGCCTCAACGGCGCGCTCGCCTCCACCCAAGGCCGCACGACTCAACGCAAAGGGCCGGAGTCGCGACCCTCCGGCCCGCGCGCGCCGCAGCTCGCGCGTGAACCCCGATGCACCGGCGAGCCGAGCAACCAAGCAACCCCAGGGACATGAACCCACGTCCCCGATGCGAGGTCAGTTGCCGAAGTCCCACCCTTCTCCGTCCGCGTATCGCGACAAGACGTTCTTCGCGATCAGGATTTTGTGCACCTCATCGGGTCCGTCCGCGATGCGAAGCGTGCGCGCGCCCTGATACATCCCCGCAAGCGGCAGATCGCCCGAAACACCCGCCGCGCCCCAGACCTGAATCGCCCGATCCACGACCCGGTGATACGCCTGCGGCACGTAGATCTTGATCGCCGAGATCTCCGTGCGCGCATCGAGCCCGCTGTCCATCCGCTCCGCGCAGTGGATCGTCATCAGCCGCGCGCTCTGGATGTCGATGTACGACTCCGCGATGAAGCCCTGGATGAACTGCTTCGTCGCGAGCACCCCGCCGTGCACCTCGCGCGTCGCGGCGCGCTGAATCATCAGGTCGAACGCACGCCACATCTGGCCGACCGAGTTCATGCAGTGGTAGACGCGCCCGGCGCCGAGCCGGTCCTGCGCGGCGCGGTGGCCCGAGCCTGTCTTGCCGAGCTGGTTCGCGACGGGCACGCGCACGTTGTCGTAGACCACCTCGCAGTGGTCGCTGTCGATCCCCCAGACCGGCACGCCGCGCACGATGTTCACGCCGGGCGTGTCGGTCGGGACGATGATCTGCGTCATCTTCGCGTTGCGGTCGCCGGCGGCGTTCGGATCCTCGGTCCGGCACATCACGATGAAGAAGTCCGCGCGCTTGCCGTTCGACGTGAACCACTTGTGGCCGTTGATCACCCACTCGTCGCCGTCGCGCCGCGCGGTCGTCTTCAGCGAGCGCGGGTCGGAGCCGGGCGCGTCGGGCTCGGTCATCGAGAAGCCGGACTCGAGCTTCCCCTCGGTGAGCGGGACGAGCCACTTGTCGATCTGCTCCTTCGTCCCGTACTGCGCGAGAATCTTCTGGTTTCCCGAGTTCGGGGCGACCACACCGAACAGTGACGCCGCGCCGACGCAGTACGCGAGCACCTCGTTCATGTAGGCGTGCTCGAGGAAGCTGAGCCCGCAGCCGCCGAACTCCTCCGGCAGGTGCGGCGCCCACAGGCCGGCCCGCTTCACCTTGGCCTTGATCCCCTCGCGCAGCTCGTGCGCGCGCCGCTTCGCGGAGTCCGCCGCGCCCCCGCGCCGCGCGACCCAGAGATCGTTCTCGTGCGGCAGGATCTCTTTGTTGATGATCTCCGCCGTGCTGAGGCGAATCTGGTTGATGCGGTCCGGCACGTTCGGGATGGGTTGCACGTTCATCGACATGTGCTGCTCTCCTGCAGTTCCATTGCGGGGCATGCTATCGCGGTCGCCACGCTGCCGTGATTTCGGGCACGGACGTGGCTCGCTTCCTCACCGATAGTGCCCGCGCACTCGAAGCCACGAGGAGCAAGCGATGATCGTTCACACGCTCGAGCTGGCAGACAAGCGGCAGCTCGGCCGCGCCTTCGAGGCAGTGCTCGAAGGCGCCGCCGCGTCCGACTGCGCGATCGAGCTCGACGCCCTCCGCATCCGCTTCACGGCGGATGAGGAGCGCGCCGCCAAGATCATTCGAGAGCTGGTCGAAGGCGGCGGCCTCCGCGCCGCCGCGCGCGAGTGGGTCGACACCGGAATGGTCGCCGCGAACGCGGTGTTCAGCCGCGCGAAGGAGCGGTAGCCGCCGGACTGGTCGCATGCCGAGTCCAACTCCGCCTCGCTTCGCGCTGCGCTCGCAGACGAGACATGGCGACCTGCGGCCGGACGCTCAGTTCCCCGGCTGCGCCCAGAGTGCATCGTTCGCTAGCGCCGCCTCGTCGATCTCGATGTCCGCCTTCTCGCGCAGCGCGGCCATCAGCTTCGCGAACGCGCGCTGGCCCTCGAGCGTGCGCCAGCTCTCTTCGACGCGATCGCGAACCGCCTCGAAGGGCTGCCCGACCGCGGGCAGCACCTCGACGAGCTCGACGACGCCGAAGCCTTCGGACTCGGAGCCGGCGACGAGGCGGTCGCCGACCTTGGTGAGATGGAAGACCTCAGGCACGACCTTGGCGGGAAGCGAACGGGGAAGCGTGGGGCCAATGGCTTCGGCGCTCGCAGCGTCGAGGCGTTCCATCGCGCCTGACTTCTCGACCGCGCTGCGCGCCGCGCGCTGCGAGTCGAACGACCACCAGCGCAGCGTCACTTCGCGCTCGGCGTAGCGGAGCTTGGTCGTCGCGTAGTGGCTGCGAAGGTCGGCCTCGGTTGGCTCTAGCCCGTCGCGGATC
>Ga0187894_10002140_pt1 | contig 24070 bp, 30 predicted proteins | sample GBC1701081metaG_FD_136650 | JGI IMG/M metagenome (GOLD analysis project Ga0187894, IMG submission 136650) | White microbial mat communities from a lava cave in the Kipuka Kanohina Cave System on the Island of Hawaii, USA - GBC170108-1 metaG ... | reverse complement strand
TGGATGATAACAGTAAGGGATGACGGAAATTTTGAGAGAAATTTTGTATTTTTGATAAATTTCAAGCAGGTACTCAAGTAGTTTATTTTCAAGATCGATGAGAACGGGGTAGTCTTTGATTTTTTTTCTGAAAAATCCTTCTGTTTTGGAAATGAAAAATTGGCTTTTTGTTTCGATTTTTTTGGTTTTAAAATTAATAGTTTCAATCTTTGTATTTTTTAAATTTGAGATATCAATTAAGCCATCTTTGTCTTCTTTTTTTAATTCTTCAAGAATAGGTTTAGTGATTTTTTCAATTTCTAATAGTTCTTTTGTATATGCATACATAATAGCCCCGCCCAGATTCGAACTGGGGTCTCCGGAGTCAGAGTCCGGCATACTTGACCGCTATACTACGGGGCTGTGTGTTCTAAAATGCCCAAAAAGAGGTATTTAAAGGTTGTCGTTAGCTCACAAAATAGTCTGCAGCCAAATAGAAATCCACGCAATAATAATTCCAAAAATCAAACCCGCAATAACATCGCTCGCAAAATGCCTTTTTTGAAGAACGCGAACCAACGCCACGCTAATTGCCGCGATAATCGCTATAAAAGTTATTAAAGAATTGTTAAAAAACAAAACAAGAAGAACAGCAAGACAACTCGCGCGCATTGAATGCAAACTTGGAAAACTTGACGCGTCAAGCTTTTGAACAGCACCCTTAAACTTTTCTTTATCAGGCCTTTGCTTAAAAAACAAGAAACGAATTGAAAAAGTAACAGCATACGCCAACACCAAACCAATCGCTAAACGATAACTCATGGTTTTATAACCAAGAATAAAAAATAAAATTATGATTAAAAGGTATATCGGAAGACCTCCGAGAGCTTTCACATCCTCTAACAACTCTTTTTTTTGCATGATAAAATAGCCCCGCCCGGATTCGAACCAGGGTCTCTGGGTCCAAAGCCCAGCATACTTGGCCGCTATACTACGGGGCTGTATTATAGAGAAAACGGCAAATCGAAGACTTATAAAGGTTTTGGCTAGCGCCAAGGACTTTAGCTTATGCGACTTTTAACTGTCCTGCTTTTAATTGGTGATATAATTCGAAGATTTTTGCAGTATTTTTCCAGTTATTTTCTATTTCGTATTTTTCGCATATGTTAGAGTGAATTTTTTTAATATATAACGCAATTGCTTCGATTTCTGAAAAAGAGGAGACTTCCCAAATTCGGTGTTTCAAATCATTTGGAAGCTCAATTTCTATATTTTCCGGTTGCCTGAAGTAAATTAATTCAACTGGACAAGCCATTAACTGAATTAATTTTGATAAATCATCATCAACATGAATTCTTGGGTGAATTCTTTTCGCAAATTTGTCTTTTGGTTCATTTTTTGTGTTATGAATGTATTCTATTAATTTATCAAAATTCTTTTTGATATATGCTACCGCATAAGGATAATCATGGTCATTTCTTGAAGTTATAATTACAAATCTGAAATTTTGTTTGAATAAGTTTTGAAGTGTTTTTTTACAATCGGAGGGGGTTTGAAACTCCATTATGTGTTCTTCATTAAGTTTATCCATTAGAGATCGATAGTTGAATGGTTTTCCAAGTTTTATCATTAATTCATTAAATCCTTTCTCTTTTGTTTGATTTAAATTTAGATTAACTCCGAACCAGTCTTTAGAATATTTTAATTTTAAGTTTAGACCGTGGCCTATAACTCCGTCGAAGTCAAGACTCATAATAAATGTTGAATTATCCATTTTGCTGCCTCTCTCGCATTTAGTTTGGATGAGTCAATAGTAATAAATTCTTCGTTTTTTTCAATTTTGTCGCTTTGAATTTTCATTATGTCATAGCTAGTTGGATCGTTTAAAAATCCATCAACTGAATCGAACTTTCTTTTGCTTATTCTTTTCTTTGCTATGGTTTCTGGGCAATTTAGATGAATTTTTAATGTATTTAAATTTGAAAAATATTTATTTATAAAATCTCTCCGGTATTTCTTATGAAAAGTAGCGTCAAGAATGGGAAGTTTTCCTTCTTTTATTGCAATCTGCGCGAGTTCAATCATTTTATTGTACGCTCTGTCTTTTTCCAACTTAATTTCCGCTAAGTTCTCGTTGAAAAAATCATTTTTGACTTTTGTAATTCTTAATTGCGTGCTCTTGATAATTAGAGAATTTGGAATTAATTTTTCAAGTTCTTTAGCAAGAGTGCTTTTTCCAGTTCCAGGCAATCCACTAATAACAATAATTGCTGCGTTCACTCTTTAAATTGCTCCAGAGCTTCCTCTTCCATAAAATGAAGACCGCCGCAAACAACTAACGTGTGAACAGGAGTGCCAAAATCTGCCTGCGAAACTTGAGTAACAGTTCCCGCAACAATTTTTTGGTTTTTTGAACCCAAACGCGCAACGCCAATAACAATATCATTTGGCATAAACACTTTTTCATTACGCTGGCGCTCAATATCCCTTAAGATTTCAATTGCTTCATTTGCGCTCATAAACTTATCATTAATTGGGTCTAAGTCAAGAAGAACCAAAGTGTGAGCTCCAATTGACTTATTTTCTTTTATAATATTGTAAGGAGTTTGAGGTTGAAACTTTTCTTTGAAAAAAGGAATACTGGTTGTTTTTCCAAACTTGTAAACTTGCAAACCCGTAGAGCCAATAGCATTAATGACTGACGCGTTATGGATTACTTCTGTTTTAATTTTTAATTCTTTAGCCCTGGTTAACAAATCCCAATGGGTAGTTGCGCAAAGCGGGTCTCCAATAACAAGCAGCGCAGCATTATGAGTTTTTGCGCTTTCCAAAATTTTTTGCGCGCCCTCAACAGCCTCTCTTGGAGCGAGCTCAATTTTTTTATTGTAGAATTTTTCAATCTCATCTTTAGAACAGGATAATTTTGAAGTGTAGTATTCCAAGTAAATTGACTTGCAATTTTTCACAGCTTCAAGACCCTTAACAGTAATGTCAGTTGGGTCAGAAAGTCCGATTCCAATAAGGTACAACATATAGAGAATGCGCTTTCAGCTCCTTTTTAAAGCTTTCATAAAAATTCAAAAATTTGAGAAAAACAAAAAAAGAAAAAAACCCCTCCGCGAGGGGCGATGCCTTCATGCGTCCTTTCGGACGCTGGGGGTGGTAGGAATGAAGGCCGAGAATTTAATCAGTTAAGCACTTCGATGCCGAGCTCATCACTGAACTGCTTTACTTGCGCTGAAGAGCGGTTCTGAGTTGAGTTGCCAATTATATCCGCGCTCTTAACGCCGGTAATAATTGTCATCACCATCAATTTGCCTTTCATGTCATCTGAAACACGCGCGCCCCAGATAACATTCGCATCCTCATCTAACGATTCGGTAACGAGTTCACCAACATGGTTGATTTCTTCAAGCGTCATGTCAGGACCTCCCCAAACGTGGATAAGAGCTCCAGTCGCACCAGTGTAGTCAATGTCAAGAAGCGGGTTTTGAAGCGCTCCCTTGCAAGCTTCTTCAACACGGTTCGTTGTGTCAGAAGAGCCAACACCGATAGCGGCAACACCGCCGTTAGTCATAATCGCCTTAACGTCCGCGAAGTCAAGATTGACAAGCGAAGGCGTTGCGATAGTTTCAACAATTCCTTTAATCATTGTAGCGACAAGTTCGTTCGCGACAGCGAAAGCCTGCTGAACTGGCAAGTTGCCCGCGATTTGAACAAGACGATTGTTGTCAATAACAACAACTGTGTCAGAACCCTTTCTTAATTGTTCAAGACCAAATTCTGCCTTGTCAATTCTTGCTCTTTCAATGTTGAAAGGCATAGTAACAGTTCCAATAACAATTGCGCCCATGTCTTTACAGAGCTGCGCGACGACAGGCGCTGAACCAGTACCTGTTCCTCCGCCCATTCCTGCGCAAACAAAGACCATGTCCGCACCTTTTAGAACATTTTTCAATTCGCTGATGGATTCTTGAGCAGCTTCAGCGCCTTTTTGCGGAAAGCCACCACAGCCAAGTCCACGAGTCAATTCCTTACCTATGATGAATTTTTTATCAGCTTCAGTAATTTTAATGTGCTGTTGGTCTGTGTTTACAGCCAAAATTTCCGCACCCTTGATTCCACGGCGGTAAAGCCATGTCACCATATTATTGCCTGCGCCACCGCATCCAATCACTTTGATATTCGCCTGTCCCACCAGGTCACCATTGCTTGTTGTTTCCATTTGTTGCGCGTTTTTCAATAATAGATCCATTCAGATCCCCCCATTTTTTGTTTCTGTGCAGTAGCACGAAAAGATTTTATACTAGGACAGTCTTACGACTGCTTAAGAAGTTTGATGATGTGATCACGCCAATGAGAACATCAAGTGTAGAAACTGACTTCGACTGATTCGATAACAAAACGCCAAACAAGGAGTTCAATTGTTCGCCAAAACTTTTGAGCCCCAAACATTTACTGCTTTGTGCCAACAAAGCGTACTATTTATTTTTCATATATTCTTGATTTATAAAGCTTCTTGTGAAACGATGTATATATTGCATTTATAAAGCTCTGTTTCAAATGGAATCTTCGACGATAAAATGAGTCCATATGCTGAGTTTTCACTTTGCAGTGGTTTGATTACTGCTGCGCTCTTCGCGCCAAATCTTTTAGAAATTCCTTGCCTTTTTTGATTGCCTTTTGAACATGCTCGCCATACCATTCCATATACGCCGCGAGGTCTTTAATTCGATTACCCCAACTGCCAATATAAGCAACATTTTCCATAGTCATTCGAACAGGAGTTGGCATTCTTTCATCAGGATAACCGATAGGCAAAACAGCGTGCACGAGGACATTATCAGGAATACTTAGCGCGCGCTTTAGCGAACTTTCCTCAAACGCACCAACCCAACACGAAGCGAGCTCTTGATCGTGAATCGCAAGAAGCATATTCGTAATCGCAGCGGCACCATTTTGCGTGCTAAACTTAATTCCCTGCTCCTCATAAAAACGCTGAGTCTTTTCAGGATCAGTGCAAACGACGATAATAATTGGCGCCTGTGCAATCCAATACTGCTCTAAACAAGCCTTCGCAACTTCATCACGCTGCTCTTTTTCTGTAACAAGAATAAACTTCCAATCCTGTAAATTGCCTGCGCTCGGCGCCAACCTTCCAGCGTCAATAATTTTGCCGACTTTCTCAAATTCAACAGGAACTTCCAAGAACTTACGAATACTTCGCCTTGTTGCGATAGTGTCAAGCGTTTCCATCAAATAACATAACCACTCGAGAATATATAAACATTATGTACCGCTAAAAATCAAAAGATAAAAAAGAAAAATAAAAAATAACCTTATTGGGGCACGTTTGGCATATTGATGTTCATACCTTCAAGCTGTTTGAAAATCTCAGACATATCCTGGAATTCAACATCAGAAGGTGGAACGAACATGCTGTCTTGAACATCGGTTGGAGTGCAAGTAACATCAACATTCTCGTTCATAATATCTTCCTTTGTCTTTGGAGGAGCCTGGTTTTGGTCTTGAGCGTTTTTCGCCATGTCTTTTATGTCATCTAGCTTCATCATAACTCCTTGCTTTCCAGTCCAAGTATACATGACATCTTCAGTGTAAATGCCGTGCGCGTCAACTGATGGAGTATCCATTCTCATTCTTTCATTCTTCCAGTAGGTAGTTGATGTTTGACCATCGAAAGTTGTGGTGCATTTCACGCTTTTACCCATTTCAAGAGCTTTCGCGAGATTTAACATTTCAGAATCCATTGTTTTTTCGGCAACTTCGGTTTTTTCCATCATTTGGTCACCGGCGTCTTCTCCTGCAAATTCTTCCATTACTCTTTCAGAAGTTGGTTCTGCTTCTTGCGTTGCACAAGCGGCAAGCAAAAAAAGCAAAGTCGCCAATAAAGCTAATACTTTTTTCATTTTTTCACCATCCATATCTTATTTTTACGAATAAATGAATTTTAACTTACTTAAACTTTTCTACCGCGCTGAGAATAATGCAATGCCTTAATATCCTCAAGACTTGCTATGTCCCTTGGACTCCTATCTTCCCTTAATTTAACCATTCTTGGAAACCTTAGCGCGAAACCTGACGAATATGTTGGAGACTTTTGAACCTCCTCATAATCAACTTCCATAACAATTTTTGGCTTTACCCTAACTTCCTTTCCTTTTTCCTCGGTTATAATTGGCTCAAGAAGTTTGGTTAAATCATCAAAACTGGTCCCTTCTTCAGATTTTTCCTTAATTCCTGTACCTACACGCCCGATTTCCACAAATTCATCCGATTCTTCATCTCTTACTGCAATGATGAACGATGAAAGCCATTTTCCACGTTTTCCCTCGCCCCACTCCGCGCCAACAATAACAACTTCCAAAGTGTCCATTGTCGGCTTCACTTTCATTCCAAACCCGACTCGTGAACCTGGCTTATAGATTTCTTTAAGATTTTTAACCATAACACCTTCATTTCCTGACGCTAACGCTTCCTTGTAGAATTTTTCCGCTTTCTTGTCATCATCAGTGATTAACTGCTCTGCAAGTTTTAGCTTTTCGGGAACTTCGGAAACAACTTTTTCTAAAATTTTTCGGCGCTCTTCAAAAGGAACTTTTAACAGCGATTTATTATTTTCATAAAGAATATCAAAAATGTTAACTTCAACAGGATATTTTTCTGCCATTTCCTCAATATCATATTTTCGCTTAATTCTTTGACTAATACTTTGGAAAGGCAAATATTTTTTTGTCTTTTTATCAATTCCAACAACTTCCGCGTCAAGAATGAAATTTTTCGCTTTGATATGGTCCAATGCTTTCAAAACATCAGGAAACTGCTTTGTTACTTCTTCAAGACGCCTTGTGAATAATTTTATTTTGCCATCAACTTTATGCATTTGAAGACGAAAACCATCGTACTTATATTCAATTGCTGAAGGCTTTCCGCAAGTGTCAAGCGCCTCTTTCATATCCTTCGCTTTTTGGAAAAGCATCACTTTAACAGGCCTTCCGGGTTCAAGCTCCATTTCTTTTAAAGCGTTCTCTCCTTTTTTCGCCGCTTTCGCGACAGCCGCAAAATCCGCGGCAACATCATACGCTCCTTGAACAAGAGTCACATAACTTTGGTAAAGCTCTCTGTCTTCTAGCTGCAAATCATTTTCTTTTTCATCATAAACAATTTTTGCCTTCTTTTCAAAAAACGCCCAAACAATAGCGTCACGAACAGTTCCCTCTCCAAGACCCACCCTCAACTCACCAAGAATTGTTCTTATAATGTACTTTGCTTCTTCACCTGACGCGCTAGTTAAAAGCTCGGCAACAAGCTGAACTTTTCTTTCAACAGTTCCCGCCCCTTCAAGCTCGGCAAGCTTTTGCAAATTTGAAAAAACTTTTTGAACAGTTAACTTATTTGAAAATAAAGTGTGCTGAGATTTTTTGCTCACTAATTTTAACGCGACTTCCCCTAAATCACCAATCTTTTTCCATTCACCTTCAATTTTTTCCTGAGATGCGCCTGTCGCTGTCGCAATTGCCTTTAGCAAAAGACGAGCAGCCATACCAACTTCTCGCTCATCCCACGCCGGGAAAATCCTTCCTTGAACAAGAAGCATAACTTCATTGAGATTGTCAGCATCTTTTAGAAACTGCGCGAGAATGTGCGTTTTTTCAAGACGCTTGGAAGTTGCCTCCAGCTTCTCGTACACGTCAACTAACGTCTTATATTCCATTATCCACCTTTTAGAATTCCAACGCACGTTACCTTTATAAATATACTATTTCGGAATGAGCCTTAGGCCCCTCTAGGCTAATGGATAGACTGAGCGGTTGCGGTCCGCTATATCTGGGTTCGATTCCCAGGAGGGGCGTTTGTTCTTTCATGGTTTCACCCTGTTTTCATTTATATACTCCAGACTATGCTTTTATCACTACTTTTTAGTGGTTAAAATAGAAAGATTTATAAATAGGGAATGAGCCAAATAGACGTATGGGTGACATAACTAGCAGGTATCAAAAAGCGGTAAGGCTTCCAACCAATAAGTTTAGCGGGCTAGTCAAAAGAATAGCTGGCAGCTCTGACGCCCAATCACAAATACGCGCGGACCTTGAAACCTTAACTCAAAATACAGGAAAAACAGATATTGCTCTTTCAACCTTCAACACACTTCTTGAACTTCACGATTCAATACCTTCAGACTCATACGCAACATTTTGCAAACATGCAAGAGGGTTGTTTGAGCTGATACTTGATTATAGAAAAGTAAAAAGAACCGTTGAAGATGGCGCAATAGCGCAAGAACTTTCACCTCAAACTCTTGAACAAGTTCCAACAGAGTTCTTCACGAAATTCCTTTTGCTTGGAGATAAAGCAAGAGAAAATCAAGAACTCGCAACTCAACTAAAAATCGAAAATGAAACACTTAAAGAAGAAGCAAAAAGAAATGAAGAGCAAACGAAAATTTACAGAAACAAAGCAATCAGAGACGGACTCACAGGACTTCTTAACAAAGAATATTTTGATAAAAAACTAGTTGAAGAAACAAAAGAAGCACAAAAATATGGCAGACCATTATCACTTATATTATTTGATATAGATTTTTTCAAAAAAATCAATGACAATTACGGACACCAAGCGGGAGACTATGTGTTAAGAGCGCTTCCTGATGTTCTTGAATTAAGACACGCATCTGACTTGGTCGGAAGAATTGGCGGAGAAGAATTCGCAATTTTACTGCCAGAAACTTTGGAGAAATCCGCAAAAGTTGTCGCTGAAAGAATCAGACATAAAGCGGAAAGCTACCATTTTGATTTTGACAATACAAAACTTCCTATTACTTTAAGTTTGGGAGTTGGTCAATACGTTCAAGGAGAAACCACTTCTGAGTTTATGAAAAGAGTTGACGACTTGCAGTACGTGGCTAAAAATTCAGGCAGAAACGCCACTTGCTCATACGAAGATTGGAATGATACATCAGGCGAGGTCAAAAAATGAACGAATTTTCAAACAAAATAGACAAAGCGACAAAAGATTTGGATACAGGTCTTGAAAACAAACCAGAATTCCTTGAAAATTTAGTTCACGCTCTGAGCAAAAACGCAATTTCAAAAACAGAAACAGGAATCATAGTAATCGCCTCAGGACCATTCGGCCAAAACATATCTCAGACAATATTACAAAGAGTCGCTTATTTGATTAAAGAAATCGATTTTGACCATTCAAGCAGATACGGAAACTATTTCAGCATGTTCAACAGAATATCAACAGATGCAGATTTAGACGCCGCGCTGATTTTATTCAAGGAAAATTTCAGCGAACTCACTCAAAAGTATGACTCTCAGTTTGGATATGCCAAATTGCTCGTTCCATCGAACAGAGACGCTCAAAAAATCATAAGCGAACTTGAGAGTCTTGCTTATCATGACCTTCCGCAGTCTGCGCGATAACACTTTTCGCCACTTTATCACCCAAAAGGTCAACGAGTTTCTCTTTTGACGCAGCTCTAATATCACCTAAATTTTTGATTCCATTTCTGAACAATTTTCTCGCACGAACACGACCGATGCCCTCGAGCCTAATTAACGGCAAAAGCTCTTCTTTTACTCCATATTTTAGACGAAGACGAACTTTCATAATTTCATTCAGAAGAGCCTTATACTGCATAAGTCTTGACAATTCGTGACAGGCGTACAAAAGCCAGTCCGCGTTATCGATTTTGGCCCTCGTCTCTCCTGGTCTGCTGTCGTATTCTTCCATAAGCCACTCTTCGTCTTTCTCATCAATCCAATCTTCCAAAAGAAGGGAAGTTTTGAAACTGTTTAACCAGTCTTCATATTCAGATTCAAACATATTCGGCTCTTTTTGAAGTAAATAAATTTCCTTTAGAGAATATTTCTCCTGAATAGTATCGTATTCTTTTTGTTTAACTCGCAAAAGAGGACGCATTTCCAAAGTATTCGCGACAAGGTGCAAAAAAGAAATGGATTTTAACGTTTTATTTTCTGCCCTTACAAGCGCCTCTAAAAACTGGTGAGCTGTCAGAGGGTCAAGGTAGAGCTCGGCGACACGTTTTCCGATAAGAGTCGCGCGAAAACCTTCTTCGACCTCCTGAACAAAAGCCCAATCCTGCAAAAGTTTTAACATTTTGTCAAGAATTCGCTTCATTCTTTCAACATCTTTATACTGATGAGCCCAAAAAGTTCGCGAGAAAAATTCGTAAATAGAATCTCTTGATTTCACAATTCTTGATGAGATAAGCGATAGCACATACGTTCTAAGAACAGGCTCGACCGCGAGCTTGCTCAATAGGTCTTCTGGCTGTCCTTTCAAATAATGCTCAACAACAAACTCAGTATCGTGTTCGGTTTGCGTGAGAACAATAGCTTCTCCGAATTTATCATATTTTGGACGCCCTGCTCTTCCTGCCATCTGCAAAAATTCAAGAACGGGAATATTATCCATCCCGTGAATACCGTAGCGCTTTGTGTCGCGAATAATCGCGCGAAAAGCAGGAAGGTCAAGGCCTGCGGCTAAAGTTGGCGTGCATCCAATAATTTTTATCAGACCAGACCGGAAAGAATCTTCAACCAATTCTTTTTGCTTTGAATGAAGACCTGCGTGATGAAAAGCAACACCTTTCTTCACGCACATCGCGAGGCGCTCGCATTGCTTTGTTGGCCTGCTAAGAACTGTTAAAATCTTTTCAGAGAGCTCAGCTAGAGCCGCGGTTTTTAATTCAGTTTTTTTTGAGATATCTTCCGCGACTTTTTCCGCCGAACGCTTGGTTGAAACAAAAACAAGCGCCTGCTTTGATTTTTCAATAGTATCAAGAGCCAAATTAACAACAGGGTCTGAAACTTTTTGAGGTATCTTCACAAAACCTCGCTTTTTTCACCACTATAAAAATCTTCAGAACAAATTAAACAATTTAGCGATAAACAGCACGTACAAAAGAACGAAAAGCAAACCCTCCCATATATGGATCTTTTTTGACAAACAAGAAATTATGAATAACGCCGAGGCAGCTATTAAAAAACCAATTCCTGCAGCCAAAACTGTGGGTCCTGCGCTAATAGGAGTAACTAAAGCAACAATACCTATGACGCCCACGCTGTTAAAAATATTTGAACCAATAATATTACTTATTGACAAATCAAAAGAACCTCTTTTTGCCGCAACTAAACTCACCATAAGCTCAGGCAAACTAGTTCCAATCGACAACGCAGTGATGCTGATTAACCCAGGATAAATATTTAACAATTCTCCTAATTTTATTAGAGCGTCAACTGTATATTTAGATGAAACAATAAGAAGAGCAAGACCTCCAAGAACTAAAAGCGCGATTTTCCAAGAACCATCTTTTTCGATATCTTTTTTTGCGAATTCTTCACGACGCAAACTTGCCGCGTAAAATAAGTAAACACCGAGCGCGACAACGCATAACAATCCTTCAACACGCGAAACAGTTCCTCCCCAAAGAACCGCGATTAGCATCGCCGTTGTCGCCGCGAAAAACGGCAAATCAATATCAATCAAATCACGCTCAATAATTACTCTTTTCGCGACAATTGTTGAAAGACCAATAATCAAAAGAATATTCGCGATATTAGAACCAACAACGTTCGCCGCCGCGATTTCAGTTTGACCCTGAAGCGCGGCCATTAAACTCGTAAACAATTCAGGAATTGAAGTTCCTATCGCGACAAGAGTTAAACCAATAACCCACTTGCTAACACCCAAACGAAGAGCGAGCATTTCAGCGCCTTTCGTAAACCAATCCGCGCCTTTAATCACAAAAAATAGTGAACCCGCAAAAACAATCGCCCACAAAATAATGCCGTTTATCATCTTTTTTCAACGTTTGAGAGCTGCCCTGCTTATAAAAGGTTTTCTCACCATAACCTTTAAAAAGCACTACTTTACCAGTCGTCTTAACGAGCCCGTAGTCTCGAAAAAGTACCTTTTTCGGAACTACATGCTCGAAATAAGTCATATAACAAATATAGCTCGAGCCCGTAGCTTAGCCTGGTAGAGCACTCGACTGATAATCGAGAGGTCCCGTGTTCGAATCACGGCGGGCTCATTCAAATTTATGACATTGGATGGAATAGTGAGTGAGGAAGAGAAGAGTCTATCAGTTTCTGTAGCTTTTGACGCTTATGGAGGCGATGTTGTTGACAAAGCAACAGCCTGTGAAAGAGTCACCCATGCGGTAAGACGACTCGCTCCAGAATATCCAAAATCAATTTTTTCTTTAGTTGGAGATAAAAGGGAAATTAATTCTTATCTTGGAATGTTTCACGGAATGTTCGCTCCACGAAATATAAAAGTTCTCGACCTTTTTGAATACGCTTTGGAACAAAAAAAGGGAGACGAGGAAGCGGCAAAAGGATACATGCAAAAATACGGTGCGATGAGATACATCGCGGAATTACTAAACTCAAATGAAGTTCAGGCAATGTACACTATAGGAAATACAAAACTTCTTAATTTGGTTTTAAGCAAGGAAATAGGACTTCTTGCCGAATACAAAAAAGTATTTCCAACACAAAGACTTGCCCCTCTATTCGCAACGTTCCCAAAATCACCTACGGTTGAAAGAGTTACGGACGCTGTTGTTGGAGACGCTGGAGCAATTGAATTTTTCGAAAGCCCACAAGAATTTGGCAATATTGCTCAAATGGGAATGGGATTTGCTAAAATTTTTCTTGAGAGGGAGCATCCTACTGTAGGTCTTGCGAACATTGGCAGAGAACGTGGGAAAGGCGGACAGCTTTTGCAGAATACTTACAAATATCTTGAGGAAAAATTACCCGGTGTGTTTGTGGGAAACGTGGAACCAACATCAAGCATCTTTGAAATAGATCCTGCTTACGATTCAGAGCGAATCAGAACAGATGTCGTAATCGCTCATGGAATAGTTGGAAATAATTTCATTAAAGGGGTGGTCGCAGGGGCAAAACTTCTTTCAGAATATTTGAAAATGGAAATACAATCAGGAACAATGCTTGAAAGCGTTGGAGCCGCGTTTTTACGAGGCGCTTTTGACAGAGTAAAACAAAAAATGGATCCGTCACAAACTGGCGGCGCTCCGTTCATTGGATATGATAAAGAAATATGGAAAAATCACGGTGTCGCGACAGAAAAAGGAATTTACAAAGGCGGACACAAAATGATGAAATCATTGATGAAACAAATGTACGCGCAATTCAACGAGGACGTTTACGGAAAACTGCTTTCAGAAGCGGTTTAACCAATAAATATTGATTTGTCTTTTGGTCCCGCAACATAAACGGTCTGAACAAGAGGAACTCTTTCTCCATCGCCGCAAACACTTAGCAAAGTTCCGAAACGCTCATCTCTTTCTACAGAAGGATTCGCGCTAGGAGGATGACCAGAATAAATACATGCCTCATCTGGTTCAAGCTGGGCTATCTGAGTTCCTGCTGCCCAGCTTCCAACATTATTTCCGACCACATAATCACCAGTCATGGATTTTACCTGCCAGGTCATTAAAACAACGCCAAGTAGAGCAATTATTCCAAGAATCACAATAGCGATTTTTTGCACCATCTTTTTTCAACCTTCTTTTAGGAACAGGTCTATATAAATATTGTGTATAGAAACGTTTTTAAAGAGCCTATAAGTCTCTTCTCGATAAGCCTCTGTAGCTCAGCCGGTAGAGCGTCCGACTGTTAATCGGAAGGTCGCCAGTTCGAGTCTGGCCAGAGGCGCTTTTACAATGACGATTCTTGAAAACTACGACCTTGAGCTTGACTCGGTTGAAGCAAAAATAAAGGCGGAAAACGCCAAAACAGTTTGCATACAATTACCTGATGGCCTAAAACCATACGCCAAAAAAATAGTTGAAGACATTGACAAAAGAACGGGAGCAACAGTAATTATATGGCTGGGCAGCTGCTGGGGCGCATGCGATGTTCCACTAGAAGTTAACCGCCTTGGCGTTGATTTACTAATCCAATGGGGACACTCCGAATGGGGACATTAAGCGCACTCGTTCCAATATTGGGAATATTCTTCGGAGCATTACTTCCAAAGCTTGCACCTTCTGAAATAACAAAAGGAAAACCCTATTTTTTACTTCTACTTCATGCACTATTTGGAATAATAACGGGAATTATCGCATCAACTTACAATAATTGGTTAGCGTTAATTGGAATCGGAATTTTCTTTCTCAATTGGAAACTGAAAGTAAATTACTCATTGTACATAGTACCTTTATTCGCTCTACTTGTTTTGGAATACCCTTTAACCATTATTCCAACGCTAATATTTTTCATTCCATTAGGAACAATTTACCACAAAGAACGAACAAAACTGTTTATGTACAGCATGGCGTACATTGCCATCGTCATAACTTTCATAACGCTCTCAACGAAACCTATTTAAATACCACGGCCCATTAACATAACAAAGAGGTGAACGATGCTTACAGCCTATGATTGGGTTTACGGAATAGCGAATATCACGGCAGTAATCTTAGCGATAATCGCAGCGTTCATCGCACTTATGATTTACGATCGCACACGCGACACAAAAATTCTTGGCGCGTGGAAATACCTTTTAATCGCATTAGGACTTTTCGTAATACAAGAAATACTTGGAGCGCTAAAGACTTTCGGAGTATACAGCACACCGCATTTGACTCACGTATTACCAGGAGTTATCTTGGTCTTTGTAATAGCCGCGTTAATCAAACAGATTAACATAACAAGAGGTCACTACTAATGTCGCTCACACTTGCTCTTGCACAGGTAGCGCCACTATACAATTTGGCGCTGGTTTTAATCGCAATAGTATTATTCATAAAATTATTCATGACTCCTGCTAAAGACAAAAGAGCATACCTTTTACCTTGGAAAATAATATTTTTCGCGGTATGCGTTTATATCTTAGAAGAAGTCCTTACAGTTCTTCGCTACATGGACATAATCAATATTCCTGTGCACATAAACGGGTTCTTTGAACTCTTAATCATAATCTCATTCATATACGCACTACTTTTACAGAAAGAACACATTAAATAAAAATAAATTTAATTGATTTTTATCTTCTTTGAAACCAAAATATTGCCATCGCTTGCAGTAAGAACGACCTCTCCTTTTCCTTCAATATAAACAATTTCATTTGAGATTTCAACATTCATACTAGGATCCGATGAAACACTAAACGCGAGACTATCCCCATCAGAATCAAAAAATGCGCGATTCAAATCAATTTGAACAGGAGACTGAAATGTATCAGTGGTATAATCCCAAACAGGAGGCAAATTCGCGGCGAAAGCGCCAGTAGGCTTACTAGAACTAACAAAACCAGTCAAAATTACCAAAAGAACCATCATAACAGCAAACGGCCATATTTCTTTCATCATATCACCTTACACTAATACGCCGCACACTGCCGCAATCTTTGCAATGAATGACGATATTAGTTTTTCTTTTTCTAATCGAGCAATTTTTTCCCTGAACAAGGAAAGCATTGCACTCTTTGCAAAAACTCCTGCGATAAATATCAGGAATTCTCACTTTGAACTTCATTGAAATCCTTCTTGCGAGCCGAACATAACGCTTCGCAAGCGAAGGAGCATCCTTTGCCTTTCCAAAAAGCGATTCAATCTCTTTAACCGCCCCTTTTTTCTGCGCGAACTTTTGCGCTTTCACACTACCTTTTCAGCGAATAAAACTATATAAACATTTGGTTTCGCCTAAACGGTATGAACTGGCTATCAAAACTCCTCTTTACAACACAAACAACCGAGCAATTAACGGAATGGACAAATAATCAGCTTCAAGAGCACAATGGCACGTATAACCAAGAACTTGCCAAGCTAGACGGGCAGCTCCCTCTCTTTAGAAACAAAGGAAACGAACTAATTCAAAATTTTTCATTGATTCAATTTTCCCAGGAAAAAACAATATTGAAAGAAGAATTAACCCAAACACTTCAAAACTTTCTTTCACAACTAGAAATTCCATCTCACGAACGAGACTTTTCACAACTTCATATAAAATTCAAAGAACTCGCGGAAAAACTTCTTCCGTTAATACAAACAATTAACTCATCAGAAACAAACCAAATCAAAACATATCTTCGAGAACTAGAACAACAATTCATAGCGCCATACACCGCGCTCAAAAAAAGAGATGACATAATTCAAATTCAAAATATTTTGACGCAACTTAGCGCCCTTAAAGAAGAAAGGACGATAATAGAGAAGCACAAACTTTCCTTAATAGATAAAAAAGAAAAATTGCTTCTTGAACAGCGAAACATAACCGCTGAAAAAGAAAAAATCACGACAACACAAGAATTCATTGAAATCAAACAACAAATAATGCTCAGAGCAAAAGAAAGAGAAAACGCAGAACTTGAAATAAAAAATTTATTCAACACGCTAAAACCAGTATTAGTTTCTTACTCTCAAAAGACAGGCAACGAAATTTGCGAATCGTACGCGAATAATCCTTTAGAAATAATAATTCGGGACTATTCCCTTAGCATAATAAAATTTTACTCAGACCTTTACAAAGAAACAATGTCCGAACAAATACACCAAGCGCTCGCCAAATTAAACAAAAATGACTTGGGAAAAATGATACACGATTTTGCAGGCGCCAAAAAGAAAGAAGCAGACCTTCACAATTCCCTTGCGCACAGAGAAATAATGAAAAAATACGATGAAATTTTAATAAAAATAAAAGAGCTTCGCGACCAGACAAAAGAAATTGAAGAAGAAATAAGCATATTAAAATTACCTCAAACCCAAGAAATTCAAGAACAACTCCAAAAAAAACTAGAACCTCACAAAATCAAACTTTCTTAGACAGAGCTACGATTCCCGGTAATTTTTTACCTTCCAAAAATTCCAAACTAGCTCCACCGCCAGAACTTACATGAGACATTTTACTTGCAAATTTACCCAAACAGGCGACAGTATCCCCTCCACCAACAATAGTGACTCCATTGCAGTTCGCCATCGCCTGAGCTATCGCGAATGAACCCCTATCAAAAGGCTTTTTTTCAAACAAACCCATAGGACCATTCCAAAAAACAGTTTTCGCCTCACGAATAACCTCACCATAAATCTCTGCAGTAATCGGGCCAATATCTAATCCCGCATAATTTTTGGGCAAACCATTAACAGCAAAAATTTTCACAGCTTTACCGTCGCTTCCGGCAATATCAACAGGAAGCGCTATCTTGTACTTGGATTTTTTTAATATTTTTTTCGCAAGATTTATTGCGTTTTTTTCTATTTTTGTTTTCCCAACCTCAAAACCTAATGCTCCAGAAAAAGCTCCAGCCATAGCTCCACCCAAAAGAACAATATTCGCTTTTTTAAGAAGCTTATCTATTAAAATAATTTTATCAGAAACTTTCGCCCCGCCAAGAATAACAACAAACGGCCTTTTTGGATTTGAAATAAGCGAAGATAAAACAGCAACTTCTTTTTCAAGCAAAAAACCAGCATATGACTCGATGTAGTGAGTAATTGCGTGAACGCTCGCGTTTTTTCGGTGAGAAACACCAAACGCGTCATTAACATAAACATCGCCAAGCGACGCAAGATACTGCGCGAACATATCATCATCAGCTTCCTCTTGCGCGTAGAACCTTAAATTCTCAAGCAAAACAACATCACCATTTTTCATTTTGCTCAAAACGGATTGAACTTTTGGACTCGCGCAATCATCAACAAAAACAACCTTCTTTTTCAATAATTTTGAAAACGGCGAGACAACTTGCCTTAACGAAAAATCTTTGTTCACTTCACCGTTTGGCCGCCCAAGATGAGACATTATGATAACTTTCGCGCCATTTTTTGAAAGCCATTCAATAGTTGGAAGAGAAGCCCTAATTCTCGCGTCGCTCGCGACTTTTTTGTTCTTCAGAGGAACGTTAAAGTCAACACGTAAAAGAACTCTCTTTCCTCTAACATTCACCTTTTTTATCGAACGCATAAGACTTGTTTAGTGCCATTACAATAAAAAGTTAATGTTTAAATAGCTCGCAAATTTAATATGACAAATGGAAACTACCTTTGTAATATTGGCCTTAAGAATAATGCTGGGACTTCTTTACATATTCGCAAGCGTATTCAAATTTCCTGACCTCAAAAGATTCGCGGCATCCATCGCTTCATTTGGTTTAGTTCCAAAAAAACTCATAAAACCAATAGCATACCTTCACCCAGTAGTTGAGCTTTTAGTTGGAATCGCCATACTTTTCAACATTTACTTAACAGAAGCAGCGTTCATAGGACTAGTTTTGATAATAATCGCGGACATATTCGTGACGTACGCGTTTTTCAACAAAAAAATAGATGACTGCGGATGCTACGGAATAGCCATAAAAGTGCCTATAACAAAATACAAACTGATAGAAAACGCGATTTGGACGGCGCTGTTTTTAATTTTGTTTTTACTTACCCTTTAATCACGTTGCGCGGAACTTTGCCCAAAAACGCATTGATGTTATCAACAGTTGTGTCAAGAATACGCATAAGCGCCTCATTCGTGTTAAAAGCGTTATGAGGAGTCACAATGACATTTGACAGTCTTAGCAAAACGTGTTCTTCAAGCAAAGTTTTCAAATCATAATCTTTATGATACGTTTCGTGAAGAAGCTGCATTTCCTCACTAATCGCGAACTCTTCTTCTAAAACATCAAGACCAACACCTTTGAAAATACCTTCTTTCAAACCAACCAAAATCGCCTCAGTCTCAACAATCCCGCCCCTTGCAGTGTTGATAAGATAACAATTCGCTTTAATTTTTCTAACATTATTAACATTAATCAAATGATGCGTTTCTTTAGATTCTGGGACGTGAACAGAAATAACATCGCTTTCTGATAAAACATCATCAAATAAAACATAACTAATTCCAGTTTCCTTCGCAAACTCATTGTCAGGAAAAGGATCATACGCGATAACTCGCATACCAAAAGCTTTGGTGTACCTTGCCATGTTTTTACCGATTTTACCAGTTCCTAAAATGCCAATAATTTTACCGTTAAGATCGCATCCTCTTAACCCATTGAGAGAAAAATCGCCCTTTCTTGTTCGCTCAACACTTGGAACAATATTTTTTGTCAAAGAAAGCAAAAGAGCCATAGCATGCTCGGCAACAGTTTTTTCTCCGTAACTTGGAACATTGCAGACAGTTATTTCTCTTTTTTTGCAGGCTGAAACGTCAATATGCTCAAAACCTGTGCTCATAGTAACCAATAATTTAAGATTTGGCAGACTAGAGAGTAACTCTTCATTAATCTTAGAATAAATAAAACACGCTATAACTTGCGCGTCTTTCGCTTTTCCTGAATTTTGACTGGTTAGTGGCTCTTCGATAAAAATGACTTCGTGCGATTGGAGCGATTTTTTCACGTAGTCTTTCTTGTCTCCAAGACCGAACTTTTCAAGCTCAAAAAATACAATCTTCACCATTCTTTTTCAGAATATAAAAGAAAGACACGACTTATTAAACTTGCGGGCGATACACAATATTAATTTTCATATCTTTGCCAGCTTTAAGGCTGATAATCAGATAACCCTTGTATTTTCCTCTTTGGTTGAAACAAATAGGACTTTCAAGTTCAGCGAAATCAAGGCTAACTGTTGACGCGTTAAAACCGATTTTTTTGTCCGAAAAACGCTCAACAATCTGGTCAAGATTCGCCCCTGAATTCTTAGCAATGCCAAAAAGTATATCAAGATTAACCAAAGGGTCAAAAATACATCGTTTAGAATTCGCAACCTGCTGGCTTGTCATTCCCATACCAGCATAAACTCTTTCGGTAATTTGAGGGCGGGACAGGATTTGAACATCCGGCAAACCTTTTGAATTTTTATCAATCATATAATTAAAAGAACTCCTAATTTCCAAATGAGACGGCCTTTCAAAATTTGAAGGAACAACCAAAGTATAATCCTTATTTGCTTTCCATAAAAAATAAGCGTTTGCAAGAACCTTCCCATTTCTTGGGTCCATAACATCTTCATTCCAATCATTTGATTTTCTCAATAAGGCTAAGGCGTTATCAAAATTTTTTCCAGGAACTGAATCTTTTTCCAAGGATTTAACGATTTCGTTAAGACCGTGAAAAGAAACAACCATCTCTTTTTGCGCAACACTCATTTTAGATTTTGATATCAAACCTGTTTAAAAAACTTATGACAAAAAGAATTAACTTATTTTTAAAATGACATAATTGTGTCAAAATAGATACTATTATTAACCTAATTTGCGTGTGATTGCACAATGAGCGTCAATAAACAAGTTTGGCATATTTTGCAAACAGACCCCTCTATAATGAAAAATTATTCCCGCAAATTAATCAATGTTCGGGCGCTCGCACGCTATGTAATTGACAACTACCATCTTGACGCAAGCCTTGACGCAGTAATATCAAGCATAAGACGATTTCCAATGCAGGACGTTCGAAATGACGATCGGATTTTGGCATCAATATTCAAAGACGCAGAAGTTTCAACAAAAAACAACATATCATGCATAACAATCAACGGAGAACCACATACAATTTTACCAAAACTTGCCTCAATAAAGCTTCCACCCCTTAGAATTTCAACAGGAACTGACAAAGTAAAACTCATACTTGACACTGATGAAGTTGAAAGAATAACAAAACCATTCAAACAAAAAGAAATAACAAAAAATTTGAGCGAAATATCAATTACAGTATCTGAACGGGCGATTAAAACAAAAGGGGTTCTTGCGCGAATAACAGGAGAACTATCGCTTGCAGGAATAAACATCTATGAACTGTTCGTGTGCCCTCCCCAATTTTTAATATATGTCGACCAAGAAGACATACTAAAAGCGCACGAGAGAATACTATCACTCGCTATGTTTAAATAAAGAACAATTATTTTATTGAATAAAGAGGTGAAAATGGTAAGAGTCGCTATAAACGGATTTGGACGAATAGGAAGGCAAATTCTTCAAGCGGGAATAGCTGACAAATCAATAGAATGGGTAGCGATAAATGATTTAGGCGACACAAAAACCCTCGCCCACCTACTAAAATACGACTCGGTTCACGGAATTTCCCCATACCCCGTTCATCACGATGAAAAACACATAATCTTCAACAAAAAAACAATTCCTCTATTTTCTGAAAAAGATCCGAGCAATCTTCCTTGGAAAAAACTAAAAGTTGACATCGTAGTTGAATGCACAGGATTTTTTACTGACAGAGACGGCGCGATGAAACATTTGAGAGCAGGAGCTAAAAAAGTACTTATTTCAGCTCCGGCAAAAAATCCGGACATACACATCGTTTACGGAGTTAATGAAAAAGAATACGACAAAAGAAAACATCACATAATATCAAACTGCAGCTGCACAACAAATTGCCTCGCTCCAATAGTTAAGGTCTTAAACGACACATTCGGAGTAAAAAGAGGATATATGGCGACGGCTCACGGATACACCGCCGATCAGCGCCTTGTTGACGCGCCTCATAAAGACCTTAGACGGGCAAGATCCGCCGCTGTAAGCATAATACCAACAACAACTGGCGCCGCAAAAACAGTCGCCGAAGTAATACCTTCCCTTCGAGGAAAATTAGACGGGTTTGCCTGGAGAGTTCCAATACCTGACGGAAGCATAGTGAATTTTGTTTGCGAACTTTCAAAAAACGCGACAATAGAACAAATAAATTCAGTTTTCAAAAAAGCGGCGCAGCATCACATGAAAGACATAATGGAATACACAGAAGAGCCAATAGTTTCTCACGACATACTGCACAATCCCCACAGCTGCATATTTGACTCGCTATCAACAAACGTAATTGACGGAAACTTTGTGTCGGTTAGCGGATGGTACGACAACGAATGGGGATTTTCGTGCAGAATGATAGACGTTATCAAAATGTTAATGTGACTTTCTAAAACAAAATTAAAAATAATAAAGAAATAAAGAATAAACAAAAATAAAAAATTAAACAATGCTTGCTTTTATTATCTTAACTTCCGTAACAGGACGATCGCTCGGCTTTGTTGGAGTATTGCCAATCTTTTCTAAAACATCAATGCCTTCAACAACTTCGCCAAAAATAGCGTGCTTGCCGTCAAGCCAAGGCGTTGGAACCAAAGTTATGAAAAACTGGCTGCCACCGGTGTTTGGACCCGCGTTCGCCATACTTAAGATTCCTTTTTTGCTATGCTTTAGGCCAGGACCAAACTCGTCCTTGATTTCATAGCCAGGACCTCCCATTCCTGTTCCTTCTGGGTCGCCGCCTTGAATCATAAAATTTTTAATAACACGGTGGAAAATTGTGCCGTCGTAAAATTTCTTTTGCACTAAATCTCTGAAATTCTTTGTTGTTTTTGGCGCTTTCTCGTCATATAACTTTATTTTCATATTACCCATACTAGTTTCCAATAAAACAAAAGTCTCATTTCCTGCCATTTCAATTACCTCCTCGCTAACGGTTCCGTTAACTTCACTTGCTATTTCGATGACATTATTGTCAGATTCATTCGCGTATGAATCATTTAGCTCATACTTTAAAATTTTAACATTCGCTTCGCTTTCAATCACTGGAGTTTTTGCGCAACCAGCAAGCAAAATTAAAACCATAATAAATCCAAAAATTAATTTTTTCATAATCAAACCTCCTTCTTTAATTTTGCAATAAAAAACCCTTCAGTATCGTTATCCTGAGGCCACAAACGCAGACATTTTTTTACTTCGGGACTATATTTTGCCCCATCAAACTCCGTAATTGGCCCGCCGTTCTTAATTTTCAGATTAATCGGCTCAACTTTGCAACCTTTAAGATTTTGAACAGCCCAAGAAATAATCGCCTCATCTTCTTCAGGTTCAGTAGAACAGGTGCTGTAAACCATCTCGCCGCCAGGCTTTAAAATTTCCCAAGCGGTTGTTAACAACGATTTTTGAAGAGAGCAGAGACGCTTGATTGACTCAGGATTCCACATATTGATGGTCTTTGGAGACTTTCTAATAGTTCCAGTTCCTGAACAAGGCGCGTCAAGAAGAATTTTATCAAATTTCATTTTGGCTTTCGCGAAAGCTTGACCTTGCATCATAGTCACAACAGCGTTTTGAGCGCCGCAACGCTGCAAGTTAATTCCTAAAGAAGCAAGACGATCAGCCTTAATGTCATTCGCGATAATAATTCCGCGATTTTGCATCATATTCGCCATTTGAGAAGTTTTAGAACCAGGGGCCGCTGCCATATCAAGAACCAACTCACCAGGTTTTGGCTCAAGCGCAATAGGAGGAATCATACTCGCTGCTTCTTGAACATAATAATAACCAAGAGCGTGCTCAATTGTGTTCCCAATATCACGCCTGCCTCCTTTATGCTCAATATAGAAACCTTCATCACACCAAGGAACGGGCTCTAAAACCCAATCTTTCTCAAGACGCTTGACACAATCTTTAACTGAAATTTTAAGCGTGTTAATTCTAATAGATTTTCTAAGAAATGAAAGAGTGTATTTTTTGAAAACTTCCCAATCGGTAAGCTTACTATATTTTTCAACAAACTTGTCCTTGAAAACATACTTACTTGCGTCTGGAAATGATTTTAGCATATTGTTCTTTTTCTGAGAGCTATTTAAAAAGGTTCTTACTCATATAAGGTCCGTCTCTTTCATAACCTAATTTTTTGTAATACTCACGAACGCCAATACCTGAGATAACAAGAATTTTTTTGCAGCTAAATTCTTCTTTCGCTATGCGCTCAGCTTCTGCCATTAATTTTTTGCCAAGACCCTTATGCTGCGCCTCGCTTTCTTTGCCTTCTTCTCCAATCGCGACAGCTGAGCCATAAACGTGCAATTCACGAATTCCTGCACTATTTTTTGGAATTTCTGGCCTGTGTGATTCTGGAATAATTCTTAAACGACAAAAACCAATCAGCAAATCATTTTTGGTGTCCTCAAATGACAAGAAAACTTCTTTACCACCGCTTGATTCATAATCTTCACGCAGCAACTTAACTGACGCCCAATCGATTTTTTTGCCCTTTGGCTCCCTTGCCCTAATATCTCTTTCAACAATTCCTTTTTCTTTAATTTTTT